>Ga0065721_10048914_pt1 | contig 61534 bp, 87 predicted proteins | sample Mesricmetagenome_FD_59108 | JGI IMG/M metagenome (GOLD analysis project Ga0065721, IMG submission 59108) | Mesophilic microbial community from rice straw/compost enrichment Sample: eDNA_1 v2 (version 2) | ecosystem: Engineered > Solid waste > Grass > Composting > Bioreactor | place: USA: Davis... | reverse complement strand
CCGCCACTCTTCCCCCAGTTCGGTGACGAGGATCGGCTCGTCCACTTGGACCCACTCCACGCCCCGCTCCGCCAGGAGGGCCAGCAGTTCCGCGTACACCGGCAGCAGGCGAGGCAGCAGGGCGAGCTTGTCGGAGTCGTCCTTCGCCTTGCCGAGCCAGAGGTAGGTGACGGGGCCAATCAGAACGGGCTTCGCCTTTACGCCGAGCCCGCGCGCCTGGTCCAGTTCGTCCAGGAGGCGCGAGGCGTCCAGGGAGAATTCGGTCGCGGTGCTGAACTCCGGCACGATGTAGTGGTAGTTCGTGTCGAACCACTTGGTCATCTCGCCCGCCTGCACGCCCGCGCCGGTTTCGTTCGCCGAGCGACCACGGGCGACGCGGAAGTAGCTGTCGAGGCCCTCCCCCTCAAGGCTCCGCACGCGCTCGGGCACGTTCCCCAGGGTGAAGCTCATATCGAGGACCTGGTCGTAGAAGGCAAAGTCGCCGACCGGCACAAAATCAAGAACCTGCTGGTTCTCCCAATGGCGCTGGCGCAGTTGCGCCCCGAGGGCTGTCAGCGCCTGACGCGAGGACTCGCCGTTCCAGTACGACTCCAGCGCGGACTTCAGTTCGCGTTTTGCTCCGATGCGGGGAAACCCCAGATTGTGGGTGGTTATCATGACTTACCCTGTCGCTCTTGACCTTGAGATACGCCATGGTATAGCGCGCCATCGATGAAGTAAAATGGTATGATTTCACCCATCTATGAATCTGGTTCATACAAGAAACGATGATAGAGAGAATCCACCTTGAGATCGTCCGCGCGGTCGATACGCACGGCTCGCTCACGGCGGCGGCCAAAGTGCTCAACCTCACTCAGTCGGCGCTCAGCCACGCGGTCCGGAAACTGGAGAGACAACAGGGCGCGGACATATGGCACCGGGAAGGGCGTCACCTCCGCCTGACGCAGGCCGGGGAGTACCTTCTCGCCGTGGCGAATCGGGTGCTGCCCCAGCTAACCTACGCCGAAGAGCGGATAAGAGAGTACGGCAAGGGGGAGCGCGGCACGCTCCGCATCGGCATGGAGTGCCACCCCTGCTACCAGTGGCTGCTCAAGGTCGTCGCCCCCTACCTGTCGGGCTGGCCCGATGTCGATGTGGACGTGAAGCAGAAGTTCCAGTTCGGCGGCATCGGCGCGCTGTTCGGCTACGAGATCGACGTCCTCGTGACCCCTGACCCGCTCTATAAGCAAAGCCTGCGGTTCGAGCCGGTGTTCGATTACGAGCAAGTGCTGGTCGTCGGGCGCGGTCACAGGTTCGCGGGCGCGCCCCACGTCCTGCCCCGGCAACTCGCCAGCGAAACGCTCATCTCCTATCCGATCCCGGTGGAACGCCAGGACGTCTACAACCATTTCCTGACCCCGGCTGGGGTGATGCCCCGGCAGCACAAGGTCATCGAAACCACGGACATCCTGCTGCAGATGGTAGCAAGCGGTCGCGGCGTGGCCGCCCTGCCGCGCTGGCTTGTGGAGGAGTACGCGGACAGGCTCCCGATTACCCCGATCCGTTTGGGCCGCCAGGGCATAGCGAAGCAGATCTTTCTCGGCATGCGCGAGACGGACATGGAGATCGACTACGTGAAGGCGTTTGTCGAACTCGCGCGGCAGTCATCTCCAAAACCCGTATGAACTTACCGCCCGTACGAACAGGGTTCCCTACGGGCGGACGTTCCTGGGGCAATTCAGCATAGTCGCCTGCCGGCATTCGCCTGCGCGGAGCGGTCCTTTACAGTGAGGCGGGAAACGGGATGGCCCCTCGCGCGTAGCGTCGAAGGATGACGATGCAATTTTCCGCTACCGGCCTTGGACAGTAACTACAAGTGACAGTGACGGGCGTATGACGATGCAGGGCGTCCTGTGACTGCGCCCCCGTTGTGGCAGGACGCCCGCTCCGCCCGCTCCGCCCGCTCCGGTAAGAAAATCGTAAAGAATTCTTCTCGGCACCTTCAAAAAGCCTTGACCCTGCCTGTTGCTCGTGCTATCCTGTCGGCGACTGATAGTATCGGGGATTAAAGGGGTCGCATATGCGCTCTGCTCGGGTTGAACGGACCTGCGTCCCCCTGCGGTCACGATACACGGTCACGATACACTTTTTCGGGCAGACCGCGTCCAGCGCGGTCGAGGAGTTTTCTCATGTTTCTTCGCCGGGGACCGGTGCCCCCCCACATTCGCACTCACGAAACAAGTGCGCCTTCCTGGGGCATCCGCCGTGTAGGTACCGCGGACGCGCGCCATGCCGCCGGGTTCACCCTGATCGAGTTGCTCGTCGTCATCGCCATCATAGCGATCCTTGCCGCGATCCTGTTCCCGGTGTTCGCCCAGGCCCGCGCCAAGGCACGCCAGGCCTCCTGCATGAGCAACCTCAAGCAGATCGGCCTGGCGTGGCTGATGTACACCCAGGACTACGACGGCGGGGTCGTCCCGTACTCCTATTACGTGGGCACCGGGGGCGACTACGTGACCTGGGGCAGCTACTTCACCGCCGCCACCAACGTCAACGACGGCAACGCGGGCCTGCTCCACCCCTATATGAAGAGCGCCCCGATCAAGGACTGCCCGGACGCCCCCGAACCGCCCGCTGGCACGGCGGTCCCGGCCCCGCCCATCGGCTTCGGCTACAACGCGACCTACCTCAACGCCCCCGGCTATGCCGAAGGGATCAACGAGACCCAGATTCAGGCGCCGGCGGAGACGGTCGTGATGGCCGACGGCGCGACCTACCGCGGCAACCCGCCCGCCTACAACCGACCCGGGTACGCCTTCCCGCCCTCCATGGCCAACCCGCGTATCCACGGACGCCACAGCGGCTTTGCAAACGTCGCGTGGGCGGACGGCCACGCGAAAGCCGTGAAGGTCGCTTACCCCACGCCCGTCTCCGGCGGCATCAACGTCGCGGAGCGCCAGATCGGCACGCTGGTCGACCCCCGCTACCCGTTCGAGGAAGCCGCGACCTGCAACAGCGTGACTGCCACCGACCCGAAGTGCCGGGCAGACTACTTCTTCATGCTGGACAAGCCGAACCAGTAGACTCGTAAGGCCGGCCAGGCGGGCGCGCGTCACCGCGCCGCCCGAGGAGGCACCCGCCCCGGTCGGAACGACGCCTTGAGGGAAGAACCATGACTTTCACAACCCGGCTGGTACTCACGACCGCCCTTCTCGTTACGCCGCTGCTGCCCGTCTTCGCCCAGTCAGGCGTGGTGAAGTCGGCGAAGGTGGAGGCGAAGGGGCTTTATGAGATCGTCTTTAACGAGACGGAGAACGCCGTCTACGTGGCGAGCGCCGGCGCGCGTGGTCAGGGCCAGGGCAAGGTACTGAAGCTCGACCCGAAGACGCTCGCGGTCACCGGCGCGATTGACGTCGCCGCGGAGCCGCCCTACGGGATGGGCCTGAACCAGACGACGCAGACCCTGTACACGACCAACACGGTCACCGGCAGCGTCTCGGCCATCGACCTGAAGACGAAAAAGCCGACCTATATCCGTAAGGAGGGGGAGAAGCCCCACTTCCGCGCGGTCGTGGTGGACGAGGGTGCCGACCTGGCCTACGTCAGTATCGTCGCCGAAAACAGCAGCGTCTGGGTGATCGACGGGGCGAAGAAGGAGCTGAGCCACGTGATCGAGAACGTCGGCAGGACGGCGACCGGGATGGCGCTGGACGCCCCCGCGAAGCGCCTGTACGTGACGGCGATGGGGGAGAACGCGGTCCACGTGATCGACCTGGCGGAGAAGAAAGTCGTGGCGCGCTACCCGGCGGGCGGGGAGCGCCCGGTGAACCTGGTGCGGAACGCAAAGGCCGGCCGGCTCTTTGTCGCGTGCCAGGGGAGCGGCGACGTGACGGTGCTGGAGGCGGCGACCGGTAAACTTCTCAAGACCATCCAGACCGGCAAGGGGGCGCTCGGGGTCGGCTACGACCCGGGCAAGAGCCGCCTGTATGTCGCCAACCGGGGTGACGGGACGGTCACGGTCATCAATGCGGACACCTACGCGGTCCTAGCGATCCACAAGACCGGGACCCACCCGAACACGGTCGCCATCGATAGGCGTACCGGTGCCGCCTACGTCACAAACAAAGCGGGACGCTCCCAGGATGGTTCGGACGACCCCGCGGGCGACACCGTGACTCTGATCGCGCCATGAGCAAGAATGTTTTCCCCGTCGTCGCTCTTGCCCTGGGGCTGAGCCTCACGCCCACGACCGAATCGGTGGCGCAGACGCCGCCGGGTGATTTTGTGCTGAACCACGCGCAGCACTTCACCCTGAACGCCCGCGCCAACGGACGGGCGTATCAGATATTTGTCTCCCGGCCACAGGGGGACGCGCCGCCGCAGGGGTTCCCGATCATCTACGTGGTGGACGGCAACGCGATGTTCCCGCAGTTCGCCGCGACCGCGAACCTCCTGCGCATGAACGAGCGCGCGGTGATCGTTGGTATCGGCTATCCGGGCGACGGACCGTTCGATTCCGCGCGGCGCTACTTCGACTTCACGCCGAAGACGCCTGAGGCAGTGCTGCAAGCTTCAGGACGCGCCGGGGCGGCGCGGGAGACAGGCGGCCACGACCTGTTTATCGACGTGATCGAGAAAGAGGTCAAGCCCTGGGTAGAGCGGCAGACCAGGATCGACCGCTCGCGCCAGACACTGTTCGGGCACTCCCTCGGCGGGCTGTTTGTTCTCCATGTTCTCTACAACCGTCCCGAGTGCTTCCAGAACTACGTCGCCGCCGCCCCGTCCGTCTGGTGGAACAACCAGTCCGTTCTCCAGGAGGAGAGGGCGTTTCGGGAGCGCCACAAACAGGGGAGGTCGCTGTCGGTGAACGTTCTTATCACCTCGAACACCGACCCCACCCGCCGCCGCCCGACGCCGAATCAGGCACAGGGGGGAAACGCCACCAGAGGGCAAGAAGAGGCGGAGAATCTCGGCGGACTCGTGGAGAGCCTCAAAACGCTGCCCGGAGTGACCGCGCAGTACAAGGTCTTCGAGGACGAGACGCACATCTCCATGGTTTCCGGATCGGTGAACAGCGCGCTACGCTTTGTCCTCGGGGACGCCCGACGCTCGCAGGGCGCGCCGCCGCCGGATGCGGCGCGGGGTGGCAACAGCGGCGGCAGCACCCCCACCCCCCGCTGAGAAGTACGGAGATACTATGGGAATGACAAAACTCGTCCGGCACGAACTGCGATTCCGTACGCTCCAGGTGACCCGGGTCACGCGCCTGACCCCGCGCATGGTGCGCGTTACGTTCGGCGGGAGCGAACTGGCTGGTTTCGTCACCCTGTCGCCGGACGATCATGTGAAAGTGTTCTTCCCGGCGGCGGGAGAGGAGCGACCCGTCGCGCCAATTCTCGGTCCCCAGGGGATCGCCTGGCCGGAGGGCGCGCCGCGCCCGGTTGCCCGCGACTATACGCCGCGCCGCTATGACGCCGCGGCGGGAGAGCTGGATATCGACTTCCTCCTGCACGGCGGCGCGGACGCGGTCGCCGCCGCCTGGGCGGCCTGCGCGCGGCCCGGTCAGTGGGTGGGCATCGCCGGGCCGCGCGGGTCTCATATCGCGAAGTACGACGCGGACTGGTACCTGCTCGCGGGTGACCAGAGCGCCCTGCCCTCCCTGGCCCGCCGCCTGGAGGATCTGCCTGCGGCGGCGCAGGCGGTCGCGCTGCTGGAGGTCGCGAGCAAAGAGGAGATACTCTCCCTGCGATTGCCCGCTCGCGCGGAGGTGATCTGGCTGCCCTGCGACGAGGCTCTCTCTTCCCGGGAGGAAGCGGCGGACGCGATAAGCCTGCTGGAGGCGGTGGTGCGGAGGCGAGAGTTCCCGGAGGGCGTGTATCAGGCGTGGGTGCAGGGCGAAGCGGGAACGGTGCGCGCGATCTACCGCCACCTCCTCTATGAGCGCGGCGCAGAGCGCGAATGCGTCCATGCCAACGGCTACTGGAAACGCGGCGTTGCCAATCACGATCACCACGAGCCTATCGAAGCGTAAGCGCGCCAGGCAATAGGGTGTTACCCCGAAATCGGAGAAACGAATTGAAGAGAGTTTTATCAGCGATCCTGACGACCGCCGTCCTGCTGACGGCGGCGGCCCTCGCGGCGGAACCCGCCGGGCGGGGCGGCGGACGCGTCCAGGCACCTCGGCGTGTGGTCGCGCTCAGTTCGACCAACCCGGAGATCATCCGCGCGCTCGGCAAGGGGGCGACCCTCGTCGCCGTGGACCGCTCCGCCAAGCAACTCGGGATCGCCTCCCTGGACCGGCTCCCGGACGTCGGGCACCCGTACCACCCGAACGTCGAGGGTATTGTCGCCCTGAAGCCGGATCTGGTGCTGGGGAACGAGGAGAACTTCGAGAAGACGACCGCCGAGCAGCTCCGCGCCGCCGGGGTGCGCGTGGTCATCTTGGAGCCGTCGCACAAAGACGGCGTCGCGGGCCTGAAGCGGCGCATCACGAAGGTGGCCGCCCTGTACAACGAACCGGCGAAGGGCCGCGCCCTGAACGCGAAGATCGATGCCGATGTCAAGAAGCTGCAGGCGAAGGTCGCCGCGTACCGAACGCGCCCGAAGGTACTCTTCCTCTACGCGCATGGTCCCGGCGACGCCTACGTGTACGGCACCGACAATGGCGCGGATGTCCTCATCAAGATGGCGGGCGGTGTCAACGGCGCAGCATTCACCTCCGGCAGCAAGCCGCTGACCGCCGAGGCGATGGTCCAGGCGTCGCCGGACGCGATTATCATGCTCCATCGCGGCCTCTCCGCTGTGAAGGGCGTGGACGGCGCGCTCAAGCTGCCCGGCGTCGCCCTCACGCCCGCGGGACGGAACCGGCGGATTTTCGCAGTGGACAACAGCATCCGCTGGGTCGGCCCGCGCTTCCCGGAGTTCGCGCTGACCCTGTGCGACCAGATCCACGCCCGGTGAAGCGGCGGCCCGCGTGAAGAACCCGTTTCTCGTCCTGGTTTCGGCGTTGCTGGTCTGCCTGGTCCTGTGCGTCGGCATCGGCGCGATGCCGATCCGCCCGCTGCAGGTCCTGTCCATCTTCGGGGCGAAGGTCGGCCTGCCGCCGCTCGTCCCGTTTGACGCGCAGCAGCAGGCGGTTCTGGAGGCGATCCGGCTGCCACGCGTGCTGCTCGGCGTGCTGGTGGGCGCGGCGCTGGCGGTATCCGGCGCGGCCCTGCAGGGGCTGTTCCGCAACCCCCTGGCCGACCCGGGACTGCTCGGCGTCTCCAGCGGGGCGTCCGTGGCGGTCGCGGCCGGCATCGTACTGCATATCCAGCCCTTCGGCATCTATTCGCTGCCGGTCGCGGCGTTCGCGGGAAGCACGATCGCGATCGTGGCGATTTACGCCCTGGCGCAGCAGCGGGACCGGCGGACGAACGTCGCGACGATGCTGCTCGCCGGGATCGCGATCAACGCCCTGTGCGGTTCGGGGACGGGCCTCTTCACCTTCCTCTCCACCGACGAGCAGCTGCGCACGATCACCTTCTGGCAGCTCGGATCGCTGGGCGGCGCGACCTGGAGCGCGGTGGCGACCGCCGCGCCCTTTCTGCTGCTCTGCGTGGTCGGCATGCCGTTTCTCGGGACGGCGCTGAACGCCCTCCTGCTCGGGGAGGGCAACGCCCGCTTCCTGGGGGTGCCCGTGGAAGCGGTCAAGGGGATCGCGGTGGCGCTGGTCGCGCTCGGGGTCGGGGCCGGGGTGGCGGTCGCGGGCATGATCGGCTTCGTCGGCCTGGTGGTGCCACACCTCATCCGGCTGTGGGTCGGGCCGAACCACCGCACCCTCCTGCCTGCCTCGGCGCTCCTCGGGGGCACCCTCCTGATGCTGGCGGACCTCCTCGCCCGCACGATCGTCGCCCCGGCGGAACTGCCCATCGGCATCGTGACCGCGCTCCTCGGCGCGCCGTTCTTCCTGCACCAGATCCTCAAGGCGCGAAGGTCGGTGGCCCTGTGATCCGGCACGAGAGGGCAACGCCGCTGCTGACCGCGGAGGGGCTGACCTACCGCGTCGCCGGGAAGGCACTGGTCTCCGGGGTCGACCTGCAGATAGGGGCGGGTGAGTTCGTCGCCGTGATCGGGCGCAACGGGGCGGGAAAGAGCACGCTGCTAAACCTCGTGGTCGGGGAGCTGCCTGCGGCGGAGGGGCGTGTGACGCTGTTCGGCCAGTCCTCTGGTCGCCTCGCGCCCCGCGACCTGGCGCGTCGGCGCGCGGTGCTGGCGCAGCATACGCCGCTGGAGTTCGACTACCGCGTGCTGGAGGTCGTACTGCTGGGCCGGATTCCGCACCAGCGCCACGGCGGGGAGACGCCCGGGGATACGGAGATCGCGCGGGAGTGCCTGGCGCGAGTCGATCTGCGCGGCTTCGAGGAACGCCGCTACCTCACCCTCTCCGGCGGCGAGCAGCAGCGGGTCCACCTGGCGCGGGTGCTGGCACAAATCAAGACGGTCGGAGAGGCGCCGCGCCTCCTCTTTCTGGACGAACCGACCAGCAGTCTGGACATCGCCCACCAGCACCACCTCCTGGACGTGGCGAAGGCCCTGAACGAAGAGGGGGTCGGCGTGTTTGCCGTGCTGCACGACCTGAACCTGGCGGCGCAGTACGCCGACCGCGTCCTCGTTCTCGCGGAGGGCCGGGTGGTGGCGTCCGGCCCGCCCGCGGAGGTTTTGACGGAAGCGATCCTTTGGGAAGCCTTCCGCTTCCCGGTGCTCGTAATGCGCCACCCCGAAGTGGACTGCCCCCTCATCGTCACTACGGGTGTGGGGAGCCGCGCGCGCGGCTCCCGGGAGTAGCGGCAGCGGCCATCCGCACCGCCGCAACGGGGAGTGCGGACTGTCCCGTGTCAGGCAGGTTCGGGGGCGCCTGGCCCTCTCGGCACCCGACTCCCGGCGCGCGAGAAGATCACGGAAGACCGGGAGCGGGCGTGCCATCGCGCCGTTCCGGGGGAGCCCCCACGTCGCCGACACCGGGGCAGTTAGCGAGTCGGTGATCGAGTCGGTGATCGAGTCGGTGATCGAGTCGGTTACGGGGTGTCGCCGCGCATGCGGCCGTTGCCCTGCCAGCCGACGGGCACGCGCAGCACCACGCGCCGGCGTGGGAACTTGTTCGGGTAGATCAGGTCCTTGCCGTCGAAGAGGTAGACGTTGTCGAAGAGGTAGACGTTCCTGGCGTTCTCCTCGAAGTAGTACCAGCCCGGCAGCAGCCGCCCCTGCGTCATCGCCTCGTAGCCCTGGATCATCTGCCGGTACCAGTCGGAGTGGAGTAGTCGTGGTAGTCCCACCAGTCCACCGCGTCCTCCACCGCGCAGGGCTCGTGCCACTGGTTCCAGTCCGCGATCGCCACGTAGCGCAGCCTGGCCTTGAGCGCCCGCAGCCAGCAGTCCGTGAAGTGACCGCCGCGGCGCCGCTCGATGGGCAGGTTATCCCCGAAGCTCCAGCCGGGGAAGAAGCTCATGCACTCCTCGTTGTCCGGCGGGTAGGGCTTGGAGCCCCAGCCCCGTGGCGCGCCTGCCGGTCGGTCAGGAAGAAGTGGTAGCAGCGGCGGATGAACCAGCGCTCGTCCCGCCAGTCGTCGAGCACGTCGCCCTCGATGTACCAGAGGATGAAGGGCTTGCCGACCCGGTGCCAGTAGGAGGGGCGCTTGGCGAATGTGTCGTACAGGTAGTCCGCCGCTTCGTAGAACGCCTCGTAGAACGCCTCGTAGAACGCCTTGGGGTTCTTGTGCTGGTTCAGCTCGCCGCCGAAGGCGATGCACAGCCAGATGCGCTCGCGGGCGGGGAGCGCGTCCATGAAGTCGAACCACGCGCGGATGTTGGCGTCGACGATACGGTCGTCCAAGAACACCGTGTTGGTGTCGTCGAAGAGGATAAAATCTACGCCGCACTCGCGCATCATTTCGTAGTGGCGGCGGATGGTCTTGGGGTCTCCCGCGCCGTAGTAGTCGAGGCAGGGGTGGTACTGGTGGGGGCCCTTGAGGCGGAACCTGTGCTGGAAGCGGTCCTCCTCGTGCCACCACGCCGTGTAGAACATGCCGACCTTGACGCCCGCGCGGGCGCCCGCGTTAACGCCCCCGTCGCCGCCCGGGTTGCTCGCGGCATCCTCTCCCGTTCCGGTCTCTACATTATACAGCGGTAGGGACAGAAGTAGCTGCTGCGGTCACGGCCGCCCTAGCAGCCGTAGCGGGAGAGGCGGGAGACAGGGCCGCGCCCACCGCGCCCACCGCCGGCTGAGCCGCTGGCCGACGCGACCGTCCGCGGCGTCTGGGCCGTCCTCGGCGGGAGCGCCCTCCGCGGGCCTGGCGCCGGTTTCTTCCACGTCTTCCCCCTCTCCCCTGGGTCCCTTCGTGCCATGGCAATGTAGTTCTCCACTCACCTCACACGTGCCTTCTCGCACGTGCCTTCTCACACGGCCCATTCTGGCTGCGGGTCGCGCCGATGGGAATGTCGGCCGGGATGTCGGCTTGTCCGGGCTGATCCAGGTTTGTCCGGGCGACGATCCCACGCTTCAGTTCGGGCGACGGGGGTGGCGGCCACGCGCCGGGAACAGGAGGCGATCCACCCTCTGCTCCAACGCGCGCCTTAGCGGATCGAAGGAAAGTGCGATGACGAGCACGGAGAAGCGGGTCAGCCCGTCCGCCCCCGCCCCGGCGAACGCCTCGGTCGCCAGCACCACCACCGCCCCGTACGCGGCCAGCGCCAGCGTCCCGAGGATTCCCAGCACCAGGGTCTTGCGCACGAAGCGGCGCAGGTCGAAGAGGCGGTGCTTCGCCACGGCGTACCCGACGGCGAGCAGGAACAGGGCGGAGGAGAGCGGCCCGAGGTCCGTGAAGCGGAAGTCTCCGAGGCCGTAGGGCAGTGCGATGTCGGCCACCACCCCCACCGCCCCGGTCGCCAGCACGCCCGCCCCCACCAGGGTCAGCTGGTCCCGCACCGGCCCGCTCACCTCCCGCGCCCGCGCCCGCAACGCCACCGAGGCGGAGGCGGCGAGGTACCCGAGCACGTGCAGGCAGTAGAGCGGGAACAGCGCGCCGTAGACGGTGACGTGCCGCGCGCCCGCTCCCGTCCCGATCAGCTCCGCCCGGTCGATCAGGGGCGTGAAGGCCGAGAGCAGCGCCAGGAGCAGCGACTCGGCGAGGATCAGGGACTCCGCCGCGCTCCCACCGCCCGCCTTCTCACGGGTGTACTCACCCGTGCTCTCACGCGTGGCGGACCGCTGCCCGGCGACGGCGCGCACGAGCAGGAAGCCGAAGGCGACGGCCAGTGCCGCCGCGGCGAAGTTGGCCCGCCCCAGCCGCAGCGCCAGCACCGGGTCTTCCGAGCGGTAGAACAGGGGGAGCGTGGCGACCCAGCCCAGGAGCGACAGGGCGGTCAGCGCGTAGTGGCGGTGCACCCGGGAGCGCGGGGAGCGCAGCAGCACCACGAAGGCCGACCCCAGGAGCAGGGCGGAGCAGAGCAGGTACAGCAGGTCGGTAAAGGAGATGGCAGGGGAGGCGGGCATCCGGTACGGTCAGGAAGAGGCGGCACTCGGGGAGGACTTTCCCCCATAGTCGCCGTTCTCCTGCGCGACGTCAACTCCCGGGCTTCCGTCGGCCTCAGACGACTTCTGCTGCGTCAGCCGTCCGCGATGCGGATGCCGACCATGTCGGCCAGGACGCGGCGGTAGACCCGGGAGCGGGCGGCCTTCTCGGCGAGGGAGCCGGCGACCTCGCGCACGGACAGGGAGCAGGGGTAGCACGGCTCGCCCCAGTGCTCCCGCAGTTCCCCCCGCACCACCAGCGGCCAGCCGAGCAGGCGGTAGCAGCGCAGCATCTTCGGGGTCGCCTCCAGCCGCAGCTCCCGGACGCCCTGCTCGACGCAGTAGCCCCACATGGCCGCGCAGAGATGCCAGAACGGCGAAGGCTCGCCCGCGCCCGAGGAGGCCGGCTCCGCGCCGTCCGCCGCCAGGACGAGGATGTGGGCGGCAGAGCCCGGGGGATCGGGCACGGGCAGTTCGGGCCAGACCCTGTGGCCGGGCAGGAGCCCCCGGGCGTCCGGCAGCACGAGGTGCAGGCCGCCGACAACGCCGTCTTTCCCGGTCTGTTTCCCGGCTTCGCCCGTCCTCCGCAGGGCGAAGTAGACGGAGCGGTCGGGGTAGGCGTCCAACTCGCCCCCCGGCTGCCAACCCTCCGCCTGAGCGATCCGCCGGAACAGCGCGACGACCTCCCCGACTACCGCCGTGGCCGTCTCCGAAGCAGGGACCGCGGAGGCATTTCCAGCGGGCTTCTCAGCATCCGCCTGCCCGCCATGCTTCCTGGCCGGAGCAACCCCTACCCGTACTGCCTGCACTACCCGCAACGGCGTTTCCTTTCGCGCTCGATCAGAGCCCGGCGGCTCGTGCCTCGGGCAACTCCGGTCAGACGCTTCGGCAGAGCAACTCGGATGTAGGGCTGCCTGCGACTGGCCCGGCCTTTCTCTCAGTCTATCATGTAGATATTCCGTGTGTGAAAACACCGTATGTGTTAATGCCGTGGCTGTGCATGCCTGACGTCCGTAAGGTGGGCGTATGCAGAAACGAGCAGACGGCTCCGCGGGCGGCTCGACGGGTGGGCGCGAAGGCGGGGCGGCGGGCACCGGGGCCGACCGGGAGAGGCGGGTGCTGGTGGCCATCGGCAGGCAGATCCGCGTCCAGCGGGAGCGCAGAGGCATCCCGCAGGAGCGTTTCGCCGCGCACGCCGGCATTGACCGCTCGTACTACGGGGCGGTCGAACGGGGGCGCTACAGCGTGACCGCCCTCAACCTGGTGAAGATCGCGCTGGCGCTGGAAGTGGAGGTGGGGGATCTGTTCCCCCCGCGCGAGCAGCTTGAGGAGCTGCTTGCGGGAGAGGCGCCGGAGGATGCGGCGTAATTTGCGCATCACGGCCTCATCACGGCGTCGTGGCTGCTGTCCCCGTGCGCCTTGTCGAGGGATGTCCTCTGTCATCCGACGATCGGCGCTTCCTGGTAGCTGATCAAGAGACGTCGTGCGGCAGGCTGTACGGCGTGCTCGGCTTCGAGGCCGTGGCTGGGGCGCAGGTTAGGGAGCGCGGTTTTCAGGATGGCTGGACGCGGGAAGCGCCGAAGCTGTCATCGCGCTGGCAGCGCAACATCAACGTCCCGTGAGGGCGACGCTCCGGATGCAGCGCAGAGGTTGTGAGCGGGGTTGTGAGCGGGTGGGCGACAAGGCCTCCGGGGCGATGCCGGGCGATTGATGATCCGCCACCGCAATTTCATTCCGGCTTCATCCACCCCGTCTCATGATGAGGCAGCCCCCGGTCGCCCTCCGACTCGTTGCGCTGGGGACAGCACAGCCAGGCGCATTCGCTCCCATCTCGCCAGTTTCTCAGAGCGGTTTCCTCCTGCGCAACGCTCGTTGCCGTGCCGTCCTGCCGCCCACAAGATGGATGTGCAACGCGCGCTGCTGCACCCGCTGGTTCCCTCGTCCGTCCTTTGCCCCCGTCCCGCCGTCTCCGCCCCCGGCACCATCGTACCCCCACTCATAACCGTCTTATTCCATCCATGCCCATGACGCCGCCGCCCCGCGTCCCGCCTTCGGAGTGCCGTGAGGAACCCGAACGTAAAGAGTTCAGAGAAGAGTGCCACGAAAAGCGTCCATCGGAGCGCCGCTCCACCGCCAGGTCAACGTGTCCCGCCTGTCCTATCAACCGGCTCCGGGCATTGCTCCTGCACGTGCCCTACTACAGCATCCAGGGACCCGCCCGCCTCGCCGCGGACGTCGGCTGCAGCCGCTCCACCGTCACCCGCCTGCTCTCCGGCAGGTCCCGCCCCTCGTTCCGCGTCGCCCAGGCCGTCGCCGACGCGCTCACCCAAAGGAGCGGCGCCCCGGTGTCCGCCCGCGACGTCTTCAGCCCCGACGGCACGTTCGCCGAAAGCGCCTGCCACAAGATGCGCTGCCGCGGCTGCCTGCCGCCTGAGGCCTGGGACGAGCGCCGAAACCGCCTCAAACCGGAATGGCAAAATGCCCGGCCCGGCGAGTGGTCCCGGCCCGCTTCCCTGCTGCCCGCCTCCGCCGCCTCCAACATCCCCCTCAATCCGCTAATGTCACTGCATGATTCAGCCCATGCCCATGATCCCGCATCCTGAGGTGTCGCCCGCATCCGACCCGGCTCCGCCCCTGGTCTACTTCGAGCGGGGCGACCTGCGCCACCGCCTGCTGGAGCGCCTGCTCGCGCTGCCCTTCTCCGCCTTCGTCGCCGTGGTCGCCGACCTGCTCGAAGCCACCGGCTATTCCGAGGTGCGCTCGGCCGGGCGCAAGGACTGGCGTGGCCACAACGGCAAGGACAGCGCCGCCGCCTGCGGCTTTGACCTGGAAGCCGTGCAGGAGGCGGGCGGGCTGCGCCGCCGGGTACTCGTCCAGGCCAAGCCCTTCGACCCGCAGTCCCGCGTCTACCGCCGCTCGGTGGACGAGCTGCGCGGGGCGTGCCTGCGGGAGGGAGCGGCCGAAGCACTGCTGGTCACCACCGGCGCTTTTTCCACCCGCCTCGACGCGGAGGCACTGGCCGCCGCACCCCAGCTTCCCGTGCGCCTGATCGGCGGGGCGGAGCTGCTGGACCTGCTGATCGCCCGAAGGATCGGCGTCTTCTCCGAGGAAGCCGACAGAGCCGGGGAGGACGCCCGCCCCGGGCGAAAGTGTCGGCACCGACGCCGGGCGGGGGGGAGGGAACGAACCCGCCAGGCGCCGGAGCGCCTCTGGTTCCTGGACGGCGGCTACTTCGACCGGCTGCACGCGGAGGCGACGGGCAACGGCCCGGGCGACTGCGCCGGGCGCCGGAGGGGGGAGAGCGTGCCCCCGGGACTGACGGTCACCGTGACGCTGGGGCCGGGGGGCGGTCCGGGTAAGGCGATCCGCCTGCGCCCAGCCGTGACAGCCGGCGGGACGCCCGCAGGCGCACCCGGGCGGGAAGCCCACAGCCGGTCAGCAAACGAATAGAGCTCCCCATGGAACCGACGGACCTACAGCCACCGGACCTGCAGCCACACCGGCAGCCATCGGCGGAGCCGCAGCACTCCTTACGCCCCTTGCAACCCCTGCGAGTGGAACACCGGCGGGTCATGCTCGACCCGCCCCGGTTTGTGCCCGAGTCGCTGCTGGTGGTGACGCCCGCTCTGCTGCGGGACTGCGGCCTCCTCGCCCTCCTCTCCGACCGGCAGGCGCGGACGCTGCTGGCGGTGCTGTCGCTGCTGACGCCGGACGGACGCTTCGAGGCGTCCGCGCCCGCCGTGGCGCGGGTGCTGGGCACCACGGGCCGCGGCGCGGAGGAGCGTCTGCGGGAGTTGAGCCGGCTGGAGTGGCGCGGCGGCGAGGGAGTCGTGATCGAGGTCGCGCGCGAGCAGGCGCTTCCCGTCTGGGTGCCCGCGCCCGCCGTCGTGTCCCGGACGCTCCTGGAGTCGACACCGGGGGAGGCGGACCCGGGTTCCGGCCCGCCATCCAGGCACGCGGCGCCCCCGGAAGAGGCCCCGTCGCGGCGGGAACAGGTTTATCGCCACAGCCGCGCCCGCTACGCGAGGACGCGCGAGGAAGTCGAGGCGCAGGTCTTGAAGCTCCTGGGCAAAGACCCGGAGACGCTGGCGGAGCAAGGGCGAGGCGCAGCGGAGGACGACCCGGCCGAGGGGACGCCCGAAGCCGCGGCGCTTCAGGCGCTGCTCACGTACGGGGTGCCCCGCCCCGCCGCCCTGTCGCTGCTGGAGCGCTTTGGGGCGGAGCGCTGCCTGCGGCAGGCGGGCTGGATGGGCAGACGGGCCGCGCGTGACCCCGCCCGCTTCCTGGCAGCGGCCATCGAGAACGACTATGACCCGCCCAGGGGCGTATGACGGAGAAGGACAGGGAGAATCGGAAATGGTCAGGTGAGCCGTTCATGATGGTGCCCTGCCGCCTGATCGACGAGGTGATGCCGAAGCTCAGGGACACGGAGCTGCGCCTGCTCCTGGTGGTGCTGCGCCAGACCGTAGGCAGGCGGAACCCGGACGGCAGCCCGCGGGAGGAAGACTGGCTCAGCCACTCCCAGCTGAAACGCCGCACGGGCCGGGCTTCCGAGGCGGTGTCCTCCGCCGTGGACGCCCTGGAGCGGCGCGGCCTGATCGCCGTCCGAAGTGCATCGGGGAAGCCCCTTTCCGACACTGCCGCGCGGCAGCGGGAGCGCGGGCGGCTGTACTTTGCCGTCGGCCCGGCTCTCGTCCCGATGGTTTCGCGGCAGACCGCGCAGACCGCGCAGACCGCGCAGACCGCGTCCGAGCTGGCTGTCGAGGAGGAAGCCGTTGGAAGCGGAAATCCGAAAACGACGGGGGATAACCGAGTAGACTCTTCCCGTCGTTTTCGGAAAGCCGTGCCGCTAAGCGGGGTGGCATCGGGAGAGCAAGTGGGAGGGCGGACGCCGCGAACCGACCGCGCCGCCGGTCCGCTTCCCGAGCGGAGGGAGCGCCTGCACCCGGAGTGTCTGGAGCGGAAACAGATCGAGCGGGAGAAGCAGAAGATACGGGAGCGGCTCGCCCGGATTTCCCGGTCCGCCGGCGCCGCGCCGCCCACCGCCGCCGATCGGTAGTTGCGGCGGCATGGAAGCGAGGCGGGAACCGGGCAGGCCCCGGGTCCGTATGAGTACCTGCTTATACGTAACGGTTCCTTATGGAAACGCGATCCGGAAACTGCTGCTGGAGGCCGAGCTCGTCGACAGCATGGCGCACTACGAACTCCTCGAAGACGACCCCGGGGGATACCGGTTCACCCAGGGGTGGGGCCTCGGACTGGAGCGCGCGGTGGAAATGCTGCGGGGGCGGAGCCGCTGGACGGCAACCAGATCCTGGACCTCGGCGCCTCGCGTATGACGCGGGAAGGGGCGGGGGACTGAGCGCACCCTCCCCGCAGCGGGAGCGGGCTGGCGGGCGGTGTCGGGCGGAGGGGGACGGCAGTTCCGCGGGTTCGGGGCCTCACTGTCTTACAGGGGAGACCAGGGGCGGCGGTGCGTCCGCGTCCTCGCGCCGGCATCGAAACCGCAGCGCCCGTTCCCGCCGGGAGAGGGGAGGAAGTTCCCCTCCCCTCTCCCCGCAGGGGACGGATGCGCTCGCAGCGGGTATTCGCTTGGCCCCACCCGGAGACGCTTAGATCAGGCGCTTCTTCCTGTACTCCCGGCGGGTCCCCAGGATGGAGCGGACGACGCCCGTGTCCTCATGGACATCCCGCACGAACTCCGGGTCCAGCTTCGTGTAGAGGAGCGTCGTGGCCGGGTTCTTGTGGCCGGCGATCTGCTGCGCCCCGAGCAGGTTGTTCTTGGCCAGGCGGTTGAGCGAGAAGCGCCGCAGGGAGTGCAGGGTGATCTCCCCGCCCGCCCCGCCGAACGCGGCGGCCCGGCGCAGGGACTTCAGGAACATCGAGGCGTCCATCCGCCCGCCGGATTCGCTGATGAAGACGTACCCCTCGTCTTCCGGGGCGGCCTTCATGATGCGGTTCCGGGCCTTCAGCCACTCCCCGAGCACCCGGGCGAATGGCTCCGACAGCGGCAGGGTCCGGGGCTGGCGGCCCTTGGCGACCCGCACCAGCAGCTGGCGCTCCGGGAGGCGTACGTCGGAAACCTTCAGGTCCAGCATCTCCCCGATGCGGCAGGCGGTGTCCAGCAGCCCCAGGACCAGGGCGTGGTTGCGCTGGGAGAAGAACAGCCGCCGGGCGTGCGGCACGTTGCGGATGGAGGGGTGCTCCTGCGGGTCCCAGTAGCGGCGCAGGGAATCCAGCAGCGCCTGGATCTCGGCTTCCGAGGGCATGGGGCGAGCCGGCGCCGGGGCGTTTCTCACCTGGTACTCCGCCATCGGGGAGCGCTCGAGTATTCCTTCCCGGGCGCACCAGCGGAAGAACTTCTTGGCGCTCACGGCGTCGTGCTGCAGCGTCGAGGGGGAGACGCCGCCCTGGTGGCGAAACACCAGGTAGCGGTCCATGTGCCGCTTGCCGAAGCCAGCGAGCGGCACATGGTTCTCGTCCGCCCAAAGGGCGAGCTGGCGCAGCTGGGTGGCGTAGAAGCGGTGGGTCTTGGGGGCGAGCGTCGCCTCGACGTGGAGGAGGAAGTCCTGGAGCGCCTCGGTCCAGTCTGCCTGGTTGGAGGGGGTGGAACCTGTGACCATCTGAGCCGTCCTTACGGGTAGGTGTCACCAGGTTAGCAAGAAATGGCAGGGAATGCCAGACCCCTTCGCAGGGATTTAACGAAAATGCCGGTTCCTACCTGTTGATGATAGGAACCGGCATTGGGATGGGTCGTATAGGACTCGAACCTATGACCCGCTGATTAAGAGTCGTTAGTGCTTAAGTTTGGCCAGATTACTCTGTTGTACTCGCATTATACCCCGTTTTTTCGACCTAACGCCTGCTAATTGTGCGCTATCTCCCCTGCTGTTTCGCTTAGCGCACTTTCTGGATGCGGTAGGGGCTGGACTGATCCACAAAGATCACGTAGTAGAGGATGGGCACCATGAAGAAAAACCACACCAAAAAGACGATGGCCACGCGCGGAGCCCAGGTACAGATGCCCTCCCAGATATCGGACCACAGATCCTTCTGACAACTGATCTCCAGGTCGATCTCCTTCTTCAGCCACACCAGTCGTACCCGCCACCAGGGAAGACGCGCGTACTTCCAGCGCTTTTCTAGTACCGGCAGCGTCCCCTCCAACGTCCGGTCTTCGGTCGGGTCGTACTCTACCCCTCTATATTTCCACTCGATGAGGAGCTTGGTGGCAATGGCGTGCAGCTCCTCCACGTTTCCCCGGTACTGAATCTTCACCTGGTCCGGGCCATCTCCGGGCCAGCCCTCCCAGGTGACATAGTTGTTCTTCACACCCTGCTCCTTTCCCGCGACGAAAGATGGCGATAGTAGCAATCCCTACTGTATCGCCGCCCCGCCGATTTACCAGCGAACAGAAGGGCAAACTATCCGTGGCTCTTGAGAATCGCCTCGAAGTAGGCCCGTGGCTTGTCGGGCTTGCGGGCGATCAAGATGGGAAGGGCGGCTTTCAGCTTCTCTTCGGGCCAGTTGGCCAAAAAGTACTCGGTGTCGCTCACACTAAGGCCCGCCTGCTCCAGCTGCATGGCCAAGGAAACGGCGGGCGTGATGTTCAGGGAAACGAGGGAGTACTTGCCCCTGGATAGGTAGCGCTCCTGCTGCACCAGCTCCAATTTAATGAGCCAGTCCAGGGCAATCGTTACCGCCTCCTCCCCGATCGCCAGGTGGGAACTGATCGTGGGAAGGGTCGCCCCGTCGCAGTAGGTCAGGAGCACCAATAAAACGAGGGCGGCCTCGGGCGTGAGGGCGCCCAGCTGCTCCTGGAAGCGGGGAGATACGGCGCAGCGCGTCTCCTGTTTGCCGGGGATGGTGGCAAAATAGTAATCCATCAGCCCAGACTAGCAAGAAGGGCGCTTGTATATAAGTCCCTTAAGTGCTAGGGTCAGGGTATGACACAGCCAGAACCCTTCACCAAAGAATTTTTTCAGCAGACCGGCTCACGGGGCGGCAAGAAGAGCGTTGCCGAACGCGCTAAGACCACGGATATCAAGGAACACATGGCCATGATGCGCCGCAAACGCGCGGAAAAGCGCCTGCAGGAGCTACGAACCGAACTAACCCCCTCTTCTTAAGGGGGTTAAGCATTGACGGGGGGAAAAGGATCTGTCAACGTGGATGCAGACGAGACGACGGGCACCCTCCCGAGATTGACAATTCGGCCTTTCAATAGGCTCACATTGCCCGATCACCAGAATCGTTCCTCTGGTCCATGATCTTTGCCCCTCCTTTGGATCATGGATGGTCGGGTAATGCGAGCTTATACCTAATATCTAGTGATCTATGCGTACCGCACTCAAGAACGGGCTCTATGCCCTGCTCTTTGCGTATCTGGTGGTCGGCTTTACCAAGGCGATCTTCTTCACCAGTACGGACACCTACTACAGTAACCGCTGTAGCGCCCAACAGATGACCTGTAAATAACCGCCATGAACGACACCCACTCCGTCGACTGGGTAGAGACCCAGCCCGAAATCCTGGAGGCGATAGCGCAAGGGGATGAAGACGCGGAAGAAGCGCTGCGTAGCCTTCCCTCTCGGGACATGTACTCTTCAGACAGGGACGCTCTCGTGGATATTCCCTTTACCCCTTCCGGACCGCACCAGATCTACTCCCGAGCCGACATGTACGGCGTCTACCACCAGCCGGACCGCACCCGCGACTACGCGGACTAATATCTATGCATTAATCACCCCTCTATGACATTTGAACAATCCGCCGAGATCGACAAACTGGCGCAGGCCCTGGTCGCCTTCCAGAAAAAAGTCGGCAAGATCGGCAAGAGTGAGGTTGCCAAGGTTGGCACCTACACCTACCAGTACGCCTCCCTCTCCTCGATCCTGGAGGCCATCAAAGAACCCCTCACCGAGAACGGCCTTTCTATCGTGCAGCTGCCCTCCGGCCCCAATGAGCTCATGACCCAGCTCAACCACACGTCCGGTCAGTGGATGCGGGCGAGCTACCCCATGACGCCCACCGACACCAAGCCGCAGGCTATCGGGTCGGCCATCACCTACCAGCGCCGGTACGCCATGGGAGCCCTCCTCTGCCTGGACATTGATAAGGATGACGATGGGGCAACCGCCAGTGCCTCCCTTCCGGCCAGTAAACCCGCTCCCGCCGCTCCCCGCGCCATGAGTACCGCTCCCGAAGGGGATAGCGTCCAGGAAATCCTGGTGGAGAGCGTGGAGAGCAAGCAGGGGAAGAACGGGGAGTACAAACTGATCCACACCGCCGAGGGCGGCCTGATGCTCTTTAACAAGGACCTGTTTGACTACTTCACGGACGGGGCGCGCCTCAAGGTGAGCATCCACACCCGCCAGAGCGGAGACAAGACCTACCGCAACATTACCGGCGTAGAGACCGGCGAGATCAATATTGACGACATAGCCTTTTAACCATGATTCCTCTCACCCTCCCCAAGCCGGGGCGCTTTGAGCTCTGGCTGGAAGTCTACGACAAGGAAACCGAAACGGTGATCTTCGAGCGCTACGACACGGATTCCATGAATGAGATCACCCAGACCTTAATCGCCGCCGCCATGGAAACCCAGCGCCATCCCTACAAATCCCTAACCAAGCAGACATGACTGAATTTATTCTCTGGTTCCTCATCATCGTGGGCTTCATCATCCTGGCTGCCTGTATTGCCACCATCGCAATCGCCGTGGTCTTGGGGAGAACCCTCGACCACATGAACAGAATCCATAAGAAAATCCACGATGATGAGTAGCCGCCACGAACTGAATAAGAGACTCCAGGAGCACTGGAAGGAGCAAGAGGGGATGGAGCGGCCGGAAGTGGCGCACCTGGCCTCGCCTCGCAAAGAGCAGCTGCCGGAGCTTCCCCTGGAGAATGGGGAGGTGGTGATTAATAAAAAGCAGATCGCTGTCTTCCTCGACCTGGTACACGGCAGAAGTCGCTTCTTCGTGCGAGGACAAACCCTCTACTACGTCTTTGACGATCCCACCCGCTGCCAGGAGCTGATGCACACCTTCTACACCGGCACCTCACGCGTTGATCCAAGGCGGTTCTTCGACTGCCTGGACGACTACGAGCGCCTGGTGCGGGACTACATTACCAGCCGTAAGTACAAGAAATGAGCACGATGAAAGAGTTAGAAGCCGAGGTAGCACGCTTAAAAGAGCGCATTGCAGACCTGGAGGGAGAGAAAGAAGAGTGGAGGCCAAACCCAGAAGAAGGATTCTGGACAGTAGGGGCTGATTTGCGTCCATGGCACTTACGATGGAGCAACGATAGGCCCCTTCAATTAATGGGATCTACTACTAAGGCTACCTTTGAAGCAGGCAACTGCTTCAAAACCCTAAAAGAGGCAGAACGAGGCGCACTCCGCTGTCAGGCAGTGATTCGGGAGAAGAAAGAGCCTGAGGTTGGTAAGGAATACTGGTACTGGAGTATGACCTTTGAAATGTCCCTCAAAACATCCTGGAATCACTGTGATTTTGATTATTTCATACTCTTCATTGGCAACGTCCACGAGACGGAAGAAGAAGCCATAGCGTGGGGAGAGAAGTACGGAAGAGCATTTAACCTTGAATAATGACCTACACCCGATTTCAGGCGGAGTTTGATTCTGTACGCCGGAAAGCAAACAAGGCCGCCCATCAGTTCCCCAAAGGGAGTTTGTATAAGAAATGGTGCTACCAGATGCGGTTTCGCACCATCACAGCGGGAGACTACGATTTATTGCGCCGTAAGTTAGCGGCGGTATGAACACCCAAGAAATACTCACCCAAGCGATTGAGAAGGCTGTAGCGAACGGCTGGGTTAATTCTTACGGATACCGCCGTTACAAGATCCACGAATGGAAGCTATTTATTTTTGAACACGATTTCGCTAAGGCGCTGTGGGGCGAAGAGATGCTACAAGTCCACAGGTTTATTGGGACCGTGGACGGAGCCACTGCGGATTATCCACAACAGGCCTGGCAATGCCACCTACAACAGATGGTACTCGCCGAAGACCCCATCCAATATCTCGGTAACAACCTGCCATGAACACCCTTCTTCGCCTACGGGTGATCGCGGACAATGCCCGGATCATCTGGCACCAATCCGCACCCATCCCCCAAAACCATGAAGAGACGCCGGTGGATGCTGACTACATCCGGCGCCTCCTCTCCACCCCCATCCAGGAGCTCGCTACCAACTGCGAATTCTGGCAGGATATTTCTAACCCCACCCCTATGAGCAACCTCAAGTCCATGAAGCAAGGCCCGGCTAAGAGTCTGGCCGTCAAAGAACTGCGCGAGCTGATGAACGAGATAGAAGCCCGCCTGGACCTCACCCCAGACCAGTTCTCCACCATCACCCGCTTGATGGAAGAGCGCGGCATTACCCCTAAGAACTAGCCATGAACAAAGAAGAGCGTGCCCGCTACCTTGCCCGCTATTTTCCGGTCCACCGTTGTGATCGGTGTGGCCGCCCTAAAACCGAGGGCAAGCAACACTGTGAAACCTGTCGCCGCCAACTGGCTAAAATGAAATCCGCTTAACGCACGGCCATGATTACCCTCAGCCTTCTTGCCTGCTCCTTTTTGCACATCATCCGACGGGCCATGCAGGAAGGCCCGCTGTTCCTGGAACAGGAGGAAACCCGCTTTGAAGCGTTCCTGCTTGGAATCATCATTACCGGGATATTCCTCGATGTAGTGCTATGATGCGTCTGCAAGCCCCCTAAGCCCTTTTGTGCAGCGCCGCCGCCCAACTCACCGCTACTACCGTCCCCAGCCCCCACACCCCCTTGTAACAGTCCTGAAAGCCGTCCTGGAGGGGGTGCTGGTCGTGGCGGTGGTGATCGGGATGTTTCTCTTGTGGGTGGTGCAGCACTGGTACGAGATCCCCGGCAGTTTCAAAGTCCCCCCGTGGCTCGGCGTCGCCGTCCTGGTCTTGGCCCTTACCCTCGTGTTTATAGCCGCCTAATCATCTCCCCATGAAGCTACCGCCCCCGCCCGATCCCGATAGAAAGGACGGCACCTACCTCAACGAATATTTGCAGCAGCTCTACGCCTATCTGCTCGCCCAGCAGGAGGGTGGCAACCGCAAGTTCGTGACCAACAGTACCGCTCCCCGCCCTTCCTGGAGTAATGAGACGCCGGCCAGTGAACATACGCCCGGCACAATCTTGGAGCGCAAGGAATCCGGGATGCTGAGAGTTGCTATGCCGAGGGGCGCGGAATTGATGAGCCCGCCGGTCTACCGCATGCGCTTTCCTCAGCTGCCCGACCCCGAAGAAATTGCCAGTCACCCCGCCGAGCCATGAAACGCCTGATCCTCTGCATCGCGGCGGCATTTCTCTTGCTCCTTGGCCTCTTCCTCTGGGTGGAGACCGTGGGCGACAAGGCCGATCAATACCCCAGTATCCATTTCAAACTAGCCGGACCCTATGCTTCTCCCCGTTAACCCCATGGGGGCGGTGCGCCAGACCCGATCCGACGCCTGGCGTCCCCGCGACTGCGTGGTGCGCTACCGGGCCTTCCGCGATCACTTGCGCGCCGAGGCTAAGGCAGCTACCTACACGCTCGCCGAACCGCTCTCCCTCACCTTCCACCTGCCCATGCCCGCCAGTTGGAGCCAAAAGAAAAAGGCCGCCATGAACGGGCAGCCGCATCGGAGCAAGCCGGACCTCGATAACTTAGTCAAAGCCTTTAAGGACGCGCTGGTGACCGAGGATTCGCACATCGCCGAGTACGGTCCCATGCGCAAGGTCTGGGCGCGAGAGGGAGCAATCGAAATCCACAATTAATGAGTTAATGAAAAACGATGGGATACATCAAGAATGAGTACGTCATCGCCCATATACCCAGATACGGGAAAGGGAGAGGCTATGCCATAGAGATGATTGAGAAACTTCGCATGAGTAGCGAGTTTGCCGACTCACTCATTGCCGGGCCGCTCCATACCCCGGTCAACGGCGACAACATCACTTACTTTTTCGGACCGGATGGCAGTAAGGAAGGCTGGCCGCAGAGCGATGAAGGCGACAAGGTGCGTGAGCAGTTCATTGAGTCGGCACGCAATTCTGAGTATGCCGAGATCGTCCACCTGCAAATGGGTGGTGATGATGGAGAGACAAAGATCCTGGGGAGCTGGGACTACGAAGAGGAAGCGTAAAAAGCAAGGAGCCTACGAGGGCTCCTTTTTGTATGCACCGGCATTCGGGGCAATCGTGTTGCCGTTGGCGTCCAAGAGTTCGGTGGTGATGTTGTGGGCGAGCTCCACGGTATCCACCGCCTGCTGCACCGGAGCTTGGGTCGCCTCATGCACCGCCCGCTTTTGTTCCTGGGCGATTTCTGCGGCCTTGGCGCGGGCGGCGGTTTCGCGGATCGGCTCGGTGTTGCCCTGGTGCGCCACGTCCTTCACAGTGCGCTTGATGAAGTTGCCGTGCTCATCCCGGAACATAAATTCCGTCACGCCCTGGGAGATACTGCCCTCGGCCATGTCCTGCGATTCCATCTTCTTAGTGAAGTCGAGAAGATCATCCTTGGTTTTGATATCCAGCTGCTCCATGATGGTGGGCGGGCCTTTTCGGAGGCGGGAGCGGTCTTGGAACCATTCCCCGAATGCTCGACCTCCCCGGCGAAATTCCCGGCGCGTTCCCTCATTGTCGAGGAACCAGCCCATGACTAGATAGGCAATCGACAAGAAGCCGAAAAGAGCAAGGACAAAAACGAGGATGACTGCGCCGATTGGCCAATTGTACTGCACCTGCATCGTGATCCTCCTACTCGCACCATTATACAAGGGGTCACACGCGTAGAGGGCTAGAAGGCACCCCTACCCCCTCTTCGCCCTGGATGACACATCATCAGGTAGAGCACATCCCGAAAATGCCCTCTCGGTGGGGTGGGGGACACCCCCTACTGCCTTTTTACAGGTTCAGAATATTGTAAGACGTAATGGCCGAAAAGGGGTCGAAGAGGGGCTTTTTTACCGGTGGGGGAGTGCAAAGAGTAACAAAAACGACCCCATTTCTGGGATCGCTTAGGCTCTTTTGCGAGAGCGATGATTCACGTCGCGCCTCACTCCCTGGGCCCTGTCGTGGCGTATCGTCGCATGGCCTTAGCTCCGAAGTGCCTTGACGGGAATGATTTGTTTGGTGATTCACAGCCAGTATGGGCTCAGACAAAGAGAAAGTCAATAAGGCGGATCACCACGATAAATGCGAGCAGCAAGAACACCACGTCCTCCGCCCCACTCCCCGTGCGCACCCGCATGTAGGCGGGCAGTAGGTGCCGTGATTTTTTGAACGGGTAGAGAAACGGGATGCCGCTGATCGTGCAGGCGTCGAGAGCAAGGTGGCTCATGAAGCCCAGCAGCATGGCGGCGGCCGGAATGTACCAGCCGATAAATACCAGCCACCAGCATACGAGTGTGCAGACGAATAAGCCCGGTAGCGCATGGAGCACGCCTCTATGTCCCAAGAGCCGATTGACCACGATGGCTACGGGCACCAAAGGGCGAACCCCCAGTATTCTTGTGGCCGAAAGCTCGCTGATCGGCGCGTCCAGGTCGGGAAGCAGTGCGCCTAATACGGCAAAAGCCGCCGCGACTCCAAAGGAATCTACGGCGGCCAGGGGCAGCAGCCAGAGGGTGGTGAGCCCTCCGATGGCATGCGTCTTGCCGGTCATTTAGCCCTCGATAACAGGCGCATCCGTGAGTACGGGAACCGAGGTGTCGCTCTGGTCACTTCCACTTTTAAAGTTCGTGAGCTTTACGACGCCGGCGGCTGCAAAACCAACGACAATCGAGAACAGGATGCTAAAGCCGGGAGTAATGGCGGCGACGCTTACCATGCCGACTACACAGACAGCAATAACGAAGGGTACGGTCCAATCTCCCTTCCGCTTCGCCTTGATGATTTCACGGGCGGTCTGAGCGAGTCCGATGGCATACAGGAGGAAGGTGACAAGTAGTGTTGTAGGAATCTCCGGAACGAGGGTTTGTAGGTCGATGAGTTCCATGATGGATGGTTACACGGTTAGTTGGTTGTTTGCTTTTTCACGGGTTTTATCCCAGAACCAGCCGAAGTAGCTGTCTGAGGCTTTGATAACAGGTCCGGGATCACTGTCTTTTTGGAGACGGTCTACCGCTTCACTTGTCTTCATGCCGTACCAGCCAGAGCCCGCACCGATCTGCCCTCTCCAGTCGAGGTCACTACGTTTCATGTAGCCCTTCTCGATTAGGTAGGATTGTAGGCGCTGCACTTCGGGGAGTGGCTGCTCCCCAATCACCTTGCCTTTTGCATCAAGGATGTTATTAGACAGGTAGTTGAGGTTGGTATCGAAGGGGTCGTAGCGCTTCACCAGGACTTCATCGGCCCGTACCGGGATGAACACGGTAGGTCCGGCCCAGTTGTACTTCTCTGGATCGACGAAGTTCTTGAAGGAGAGATCCCCGCGCAGCAAGGCTTTGGGGTTCACATTGATATCCAGGTGCAGGTGCGGACCCGTGGTAAGGGAGCCGGTGTTGCCGGTGACGGCGATCTGCTGTCCCTTGGCAACGCGCCCTTTGGGAGCGGAGAACTGGGACAGGTGCAAGAAGCGCATAATCACGTTGTCGTGATCCGGCCTGAAGTAAAGCATCTTTCCGCCCTGGGGTCCAGAGCCCTGCCACAGAATCTCCCCATCGAAGGGAGCAAAGAGGGGTTCGTAGGTGGCAGCGTAGTCGGTCCCCAGGTGGCGCAGGGTGTACCAGGTGGGCTTTCCGAACTTGTAGCCACTTACTTTACGGTGAGTGAGGGGGAACATGGGGAGGGGTTTACCTTCTAAGAGGGCGAGTCGCCGGTCTTGCTCACGGTCGTGCTCCTCCGTCTTGGCTTGTCGCCCCCGTACCTGTCCGTATTTGTAGGAGCCCCAGAGGAGTCCACCAATCGTGAGCATGGTGCGGAAAACGGGCGAGGCGATCACCTTGGGGTGACTGCCCGCGCCTTTCAGGAGTGCGTCAATGAGCAGATCGGGCGAGAGCTCCACATTTAGCCCTGGACTTCTTCAGAAGGGACCAAGGAAGCGCGGAAGTTATTCAGCTCGTTTTGCTCGGCCTGGAGCGCTTCAATCTCCTGCCAGAAACGATCAGTCAATTGCTGCAATCTCTCTTGAGGGTTGGTCAAGCGATCATTCAGGCTCTGGAGCGCAGAGTCTACCTTGCGGAGGGTTAATTCGTTGCGCTGGGCCAATATCTCGCTATCGACTTCGGCGCGGATGCTGTCTATGAGGGCCATGGGGGTGGCTTAGGGGTTAGTAAGGTTATGGTACACCGATGAGCTCAGGGGAAACAACTACTGCTCCTGCTTCTCCCCGTAGCCGTGCCCGCACTTGATGCACAGGTAGGTCTTCCACCCATCGTTTGCAACGGTGGGTACGTACTCGTGGCGGCACTTGCCCGTGTTCGCCCGCTCCTCGTAGGTGAACTCGCTCACCGCCTCTTCTGTCTTCTCTTCCTTCATCGTCCGTGACTTAGGTTTTTAATGCGCGGGGCACGGGGCTTGCCCGCGGAACGCGCCGTATTGGTAGAGAGGCGAATCCGCTTGGTCGCCGTTGATCCCACAGAACCCAGGCGCGGGGAGGAAGCTTTAGGAACCTTGGGCACCTTCAGCTTTTTAGGAGCCTTGGGCTTCTTGAAGGCACCGCCGTAGGAGCGGTACTTCTGCACCTGTCCCACAATGGTCCCTTGCGTCTCTTCGATCTCCAGGAGGCGCAGTATGTCGAACTCGGGATGCAGGCTTTTCTTTTCTTCCTCTAGGGCGTTGTAGCGGTCCTTCTGCAGGTTCTCCCACGTCGGGTAGTCTCCGGTCTCTTTCGCGGCGGCAAGGTCCATGGATCGTTTCTTGGTGTCTACCTGCTCGGCCAATTTTTTCAAATCGACGGTGCGGTACCCGGATTCCTTGGAAGGATCGGCCAGGATCACCGTGTCACCCACCTGCACCCGTTCCGCCCGGCCGTTCTGCACATCAAATTTGGCGCGGGAAAGCTCCAGATCAGAGCCTGCAGAAGCGCTGGCAGAAAGGCCACCTTTGGGAGCGGAAGCAGTTGGTTGCTCGCCCATCAACTGATCGATCTGGTACGCCCCTTCTTCCGGGGTCAGTTCACCGCGGCGTACCCCGGACTTAATATCGTTCACCCGAAACTGAATACTCTTGGCCTGTTTCTCGGAAGCAAGGGCGGCTTCTTCTTCACTCTTCTTCGCGCCACCCACAAAGCGGCGCACAATCGGGGTGCGGTTGATCGGATCACCCTGCTCGTTGGCCTCGGTACTGTACTCCTTGAGCGAAGGGGCGGTAGCCATCTCACCTAGGCGGGCGGCACCCGTTAAATAGCCACGGGCCAGGTTTTCGATCCGGGCGGGCGATTGATTCACCGTGTCGCCGATCATGCGGTAGAGGGGAGCGGTGTTCTTGGTGTCCTGCTTGCGGGCGGGATAGTCCTGCTTGTAGTCCGGCACAATGTCCCGGTTGGTGAAGAAATTCTTATTGGCGGCGTTCTCCACGATGGGGCGCAAGGCGGTGGGGATCACGTCACCCATGTTGTCCACCGGGGAGAAGGCTTTGAGTGCGGACAAGAGCTGGGCCTGAACGTCGCCGCCCTGTCCGTCCATCTGACTAAAGGCCGCCTCTAAGGGGTTGGCCAGTTTACCAACGTCGCCCTTGGGAATCTTGATGTAGCGGCCTTCCCCAAGCCAGGGAGCCATGATGATGAAGTTCTGATCCTTCTCGTACTGGGGCACCACGTTCTCATCAAAGTAGGCCGGGTCCTGCCGGTTGTGCAGGTAGAGCGCAATGGAAGGAGCGCCCACCAGGAACGCCATACGGGTGCTAAATCCGGCGGGGTCTTTCTGGAAGGAGCGGCGCATCTGGTCGATACCCTGGACCCGCGCATTCAAGAAGGCGTACATCATGTTCACGCTGGTCATGGCCGAGCCCTTGCGCGCGAAGTTGGTTGTCCCCTCCTGGGAAGCAGCGGCGGCCAGTTCACGGGCTACCTGGGGATCGGTCCCCTTCTTCAGCTCGCGGTTCAGGGTGCGTTCAAAAATACCGATACGGGTCGGCTGCTCAGAAGCATCGGAGAACATCTGCCAGAGCTTCTTGGGGCTATTGATGATGGTCACGTAAGCTACGTCGTCTACCGTTTCGCGCAGGCTCTTCTTGTCCAAAGAAATGCGGCTGGTGCGCCCTCCGCTCTTCAGGAAGTCGCGGTACACCTCATCCTTCTTGGCCAGGTGCTTGAGGCCCCGGGCGGTATCCAGTGGGGTAGCACCGGTATTGAGGAAGGCGCTGATCGCGTCGCGGAAGACGTTGGGAAGTAAGAATTCCGGGTTGTTGCTGGTGGCGGTGGCGCGGAACCACTCAGTCGGCTTGGCGAAGATTTTGACAATGGCCGACACCTGGTCTTCATTCATCCCTTTGGCGGCTTGGGCTACCTCTTCCGGCACCAGGTACTGGGTCTTCTTCCCGTTCTCCAGGACGCTGATCACCGGCTTGCTGCCGACTTCCCCATCGAACTTCTGGATCATCCCTTCCGGCAGAGAATCCTTGAGGGAAACCAGGGTTCGGGCAACCGCGTTTCGCTTGCCGAGCGCCACGATCTTGTGGGTGTTCTCCACGATAGATTGCAGCGGGTCGACAATCGCCCGGTCACTTCCTTTAATCTTTTGAATCACGTTCTGGGAGCCGACGGAGGCAACGGCTTTCCCCGTAGGCGGAACGCCAAGCATGTCGTCTACCTCATCCATCACCCGCTTGAACGGGATGTAGCGTTGATTCTTGGCACGCATGGCGGTGTACGCCTCTTCGGAGAGCACGCCGGTCTTTACCAGGTACTCCTGCACCAGTTTGTCCTGGTAGGCGTAGAGCTTCTGGGCGGTCTCCTCCAGGTTGGAGAGGTCCCCCTGGTACTTCTTGGAGAGCGCGGAAAGGGCGTCTTCCGCCTCCAGTGCATCCGAACCCTTGATTCCTCGCTCGGCAAGCTCCATATCCCGCTGGGCGATGGTGTAGGCTTTCAGATCATCTACGTCCACGCGATCAAAAAGCGGGCTAAGTTCAAAGTCTAGGTGGTAGGTGCTGGTCGATCCCGCGCCGTAGTGACCGGCGAGCGCCCGGCGCATGGCCTCATCCTTGCCGCCCTTCTTGGCCAGATCCTCCAGCGGCTGGTAGCGGTTGATTACTTCGGAATAGAGCTTGTCCAGGCGCTGGCGGGTGCTCTTCACCGGAGACTCCCCGGCACTACCGATCTTGGCCAATCCGGAGACCGGAATCCCCTCACTGTTCAGCGCAGAGGTCTTCGCGAGCGTAGGCGCTTGCTTTCCTTTTAATCGCTTCACGCCCCCCATCACGGCAACGCCCGCCGCGGCTTTGGCGGGATCAAACCCGACCTTGTAGCTACCGTCTTCCTGCTTTTCCATTTCAATACCGGCCGCTCCCCCATAGGCGGCGTTCAGATCGTCATTCTCCCAGTACTTGTGCACTTTCAGATCATCGACAGGTTTGGGCGTTGGTACCTCGACGGGCGCAGTACGAGGAGCGGGGGAGGCTGCTCCTGGTCGCTCCGTCATGAAGGAGTTGCGGCGTACAAAGTCTTCCATCTGCGGACTCATTTTTACTGAGGCAGTACCGGCCCCACTGGGAGAGGGCAGAAAGCGGGTCTGGCCTGTAGGAATCGTCTCCTGGAACCGGGGATCAAGTTTTTTCACCCCGCTCAAGCGGCTGTAGGCAGCGGCGTTGTCCAGAGTCTCGGTGGGAACGGTGGTCTGCATCTGACCCTTCTTGGAGAAGCGCCCCGCTCTATTGCGGTCCCCACTGAAGGCGATCACCCCTTCACCGGCCACGGACTTATTGAGCAGTGGCAGGCTCTTGCCCAGGCGCACCTGACCACCCGCATGCTCAATGCCCCGTTTCAAGAGAAGCGGCGAGCCCAGCACGTTTCCGCCCGCGCCAAACAAAAATCCCTGCCGGGCGGAATCTAGCGCAAGTTTGGGATCGGCGGTCTGGGAAAGGGTACTAATCGAATTCATGGCCGCCCCTTCTACCCCGCGCAGGGCAGAGTAGGCTCCTAGACGGGCCAAGGGAGAGGCGACCTTCTCAATCGCGCCCACCTTCCCGAATCCGGGAAGGGCGATGCCTCCGGCAATATCCGCGGCAGTCTGAAAGTTACCGGCGAAGGGCTGAGAGATGATGCCGCGCGAAACGCTGTCCTGCAAAGCGCGGTCACCAAAGGACGCGCGGGGAAGTGCGCGGTTGGCCTGCTCAATCCCCTGAGAAAGCGTGGTGTCTTTGCGGGCGGCTTTGGCCGCGCCCAGTCCCACCACCCCAATATCCCGGAAGGCATTGACCGCCCCCTGTCCCAGAGAGGCGATAGTGTCACGGGCGGCAAGCTTGGCCTCTTGTCCCAGATTTTTCTTCTTCGCGTTGTTCAGCCATTCGTTGAAGCGCTGAGCCATGGAGGTTATTTAAAGTAGTTGGTGACTTTCTTGGCTTTGGGACCGGCGTACCCCAGGTACTGCTCCAGCGGGTCTTCTTCCTGAGTGGTAGGGAGCTTTACGCCACTGCGGGCTTGCGACTCGGGAGAAGCGGCCAGGGATTCGTAGTTGGTGAACTTGGAAAAGCCGGAAAGGTCGGCTTGGGGAGCGGCTACCGGATTGTAGGCTTTGAGGCCGTAGCGGGACAGGTCTACCCCCTGACTCAGATCGGTGGGGGCGAAACTGCCCACAATCTGCCCCCGGGCCTGATTAATGTAGTTGTCGCGGGAGCGGGCCGCGTCCGATGCCTGACGCTCCAGGGTGGAAAGGTCCTGCTCGTACTGGCGGCGGCTCTGGCCCTCGTCATAGTCCAGGTCGTTAGAAGCACGGAAGAAGTTCTGGTTCGCCTCTTCGCCGGTCGACTTTAGCTTTTCTTCGCCGGCGCGTAGCTGCTCATCGGCGTAGGCTTGGGAGGTTGCTTGCGAGCTCTGGAAGGCGTTGGGGGATAGGGAGGAGAACTGCATACCCCGCTTCACGTCCCCCAGGGACTTGTTCTGGCGAAACTCCCCGGTCTGCTCGGCCAGGTCCGCGAAGTAGTTCTCTTTCTCGCTCTGGAGCTGGGCCTTGCGCTCGCGCAATTGCTGCAGGTAGCGGGAGGCATTGCTTTCCAGGTTGGACCGGGAGGTGCCGATTTCTTGCATCGAGCGGTTGTAGGAGTCATTGGCACTCGCCACGTTCGCGGCGTTAGCATCCTGGAAGTAGCGCATCCGCTCATCCGGGTTGTCCAAGTTGTAGAGGCGGCCATTGAGCTCCGTCATGTTGGCGGGAGCGGCCGCGGCGGTAGCACCGCCACCAGCTGTACCGGGAGCGGCAGTAGCGGCGAAGTTTTGCAGAGCCAGGGTGAAGGGATCAACGGGAGCTTCAGCCGATTGTGATTGCGTCTGGGGCGGGTTCAGCGGAAGAGAATAGCCGGGAACGCCACCGGGTCGAAAGTACTGGTTGGCGGTCGAGACGCCGTTCAAGGTTCCATAGTCGGCGTTACCACCATAGTTGAAGGTATTCTTGGTCGCCTTGCGTCCGGCAAGTAATTCGGAGATGCCGAATTCCGGCAGACTGGCGCTGGTGCCGAGTTGGTCAACGGAGTTACCGAGTCGTTGGAAGAAGTTAGGGACTGCCATGGGGGTAGGTTAGGCGGCCTCGTACACGCCGGATACGTAGATGCTACGCCCGGCACCCAGGCCGAAGTTAGATTTGTCAGCTTTGGAAACGGCAAGGGAGCCGGTGCCCGATCCTTGTCCAATACCGGTGAGGGCGGTTCCCCCACCATCGTCATAGCCCCCGGCAAAAATAATCGGCGAGTAGGCGGCCGTGACAGGGAGGGTGGCAATGATGGCGTTGGAAGCGGTTCCCCCGGTGGTGCCGGTGGCCGAGAGGGTGAAGAAAACGAGCTTGCCCAGCTGCAGGTACTTGGCCCGGTTGGTGGTGACGCTCGTGTAGGTCATGGAGCCGGAAGCACTATAGGAAGGGGTCCAGGAGTCCCAGGCGTCCGCTGCCCCGATCTTTCCCAAGTCCCCGTAGTGGGAGGGCGTGAAGCCCATGAGGATTTTTGCGCCGGTGCTGTGGGCGACTGCAGACGTACTGTCCACGCCACGGGTGATGCTGGTAATGCTGGTGCCGCTGATCGTGCACTTGATGATCTCGCGCTTGGCGGACACGTCATAGTCCAGGATCAGAATCTGTGTCCCGGAGGGAGAGCCGAAGTTGCCGGTGGTGAGGGTGAGCGAGGTGGCGGAGTTGGTAATGTCGGAAGCAAGGGTGTCTTCCTTGAAGGCTTGGAGGGCGTACATGGGGCGGAGTTATTGCTATTAGCTTATGACAATAATGCGTCGGGTGGAACCCCCACCCGTGGTGTAATCAATATCCAGCTTGGCGCCCCGGTTCACATCACGGTCGTAGGTGGAGTGGCCGATGTAGTTGGTGGAAGCCGAACCGTTGTCGTGGGCGACGATCACCAGTGCATTGCCGCTGGCCCAGCCCGCCCGGTTCACGATCTCCTGCACAATGCTGGTCACCGTAATAGTGTCGCCGGTGTTGTAGCCGATAGATCCCCAGTTGGAGATGGAAAAGCTCTTGGTAACGGTAGCGGTGGTCGGGGTTCTCCCTTCCGGCTTGCCGCCCGCTGAGTTGGCGAAGGTGGCGGCATTGTCCGAAGCCTCTCCCCACCAGATCGTTTGGGCGGTGGTACCCCCGTTGGTCGCGGCGCAGTAGAGGGTGACGGTCGCACTAGTAATCGTGGCCCCTTGCGGCACGGCAACATTGGTCCAGCGAAAGCCGTTGTAGTAGTCGTCAGTGGCGTTGAACATGCCCAGGTGCTGGGTGATGGCGGTAGCGGAGAAGGTGCCGTTTCCGTCGATGTTACGGGCATCGTCAGTCGAGGCACTTACGGCAAGATTAACGGTAGGCATGGACTATGGGTTTTGCTGGTAGTAGACGGTGATGTGCAGCCAGGTCACCGATCCGGAGACGCTGGTGGTCTTCACCCGGATATAATCGCCCGCATCCAAGCTCGCGTTGCTGAAGCTGGTGACGGTGGTGGTGCCGGTCACGGTGGAGTCAGAGGCTTGGGTATCCGAGGCACTGGTACCCTGAGCGTCATCCGCCTCCTGGAGCTGTCCGACCCAGTTGGTGCCGCCCGTGATGGCGTAGACCACTTTTACTAAGGTCGAAGCAGCATCCACCCGAATGAGGGGCAGATCATCCGCCGCGGCTGGAGACTCGATCAATATGGACTTGGAGATGGTAGGCGTGAGGGCGAATTCAGCCCCGGAGTAGTAATTGAGGGTCTTGCTGGTGGTGTCCACCGTTACCTGACCATCCGCACTTAAACTGGCTCCCCCGGCGGCGTTGGGGATCTCGAAGGAGGTCTTACCTCCTAAATCAATGGTGGCGGGCAGGGACAGGGTTGGGTTGCCGGAAACGCCATTGCCGTTGGTTACGGTGATTTCATTGCTGGTGCCGGTGAGGGTTCTTCCGGTAAAGGTGTCGGCAGCGGTCTGGGTGAGGAGCCCGTTGGTATTAAAGGAAGCAAGCGCGGCAAGGGTCGCGTCATACGCCTGTACATCCGAACCAATCGCTACTCCTAACGTGGTGCGCATATCACCCACAGAAGAATCGTCCAGGAGGTTGCGAGCCGTGGCGGTGAGGTCGGTAAGCGAGGCGGTACCCGATCCGGTGAAGTAAGGCAACTTATTGGCCGCACTGGTGAGTCCCGCGATTGCCGCAAGCTCTGCGTCATAGGCTTGCACATCCGAGCCGATAGCCAGGCCCAAATTAGTTCGCGCATCCGAGGCGTTGGAAGCGCCGGTGCCTCCATCGGCTACCGCAACATCCGTTCCTCCGGGATTGTAGTAATCGGTTCCAGCGGTCGCGGTGGAGAGCACCCCGGAGGTTAATTTAGCAATACCTGAGCCAGTCGCTCGCTTGATGGTCTTGCCGCCGGTTCCGGAAAAAAGCGCGACTTCACTGTCCACGCTGGAGCTCGTGTTGCTGGATACATCACCCCCGCCTGATCCGGCGGGCGTGTCCCAGGAAACGGTAGAGCCGTCAGTCTTGAGGAACTTACCGTCATTTCCGGTCTGGGAGGGCAATACTTGCGTTGAAGTGACGCTGTGGGGATTGTTGGTGAGCGCTTCATGCGAAGCCAGGTCGGAAGCTATGGCATCGGCGTAGGCTTTCACACTTTGCTGGGTGGGGACTTTGGTAGCAGAGTTAGAGGTCATGTCGTCTTCATCCACCACAAAGCTCATGGAAGCGGTAGAGGTGTCCGACTCCATTACCGCACCGGCCGCCGCGACGTTCGTGGCATCGGTTACATCGGCGGCAGTTTCAATGCCCGCCAGCTTTGTCTTTTCCGTGGCGGTGTAGGCTTTGTTGGTCGTTCCATCGGTGATGGTGTCCGCATCCTGCGTACCCGTGTGGTTCGATCTATTTCGATCAGCGGAGTGGTAGTGGAGCGTGGAATCGTTGCCGTCCGTTAAGTCGGTCGCGTTCGCATCGGAGATGTTGTTCACCTCTGCCCCACTCTCAATCCCGGCGAGCTTGGTCTGCTCGCTTGCGGTGTAGGCTTTATTGGTGGTGCCGTCCGTGATCGTATCGGCGCTCTGGGTGCCGGTATGGTTGGCACGGGAGCGGTCAGAGGCGTGGTAGTGCAGGGTGGAGTCGCCCCCATCAGTCAGGTCGGTGACGTTGGCGTCGGATATATTGTTGACCTCCGCACTCGCCTCAATGCCGTCCAGCTTTGATTTCTGGGTAGGCGTCATCAGTCCGGCGTTTGTGCCGTCGACTGCGGGAATTGTGGCGTCCGTGCCCGTGTCCGACGTAATGACGATCTCCGTGGCAGAAAGGGTAGCATCCAGGTTGGTTGCCCCGCCTCCCCCTCCACCACTTACCGTGGCGTCAATCACGCCGGTGGTGTCGTTATAGGAGAAAGAGATGCCGTCATGCGTTCCCCCGGTTAAGAGGGCTGCCGCGGTATCTTCAATATATTCCTCTAGGCCGGTAATGGCGCTTGTGGTGTGTTTGTGGCCAGGATCGGTGGAAGAGGCACTGGTGAGCTTGTAGTCGAGGCTGCTGGTGACCGCAGAGTTATCAACGCCTACCTTGGCTTCCAGAGCCATGATCGCATCGGCCTGTTTGTTGTTGTCGGCGGCAGAGCCGGTATTGCCGGGTACCCGGCTGTTGGGGAGGGTTGCCCCGGTGTTCAGGGATGTAGGAAAGGGAGAGGCCATAGAAGGCGTTACGAGTAGGTGTCGTAGGAGACAGAGCGATCCACGATGGTAGCGTTGGCTTCCGATTCGTAGGGGCTTCCTTCGATGAAGGAAAACTCCACGTCGTCAATCTTGAAGTCTTCTCCCGCGTTCGCGTTGGAGAAACGGATACTGATCTTCTTGGCCGCCTCGAACTCACAATCAATATCAAAGTCACTGTTGGTGGCGAGCGTGGCAAAGGTGGTGTCCGAAGCGTACTCCGCTCCCACCATAAAGGTGCCGATCATCTGGCTTCCGATGCCCACCGGTCTTGAGGCGGAGTTGCCGAGCTGCTGGGAGCCGGAAAGCCGGGTAGTCTCATCCAGGATCACCTCATAGTTGAGGGTGCCGTAGACCATGGAGTAGAAGACTTTAGCCCGCGCAAAGCGCTTGATGAGACCAGGGCGTTCGCAGTCGCTGCTCTTGGTCTCAAACACGCTCTCAATCGCCGCGCCTGCCAGTTCGTTTCCCGAATCAATTTCGTATACGTAGGAGTCCGATGGGTTGCTGGAGCCGTAGAGGAGGCGCCGCTGGGTGCCGTCCCGGTACTCCAGGAAGAAGGCGGCGTTGTACCCTTCCAGGGGAGCACTCCAGGAGCCCAGAATGGTGTCGAAAACCAGGAGCCGATCATTATAGGTGCCGGTGGGGTAGGCGAAGTAGACTTTTTGATCCTTGAAGCCAATCGTCGGGAGGGTCGGGTAGGTCTGGTTGACCGAGCGCATCTCGGAGCGCACCCGTCCACTCTTTACGGTGACGCGAATGTTGTTGTAGAGCTGCACTTCGCCCAGGCTGTTGACGTTTTCCCCGTCGAAAAACCACTGGTCATTGCCCACCTTGAAGACGGAGAGCGGCGCCTCCGTACCAAAATACGAGTTGGCCTGAGAAACGGAGTGGCTGATCGAACCATCACTATTGGCCGCGGCAACCGGCGTGATCTTCCAGTAGCCGTGGCGCTTGGTGTAGACAAAGAGGCTTTCCGTCCCCCCATCCTGATCCAGGAAGAGACGTACCGGTTCCACCCCCGCTCCCGGAAAGAGGCGAATGAAGCCCGCGTTTTTCTTCGGCGTGGCGGTGAGGTCGGTGTCAAAGGAGCCGAAATTGGAGGTAGAAACAGCCGGCGGACTGGAAGCGGTAGCGTAGGGGTTGGAGTACCAGATGTCGTTCTCGTCGATCAGGTACAGGCGCTGGTTGTAGAAGACGATGCTGGAGCCGTCCCGCCCGTTGCTCTGGCTGCTCCAGGAAAGGCCATCGGTGGTGTAGTAGAGCGCCCCTAATCCCGGCTGGGTCGCGTACAAGCGGTCCAGGGCTTGGCAGAACCAGACCGGCGTAGAGGCGGAGAAAGTGGCCCCGGTCATGGCGGTCCAGGAAGAGCCGTTTTTATACTTGGTAGCGGTGCCGCTGTGCACGATCAGCTTATCCACCGAGGCGTTCTTGAAGTGAACCCCGGCAAGGACAGCTGATCCAGAGGTGACCTCATTGCCGAAGCGGGTAGCGCCCGGCGCTTTAGTGAGCGAGCCGTTGTCGTCTAAGACTACGTTCACCCCATAGGGAAACTCGGTGTCTTTGAGGTTGCTCTTGGAGCCGGTGAAGGAGGAGTAGCCCCCTTTAAAGCCGCCTAAGCGGTGATTCTTTAGTTTGCTCCCCATCAATAACTCCTCGTGTTATTCCAGCCCATTGCCGCGCGGCGCAAGGGATGTTTGTAGCGATACGGAACGCTGGAGCGGCTATCGGCGTGCCAGGCTGCCTGTAGGAGCGGCTGGTAAATGTCTTTGACGAACCGATCAAAGTTGGTTTCATCCCGTTCGGTCGCCAGCCAGTACATGCCCACGGCCAGTTTGGAGGGGGGAGTAAGGTCCGGGTAGGGTAAGGTGTCGGCATCGTCGGTGCCGTCGAGCGCAATATCTTGCGGGGCCTTCTGGTAGACCAGGTTCACGGTGGTCGCCTGGTGATTGCTCTTTACGAGGCCGTTCTCCAGGTCGAGCGCGTACCGATAGGCGCTGGTGTCATCCTCTTCAAAGGAGGCAAGATCTTCCAGGGCAACGCGAATATATTCGATCTTAGTAGTGTCGTCGTAGGCGTAGACGCTCTTGGGCTCCCACTTGGCGGAGTAGTCGGTAGGGAGCGCGATAGAGCCGCCGGAGAAGGTGAGGGCACTGGTTCCCCAGTTCCAGCTCCAGGGATGTTCCAGCACAAACTGGCGGTGAGCGCCAAGGGCGGCTTCATCCCGCTTGGTGTTGGCGGTGGCGGCATCGTTTTTGCCCAGCTGGTTGGCAATCTGTCGCTTAAACTGCAGGACAGTGTAGGCCATAGGAGACGGTTAGAGAAGTCAAGCTGGACGGTTTGGATCAAGTATAAACCGCTGTAAGGCCGCTTACAATGACTCCACGAGGGAAAGCCACTGACCGGCAATGGTCGGCCATCCGTACTGCTCACGCATCAGCTTGGCCCCCTTCTCCCGTTCCGCTGCCACTTCATCCGGGTTTTGCAGGGCATGGGCCAAAAGCTCTAGATATTCCTGCTGAGAAACGGCCGGCTTGGTGATGAACCCGCTCTTTACCGTTTCCGCGAGCGCCCCGGAAGGAACCACCACGGGTACCGCTCCAGCCGCTTGAGCCTGCAGAACGGTCAAACACAGGGTTTCGGGATAAATGCAGGGGTAGGCCAGTACCTGTGCTTCTTCCAGGTGGCGCAGCAGTTCTTTGTGGGAGCGACGGCCCAGGTGGTGAATCCCCTTCTGGTCAAATAAATCCTCCACGTACTGCTTGAAGTGCTTGTACTCGGCCTGCACCCGCGCATCTCCACGCGCTGCCAGGGCATCCATCGTATTCCAGCCGTAGAGCACGTACAGCTGAAGCCTCGGGAAGGAGAGCTTTAATTGGGTCCAGTTCTCCAGGAGTACGAGCAATCCGCGGTCGTAGTTGGAGCAGTAGACGATCTTCCAGGGATCGCGCTTGAAGGTGCCCTCCACAAGGCCCAAATCAATGCCGGACGGCTGAATGCTGATCCGCTCATCCGGGATGGCCGGGTAAAAAGCGCGGTGAAAGGCACTCTGCACCACGATCTGCTCATACAGGTACATGTAGGGCAACAGCTCTTTCTCCGGGGTCATGTCGTGCATCCACAACACTTTCTTGGTAGCCTGCACCCCCTTCAGCTCTTCCTGGATGGCGGCTGGGTAGCGCCAGACAATCAATAGGTCGACGGGATCAATGGGGGTATCAGCGGGTAGCCACTCCACCCCTTCCAGGGTTTCCGGCGCTTTTACGCTGTTGTAGATCCGCACACTATGGCCGAGAGTAGCGAACTCGCGGGAAAGGTGAATCACGGCCGCTTCTGAGCCTCCAATGCCGGATTTCAGATTGCGGGAGGTCCAGGGCTCCAGGGAGTGGGGACAGTAGAACGCGATAGTCATGCAGAGCGGTTAGGGGTGTATTCGGTCACCAGGTCACCAGAAGCGTACTGGTAGGAGATGTGGTAGCCCAGGGGCCGCAAGATATCAAAGCAGCGGGCCAGCTCCTCGATAGTGCGGTGCTCGGCCAGGATTACCGGCTTGTGGGCTTTGATGGTTTCCAGCGCTCCGCCCAGCACCTGATCCTCCATCCCTTCCACGTCCATTTTGATGAGGTCCGGGGAGAGATTGAAGGAGTCCAGGGCGGCAACCGCAATGCCGCTTCCGGCCGTTAAAAAGACGCCACCACTGTTGGCCATGACCACTTCACCCGCTTTATTCTCCATGTAGGAGCCAAGCATGGCTGCCCGCTCTCCCGCTTCCGAGGCGAGGCCGGTGGTATGGATCGTGGCTTTGGGAGCGTTCTTCTGGGCAATCTCGGCAAAGTGCGGGATCGGCTCAAAGGCCGTGACCTCGGCTCCAATCGCTTCGCTAAAAAAGAGGGAGTGCTGCCCCAGGTTCGCCCCAATGTCCACCACCCGTTTTGGCTGGTGAATCTCCTTCACCCGCTCCAAAACGGGCAGTTCGCTAAAGGTGTGGGTCTGGTGCAGGCGGTGGCTCACCCAGTCGAGCATGGGGCCGTCCGCGGTTTCTAAGTTCTCCAAAAGCTCAAAGGGGTAGCGAACCCCGGCGTATTCCAGGTAGGAGGTCATAACCGGCGACGTGCTACCTGATGAATCCCGGCAAAAGCAAAGTAAATCCAGGTGAGGGGCCAGTAGAGGGCGTAGCCGACCGCATAGGCCAGGGCGGTAAGGAGATCAAGCCCCTTGCTCAGGGAGACAATAAAGAGCACAACCAGGGTAGCGCCCATGCAGAGGAAGTAGATGGGAAGAAAAGCGGCATCCGGGATCATTGCTGTTTCTTTAGCTTGCCGAGCTCCATCTTGAGCTTGAAGTTTTCCTTCTTCAGGGCGTCGGTATCATCCGACCCCTCTTCCCAGAAGAGGAAGTAGTTGGCGCGGTCGTAGGGGTAGAAGTGGACCAGGCGGGCGGTGGGGTGGGCTTCCAGCCACTCTTGGAACTTAAAGGTGAGAATGTTGGGGTTGCCCCCTTCAATGTAGGTGAGGTTCATAGGTTGGGGTTAATCTCGTACTGAGCGTTGCCAGGGGCTTCTATCTCAGTAGCGGTAGTGAGGGTATGGGAGGTGGAATACTGGCCACCAGCCAGGCGAAAGACAAAGCGCGAGATGTGCTGGTGACCGGCCACCATATCGGGAATAACCGTGGTCGTCAAGCCCAGGCGGTTAGCCTCGAAGAAAAAATGAATGTCTTCCCCTGCACTCGGCTCATCATCCCGAACTACCTTCTTGGTGCTCATTTTGATGGTGCCGTCCTTGGTGCGGAACAGGGGATAGGCGGTGCCTTTGAAGCGAAACCCAGCGGCTACCATCTTCTCCAGGGCTTTGCGGCGGATCATCACACAGCCCAAGCCCGCCCAGGCTAGTTTCTTTCCCTCGGTCGGTTCTCCGTCCTGCCACTGCTGCCAGACCGCTACCCCCAGCTTGGGAAGGTCGCTGTTCAAGCCTTCCGCCCGGTGGTGCGGGTAGTCGATCACGGCAATGTCCGCTTTTTTGAGGGCCCGGCGCATGGCGACCAGGGCTCCTTGAGGCAAGACAATATCATCATCGAGGAATAAGAGCTGTTCCCACCACTCGTTCTCCAGGGCGGCATCAATGAGGAGGTTGCGGGAGTCGGGGAGCGGTACGCCATTGGTACGCATCACCTGTGGATACTGCTGAAGCGTCGTGAATTCGCGCTCCAGGGCTTCTTGAGCGGCGGTGTAGAGAATGCCGCGGGTGGGCTGGATCACCAGGACTTTAGACATAACGCAGGGCGGATTTAAGATCTTCAATGTTCACACGGGCGCGGACGCCATTAATCTCCACCTCACAGAGATGGGTGTCATAGGCGGTGCGGTTGATCCGCTTGAGGGAGCGAATCTGAATGTCGTTACTGCCGGCCCAATCCCGGACCACGATCTCTTTGCCAGAGTCGATGATGGCCTGGATGGTCTCTTCTTCGGTGTACTGGGGGCTACTGGTGCGCATAGGCTCCTACATAAAAGCGCCGCCCTAACCGTCCAAAGAAAGAGCAGCGCGTTGATATAGTGGACGGTTGGTTGTCCCAACCATAAAACAGAAAAGAGCCCCTGTAAAGAGGCTCTTGCTCTGCTTAGAAAGCTATCTGATCAACCGATACCGTAGTAAATGTGTCCAACGTGGTCGGTGCGGGCAATACCGTGTCCGTACTGGTTGTATGCAGCAGTCTTCCAACCAAGGTAGTCAATGTCGTACTGACTCTCTACAGTCTCTTTCACCTGCATGGCGAGCGCAATACCGCTCTTGTGGAAGAAGATACCGTTTTTAACGTTGGTGGTCTTAGCGGGCACCTGGTTTGTCTTCAATAGGTTCAAGCCGTAGAGCGTACCAACACGGCCGTTCTCGATCTTGGAGCGACCCAATGCGTCGTAGCGCACAAAGTCATCAATGTTGAGTAACTGCTCGTAGCCGTATCCTTCAAGGGAGAAGTAACGATCCTCATCAGGGGCGTTGGCAATGTCTAGGTAACGGTTAGCAGCGGTGAAGAAGGTCTTGGCCAGGCGAGTACTAGTATTGGTCGTGGACCCAATCGCGTTAGTAACGCCGGTGTGGGCAGTGGCCAGGGTGAATAGGTCAGAGTCTACCTGCTTTGCAATGGCAAAGGTGGATTGCTCAACGTAGATGGAGCGGTTGTCGTACTTACTTTGCGCTTTCAACATGTCTGGCACCAAGAACGCCTTATAGACGAAACTGGTGATGCTGATGGTGAACTCACCTTCAGTTGTAGCGTCGAAGTCGAGAGGGCTTCCTGGAGTGGTAGTTTTGGCGGTGATCTCAGATACACGTGGTACGTGGATCACATCACCGAATTTCATTACGTCACGGTCGTGGCGGGTAACGTGCTCGGCCAATACTAACTTGTTGCGGCGAGCAAGTAACATCTCGTTGGACCACACTTCAGGAATAAATACTTCGTGTGTTCCACGTGTTTGGGCATTGGTTGCCATAGGGAGGGGGTTTAGCTAATGAGCCCCCGTGCTAACTGGTCTTCGATCTTGGCCCGATTTCTCGCGTACTCTTCTGAAGTCATAGAGGCGAGTTGTTCTCGGGTGAAGGAGGGTTCGACAGAGGAGCTGCCGCGTCCAGTAGCGGGGGTGGTGGTGGACTCCCGCACGAACCTTCCAGCTTCATCGCGTGCCCGTTGCTGGGCCTGACTCGGCTGCTGACCTTGCTTCATCTCTTCCAGGCCGATTTCGTAGGCTTCCAGAGGGGAAATGTTCTCGGCCCGTGCCATATTCACCACATAGCGGCGAAACACGGGGTCCTGCATCTCTTTCATCTGGGATACCTGCATCTCTTCCATTTGCCGCTGTTGCTGCGTCTGGAAGGTCTGGAGATTCTGTTGAAGGCGGTCTTCCACCATACGTTCCATCTTCTTCACCAGGTCAGCCGGATTTATAGTGCCGTCTTCGCCGATGATGTCGGATAGGTCGGTAGGTGAGGTGGTAGGGCGGGTCTGCGCTTGGTTGGCGCGAGTAGCCTGATTTTTCCAGTACTGGGCTTCCGCTTCGGCGCGTTTGCGAGCCTCTATGACTTCGCGTATGCGCTCCTGGGAGCGATTCTGGACAGGCTGCTCATCAGACGATCCCTCTTCCTGCTGTAACGCCGCATCGGGCGAGGTGGCTTCTTCTGCCGAAGGCTGGGTGTCCTGGTTTTCTTCCGATAGCGACTCGGTAACGGTTCCTTCCGTCTCTACGCTGGGTGAGGTCAAATCCTCCATGAATGTGTGGTTACGCTTTTATCCTGGTAGCGGTTCAGGGACACCGTAACGCCGTGTCTGGTCGTGTTGCGATTATTGTAAGGATACTCACAGAAGAAATGCAAGAGCTACACCAGCCCTTGCTCCTTGGCCTGCTTCTCCAGGGCGACAAAAGAGTCTGCCTTCTGCTGGACGTGCTGAAGTACGAAATTAAAAGCACGAGCTTCTGTGAGAGAGTCGTGCTCTTGGGCCTGGGAATTAAAGCTGGTAGTCACCGCGCATTTGGCGGCGCGATCCACCAGGTCAGAGAGGTAGGCTTCGACACTCTTCCACCCTGCTGACTCCACTAACTCCTTATAGCTCTTGGCCTCGTTGTATCTTTCCGGTAGGGTCATTTCTTACTAGTTACGGGTATACGCGCACTCAGGCGCATCTCTTCTAAGGCAAATTTATCGGCCCGGTCCGTCTCTCGGTTCTGCTGGTCCTGCTCCATCTGCATCATCTGCTCGGCCCGCTGAATCTCCTGATCCAACTGCGCTTCCTGGGCGGCAAACTGGGCTTCTCTCGCTTGCATCTCCTGGGCTCTACCCTCCTGATCCATCACCTGCTGCTGCATGGCCTGCTCCTGCTGCATCATCATGGCTTGCTGCTCCTGGACCCGCTGCATAGCGCCGTCCAGGGCGTCGGTGATCTTTTCTACGCCGTCGAACTTGGAAAGCACGAACTTCAAGGCTTCCGTCTGGAACTGGGGATCAGGTATGGCCTGGGACACCAATCCATAGACTTGCAGGGCTGCTTCCCGCTCTGCATCCCGGTTGGCGGGCTTGCTGGAGCCGGACTCTACATCAATGTCATACATCCCGGCAATATCCGCGGGCGACAGGCGTACCACTTCCTCCACCCCATCTTCTCCCATGACCCGGATCAATTTTTCATCGGTGAGGTGCTGCTGGTAGAGACTCATGACGAAGAAGCCCATCTCCTTGATGAACTCCTCCAGGTGCTGAATCTTGAGGTTAAAGCGGGCGTTGGCGGCTTCAATAACTGCGCTGATGCCGGTCGCCGTATCGGAGGGGCCTTCCGTTCCGCCTTTGGCATAGTCGTAGATGCCCAAGGCTTTTTGCATAGTCTCTCTGACTCCGGCAATTCCCGCCTGAGAGCTGCCGGTAAAGTCGGGCACTTCTACCGGATTGGCGTCGCGTCCCATCTTCTCATCGACGTGAATCACGTTACCTTCAAAAATCTCGGCTTCGTCTACGTCCCCACTCACCTTCCATTTGGGGTCCAGTGCAAGGGTGCGGTTATCCAGGTCCATGCTCATCAAGGTATCCAGGGTCCACTGCATGGTTAACACGGGCTCTAATTCCCCCTTGCCCCAGAACTCACCATCCACAATGGAATCCAGGTAGCGGCTGAACGGGTAGCGCCCATGCCAGTAAGGGTTGTCCTGGACGGGTTCAATTAACAGCCCATGGGAGACGGTACACTTCTGGATGCCGTTTGGCCCCTTCTCCCACATCTCCCAGCAGGTAATGCGGTCAATGGTGTCGTCTGCCTCTAAGGTGCCAAGATCGGCGTACTTTCGGCTCTGGGCGGCATGAGAGCTTTCCTCATCCAGCTCTTTAATTGCCGCTTCCACTTCATCCAGGTTCTGGTACTTGCCGTAGCTTTTGAGCTCCTGGATACCCTTTCGGAATCGGAAGATGATCCAGGCTGCTTCCTGAATGCTGGTGGCTTCGGGATCAATAAAAAAGTCGTAGGAAGAGATGAGCTCCATGCAGGGATCGTCATGGGTAACCACCTCTTCACTCTGCTCAGCGAACTTGGAATTGGTGAGCGCTTCTTCCGGGAGGTACGCCAGTGGGGTGATGCCTTGGATTGATCCATCTTCGCCACGCACCACCTGGGCTTCTAGGACTGGGCGGCCATCCTCCCCATAAATGTAGGAGCGGACTCTGCCCTTCTCCGTCTTCCAGTACCAGCGCACGAGCTTGGTTCCGTGTCTGAGTCCCCCCTTAACGGTAGCGACCGTTTTGGTGAAGGCGTTATCCTTATCCCACCAGTAATTGAAGAGGGCCTGGTTGGCGTCCGCGCCGGATTCGTTACTGTCTTCTCTCGGCTTATAAATAACGGTAGGTCGCCTAGCCACCATGCGAGGAGCAACGGTTTCTACATGGCTCCAGGAATCGGGGGCGTGAATCTGGGCGGTTCCCTGCTGGTCTTTACCTTTAACGTGGTAGACCTCATCGAGCAAGACGAACAGATCGAACTTGGGGCGCTGGGCGTTTAAAGCGTGCTGGATACGTTTTTTGAGGCGGGCTTCTGGGGAGTAGGACTCCATACGAGAGAACTAGGGCTGGTTGGCTCAACTATACGCTAGAGCGTGCGCTTGCGGTAGACGGGGCGCTTTCCATAGCCTAAGCGGTTACCCCCTACCATTCCAACCGGGATTTTCTTTTCTCGGATGGGTCGGTAGCCCAAGGCGAAGTAGCGGAAGGCATCGGCTCCATGGCTGCTCCAGTCGTGGGCCGGTCGATCCTTAAAGACTTTGTTCTTCTCGTCCCATTCCTTGTGGTAGTTCTTGAGGCAGGAGATACCCTTCTCGCACTTGGTCTGATCGAACCAGCACTTCGGCAGGATGTTGCGAACCGCGTCTATCCCATCATCCAGGGAGACGTTGGGCACCACAACAAAATCAATGCCCAGACTCTTGGCGGTTTCTCGCCTAGTCTTTCCGTTGGTCAGTTCGCGCACTTCAATGTCATGGGGGGCGAAGTGGCGGCCGTAGGTGTAGGGCTTTTCCTGGAGCTTCTTGGCGTAGTACTGCAGCCCCTCACCTGTCCCCTCTAGGTAATCAATCACCCGCATTTCCATGCCCACACCCTGAACAAACCAGATGGCCATGGAATCGCCTACGCCCAAGTCCCAGATCGTATCCACCGGAACAGACGGTTCATAGGGGACGTTGGTAATGCGCCCGTCCTTCTCCGCCTGGGTCATCTGAATGCCGTAGTAGGAACCCTGCACCGGCGCTTCAAAGGAACAGTAGTACTCCTGCATGTAGAGCGCGTCCGAGCCGGTTTGCTCGAACATCTCTTTTTTTTCCTGCTGCAGGATGGTTGGGTTAATGGCCTGGGTATCGTCCACGGTCAGCTTCTGGACGAACCAGATTGAGGGATCACGCACGGCCATTTTGTAGAGGTCATGGCCATGGTTGTCGCCGCGGGGGGTGTAGTTAAAAACCGCCCATCCTCCGTTCTCTGCCAGGATCGGACGGATGAAGTACCAGGCACTGGGGTCTTGTAGCGAGTACTCGGAGAAGACACAGCCGACCGGGTTGGTACCCACGATGGAATTGATATTGTCGGTGCCGATCACCTGGAAGATGGAGCCGTTCTTGAGCTCGATCAGCATCTCTGAGTTGTCGGTACGCTTGCGGAGGGCCTTGGGAATATGGTCGATAAATTTCTGCCCGTTGCGGTCCATTCCATTCCAGAGGATCTTCTTTCCCTGCTGGTAGGTGGGGAAGAAGTAGTAGTACGCCCCTACCCGCTCCTGCATCTTCTTGGCTACCAGGTTGACCAGGGATTTATCTTTTCCGGCCCGCCGGTGCCAGATAGCGACCGCACGTAAAAAGCCGCTATCCATGGCGCGGAAGAGCGGCAGTTGGTAGTCGCGGGGGGTGTAGTTATACGGAAGGGTTATTTCCACTCGAACCGTAATTAACGACGTTCACGTGAATGTTGGTGTCGCCTCCTTCGTCTTTGCCAGAGAGCAGACCCATCAGCTTGGCGGCGAATTCCATAGCCTTCAAGCGAGCTGTGTTATCCTCATACATCTCACCGCTGAACTGATCCCGCTTGGTTGCTGTAAGAGCAATAACGGCGGTATTCTGGGCGATCACCTCATGAGTCAAGCCTGCTTCATGGAACCAGTGACCCATCTCAAGTTTCCTCATGTTCTCATATGCAATCTGTTCCGCCACGTGGCGGTTGCTCACTTCGTACCCTGCATCAATCACGGCTTGGGTGGCCGATGGGGCGGTAGCGAGGGCTTTAACAAAACGACGCTCTTTCAGCGTCCTAGGAGCTCGCTTCTGGATAGTCTTCTTCTTCCCAGTGGTCTCGCTCATCTTTGAGGGCGGTTTCTAGTGCTAAGAGGTCGTCATCAAAACCGATGGGGTAGCCGGTGTACTCCACGGAGTAATCACAGAGATCACCGGATCGGTAGAGATGGTCCATGCGGAAAGCATCACCTACCGGGCGTTGCTTGTCAAGGGGGTAGAAACTGTTCGCAGGTTTGTCTCCTGAACAAACAGGAATTTCTGAGGAAACAAACAAATATAGCGGGGTGACACCCTATCTCCAAAGTCTCCTCTCTGCATCGTCGTCTTCGGGGATAGGGCCGTCTCTTGAGGTCGGCACCTTCGCCCTGCAGCCGCCGGTGCCTCGCGTTCCCAAGGAGTGGAAACCGCATCTCACCACTCCCTGGGGCGAGGAGAACCTGAAGCGCTTTGACCTTGCCCCCAACCATGATCCCTACACCATTCCCCACCAGGCGTTCTCCCGCCACGCGTTGATTGTGGGCGGAACGGGCGTGGGAAAGACCGTGCTCTCCCGCATGATCCTGGCCCAGCAGCTGCAGATGGGCCATAGCGCGGTGATCCTGGAGGCGAAGGAAGAAGGGATTGCCAGCGCCCTGGAAATCATCCCGGAGGGCGTGCCGGTAACGGTCGTGCATCCCCACTTTCCCATTCCCGGACTCAACCCGTTTTTGGTGCCGCAGGAGGAGCCGACCAACCAGATTCAGGACTTCGTGGAATTTGTGATCGGGTACGTGGGTGAGGGTCGCATGGGCTTTGGGCCGATGCTCGACGGGCTCAATCAGCTGACCGCGCTCATGGTGGCGCACGAGCTTTCCATCGTGGAGATGGTGCGCTGCATCACGAACGACGCCTACCGAAACGCGCTCCTGAAGCTTGATCCCAAACACGATTCCCTGCCGTTCCAGGAGGCGATTCGCTACTTCACGGAAGAGCACGCGGGCAAGCGGGTGGACGCGGTAAAGTCTGCCCTTGGCCCGCTCATCAACAAACTGCGCCACTTCCTAACCAACCCCTTTTTGAAGCAGATCGTCTGCGCCGAAGAAAATACGCTTGATCTGGCGAGCCTCTGGGATCGGCAGCAGGTGATCGTGGTCTGCGTGGATGCCAGACGCGTGTCTGCCTTTGGGGTGCGTGCTTTATCGGGCCTGTTTACCCGCCGCTTATTTGCCGAGCGAGGGAAATCAGGCAACCGACCCGTGGTATTTGCGGTGGATGAGGCGAGCTTTGTCCTGCCCTTCATTGAGGACGTGGCGGCGGATATTGCGGCCATTGCCCGCTCCAGTAACCTGCGGCTGTTGTGGGCGTTGCAGAACGAGGCGCAGGTGAGTAACAAAGCCTTTCTCAATTCGATGAGCACGGCAGGGGTCAGAGCCTTTTTCAAGCTTTCCGAGGATGACGCCAAACGATTCGCCCCCAATCTGGCTAGCGCTGCTGAGCCGCCCACGGACGCCAAGCTGCTGGTGAAAGAGGAGCATCAGAACAACATCAAGTTCCTGGACGTGACGTTGGTGCGCGACCAGGAGAAGGCCATAGCGCTTTTTGAGCGGATGAGGAAAGATGGGCCACCTACCGTGGGCGGGTTCCTCATTCGACTGGAGATGGAGCGGCTACTTTCGCTGGTGCCGCTCCAAGGTGGGGATGCGCTCTTTGCCTGGATCATGCAGAATGCAAACGGCATGGGCAAGGTGCGCTATGAAAAGCAGGAGTTTCGGGCCTTCTCCTCCACGGGCGGACGGGAACTGATGAACGCGCTTCAGAACCTGGTGCGGGGCAGCAATCCCGATGCGGCGAAGAAGATCATCGGCGAGCACATGCCCAAGCTCTCCTATCCCTCCTTCTCCCAGATCCCCCTGCATGGGGTGAGTCGGTTGGAGAAGGGTCTGCGGCTTTCCCTCACCGTTCCCTGGTTTGCCCCGGATCGGGAGTTTAAAGCGCCGGAGCGGGAAGCGCTCTCCCAGCGGCTCCAGAAGCTTGCTATCGGGCACTGCATTTTTCGCATCGACGGTGCGCCCAGCCGAGAGATTCGGATTCGGCGGGTCGTGGACTCCACTACCACGCTTGCGGACTTTGGGGCGCGTCCCGGCAAGGTGGCGGACGTGATCGGGCCGATTCGGGAAGCGCGGATTACGGCCCTGGCCAAAACCTGGGAGGAAGCACAGCGGGCGGAGGAGGAACCGGCAAAGCCACAACCAGGAGCGCGCAACAAACCCCTGGTCATCATCAAGAATCAGGGTGAAACCGATGATCAAGCCCAAAACTGAGCCGTACATCGAGCTCCTGAGCTGGTACGGCTGGCTTTCCACAACCCACCTGGCGACGCTCACCGGCAATCCAGAATACTCGGTGCGGCGACATTTATTGGCCCTGGAGAAGGGCGGCTGGATCACCAGTCGGCGCGTGTCGGTGGACCGCATCAACCCCTCCGGTCTCGGGAGCGCCCCCAAGCTCTGGCGGCTTTCGGAGGCTACCTGCAAACAGCGCAAAGAAGCGCTGGCCGCCTGGCCGAATAATCTCGCCCATGACTACCGGGTGCGGGATGTGCTGGCCTGGGGCGTCACCAACGGGGCCACCAGGATTGCGTACAAGGGCCTAGAATGGACGAATGTCACCCCGGACGCTCTTGTTATCATCCCCCAGCCCGAATGCCCCTTCTGCGGCATTGTGGAAGTCGACAGACACACGGAAGGCTTGCGCGTCTGGGAACAAAAGGCGGATGCCTACGCCGTGTTTTTCGCGGGGAAGCCGAGCGGACTCTACGATGCCACCGACTGCGCCGTTCCCACCCTCTTGATCGTGGTGGAATCGACCGCCCGCATTCCGGGCATTGCGCGCTCCATCGGCGTCCTGGATCAGTTGGCCTGGTTCACCACCGACCTCATCACCTGGACCAATCAGGGTGAGGTGAAGCCCCTTCTACCACCCGCGTAACTTTGCTACGGTAAGCCGGCGAAAGGAGGATGGACCCATGAACGTCTATCCGGTCTACGTCGGCTTTCCCACCTTGGAAAAATGGATTGCCCAGCTCTCGCCTAGCGAGCCGGTCTACGCCATGAAACTGGCGGAGCCGAACGGGGGTGAGGGCGGCATGACCTGGGATGAGTTAATCGTCTTCTGCTGTCAGCCCACGGGCGCGGAGATTCGCTACTGCCGCATTACGGCTACCTGCATGAAGCGGCTGTACGGCGAACCGTTTGATTCTGACTGGAGGGAACGGGTAGAGGTGCACGATTCCCTCTGGGAGATGGTGCAGGCAATTCTGGCCGATAACGAAGTTGGGTTTGTCGAGGCGACCATTGCCCGCCCGAAGAACCTGAAGTACCTGAACGGCACGATGGAGGGTGCGCTGTTCGACCCCGAACGCAAGCGCTTTGTTGCGGAGGCGGCCTGAGATGGGCGCGGAGCCACTGTTTGATTTAGGCCGCCTGGTTTCCACCCCGGAAGCTTTGGCCGCCTGCATCAGCCAGGGCATTTCTCCCGCCAGTCTCATCATGCGGCATGTGTTGGGCGACGATGGGGATCTGGACCAGGAAGACAAGAACGCCAATAAGCGAGCGCTCAGGGACGGAGAGCGCATCTTCTCCTGCTATAAGCTCCCGGACCAGCGCAAGTGTTACGTGATTACCGAATGGGACCGCAGTGTTACCACGCTGCTGCTGAGCGACCAGTATTAATTCTCACCCTCAAGCACATCGCTTGGGGGTTTTCTTTTTCTGACGCCGGATTTGAACCTGATAATCTCACATTTCACACTATTACCAACTGTTGACAACAAGTGAGGGTTCTGGCATTATAATGATGTCTAAGAAGTAACCAATCGCCCATGAGCAAGACACTCTGGCAGAGGATCAACCAAAGCATCCTCACCCGCGAACTGCGAGGCATCCTCAAAGGAGTCCTCAAGGAACTGGGAGCCATCCTCAAGGCGTTCTTCCCCTGGTAGGGGGAGAGCGCCGGACACCTTACCAACCTAATCAACACACCATGGAGCTATACGACCCAGCGAAAATCAAGGGCAAGACCGCGGCAGAAGTCCGCGCCTACGAACGCAAGTACCTCCGCTCTTACATCCGGGACCAGTTCGGCTTAGAGGCCACCGTCACCAACCGGCCGTTTGGCACCACCTACCAACTGATCGTCACCCTGCCGGAAGAAACCACCGAAGAGCAACGAGAGCACATCGAAGAAGTCATCTCAGATGATGGCTGGACATTCATCCTCAAATAATCACTAACCGGGGCGGTTTCCCGCCCCATCCCCTAATTAAGCCACATTATGAACAGAACAAAGAGAACTGAACTGCCTATCTACGAAATCATTGATCGTGGTTTTAGAGTCAGGGCATGGCGTTTAGAAGACACTGAAACCGAAAAGGGTGATGCTTTAGTAACGATAGAGCGTGATGGTTCCCCACTTAGGGAGTTCATCTATCCTGCATACAGGATTTACAACATAGCCGCTCACTTTAGTGACATTGTAGACGGAGAAATTAAGAACAGTTCAAAGGGTTATGAGATGGCGAATTGGAACGGTCTTCCATAAAGACTGACTCCGCAGATTAACCTTTAACTAACTCCCCTCTATGGAGTACAAACTCAAAACAACCTACAAGCACAAGAATGGCGCCCTGATACACGTTCTGGAAGAAGGAACCAATCCCGCTGTTGACGCGTGGGTATCACAGCTGTCGGCCGATTTTCGCCTTCATCCCTTAGAGGCCCCTGGTTGGTCTGCTGAGGAATTGAAAGAATGGAAACGACGAACGACTGACACGTTGATGCAACTAGAGGCTGCCAAGAGCAACGGCAAAGGCCAGTGGCTCCGGGTCCGCTTCCCTAGCGGCAACATCGAGACTATCCACGTATCCGAACTCGAAGATTGATCCCTAACTCCCCTCTATGACTGACACCCTCATCACCTGCCCCTGCTGCAACGGCACGGGCCAAGTCAAGCGCTCCCTCAAACCCTACCGCCGCTACACGGATGACGAAGTAGCCACCGCCAAGAAAATGCGGGCAGACGGCCACACCCTAGGCGAGATTGGCAAAGCATTGGGCATTGACCACACCCAGAAAGTACAGCACCTACTGAATCGCAAGGAAACATAGAAAAAAGCCCCGCCGAGATGGTGGGGCTTTTTTAATGGGTGAGTAACCTACCCATGAACAAGACAGGGACAACATAGCAGGAAGGACTGCGGCCGTCAACGGACGGGGTGCCCCTCCTTCTTCAGGGGGTTGTACTTCAGCAGCTCCCAGCACCGGTCCATGCGGTTGCAGCAGGCAATGACGAACCGATCATCACGCCGGGTTCTCCATAATTCCTCAGCTTCCTCAAAAGTCCTGACCGGATCACTGGCCCGTACATAGCGCTTGCCGCTGGGAAACGGGAGGCACAAAGCGTACTTGCCGCCTATCTCCTTGGCCCTTCCCGCCTCCATGCGGAATTTGTTGGGGTTGGGCACTCTACTGCCGTCCGTGGGTGGGCTGATGCGGGCGAAGTAATCGCGCCGCTCTACCTCCATCGCCTCCTGGAACACGCGGATGCTGAATTCCAGGCCGACCTGTACTACGTCGTCAATGGTAGGCAGTGGTCGGGTGTGGTACTGGCGGGGCATGGCCGCCCCATCAGCGTAGCGGTAGTCGAAGCGGTGATACGCGGGTCCTAGGCGCTCGTAGGAGCAGGTACCCTCGGTGCCGTCGGGAAAGGGGACCGGAAAACTGTGGGTCTTCAGGATTGGCTTCTTGCCGGGTCCAGTGGTGCCGACGATGCGGGCTTTTTCTTCTTGCGAAAGTGTGGTGTAGCGGGGGAAGTCTGCCATGTGCTCACCCTCCTTCGAGGGCGAAGCATAGCAGGAAGGGGTGGCTTAGTCAGTGGCGGTCCAGGATGGCTGCTATTTGTTCTTCTGCCGCGAGCACATCTTCACCGAGCGCGTTTCTCACCCAGTCCACGACCAGTGGTATCCGGTTCCGATAGCTCACCTCAGAATGCCCCTCCAGCAGCCGCACCAGCATTTGAAAGCACTGCTCCTGGGTTTCTGCTCCATTGCAAAAAATGACGTTCTCAGTTCCGCGCACCTGCTCTTCCCAATCTACGATGCTGTACAACACGGTCTTCTTGGGATTGAACGGCTTAGTACACACGCTGTACCGATCTGAAGTCGCCTGCACCGTATATGCCTGTTTCTCTTCTGCGAACTTAATGCGGTCGCCCTCAGTGAGATAGCGAGGCCGCTTCACTTCTCCCCTTTCTCTGTATATCTGCGGACTATGCCAGTAATAATCTCATCTGTGGCTGAAGCGCCAATGTCCATATCGGACATAACGTACTCGTACACTGCTTCCCGTATCACTTCTCCCACCTCTCGCACTTTTTCATGTGCATATTCGTCTAACAGGTCTGGCAGCTCTACCTTTCCAGCCTTGCCGTTGCTACCAAATGCCAGAACGTGCATACCGTGCGCGTTATAAAGCAGGCACTTACGCTTGATAAAGTCTTTTGCCGTCACTTCTCTCCTTTCTCTCTCATATTAAATCTTAATTCTAAGAATGTTATCTATAAGCTCATCTTTTTCCATCTTCTTACGGTCGTAAAGTTCGATAAAAGCTTCCAAAATTTCACGTTTTGTGAACTTGTTAATCGGAATGATGGGGAGTCCTCTATTAGAGGGGCTGATTGCGACCCCTTTCATATACTGGATGATATGATGTCTTGCTGTGTTTGGATGATTCAGACCAAACATTTCCGCTATCTTTCGGTAGCTGATTCCATCCTGCCTGAACTTGAACATTCTCTCCCTTGTTTGTTCATCCATTACCCTCCCTCTGCCCAGTTCGGAGCAGATAGTCTCTAGCTTTTCGTCCAGCTCTTGCTCATTCATCTCTCTCCTTTCTCTCTCAAATAATCTTCTACATCCCGCACAAACTTGGCATGCTGCATCTCTTTCACCTTCTCATAGCCGGTAATCAGCAGGTCATCACTCTTGGGGATATTCGCCCCTAAGAAAATGCCCATGATGAGGCCGGTGAGGAAGATGAAGAGGCTGGCGAGGTTAAGCAGGGTTCTCATCGGGGGACTTTACGGCAATGGCGAGGTTGTAACAGGCTTCAAGGGGGGTTGCTCCCTCACCCTTCAAGGCCCCGTAAGCATTATGAGCCACGAAACTGCTTCCAGGCTCCTTTCTCAGTAGTGACCATATATCATCTCCCAACCACTCAATGAGCTCTTCAAGGGTGGGGCAGTCCCAAGCATCAATATGCGTATCAGCGTAAAGATTCTCAATCTCATTATCTGTGTACAAATCAGTTCTGATATCCCCTATTTCATCCTCATGGTGATACCAAAGAGTGTTTGTCGTCCCTTGTGGAAACCCAATCTCTTTTAACTTCTTGCATTGTTCTAAACTCAAGTGTTTCACTTCTCTCCTATCTTGTATTCGTTGATAAGCCATTCCAGGCACTCCCGACAGCGTTTCAGGGTGGTGCCTTCTCCCTGGTTGTTCATGTGACGCCGTAAGCGGGTTAAGGCTTCCAGAGCACCTTGGCGTTTGAGTTCTTCCGGGGTCATGATCGGTTGTTAAGAATGTCGTAGAGGCAGACAGCGCCTAGAACCAGGCCGGTGAGCTGCACCTTTGGGTCAAAGAGGCTTAAAGTGCCACTCAGTACGTTGCCGACCAAGAGGCCCATGAGAAGCCAAGCCAGGAACAACAGGAGATCGATTTGGTTCTGGGTCATAGCCGCTCCAGGTAGTCGACGCTCTCACTCACTGCACCCCTTCCTGGTTCTGGGAGCGATCAGCGTCCCAGCCCCGGCTCTGGATCAGGCGGTCAAGTCGGTAGAGGAAGTGGATGGCGGCCGGGTCAAGTCGGTTGATGCCCTTTTCGCGTAACCAGCTCTCGTAGAAGCGGAGGGCCTGGGAAACGCTTCTGGCCTCTTCCCGGTCGATCCGCATGTTGGTTTGGTCCATGGTCGGTCGTTAGTTTACTTGGTGTATACGCCGACGATACGCGGATGTAGGGGCGGAGTCAATACTAATGCGGGGCGTTGGAGTCCAGGTAGTGGCGGTACTCCAGCATCGCCTCTTTGCCGGTGCGGTTGCAGCTGCAGGGGTAGGCGCCGTTCTTGGAGAACAGCCAGCCATTTTCACAGCGGCCGCAGGTGGGGGGAGCGGTGAGGCGTAGGTCGGAACCACTGATGCGGCGGATGCTCTCAATCTGGGTCCAGGAGAGGTAGTCGTCCTTGAGATAAAAGCTACGCCGGGCTTCCACCGCGCGGGCGACGTTCGCCGCTTGGCTTTCGCTCACCCGGTACTCGGTCTTGTCCTTGAGGATGACGAGGTGGGTGGCGCTCATATGCGGATCGTTTCGCTCTCCTGCTGCTCGCTCTGGTGCTGGGCGGTCTTACCCTTGGCCCAAACGATGAGTGCGCCCCGGTTCTCCCGCAGTTGGGAGGGTCGGGAGACTTTGAGGTGCTTGGGGGCAAAGCGGTCACTGTGCGCGGCCTGGGCGATACGCAAGAGCTTGGCGTAGTTCTCCGTGCCACCGCACTCGCGAACTAACGCCACCAGCTCATTGCGCTCAAAGCCCTTGTGCCGGGTGGTGATCGGACAGAGGGCTTCCTCGAAAGCGTCCCAGAGGCGCTGGGTCTCCGGACTGAAGGTCAGCTCCTTGGCTTTCTTGGGCTTTTCCGCCTGGGGGGTAAGGGGGGAAATATTCTCTATACTCACCTCTCCTTCCCTTCCCTTTCCTATCCTATCCTGCGGAACCATTTTGGATCCGGACTGGATCCGTTCTGGAACCGATTTGGATCCAGTCTCGCGGGCTCCCAGAGCGTATTTCCCTTTAACATCGCGAAGGCGCGCGTGAAAATCGCTCGGAACGTAGCGATCATTTTTTACGTGGTTGTGTTCGCGCCAATGCAGGATGACGAGTACGCCGTCGTCCCACACGTGCACAAATCCTTTGCCGTGCAGCACGCGTAGATCATCCTGACTGGCGCCGGTCATGCGGATGACGCGCTGCGGCGTAATAAAGCCGTCGTCATCGGCACGCGCTAAGAGGTCGTAGTAGAGCAGCCGGGCGGTTGCGGGCATGTCCAGGAAAAAATCAAGATCGAGGATCTTGGAGTTCATCATTCGTCGCATATCGCCCCCTATTTCTTTGTGGGCTTGGCGTAGAGGCGGGCCAGCTTGTCGCCGGGATCTTCCACGTCGTACTCCGAGAGGAAGGTTTCGGTCTGGGCGGCCATCAGGTGAAAGCCGTCCAGCGGACAAAACCAGCGCTTCAGGGGCTGGGAGAAGATACACTCGTTGCCGTGCAGCACGACACGCGCAAGCTCCCGAAAGGTCTCTTTCGGGATGGAGGAAGTAAAACGGATGGGCACGTACTCACGGCCATCTAAATCGACGGGTTCTCCGTCAGTCACGACGATAGTCATCGTTGGTCATTAATTGCGAGATGGTCCTAGTACACGCCCGCCAAGCCCTCCGTGTCAATACTGTACGCGCAACAAAAAAGAGCACTCTCCCTACTGAGTGCTTTTCTTTGTGATCCTTGAGGTGCTTGGACTTTCCGGGATCAGCATGTATGTCTTCTCAACCCCGCCCTACAGCATCCAGCCTACCAAGTGTGAGAATAGGGTCTGTACGCCTGATCACAAAAAAGAAGGCGCACTCACAGAGAGTACGCCAGAGAAATAGGAGATCACAGGTCCGGTATGCCAGGAAAGGGGTCAGTCGTCAATGCCCATAATCGACTTGATTTCTTCGCAGAACTCGTCCCAGGCGTCACCTTCCTGAGCGACCACCTCCGACACATCAAACCAGGCATCCGTCGTTGGAGATTCCCCGGCCAGCGTATCCTGATCGAGCTCCCGAACCTGAAAGAGCGTCCAGCAGTCGCCGTATCCCTTGTCCTTCTTCGCTTTGATGTGCGACTTCTCGGCTTCACCTGCCCTGTTGTGGGCGTTACTGTCGTCCGTCCCCCCTTTGATCTCGATGGCGACCAGATTCTCCGTGTCCTTGTCGGTCCGCTTCTGGATCGTCACGTCGGGATCGCTGGCGAGGGTCACGACAAACACCTCACCCGCGTCGTTCTGAACCTCCAACGTCTTGGCGGTCTGCTCGATCACGTATCCATCGAGGGCCGCGGCAATGGCCTTGAACACTCCATCGGTGATCGCTTTTCCGATGGTGTTGTTGTTGCCACCCTGGAACTGGGAACCGAGTGTCAGCAGCGGCAGTTCGCGCACGTCCTGGTCGGTGATAGTCGGCGACACCTTGCGAACCAGCTCCGCCAGGGAAGCGCACATGGCCTCGCAGAACGCCTCCAGCAGCCCTTCCTGGGCCGCATTGATCGTCCCGCTCGTTTCCATGCTCTTCACCTGCCCCATACCCGTTCCCGTGCCGTAGAACGTCTTCTGGGGAGAACCCAGGAGCAGACGGTAGTACCCGACGAGCGACGGGGCGGCCCGCAGGACGCTGGGCGTGGGAAAGACATGTTCATCCCGCACGCCCGCGCCCGCCAGAATCTTCTGCACGTCCGCCGGGACGAGGCGAACGATCTCTGCCTTCAGGGTCGCCGGCTCTACGTTTTTCAGCGCTTCGCTCATCGCGTCCATGAGCCATTGATTGCGCGCCGCCACCAGAAGGGTGTGGAAAGTAACTTGCCGGTCGGCGCTCGGAGCGGTCATCGCGCGTGCTGCGCGGGCAGGTTTATTCATGCACGACCGCACCGTTCAGCCGCTTCTGGGCGATCTCCACGTATTCGGGGTTCAGCTCGACCCCGACAAATCGTCGATTCATGGTTAACGCAACGTCTCCTGTAGTACCCGATCCGAGAAAGGGATCGAGGATGATATCGCCGGGCTTACTGCCCAGCGCCAAACACGGTTCCACGACGGCGGTGGGGAACGTGGCAAAGTGCGCGTCTTTATTGGCTTGGGTGTTGATGTCCCAGACCGTACGCATGTTGCGGTCGTTCGGGCCGCGGATGCCTTGAGGGTCGTAGTAGTACTTCTCGTTCTTGGAAAACAGAAAGATACTCTCGTGGGAACGGGTGGGTCGATCCTTGACGCTCTCCGGCTGACAGTTCGGCTTATTCCAGACGATGTCCGCGCGCAGGTACCACCCCGCCTCCTGAAGCGCGAAGGCGAGACGCCAGGGAACACCGATCAAGTCCTTGGGTTTCAGTCCGTCGGGAGTCGGGGGACGCATTCCCTTGCCCATGCCCATCGCACGGCCTGGGTTTTTCTTGTCGGGCGCGCGCCAGTTCCGTCCACCCGACGTGTAGGAATCGCCGATGTTCAGCCAGAGGGTGCCGTCGTCACGGAGCGTGCGCCGCACCTGCTCAAATACGATCACCAGATCACGGATGTAATCGTCCAGGGAGGGCTCCAGGCCGATCTGTCCCTCGATGTTGTAGTTCCGCAGGGACCAGTACGGCGGAGAAGTAACACAGGTCTGAAAGATTCCCTCCGGCAGGGCGGATAAGACCTTGCGGCTGTCGCCCGTAATAACGCAGGAGGCGGCGGACGGATCGGCGATCATTTTCTGCACACAGGGCGCGGCTTCTTCGCTGCGCAGGATGCGCACGCTTCCGCCCCGCGGGGAGGCGGGCAGAGTCGGCGTCACGGTGTAGAGGGCAGGCGTTTCCAGCAGAACTAACTGTTCGCCACTGTGTCCGTTGCTGCTCGGGTGGGTCGTTTCTTCGCTCTTCAAGGCAGGCTCTCTCAGGGTAAAAACACTCCCAGTCACTATACCGCCAGTTTGCGGACCCAGAAAAACCAACAACCCCGCCCGTGGGGAGCGAGGTTGTTAGCAAACATCAGTAAGCAATGGTCGAGATTGCATCCCGAGTGTAACACTGGCATTAGGGACTGTCTACACCCACTTCTCGAACTTGCCCATGATGTAGAGGGCGGTCTGTCCCTTGCGCGGCAAGGGGTCTAATTCTGCTTCTACGGGCGCTGGAGTGGCTTGGAGCTGCTTGAGCAGTATTTGTATCAACTTTTGTTTCATCGTGTCTTCTTGGGGCTTGTAAGGGGTTTCCCGTCATTAGGAAATTAAGCGAGTATAGCAAACAAGCTACCCGTTGTCAATCAGGTGAGGCGCTTGCGCTTGGCTACCCTCCTGTTGGAGAGCACCGCGTCCACCACGCCCGCCTGATCGTGGGTCTCCCGCAAATGGCCGGGATCGAGCTTGGTGTAGAGCAGCGTGGTCTTGGTGTCCTTGTGGCCCGCGATATGTTGCGCGCCGAGCACGTTGATCTTGGATAGCTTATTGATGCTGTGCCGTCTGAGAGAGTGCAGGGTGATGTTCTCGGAGAGTCCGGCGAAGCGCAGCACCGCCTTGATCGCCTTCAAAAATCGGCCCGAGTCCATCTGGGTCCCGTACTCCGAGAGGAACAACCAGCCCTCATCTTCTTCCGGGGCGGCCCCGCTCATCAATCGCTCGCGCGTCTTCAGCCAGGAAGAAATAGCCTCCACCGTTCCCGCACTGATCGGCACGGTGCGCGGCTCTTTCCCCTTGCTCTCCCGCACCGTGATCTCAAAGGCTTTGGGCCGGTAGTCCTCCAGCTTCAGGTTCAGCACCTCCCCGATCCGGCAGGCGCTATCCAAGAGGAGCAGCAGCAGGGCGTAGTTTCGCTCTCTATGCACGAGCCTGCGGGCGCGGGGGATATTTTTCATGCCGGGGTTCTTCTCCGGGTTCCAGTAATCACCCAGCGCGGTAAGCAGGGCCTGCATGTCCTCCAGGGTCGGCATGTACATAGCAGGACGGGGCGCGTTGTGCACCTCGTACTCCGCTAAGGGATTCCTCAAAAGAAGATCATTCTTGGCGCACCACTTGAAGAAGCTCTTGGCGGCAATCGCGTCATGGCGCAGGGTGTTGCGCGAGACCGACTCCGCCCGCTCCGCCAAATAGCGGTCGAGGTGCCGCTTGCCGAAGGACGTAAAGTCGACGCTCTCTCGCCCGGTCCAGCGGATCAGTTGCCGCAGCTGCACGTCGTAGAAGCGCAGCGTCTTGGGGGCTTTCGTGGCTTTGATATGGAGGAGGAAGTCTTTGAGGGCTTCTTCCCAGGTTGGGGAGTAGGGACCTATCGCCATCTGACGCACCTTACTTTGTAGCTACCATCAGGTTAGCAACAAGTATCAACAGCGTCAATAACCAAACCGCCGGACTGACGAAAAGAGCGGTAGTTACCTGTTACTGGCAACTACCGCTCTTCGGATGGGTCGTATAGGACTCGAACCTATGACCCGCTGATTAAGAGTCAGCTGCTCTACCAACTGAGCTAACGACCCGAGGCGGGTACCAATACCCGCAAACTCCAATATAGCACA
>Ga0065721_10048913_pt1 | contig 61639 bp, 55 predicted proteins | sample Mesricmetagenome_FD_59108 | JGI IMG/M metagenome (GOLD analysis project Ga0065721, IMG submission 59108) | Mesophilic microbial community from rice straw/compost enrichment Sample: eDNA_1 v2 (version 2) | ecosystem: Engineered > Solid waste > Grass > Composting > Bioreactor | place: USA: Davis... | reverse complement strand
CCAGGGTTTCGATGTTGCCGGACGGGATGGCCCGGCTGAAGACCTGAAGGGAATACAGCGGCATCGCCAGCATCAGAATGTTGATGGCAGCGCTGAAGACAAAGGCACCCGTGAGGATTCTGGAGAAATGACGCCCCCCGAAGGCCTTCTCCTGTTCGGCCTTTTCAGGCTTGCGAGCGGGTAGGAGACGCATTGACAGAACTCCTCTTTGGTTGACCGGACGCGGCGCCTGCCAAAGGCTGGCGCTGTCCGGTCGGTGCGTGCGTGGCAGAAGAAAGGCTTCGGGGCGGGCATTGCCCGGCGATCCGAGGCGGAAAAGACCGCCCGACTTGGAAAGGCTCCGGCGCCGGGCGGTCAGTTTCCGCGAACGATACCGAAGGCCGGATGGCGATCCGGACCGGACGGGCCGTCACAACCATTACAATGGCTGCCAATCCGACGTCCGCGTCCCTGGCCAAATGATGCCGCAGTTTCGAATGTATAAGCGCCAGGAGCGCCCGAATCCGTCGGCATCTGACCAGCGTTCAGGACGCGGTGTGGAAGACAAAACTGTGAAAACATCACGTCCGGTGAATATCCGCAGGCGCTTACGGCATTCCGTGCATTGGCAGGTGCAGTGGAGGCCGTCGCCATTTGTCTATTTCCTTGCGGTTTCGATGGCTCGACCCTGAGCGCCGAACGGTTAATGAATTATTGCCAAATGCCGTTAAAGCCCTCGGCATGCTTGTGGCAAATGTTGGCCCCGACAGCCGTCCCTTTGCCTGATGCAGCGGCGCCACATCGCGCAGGCCCAGGCGGAGCCGGAGGCGCCGAATTTGGTCACAGGGCAAAACCGCAGGAACGGCACCACTTGTGGCGTACCACCTTCCATCGGCCAGGCGACCTGAAGGATTCAGGCCGCGCCGGCCCGTCTTTCGACCATACGTTCAAAAAACATCCATTCGAGTCATGACCTGTTCCTTGTTCGACCGCCGCGGGTCGCGTCGCCGATGCGCCGCGCTCTTCGGTTCTTCGCTTGTTCTTTTCACTCTTCCGGTGCCGCTCAGCGCACAAACCTTGCAGGATGCTCTCGCCCAGGCCTACGCCAACAACCCGTCGCTCGCCGCCCAGCGCGCAAGGCTGCGCGCGGTGGACGAGCAGGTGCCCCAGGCCCTGTCCGGCTATCGCCCGAACGTCAGCGTCAGCGCCAGCATCGGCCGCGAGATCGACAGCCAGCGCACCAGCGTCGGCCGAGTCGGCAGCGAGACGAACCCGAAGCAGCTGTCCCTGTCCGCCACGCAGCCGATCTACGACGCTACCGTCGCCCCCGCCGTCCGGCGCGCCGAGAGCACGGTGGAGGCGCAGCGCGCCACCCTGCTCGGCGCGGAGCAGGAGGTTCTGCTGAACGCCGCCGTCGCCTATCTGGACGTCGTTCAGGATCAGGAGGTGCTGGCACTGACCACCAACAACGAGCACGTGCTGCAACGCCAGTTGGCCGCGGCGCGCGACCGGTACAAGGCCGGGGAATACACCCGGACGGACGTGGCCCAGGCGGAATCCCGGCTGGCCGAAGCCGTCGCGTCGCGCCACACCGCGACCGGCACGCTGGAAAGCGCCCGTGCGGCCTACGCACGGGTGATCGGCACGCCGCCCGGCGGCAAGCTGGCTTTCCCGAAGACGGTGGCGAAGCTGCCCGCGACGCTGGACGAGGCGGTGGAGGCGGCCCGCGCCAACAACCCGTCCGTCCTTGCGGCCTCCTACGGGGAGCAGGCTCAGCGCCACGCGGTGGACCAGCAGTATGGCCGGCTGATGCCCTCGGTCAGCCTGTCGGCCAGCGCCAACCATGTGGTGGACCCCGGCCGGTCCAACGGCATCGACTATGAACGGGAAAACAGCCTGACCATCGGCCTGCGCCTGACGATTCCCCTCTATCAGGCCGGCCTGCCCGAAGCCCAGGTGCGCGAGGCCAAGCACACGGCCAACCAGCAGCGCATGCAGGTGGACGACACCCGCCGCCGCGTCGGAGAGACCACCGTCACCGCGTGGCAGGCCTTGCAGACGGCGCACGCCGGCATCGAGTCCTACCGCTCGCAGATCAAGTCTGCGGAGACCGCGCTGGACGGCGTGAAACAGGAGGCCAAGGTGGGCTCCCGCACCGTGTTGGACGTCCTGAACCAGGAGCAGGAACTGCTGAACGCGCGCGTCAATCTGGTGCGCGCCCAGCATGACGAGGTTGAGGCGACCTTCCAGCTTCTCGCCGCGACCGGCCAGATGAACTCCGAACAGCTTGCCCTTCCGGTCCAGCGCTACGACGCCAAGGCCCATTACAAGAAGACGCGCAACCGCTGGTTTGGGACTGGCACGGGGGATTGAAGCATCCCGGCACTTGTCAGGCGCCGAGTTCGTTGGTCACGTGATTGACGCGGTAAATGTCGCGGATCGCGTCCAGCATGATCGCGATCTCCGGCGACGTGTCGTTGACCCTGTGGCTCAAGATCAGGGGTGACACGGCCTGCGGCTCATCGAGCGGGCGGTAGTCGACGTTGTCGCGCCGCAGGTGCTGCACCGACGCGGTCACGAGGCTGATGCCGACGTCGGCGGCGACGAGACCCAGCGCCGTCTGCACGTCGCGCACCTCCAGCACGGCGCTCGGCCGCAGCCCGCGTTCACGGTAGAGGGCGAGCACCTGGTCGGCGAAGCTCGGCCGGGGCGCCTTGGGGTAGACCACCAGCGCCTCTCCGGCGAGGTCGTCCAGGCGCAGCGGCTCCGTCCGGTCCAGCAGCGGGTGCCCGAGCGGGATCGCGGCGATCATCGCCTCGTAGCGCAGCAGGCGCCGGGTGATCGCCGGGTCTTCCAGCGGCATGCGGCCGAACCCCACGTCGATGCGGCCGTCCTTCAGCGCCGCGATCTGCTCCACCGTGGTGAGTTCGAGCAGGGAGACCTCGACCCCGGGGCGGAGGGCGCGGTACCGGCGGATCATGTCCGGCAGCCAGCCGTAGAGCGTGGAGGCCACGAAGCCGATGCTGAACCGGCTGTGCTCCGCCTGACGCAGCCGGCGCGCCAGCGCCTTGATTTCCTCCGCCCGCTCCAGGATTTGAAAGGCCTGCTCGTAGATCAGGCGCCCGGCTTCCGTCAGGCGCAGGGGGCGGCTGTCGCGGTCGATCAGCTGCACGCCCAGTTCCTCCTCCAACTGCTGGATCTGGCGGCTCAAGGGGGGCTGGGCGACGTGCAGCCGTTCGGCGGCGCGGGTGAAGTTCCGCTCGTTCGCGACGGCCAGGAAATAGCGCAGGTGTCGAAGCTCCAAGGAGGCCTCCCCCAAACGGCGCCGTGCAACGCGATACCCCATGGGTATTGATTGAGACCAACATGATCTTTCCCTTGGCGTTTGGCAATCGATAGCTTGATAGCGCTACGAAGGTCGAGCGAGGCCACAGTGGGCCGGTGAGATCGACCGTCTCGTTGCAAATCCGGCGGCGTGGGCAGGCCGTGGCAATGGCCGACGGGCAATGCCTTGCCGGTATCGAAGGTGGTGGTGCGACGGCCGGTTCCACTGCCCGACCCGTGCGGCCACGCCTGCACGACGCTCAAAAACCAAAGGGACCAAAAACCACAGGAGGATTACGCCATGCCCACCGATCTCGCGGAGCGGCTCGACGGCGCCGTGATCGAGGACAAGGAGAAGGGCCTGTACCGCTGCCGGCGCGACATCTTCACCGACCCCGACCTGTTCGATCTGGAGATGACGCACATCTTCGAAGGGAACTGGATCTATCTCGCGCACGAAAGCCAGATCCCCAATAAGAACGACTATTTCACGACCCACATCGGGCGGCAGCCGATCATCATCGCCCGCAACAAGGACAACCAGCTCAACGCCTTCCTCAACGCGTGCAGCCACCGCGGCGCGATGCTGTGCCGGCACAAGCGCGGCAACAAGGCGACCTACACCTGCCCCTTCCACGGCTGGACCTTCAACAACTCCGGCAAGCTTCTGAAGGTGAAGGACCCGGACGGCGCCGGCTATCCGGACAGCTTCAACTGCGAGGGCTCGCACAACCTGACCAGGGTGGCGCGGTTCGAATCCTACCACGGCTTTCTGTTCGGCAGCCTGAACCCCGACGTTCCGCCGCTGGCCGAGCATCTGGGGGAGGCCGCGAAGATCATCGACATGATCGTGGACCAGTCGCCGGACGGGCTTGAGGTGCTGCGCGGCTCCTCCTCCTACGTCTACGACGGCAACTGGAAGCTTCAGACCGAGAACGGTGCGGACGGCTATCACGTCACCGCGGTCCACTGGAACTACGCGGCCACGACCAACCGACGCAAGACGGCGACCTGCGGCGACACTGTGCGCGCCATGGACGCGGGAAGCTGGGCCAAGCAGGGCGGCGGCTTCTATTCCTTCGAGAACGGGCACCTGCTGCTGTGGAGCCGCTGGGCCAATCCGGAGGACCGCCCCCTCTACGAGCGCCGGGGCGAACTGGTCGCGCAATATGGCGAGGCGCGCGCGGACTGGATGATCGGCAACTCGCGCAACCTGTGCCTGTACCCGAACGTCTATCTGATGGACCAGTTCAGCTCGCAAATCCGGGTCCTGCGCCCGATCGCGGTCGACAAGACCGAGGTCACCATCTACTGCATCGCGCCGAAGAACGAGAGCGCCGACGCCCGCGCCCGCCGCATCCGCCAGTACGAGGATTTCTTCAACGCCAGCGGCATGGCGACCCCCGACGACCTGGAGGAATTCCGGTCCTGCCAGATCGGCTACACGGGCAGCGCGCCGGGCTGGAACGACCTGTCCCGCGGCGCGACCCATTGGGTCCAGGGCGCCGACGAGGCCGCCAAGGCCATCGACCTGAACCCGCTGATGAGCGGAGTGCGGACGGAGGACGAGGGGCTTTTCGTCGTCCAGCACCAGCACTGGCTGGACACCATGCGCCACGCCGTGGCCGCCGGCACCAAGACGCGCGCCTGAGGGAGGGCACGATGGGCATTTCCTACGAGACGCTTCAGGCCTTCCTGCATCGCGAGGCGCGCCTGCTGGACGACAAGCGGTGGGACGACTGGCTTCAGCTCTATTCGCCAAACGCCGTGTTCTGGATGCCGGCCTGGGACGACGACGGCACCCTCACCACCGACCCGCAGCGCGAGATTTCGCTGATCTACTACGCGAACCGGGGCGGGCTGGAGGACCGGGTGTTCCGCATCAAGACCGAACGGTCGAGCGCCACCAGCCTGCCGGAGCCGCGCACGTCCCACAACATCAGCAACATCGAAGTGCTGGAACAGACGGGCGGCGTCTGCAAGCTCCGCTTCAACTGGATCACGCTGAGCTTCCGCTACAAGACGACGGACACCTATTTCGGCACGTCCTTCTACACGCTGGACATTTCAGGTGACACGCCGGTGATTACGGCGAAGACCGTCGTCCTGAAGAACGACTACATCCACCACGTCATCGACATCTATCACATCTGACGGATCCCCATCCGTGTGGACCCGTCTGGCCGGCCGCCCGCCGGTCAGGGAGACCCCTCATGAGCTTTCAAATCGCGCTGACCTTTGAAGACGGGCTGACCCGCTTCATCGAGGGCACCCCCGGCGAGACCGTGGCCGACGCCGCCTACCGCCAGGGCATCAACATCCCGCTCGACTGCCGCGACGGCGCCTGCGGCACCTGCAAGAGCTTCTGCGAATCCGGCCGCTACGACGGCGGCTCCTACATCGAGGACGCGCTGACCGACGACGAGGCGGAGGAGGGCTACTGCCTGACCTGCCAGATGCGGCCGGCCTCCGACCTCGTGCTGCGCATCGCGGCCTCGTCGGAGCTGTGCAAGACGAAAGCGATGGACCTCGCGGCGGAAGTCGTGGCGGTGGAACCGCTGTCCGACAGCGCCATCGGCCTCTCCCTCGCGCTGGACGGGGCGGCGCGCCTCGCCTTCCTGCCGGGGCAGTATGTCACCATCCAGGTGCCCGGCACGGCCGAGACGCGCGCCTATTCCTTCAGCTCCCCGCCCGGCACGGATCGCGCGACGTTCCTGATCCGCAACGTTCCGGGCGGGCTGATGAGCGGCTATCTGACCGGGCGCGCGAAGCCCGGCGACCGGCTGACCATCACCGGGCCGCTCGGCCGCTTCTACCTGCGGGAAATCCGGCGGCCGGTGCTGATGCTGGCCGGCGGCACGGGGCTGGCGCCCTTCCTGTCCATGCTGGGCCGCATCGCGGAGGAGGGGAATGGCGGGAGTGGCGGACAGCCCATCCACCTCGTCTACGGCGTCACCCACGACGGTGATCTTGTGGAGGTCGAGGCGATCCGCGCCTATGCGGAGCGCATCCCGAACTTCACCTTCGCCACCTGCGTCGCGGACGAGGGCAGCGCCCATCCGCTGAAGGGCTATGTCACGCATCACCTCGACCCGGCGCACCTGAACGGCGGGGACGTGGACGTGTATCTCTGCGGGCCGCCGGCGATGGTCGAGGCGGTGCGCGTGTTCTTCCGCGAACGCAGCATCGAACCCGCCAACTTCCATTACGAGAAGTTTGCACCCAGCTGAGGCTGTGGCCGATGATGGGGGGCGGGCGACAGCGCCGCAGCAAAGGAGGAACCCTTGGACAAGACCATTCTCGTCACCGGCGCGACCGCCGGTTTCGGCGACGCGACCGCGCGGCGTTTCGCCCAGGCCGGATGGAAGGTCATCGTGACCGGCCGGCGGGCCGACCGGCTGGAGCGGCTGGTGGAGGAACTGGGGCCGGACCGCGTGCACGCCGCCGTCTTCGACATGCGGGACGAGGCGGCGATGGACGCCGCCCTGGCCGCCCTGCCGGAAGCGTTCCGTGGTGTGGACGTGCTGGTCAACAACGCCGGGCTGGCGCTGGGCACCAAGCCGGCTGTCGAATCCAGCCTGGACGACTGGCGTCAGATGATCGACACCAACATCACCGGCCTCGTCACCATCACGCACAAGCTGCTGCCGGTGCTGATCGAACGGCGGGGCGGCATCATCAACATCAGCTCCGTCGCCGCCACCTATCCCTACACCGGGGGCAACACCTACGGCGGCACCAAGGCCTTCGTCCGGCAGTTCTCGCTGGGGCTGCGGTCGGACCTGCACGGCAAGGGCGTACGCGTCACCTCCATCGAGCCGGGCATGGTGGAGACGGAGTTTACGCTGGTGCGCACCCACGGCAACCAGGCTGCGTCCGACGCGGTCTACAAGGGCGCCAACCCGATGACCGCCGACGACATCGCCGAGACGCTCTATTGGGTGGCGACCCTGCCGCCGCACGTGAACGTGAACCGGCTGGAGATCATGCCGGTCAGCCAATCCTTCGCGGGGTTCCAGGTCCACCGCGAAGGGGCTTGAGCCGGGCCGATCAAAGGAGGGCGGGTCACACCGCCCGCAGGTGCCGCACCGGGCGGCCGGGGGACAGCGCCTCCGCCGCCCGCGCGATGCCTTGGGCGTCGATGCCGTAGTGGCGGTACAGGTCGGCGATGGTGCCGGTCTGGCCGAAATGCTCCACGCCCAGCGCGCGCGTCCGGTGCCCCTCGACGGAGCCGAGCCAGCCCAGCGTCGCCGGGTGCCCGTCCACCACCGTCACCAGCGCGCAGTGCGGCGGCACCCCGTCCAGAAGCCGTTCGATGTGCGAGCGCGCGTGGCTCAACCCGCGCTCGCGCGCCCGCTGCGCAGCACTCCAGCCCGCCTGGAGACGGTCGGCGGAGGTGATGGCCAGCAGGCCCACGTCGCGCCGGTCCTCGCCCAGCATGCCCACCGCCTCGATGGCTTCCGGCGCCACGGCGCCGGTGTAGGCGACGACCACCTGCGCGTTCGGGCCGGGGCGCCGCAGCCAATAGCCGCCCTGCACGATGTCGCGCTCCAGGTCCGCGTCGATGGTCCGGGTCGGCTGCTCCAGCGTGCGGGAGGACAGGCGCAGGTAGACGGAGCCGCCCGTCTCGTCGCGCAACCAGTTCTGCTCATTCGGCGTGCCTTCGCCGTCGCGCTGCATGTAGTCGAAGGCCCAGCGCATGATGACCGCCAGCTCGTCGGCGAAGGCCGGCTCGAAATAGGCCAGCCCGTCCTGCGCCATGCCGACCAGCGGTGTGGCGATGGACTGGTGCGCCCCGCCTTCCGGCGCCAGGGTCACGCCGGAGGGTGTCGCCACCAGCAGGAACCGCGCGTCCTGATAGCAGGCGTAGTTCATCTGGTCCGCGGCCCGCATGATGAAGGGGTCGTAGACCGTGCCGATGGGCAGCAGCCGTTCCCCGAACAGCGAATGCGACAGGCCAAGCGCCGACAGCAGGATGAACAGGTTGGACTCGGCGATGCCCAGTTCCATGTGCTGGCCCTTGGGCGAGAAATCCCAGCTGTAGGTCGAGGGGATGCGTTCCTTCTTGAACAGATCGGCCATCTCGCTCTTGGCGAACAGGCCGCGCCGGTTCACCCAGGCGCCGAGGTTGGTGGACACGGTCACGTCGGGCGCCGTCGTCACGATCCGTTCGGCGAGATCCGACCGCTCGCGGCCCAGCTCGTTCAGGATCTGGCCGAAGGCGGCCTGGGTGGACAGGCTCTTGTGGGCGGGCACGGGCAGCGCCGTGGGAACCGCGACCGCCGGGGCCGCATGGCGCCGCCGGCCCTTGGCGGCGAAGGGAACGGCCTTCAGGAAGGCTTCAAGCCGCTCGGCCGGCAGGGTCAGCCCTTCGAAATGGTCCCACTCGTGCCCCGGACGGACGTTGTTGGCGGTGCGGAAGTTTTCCATCTGCGCCGGGGTCATCAGGCCGGCGTGATTGTCCTTGTGGCCGGCCAGCGGCAGGCCGGCGCCCTTGATGGTGTAGGCGATGAAGCACACCGGCCGGTCGTGCGTCCGCGCCTCGGCGAAGGCCTCCAGCAGGGAGGGCAGGTCGTGCCCGCCCAGGTTGCCCATCAGCCGGACCAGCTCATCGTCGCTGCGGCGTTCGATCAGGCGGGACACCGGTCCCTGGTCGCCCAGGTCGTCCATCAGCCGTTTGCGCCACACGGCACCGCCCTGGGCGCTGGCCTGATAGGTCAGCGCCGAATAGAGCTGGTTCGGGCAATGGTCGATCCACTCCCGCAGCCGGTCGCCGCCTTCCTCCCGGAACGCCTCCTGCATCAGAGTGCCGTATTTCAGGATCACGACGTCCCACCCGAAGGCGCGGAAGATGTGCTCGAACCGCTCCCACAGGCCCTCGCGGATCACCGCGTCCAGGCTCTGGCGGTTGTAGTCGACGATCCACCACGTGTTGCGCAGGCCGTGCTTCCAGCCCTCCAGCAGGGCTTCGAAGATGTTGCCTTCGTCCATTTCGGCATCGCCGACCAGCGAGATCATGCGGCCTTCCGGCAGATCCTTCGCCCAGCCCTTGGCCTTCAGGTAATCCTGCACCAGCGAGGCGAACAGCGTCTGCGCCACGCCCAGCCCGACCGACCCCGTGGAGAAGTCCACGTCGTCCACGTCCTTGGTGCGCGACGGGTAGGACTGCGCGCCCTTGTAGCCGCGGAAATTCTCCAGCTTCTCCCGCGTCTGGTTGCCCAGCAGGTACTGGATCGCGTGAAAGATCGGGCTGGCGTGCGGCTTCACGGCCACCCGGTCCTCCGGCCGCAGGGATGCGAAGTACAGCGCCGTCATGATGGTGGACAGAGAGGCGGACGACGCCTGATGCCCGCCGATCTTCAACCCGTCTGCGTTGGGGCGGACGTGGTTGGCGTTGTGGATGGTCCAGGACGCAAGCCAGAGAACCTTGCGCTCCAACTCCTGCAGGCAGGCGAGATCGGCGTGGTTCGGAATGGACGCGGCCATGGTGTCACCCTTTCACGGACAGGCGGTCGATGATTGGCTGAGCGTATCATTTGGGGCGTGGCAGATGTTTGCGAACTGGTGCCGAAGGCGGTGCCGCTTTAGCATCGGATGGCGTTTTTTCGGCGAAGGCGACATCGGATGCCAAAAATCAAACTCGACCGGATCGACCGGAAGATCCTGGCCCTGTTGCAGCAGGACAGCCGTCAGCCCAACAACGAACTGGCGGAGCGGGTCGGCCTGTCGCCATCGCCCTGCCTGCGCCGGGTGAAGGCGCTGGAGGACTCCGGGGTCATCACCCGCTACGTGGCGCTGGTGGATCCGGCGGCGGTGGACCTGCCGGTCAACATTTTCATCAGCGTCAGCCTGGAACGGCAGGTGGAGGAGCGGATCGACGCCTTCGAGAGCGCCGTGATGAACCTGCCGGAGGTGCTGGAATGCTATCTGATGACCGGCGACGCGGATTACCTTCTGCGCGTGGTCGTGCCGGACCTCGCCAGCTACGAACGCTTCCTGAAGGAGCATCTGACGCGCATCCCCGGCGTCGCGAACATCCGGTCGAGCTTCGCCCTGAAGCAGGTGCGCTACCGCACGGCGCTACCGCTGGGCCATCTGCCGGAATGAGGCGCTTCCGCCCGCTTTCCATATCGAGAAAAAACAGCGCGTTCCGCTGGACGGCCGGGGATGCTACGTGCTCTGACAAACCCCGTCCGTCACCCCACACCGGGAGCATTCGATGACTTCGCCCGCCACCTCCGTCATTCTCGTCCATGGCGCCTTTGCGGACGGATCCGCCTGGAACCGGGTGATCCCGCTGTTGCAGGCGCAGGGGCTTGAGGCGATCGCGGTGCAGAACCCGCTGACCTCGCTCGACGAGGATGCGGCCCACGTCCAGCGCGCCATCGACCGGGCCAAGGGGCCGGTGGTGCTGGTCGGGCATTCCTGGGGCGGGGCGGTCATCACCCAGATCGGCAACCAGGACAAGGTGAAGGCGCTGGTCTATGTGGCGGCCTTCGCGCCCGGCGTCGGGCAGTCGCCCAACGACACGCTGAAGCCATTCCCGCCGTCGCCCGGCCTGTCGAGCGTGTCCGTCGACCGCGCGGGCTACCTATTCCTGTCGGCGGACAGCCTGGCGAAGAACTTCGCGCAGGATCTGCCGGCGGACGAGACGGCCCTTCTGGCCGCGACGCAGGGGCCCTGCGCCGCCGCCTGCTTCCGCACCCGCGTGACCGCCGCGGCGTGGGAGCACAAGCCGTCCTGGTACGTCGTCGCCGGCCAGGACCGCATGCTGCCGCCGGCCTTCCTGCGCGCCACCGCCGAGCGCATCGGCGCCCGGACGGCCGAGGTCGAGTCGAGTCACATCCCCCACGCCTCCAAGCCGGAAGCGGTCGCGGCGGTGATCATCGAGGCGGCGCAAACCGCCGGATGAACCGGGGCCGTGGGCGGCATCGCCGCCCGCCATGGACTTCGCGCATCCCCACCGGTCGATGGAACGGATCGGGCGCCCGCCGGTTCAGCCCTCTGCGACCGGAACAGGAGGCTGCGCATGCAGACGATCCCCGTTGGCGCCCGGGGCAGCGTCACGCTGCTGGTGACGCCCGAGCATCTCGCCATCCGCGTCAAGGACGCGATCCTTCCGCCGGTGCTCGCCACGCCGGTCATGGTCCTGATCATGGAAAACGCGGCGCTGGCCGCGATCCGTCCGTACCTGGATCCGGGCGAAAGCGCTGTGGGCACCGCCATCGACGTGCGCCACGTCGCGGCCACCCCGCAGGGGCACCGCGTCACCGCCGACGCCGAAGTGATCGCGGTCGAGGGGCGCACCATCCGGTTCTGGGTGAGCGCCCGCGACGAGATCGAGGACATCGGCAGCGGCACGCACGAACGGATGGTGGTCGACCTCGACCGCCTCAACAAACGCCTCGCGGCAAAAGGCCGCTGAGAAGAGCCGTTGAGCGATCCAACCCGGAGGAGAAAGCAGACGATGGACATCATCCGAACCTGCCGCGCCGCCGTCCCATTCGCTCTGGCGGCGGCCCTGTTCGCTGGCGCCGCCGCCGCGCAGCAGGCAAGCCCCCAACAAGGGCAGGGCCCCGGCATGATGCATGGACAGGGTTCCGGCATGCCGCAGGGCGGCCCGCGGGCGCAGAGCATGCCCACCGATCCGGCCTCAAAGGCCTACATGCAGGGCATGCGAAAGATGAACCGCGACATGCACAAGCCCATGACCGGCGACGCCGACCAGGACTTCGCGCGGATGATGGTGACGCATCACCAGGGCGCCATCGACATGGCCCGCGTCCAACTCCAGTACGGGACCGATCCGACGCTGAAGGCCATGGCCCAGAAGATCGTCGACGACCAGACCCGGGAAATCCAGCAGCTTCAGGACTGGATGAAGCAGCACCCGGCCAAGCAGGTTGCCAAATAGGCCCGAACTCTTGATTGCAGAGGAGGCGTGGCATGAACAGCTTCACTGGCGGGTGCCTGTGCGGCAACGTCCGCATTGTGGCATCGGGACGCCCATACCGGGTCGGCCTCTGCCATTGTCTCGATTGCCGCAAGCATCATGGAGCCCTTTTCCACGCGTCCGCGATTTTCCCCCTGGATGCAGTGATGATCGAGGGCGAGACGCGCGACTACGCCGGGCGGTTTTTCTGTCCCCGTTGCGGCTCGTCCGTTTTCTCCCGCACCGCGGATGAAATCGAAGTGAACCTGGGATCCCTGGATGCTCCCGACCAACTGATGCCAACTTACGAAAGCTGGATCATCCGTCGCGAATCCTGGTTGCCGCCGTTTCCGCTCGCCAGACGATACGACCGCGATCGCGACTCCTCGGGGCGCTTTGAGGAATAGGGAGCCCTCAGATCACGCTGCGCGAAATCGCCAAGTACTTGTAGGAGCTTGCTATGCACTCCCACTCCATCGATCCGTGGCGGCACGAGCACGTCTTCCTGGGCGAGCATCACGACCGCAACGAGCGGCGCATCTGGATCGTGGTCGCGCTGACCCTGGCGATGATGGTCGGCGAGATCGTCGGCGGCACGGTGTTCGGCTCCCTGGCGCTGGTCGCCGACGGCTGGCACATGTCCACCCACGCGGCGGCGCTGGGGATCTCGGCGCTGGCCTACCTCTACGCGCGACGGCACGTCCGCAGCGACCGCTTCGCTTTCGGCACCGGGAAACTCGGCGAACTGGCGGCCTTCGCCAGCGCCATCATCCTGGCGATGATCGCCCTGCTGATCGGCTACGAAAGCGTGGTGCGTCTCATCAATCCGGTGCCCATCGCCTATGGGGAGGCCATCGCCATCGCGGTGCTGGGCCTCGCCGTCAACCTGGGCAGCGCTTGGCTGCTGAGCGGCGACCATCACCATGGGCACCATTCCCATGGTGGCCACCATCACGACCACGATCATGACCATGACCATGGCGGTCATTCCCACGGCGGCCATTCTCATGGCGGGCACCATGCGCATGACCTGAACATGCGGTCGGCCTACATCCACGTCATGGCCGACGCCGCGACCTCGGTGCTGGCCATCCTGGGGCTGCTGGCGGCGGGCCTGTTCGGCTGGACCTGGATGGACCCCATCGTCGGCCTTGTCGGCATGGCCGTCATCCTCGGCTGGGCCTACGGCCTGATCCGCGATGCCGGGGCGGTGCTGCTCGACACGGTGCCGGACCCGGCGCTGGCCGCGGCGGTGCGGACAACGCTGGAGACCGACGGCGACCGGGTGACCGACCTTCACCTGTGGCGCGTCGGTCCGGGCCATCTGGCGGCCATCGTCGCGCTGGTGTCCGACCATCCGAAGCCGGTCGACGTGTACAAAGCCCGTCTCGCCCACCTGGAAGAGCTGAGCCACGTCACGGTGGAGGTCGCGCGGTGCGAGGACGGCCGGTCCGGACACCACCCTCGCCGCCGCCACGCGGCCTGACGGGTCGCCCAGGGTCGCCCAGGGTCGCAACGATGTCGCTCCGTTCCATTCCTGGCAGCGTGGTCGCGCTGGGCTTCGTCAGCCTGTTCATGGACGTCTCGTCGGAGATGATCCACAGCCTGCTGCCGGTGTTCCTGGTGTCCGTGATCGGCGCCAGTGCGCTGTCGGTCGGCTTGCTGGAGGGCATGGCGGAGGCCACGGCCTCCATCACCAAGATCTTCTCCGGCGTCATCAGCGACTGGGTAGGGCGGCGCAAGCCGCTGCTCCTGCTGGGCTATGGAATGGCGGCGCTGACGAAGCCGGTGTTCCCGCTGGCCGGCACACTGGCCGCGGTGCTGGCCGCCCGCTTCCTCGACCGCGTCGGCAAGGGCATCCGCGGCGCGCCCCGTGACGCCTTGGTGGCCGAAGTGACCCCGCCGGACTTGCGTGGAGCGGCCTTCGGCCTTCGGCAGTCGATGGACACGGTGGGAGCCTTCGCCGGCCCGGCCCTGGCGATGCTGTTGATGGTGCTGAGCGGCGACGACTTCCGCCTTGTGTTCTGGGTGGCGGTCATCCCCGCCTTCATCGCGGTCGCGATCATCGTGTTCGCCGTGCGCGAGCCCGCGGCGGAGCCATCCGCCGAGCCACGGCGCTTTCCCATCCGGCGCAGCCAGTTTCGGCGGTTGGACGGGACCTATTGGGGCGTCGTCGCGCTGGCCTCGGTCATGACGCTGGCGCGTTTCAGCGAGGCCTTCCTGCTGCTGCGCGCCCAGAGCGTCGGGGTGGAAGACGCCTACGCGCCGCTGGTGCTGATCGTCATGAACATCGTCTATGCAGGGTCGGCCTACCCGCTGGGGCGGCTGGCCGACCGGCTGGACCGGCGCAACCTGCTGGTGCTCGGCGTCGGGCTGCTGATCCTGGCCGATCTGGTGCTGGCCGCCGCGGGAGCCCCCTGGGCCGTTCTGGCGGGGGCCGCGGTCTGGGGGCTCCACATGGGCGCGACGCAGGGGCTGCTCGCCGTCTTCGTCGCTGACGCGGCTCCCAAGGAACTGCGGGGCACGGCCTTCGGGCTCTACAATCTGGTCACGGGCGTTGCCCTGCTGGTCGCCAGCGCCTTGGCGGGTGCGCTTTGGACCGTCATCGGGCCGGCCGCCACCTTCCTGGCGGGTGCCGCCTTCTCGGCGGTGGCGATGCTCGGCCTTCTGATGGTCGCGCCCCGGAAGGCGCGGGCGTAGATCGCAGTCTCCTTCCTCAGTGGGCCATACTCTGCATCGCCTTGCGGCAGGAATCCTCGCAACTCCGGCATTCCTCGGCGCAAATGCGGCAGTGCTGGTGCATCTGCGCGTGCCGCTCGCATTCCTCCGCGCACAGGCGGCAGGCGGTGGCGCACGACTCCAGCATGGCGCGGATCACCGCCTCGTTGGATCCGCTGCGCCGGGTGGCCACGGCGCCGGTGGCGTTGCAGACGTCGGCGCAGTCCATGTTCAGGCGGATGCACTGAACCAGTTCGGCCACCTTGTCCTCGCCGAGGCAGGCGTCGGCGCAGGTGATGCAGGTCTGCGCGCAGTCATAGCATTCCTCGATGCAGTGGATGAGCGCGTCGTTGGTGTTGCCGCGGACGTGCGGATGGGTGCTGATCATCTCACGGGCGTGCATAGAAAGCCTCCGATGGATGGTGACGGGCGTCGGGGTGCGACGTCCCAGCCCTATGAACAGGCGCCCGCGGCGATGGTTCGGACTTCCCTCGCAGCGTCTCCACGGCGTCCAGAACGCCGTTCGACTCGGCGCGTCAACGCTTTCATATAAGCTTCGCTTTTTTCGTATTGCGGCTCTCACGCCCATCGTTTAACGTTGAAAACGAAAATGAAAGAGCGTACCGAACAACGGACGCAACAGATGGGGAGGGGCCGATGGCCGAGGTCTACGACCTTGCCATCATCGGTGGCGGCATCAACGGCTGCGGCATCGCGCGTGACGCGGCCGGACGCGGCTGTTCGGTGTATCTCTGCGAGCAGAAGGACCTGGGGTCGGGCACCTCGTCGGCCTCGACGAAGCTGATCCACGGCGGTCTCCGCTACCTGGAATATTACGAATTCCGCTTGGTTCGCGAGGCGTTGCAGGAGCGCGAGGTGCTGTGGCGCATGGCGCCGCACATCATCTGGCCGTTGCGCTTCGTGCTGCCGCACCTGCCGGGGCTGCGCCCGGCCTGGTTCCTGCGGCTGGGCCTGTTCCTGTACGACCACCTGGGTGGGCGGGACCGTCTGCCGGGCACGCGCGGGCTCGACCTGCGCAGCGATCCGGCGGGCAAGCCGCTGAAGTCCGGTTTCGCTCGCGCTTTCGAATATTCCGATTGCTGGGTCGAAGACGCGCGTTTGGTGGTGTTGAACGCGCAGGATGCGGTGCGCATGGGCGCCACCATCCGGACGCGCACGCGCTTCATCGGCGCCGTCCGTTCCGACGGGTTGTGGACGGTGACGGTGGAGGATGCGCGCAGCGGGCTCCGCTCGACCATCCGCGCCCGTGTGCTGGTCAACGCGGCCGGTCCCTGGGTGGCGAACGTGCTGCATCAGGGCGTTCACGCCGGTGTGGACGCGCGCATCCGCCTCGTCCAGGGCTCGCACATCGTGGTGCCGAAGATGTTCGACCACGACCGCTGCTACATTTTCCAGAACGCCGACAAGCGCATCGTCTTCGCCATTCCGTATGAGCGGGACTTCACTTTGATCGGCACCACCGACAACGATTACGAAGGCGATCCAGTCGCCGTCCACGCGTCGGATGCGGAGGTCGCCTATCTCTGCGCCGCCGCCAGCGAGTATTTCGCCAAGCCGGTGACGCCCTCCGACGTGGTGTGGACCTATTCCGGCGTCCGCCCGCTTTACGACGACGGCGCCTCCAGCGCCCAGGCGGCGACGCGCGACTATGTCCTGGCCGTGGACGCGCCGGAGGGCAAGGGTGCCGCGCTGCTCAGCATCTTCGGCGGCAAGATCACGACCTACCGCCGGCTGGCCGACGCGGCCATCGCCAAGCTGGCGCCGTTCCTGCCGAAGCTTGCCGCGAAGGAAGCGGGCTGGTCGAGCGCCACGACGCTGCCCGGCGGCGACTTCCCGGTGGACGGTTTCGACGCGCTGGTGGACGACCTTCTCGCGCGCTTTCCTTTCGTGGCGCGGGACCACATGCGCCGGCTGGTGCGCGCCTACGGCACACGGACGCGCATGATCCTCGACGGCTCCGTGCGCATGGAGGATCTGGGCCGCGACTTCGGCGCCACCCTGACGGAGGCCGAGGTCCGCTACCTGATGGCGGAGGAGTGGGCGGAAACCGCCGAGGATGTGCTGTGGCGCCGCTCCAAGCTGGGCTTGCGGATGAGCCGCGAGCAGGCGCAGGCGCTCGACGACTTCATGGAAAAAGAGCGGCGCGAGCGGATGAGGGCATCCGACGCGGCCGAATAGGAACCATCTCAATAAAAAAGCCAACGCGATAAAAAGATCGATGAATGGGGAGTAGGCGCCGGTGAGTTTGGTTCTGGACAACGTCAGCAAGCATGTCGGCGGGCACGTTCATATAGAGAACGTGTCGCTGACGCTGGAGCATGGTTCGTTGAACGTCCTGCTGGGGCCGACCCTGTCGGGCAAGACCTCGCTGATGCGGCTGATGGCCGGGCTGGACGCGCCGAGCGCTGGCCGCGTGCTGGTGGACGGCAAGGACGTGACCGGCGTCCACGTGCGCAAGCGCTCCGTCGCCATGGTCTACCAACAGTTCATCAACTACCCCTCGCTGACCGTCTACGAGAACATCGCCTCCCCCTTGCGGGTCGCCAAGCGGCCCAAGGCGGAGATCGACCAGAAGGTGCGCGAGGCGGCGCGGTTGCTGAAACTGGACAAGTATCTCGACCGCACGCCGATGCATCTGTCCGGCGGCCAGCAGCAGCGTACCGCCATTGCCCGCGCGCTGGTCAAGGACGCGCAGCTGGTGCTGCTGGATGAACCGCTGGCCAACCTGGACTACAAGCTGCGCGAGGAGTTGCGGGAGGAATTGCCGAGGATCTTCGCGGCCTCCGGCGCCATTTTCGTCTACGCGACGACCGAGCCGACGGAGGCGCTGCTGCTGCGCGGCAACACGGCGACGCTGTGGGAAGGTCGGATGGCGCAGTTCGGGCGCACCCCCGACGTCTATCGTCGCCCGGCCAACTTGACCAGCGCGCGCGTTTTCTCCGACCCGCCGCTCAACACCATGCGGGTGCACAAGCGCGGGCTTCAGCTCGTGCTCGCCACGGGTGAGCATGGAATGGCGCGGGGCGTCCTGGCGGAGTTGCCGGACGACGACTACACCATCGGCTTCCGCGCCGACCACCTGTACCTGACCCGCCCGGATGCGGAGGCCATCGCGCTGACCGGCACGGTGGCGGTCAGCGAGATCACCGGCTCCGAAAGCTTCGTGCACATCGACCTTGAGCGGTCCGGCGACGTATTCGGCGGAGGGTCCGACCGCTGGGTCGCCGTCACGCGCGGCGTGCTGGAGGTGGAGCCCGGCGAGCGGATCGAATGCTTCATCGATCCCCGGCGCCTGTTCGTGTTCGGCCACGACGGGCGCCTCGCGGCGGCCCCGCCGCTGGTCATGGCGGCCTGAGCGGGAGGGGAAGGGACCCATGGCACGCATCGACCTTCAGAACCTCGGCCACAGCTACACGCCCAACCCCAAGGGGCCGGACGACTACGCGCTGAAGCCCATGACCCACGTGTGGGAGCAGGGCGGGGCCTACGCGTTGCTGGGGCCGTCCGGCTGCGGCAAGACCACCTTGCTGAACATCATCTCCGGCCTGCTGACGCCCAGCGAAGGGCGGGTGCTGTTCGATGGCAAGGACGTGACGACCCTGCCGACCGAGGCGCGCAACATCGCCCAGGTGTTCCAGTTCCCGGTCGTCTACGACACCATGACGGTCTACGAGAACCTGGCCTTCCCGCTGCGCAACCGCGGCCTGCGCGGGGCCGCCGTGGACGCGCGGGTGAAGGAGATCGCCGGGCTGCTGGACCTGACGCCCGACCTGAACCGGCGCGGGCGCGGCCTGACGGCGGACGCCAAGCAGAAGATCTCGCTGGGACGCGGGCTGGTGCGGCCGGATGTGGCCGCCATCCTGTTCGACGAGCCGCTGACCGTCATCGACCCGCACCTGAAGTGGGAGCTTCGGTCGAAGCTGAAGGCGCTGCACCGCGCGCTGGACCTCACCATGATCTACGTGACCCACGACCAGACGGAGGCACTGACCTTCGCCGACAAGGTGGTGGTCATGCACGACGGGCGCGTGGTGCAGATCGGCCGCCCGGACGAGCTGTTCGCCCGTCCCGCCCATGTCTTCGTCGGGCACTTCATCGGCTCGCCGGGCATGAACGTGCTGCCGGCGGAGGTGGCGGGGCGCGCGGCGCGGGTCGGCGGTCATGTCATTCCGCTCGGCCGCGGCTATCCGCCCCTGAACGGCGGGGAGAAGATCGAGATCGGCGTGCGGCCGGAATTCGCCACGCTCGCCCCCGCCGGGGCCGGTGGCGTGCCGGTGCGGGTGAAACGGGTGGACGACCTAGGCCGCGTGCGCATTGCCAAGGTGGAGCTGTCCGGCCTACCCATGGCCGCGACGGTGCCGGAGGCGCTGAACGTGGTCGGCGAGGACGCCTCGCTGATGTTCGATCCCGCCATGGTCCACGTCTACGTCAACGGCTCGCTTGTGGAAGGGGAGGCCGCCTGATGGACAAGCCCGTCAACCAAGGGGCGTGGCTGCTGGTGCTGCCGGTCCTGCTGATCGTCGCCTTTTCGGCCATCGTGCCGCTGATGACGGTCGTGAACTACTCGGTGCAGGACACCTTCGGCAACAACCAGTTCTTCTGGAATGGCATCGGCTGGTACCAGGAGTTGTTGGACCCCAGCACGGACCTGGGCGGCCGCTTCTTCGACGCGCTGTGGCGCAACCTGCTGTTCTCCTTCCTGATCCTGGCGATCGAGGTGCCGCTGGGCATCGCCGTGGCGCTCAGCATGCCGCGGGAAGGCTGGCGGGTGGCGGCGACGCTGGTGATCCTGGCCCTGCCGCTGCTGATCCCCTGGAACGTGGTCGGCACCATCTGGCAGATCTTCGCCCGCGAGGACATCGGCCTGCTGGGCTGGGTCGTGAACCATCTGGGCATTCCCTACAACTACACCGCGGACCCGCTGTCGGCCTGGGTGACCATCGTGGTGATGGACGTCTGGCACTGGACCTCGCTGGTGGCGCTGCTCTGCTACGCCGGGCTGCGGTCGATCCCCGACGCCTTCTACCAGGCGGCGCGCATCGACGGGGCCTCGCGCTGGGCGATCTTCCGGAACATCCAGTTGCCGAAGATGCACCGGGTTCTGCTGATCGCCGTGCTGCTGCGCTTCATGGACAGCTTCATGATCTACACGGAGCCGTTCGTGGTCACCGGCGGCGGCCCCGGCAACTCCACCACCTTCGTGTCCATCGACCTCGTCAAGCTGGCGCTCGGCCAGTTCGACCTGGGCAAGGCGGCGGCGCTGTCCATCGTCTACAACCTCGTCATCCTCGCGGTCTGCTGGGTCTTCTACACGGTAATGACCCGCATGGATTCGGGAAGGAATTGAGCCATGCTGCGCGCGCGGATCGTCCTTGGCCTCTACATCGTCTTCCTTCTCCTGCCGATCTACTGGCTCGTGAACATGAGCCTGAAGACGAATACGGAGATCGTCACCAGCTTGACGCTGTGGCCGCACAAACTGACTTTCGAGAATTACACGAAGATCTTCACGGACCCGTCCTGGTATTCGGGCTACCTGAACTCGCTGAAATACGTGGCGCTGAACACGGTGCTGTCGATCGCGCTGGCGCTGCCCGCGGCCTACGCCTTCTCGCGCTTCCGGTTCGTGGGCGACAAGCACCTGTTCTTCTGGCTGCTGTCCAACCGCATGGCGCCTCCGGCGGTGTTCGCGCTGCCCTTCTTCAACCTCTACTCCGCCATCGGGCTGTTCGACACGCCCCTGGCCGTGGCGCTGGCGCACTGCCTGTTCAACGTGCCGCTCGCCGTGTGGATCCTCGAAGGCTTCATGTCCGGGGTACCGCGGGAGATCGATGAGACCGCCTATCTCGACGGCTACTCCTTCCCGCATTTCTTCGTGAAGATCTTCACGCCGCTGGTGGCGAGCGGGATCGGCGTCACGGCCTTCTTCTGCTTCATGTTCAGCTGGGTGGAACTGCTGCTGGCGCGCACCCTGACGTCGGTGGACGCCAAGCCCATTGCGGCGACCATGACCCGCACCGTGTCCGCCGCCGGCATGGACTGGGGCCTGCTGGCCGCGGCGGGCGTGCTGACCATCCTGCCGGGCGCACTCGTGATCTGGTTCGTGCGCAACTACATCGCCAAGGGCTTCGCCCTGGGCCGCGTCTGACAAAGGGGGAGGACGCCACCATGGAACATGTCGCCTGGATGGCCTGGACGTGGCAGACCGGCGCCTTCTTCGCCGTGATCGCCGGGTTGCTCGCCCTGCTGACCGCGCTGGCCGTGAACCGGCCGGAAATCGCGCGCGAAGGTGTCCTGGGCATCACCACGACGCGTGGCGACCGCCTGTTCATCACGCTTCTCGGCAGCGCCTTCATTCATCTCGCCTGGCTGGGTCTGGTCGGCCAGGACCTGCAATACGCGACGGCTCTTTCGCTGGTTTACGCCGCGGCCGTGTTCCGCTGGGTCTGAGGGGAGGAGGGCGGACAGGGCAACGGGAGTCACCCGCGCGTCACTCGGGCTTCAAACAAGGGGTAGGGAGGAAAACACAATGCGCAAGCTCTGCCTGGCCACCGCGTCCGCGGCGGCCCTTCTGATGGGGTCAGCACCGGCCTTCGCCGACATCGAAGCGGCCAAGCGCTGGATCGACAGCGAGTTCCAGCCTTCGACCCTGTCGAAGGAGGAACAGCTGAAGGAAATGCAGTGGTTCATCGACGCCGCGAAGCCCTTCGCCGGCATGGAGATCAACGTCGTCTCCGAAACGATCACCACGCACGAATACGAAGCCAAGACCCTCGCCAAGGCGTTCAGCGAGATCACCGGCATCAAGCTCCGCCACGACCTGATCCAGGAAGGCGACGTGGTGGAGAAGATCCAGACGCAGATGCAGTCGGGAAAGAACATCTACGACGCCTGGATCAACGACAGCGACCTGATCGGCACCCATTTCCGCTACAAGCAGGTCGTTCCCCTGACCGACTGGATGGCGGGCGAGGGCAAGGACGTCACCCTGCCGACGCTGGACGTGGACGACTTCATCGGCAAGTCCTTCACCACCGGTCCGGACGGCAAGCTCTACCAGCTTCCCGACCAGCAGTTCGCCAACGTCTACTGGTTCCGCTACGACTGGTTCCAGCGGCCGGACCTGAAGGAGAAGTTCAAGGCCAAGTACGGCTACGACCTGGGCGTGCCGGTCAACTGGTCCGCCTATGAGGACATCGCCGAATTCTTCACCAACGACGTGAAGGAGATCGACGGCGTCAAGGTCTATGGCCACATGGACTACGGCAAGAAGGACCCGTCGCTGGGCTGGCGCTTCACCGACGCGTGGCTGTCCATGGCCGGCAACGGCGACAAGGGCCTGCCCAACGGCAAGCCGGTGGACGAATGGGGCATCCGCATGGACGGCTGCCGCCCGGTCGGCTCCTCGGTCGAGCGCGGCGGCGACACCAACGGCCCGGCCGCCGTCTACTCCATCGTCAAGTATGTGGACTGGCTGAAGAAGTACGCGCCGCCGCAGGCCGCGGGCATGACCTTCTCCGAATCCGGCCCGGTGCCGGCCCAGGGCAACGTCGCGCAGCAGATCTTCTGGTACACCGCCTTCACCGCCGACATGGTGAAGCCCGGCCTGCCGGTGATGAACGGCGACGGCACGCCGAAGTGGCGCATGGCCCCCTCGCCGCACGGCTCCTACTGGAAGGAGGGCATGAAGCTGGGGTACCAGGACGCCGGTTCCTGGACGCTGCTGACCTCCACGCCGGTTGACCGCCGCAAGGCCGCTTGGCTGTACGCCCAGTTCACGATGTCGAAGTCGGTCAGCCTGAAGAAAAGCCACGTCGGCCTGACCTTCATCCGCGAAAGCGACATCTGGGACAAGAGCTTCACCGAACGCGCGCCGAAGCTGGGCGGCCTGATCGAGTTCTACCGCTCGCCGGCCCGCGTGCAGTGGACCCCGACCGGCGTGAACGTCCCGGACTATCCGAAGCTGGCCCAGCTCTGGTGGCAGAACATCGGTGACGCCTCCTCGGGCGCCAAGACCCCGCAGGCGGCCATGGACGCGCTGGCGGCGGCCCAGGACTCCGTGCTGGAGCGCCTGGAGCGGTCGGGCGTGCAGGGCGAATGCGGGCCGAAGCTGAACAAGAAGGAGTCGGCCGAGTTCTGGTACGCCAAGGCCGAAAAGGACGGCACCATCGCCCCGCAGCGCAAGCTTGCCAACGAAAAGCCGAAAGGCGAGACGGTGGACTATGACGAACTGATCAAGTCCTGGCCGGCCAACCCGCCGAAGAAGGCGGCGATGAAGTGATGGTTTTGCGTTTCTTCTGGTGCGTTCGCTAAACTGAAGGGGGCCGGTGGTTCGCCGCCGGCCCCCAACTTTATAAGACCCTCGAATTATAAAAATGGGGAGGAAACCATGCCCGAACCCGGTCACGTCCTTGCCATCGACCAGGGCACAACGTCCACGCGCGCCATCGTCTTCGACCGGCATGGACTTCCCATCGGCGTGGCCCGGAGGGAGTTTCCGCAGCATTATCCGGCCGACGGCTGGGTGGAGCATGACCCGGAGGACATCTGGCGCGACACCGTTGCCGTTCTGCGCGAGGCCGTTGCCGGGGCCGGGCTGAACGCCTCCGACATCGCCGCCATCGGCATCACCAACCAGCGCGAAACCACCGTCGTCTGGGACCGCAAGACCGGGGAACCGATCCACCGCGCCATCGTCTGGCAGGACCGCCGCACCGCCGACATCTGCCGCGCGCTGGTGGAGGAAGGCTGCGGGCCGCTGGTCCAGCAGAAGACCGGCCTGCTGATCGACGCCTATTTCTCCGCGACCAAGGCCGCCTGGATCCTCGACCACGTTCCCGGAGCGCGGGATCGGGCGGAGCGTGGGGAACTGTGCTTCGGCACGATCGACAGCTTCCTGCTGCACCGGCTGACCGGCGGGCGGGTGCACGCCACCGACGCGACCAACGCGTCGCGCACCATGGTCTTCGACATCCACCGCCAGGACTGGGACGACGAGCTTCTGGCCCTGTTCCGCATCCCCCGCGCCATGATGCCGGAGGTGCTGGACAGCAGCGCCGAATTCGGCGCGACCGAGCCGGACCTTCTGGGCCGCCCCATCCCCATCACCGGCATCGCCGGCGACCAGCAGGCGGCAACCTTCGGGCAGGCCTGTTTCGAGCCCGGCATGGTCAAGTCCACCTACGGCACGGGCTGCTTCGCGTTGCTGAACACCGGGGACAAGCCGGTGGCCTCCCGCTCCAACATGCTGACCACGGTGGCCTACCGGCTGAACGGGCGGCCGACCTACGCGCTGGAGGGCTCGATCTTCATCGCCGGGGCGGCGATCAAGTGGCTGCGCGACGGGCTGGGCATCATCACCCACGCCTCGCAGACCGACGACCTGGCGACCCGCGTGCCGGACAGCCATGGCATCTATCTGGTGCCGGCCTTCGTCGGGCTGGGCGCGCCGCACTGGGATCCGCACGCCCGCGCCGCCATCTCCGGCCTGACGCTCGACGCCGGGCCGGCGCACATCGCCCGCGCGGCGCTGGAGGCCGTGGCCTACCAGACGCGCGACCTGCGCGACGCCATGGTGTCCGACTGGCCGGCGCCCGCGAAGGCGCTGCGCGTGGACGGCGGCATGGCGGCGAACGACTGGCTCTGCCAGTTCCTGGCCGATATGCTGGAACTGCCGGTCGAACGGCCGGCGGTGATCGAGACGACCGCGCTGGGTGCCGCGAGTCTTGCCGGGCTGAAGGCCGGCGTCTACCGCGACCAGTCGGCCCTGGCCGGTGCGTGGCGTTGCGACCGGCGTTTCGAGCCGCGCATGGACGGGGCGAAGCGCGCCCGGCTCTATGAAGGATGGCTCGACGCCGTGGAGCGGGTGCGCCGCGGGCGCCGTACGGGAGAAGGGGCATGACGTTGGGCCAGGAATTGGGGAACGATTTGCGCGGCAAGCGCGTGCTGGTGACCGGCAGCAGCCGGGGCATCGGGGCGGCGGTGGGCGCCGCCTTCGCCGGGCTGGGCGCGCGGGTGGCGCTGCACGGGTCGGGCAACAGCGATGCCGCGCAAAAGCTGGCGGCGGAGCTGTCGGCCGGCGGTGCGGAGGTTCACGCGTTCACCGGCAACTTCCGCGATCCCCGCGCGGTGGAAGCGGTCGTGGACGCGGCGGTGGAGGCCCTGGGCGGGCTGGACATCCTGGTCAACAACGCCGGCACCATGGTCGGACGGATGCCGCTCGCCAAGATCGAGGATGCCTTCCTGGACGAGGTCGTGGACCTGAACCTGCGCTCCGTCGTCGTCGCCTGCCGGCGCGCCCTGCCGGCGCTGAAGGCGGCGGGCGGCGGGTCCATCGTGAACACCGTGTCCATCTCCGCCCGCACCGGCGGCAGCCCCGGATCGTCGCTCTACAGCGCGTCGAAGGCCTTCGTGTCCACCTTCACCCGCTCCCTGGCGGCGGAACTGGCGCCGGACCGCATCCGCGTCAACGCGGTGTCGCCGGGCACCATCGACACGGATTTCCACCAGCGCTACTCCTCGCCGGAGAAGCTTGCCGCGACCGCCGCGCGCATCCCGCTCGGCCGGCTGGGCACGGCGGAGGACTGCGTCGGCGCCTACCTGTTCCTGGCCTCGGACGCGCTCAGCGGCTACATCACCGGGCAGGTGATCGAGGTCAACGGCGGGCAGCTGATGGCGTGAGCGCCAGCCGGTCGAGGATGAAGCGTACGCGCTCCTCCACCGGCGCCAGCGGCAGCGCGACCAGGTCGTAGCCGTAGTCGCTGTAGGCTTCGACCATGGAGTCATGGGTTGCCACAGCCTCTTCCAGGCTCTGCTTACGCTCGGCGTCCTGGGCGAAGATGGCCGGCCAAGGGGGGGCGATGAAGACGGTGCGGTTGTAGCGGAAGAGGGCTGCCGCCCGGTCCATGTGCGCAGGCACCGGGCGCCGCATCAGGCGCAGGTAGCCAACCACGTCCGGGACGCCACGGTCGAAGAAGGCCGGTCCCGGCTGTTCGCGGGCCATGTGGTGGGATCGCATCTCCCAACTGAGCATCAACTCCGCGAAGGACTGCGGATCAGTCCAGGGCAGGGCGTTTCCACCAACTGCCACTTGGTCCTGGATGATGCCCCGGCCGGCCTCCATGGTCCGGGCAAAGCCACTCTGTTCCAGCGCGTCGATCAGCGTGCTTTTCCCGGAGCCCGGCCCGCCGGTGATGACAATGAAACGGCATGAGTCGTCGTTCATCGGGACGAATCCTTCGATGTTGGAACTGGATTTTTGCAGGGGAGGGGATGGGAAGGAGAGTGGCGATGAACGGGCGGGCGCGCAAGGCGCGAGCGTGGTGCTACGATGAACAGGCATCAGGAAGGGCCCTGCCATGGCTTCCAAGCGTCTGCTGATCGTCGCGCACTGCCCGTCGCCCAACACGCAGGCGTTGCGCGACGCGGTGCTGCGCGGCGCCCGGTCGCCCGACGTGGAGGGCGTGGAGGTGGTCGTGAAGCCGCCGTTGGAGGCCGGGCCGGACGACGTGCTGGCGGCGCAAGCCGTCATCCTCGGCACGCCGGAGAATCTGGGCTACATGAGCGGCGCGTTGAAGGACTTCTTCGACCGCGTCTACTACCCCTGCCTGGAGCGGACGCAGGGCATGCCTTACGCCCTGTTCGTCCGGGCGGGGCACGACGGCACGGGGACCTGCCGCGCCGTCGCCACCATCACCACCGGCCTGCGCTGGCGCGCGGTTCAGGAACCGCTCGTCTGCCGCGGGCCGTTCCGCGAGGACTTCGCGGCGTCTTGCGAGGAACTGGGACTGCTGATGGCCGCCGGTCTGGAGGCGGGCATATTCTAACACCTCTTTGGTGGGCTCTATCGGGAGGCCTATTGACGACGCCCCCGGTGCATACAGTCTCCTAAGGCAACAGCGCCGCACGTCGATGGCGCGACAGAAGGAGGGGCCGATGGAGAGCAGCAAAGGCCGGCCGTGTTGGCACGGCGAGGTTAAGACGGTCGGAACCGTCACGGTGACCGACGACACGACCGGCAAGTCCGTTCAGCTTCCGCTGTTGGAAGGCACGACCGGGCCGCGCGTCATCGACATCCGCAAGCTCTACGCCGCGACCGGCTGTTTCACCTTCGACCCCGGCTTCACCTCTACGGCGAGCTGCGAGTCGGCCATCACCTACATCGACGGCGACCAGGGCGTCCTGCTGCACCGCGGCTACGCCATCCAGGACCTGGCGGAGCACTGCGATTACCTGGAGGTCTGCTACCTGCTGTTGAACGGCGAACTGCCGAACCCGCAGCAGAAGGAGGAATTCTCGCGCACCATCACCTACCACACCATGGTGCACGAGCAGCTGGCGCGCTTCTACAGCGGCTTCCGCCGTGATGCGCATCCGATGGCGGTGATGTGCGGCGTGACCGGCGCGCTGTCGTCCTTCTACCACGACTCGACCGACATCTTCGACCCGAAGCAGCGCATGATCGCGGCGCACCGGCTGGTTGCGAAGATGCCGACCATGTCGGCCATGGCCTACAAATATTCGGTCGGCCAGCCCTTCATGTACCCGCGCAACGACCTGAGTTACGCGGAAAACTTCCTTTACATGACCTTCGGCACGCCCTGCGAGCCGTGGCGGGTCGATCCGATCCTGGCTCGCGCCATGGACAAGATCTTCATCCTGCACGCCGACCACGAGCAGAACGCCTCCACCTCCACGGTGCGTCTGGCCGGATCGTCCCACGCCAACCCCTTCGCCTGCATCGCGTCGGGCATCGCGGCGCTGTGGGGGCCGGCGCACGGCGGCGCCAACGAGGCGGTGCTGAACATGCTCGACCAGATCGGCTCGGTCGACCGCATCCCCGAATTCATCAAGCGGGCGAAGGACAAGAACGACCCGTTCCGCCTGATGGGCTTCGGCCACCGCGTCTACAAGAATTACGACCCGCGCGCCAAGATCATGCGCCAGACCTGCTACGAGGTTCTGGACGTCCTGGGCATCAAGGACGAGCCGCACCTCGCCATAGCGATGGAACTGGAGAAGATCGCGCTGGAGGACGAGTACTTCGTCGAGCGGAAACTGTACCCGAACGTCGATTTCTACTCGGGCATCATCCTGAAGGCGATGGGCTTCCCGACCAGCATGTTCACGGTGCTGTTCGCATTGGCCCGCACCGTCGGCTGGATCTCCCAGTGGAAGGAGATGATGGAGGATCCGGAGCAGAAGATCGGCCGCCCGCGCCAGCTCTACACCGGCAACCCCGGCCGCGCGTTCGTTCCGCTGAACAAGCGGGGGTGAGCGGTCTTCATGCCCTCTCCCCCCTGGGGAGAGGGTCAGGGTGAGGGGGCGCCCGTAGGGCGGAAACGCTGCCTCATTGCAGGGCTTTTCCGGCCTTCGGCCGCCCCCTCATCCTATCCTTCCCTCGGAGGGGAGAAGGAACCAGTTCTCACCCCACGGTCACCCGGTAACTCAGCACCCGTTCCTCCCCCGGCTTCAGGTGCATCAGGCCGGGCTTCTCTTCGAACGGCCCGTCGAAGCCGGCGGGGGAGGCGTGGCCATGCCAGGGTTCGATGCACAGGAAGTCGGCGCCGGTCGGCTTCGACCAGATGCCCAACTCCCTGAAGCCCTCCCACGACACGGTGATGGACGGTGCGCCGGGGGCGCTGTAGCGGACGGATCGGCTGTTGGGCCGATCCAGGATCACCGCGTCGGCGGCGAACAGCCCTTCGTTCAGGCGCAGGCGTTTGCCCTGGATGGGCGTGGGCTCCGCATCGGGCTTCAGCAGGCCGCCGTGCACGCGGCGGATGGGGGCGGGCTCCTCCGCCTCGAATTCCAGGTCATGCGCCTCCTTGGGCATGCCGTCGACCAGCGGCCAGCGGAAGGCCGGATGCGCGCCGACGGAGGCCGGCAGAACCTCCGTTCCCGGGTTGGACAGGTGATGGCGGACGACCAGCGAGTCGCCGTCCAGCGCGAAGGTCAGGTCGAACCGGAAGGCGAAGGGGTACAGGTCCCGCGTGTGGGCGTCGTCGGTCAGCGACAGGCGGCAGCTGGTGTCGGAATGTTCCGCCCACGCGAAGCGGCGGTCGCGGGCGAAGCCGTGCTGGGTCATCCGATAAGACTTGCCGTCGTGCAGCAGCCGGTCATCCTTCAGCCGGCCGACGATGGGAAACAGCACGGGCGCGTGGCGCGGCCAGGCGGGGCCGGCCTGCCACAGAAGCTCCCGCCCCCCGGAATCCCTCAGGGAGCAGAGTTCGGCGCCGTCGGCCTTGATGGTGGCGCTGATGCGCCCGTTGTCGAGCGTGTGACGGTCCATGCGGGCGTCCTTTCCGTCGCTAGACGTTCAAAGGGGGGCGTTCAGTGGGGCGGATAGATGGCGGTGATGCCCTCGATCATGGTTTGAGCGGCCAGCGCCGCCAGCACGATGCCGAGCACGCGGCTGACCGTGTGGATCACCGTGCGGCCAAGCAGCTTGTTCACCGCATCGGCGATGATCAGCAGGGCTGTGACGCTGACGATGGTGGCCGCTGCGGCGGACAGCACCATGGCTTGGCCACCCAGTGTGGCGCCGTAGCGGTCCATCAGCAGCAGGGTGGAGGTGATGGCGCCCGGCCCGGCGATCAGCGGGATGGCCAGCGGGAAGACGGCGAGGTCGTGCGCCTCCTCCTCCGTCCGGGCGTCGTCGGCGGCGCGCTCCTTGCGCTCGGCCCGGCGCTGGAACAGCATTTCGAAGGCGATCCAGAACAGCAGCGCGCCACCCGCGATGCGGAAGGCCGGCATGCCGATCGACAGCGCGTTCAGGACAATTTCGCCCAGATAGGCGAAAAAGACGATGATGGCGAAGCTGATCAGGGTGCCGCGAAGCGCAATGGTGCGCTTGCGTGCGCCGTCGAAGCCCCGCGTCAGGCCGAGGTAGATCGGCACGAGGCCGATCGGGTCCACGACGACGAGAAAGACCACGAGCGCGCTGACAAAATCTTCCAAGGGCCGGACTCCGGGTGCGAAAGGGGGGCTCGGTGCCGCCCTGCGGGACGCGTTTGCAAAGAGTCCCTTGTTAGCAAAACGCACGAACCCCCGCCAACGGCACGCCGTCCGCAATGGCGAGGCGCGAACCGCTTGCCACGCGCGGAGCATTGCGCGCGCAACGTCGGGCGCCCACATCCGGATATGGGGCTGGATACACGGCCGGATACATCGCCCGTATAACAGGTTCACGCCGTATTCCGTGCTGGCATGGACCGTATAGACGGTTATAATCGCTTCAAGAATCAAAATTTTCCTGTCCCGGAGCACAGGCTTTGAGCAAGACCGTAATCATCGTTGATGACAGCAAGCTGTCCCGCATGCACGTTCGCGGCATAATACTTCGCAACAGGCCGGATTGGTCGATTGTCGAGGCTGCGAACAGTGAGGAGCTTTATGCAAAGCTTGCCGAAAGTGATATCCATATCGCCATAATCGATTTTAATATGCCCGGCGACAACGGGCTGGACGCGGCCAAGCGGCTGCGCGCGGAGCGGCCGGACATCCACATCGCGATTATCACGGCCAACGCCCAGGATTCGGTCGTGTCGGGCATCCGCGAACTGGGCGCCGCCTTCATGCCGAAGCCGCTGGACGAGGAGCAGGTGGCCCGCTTCCTCGCGGCCTCCGACCTGCCGCGCCGCCCGCCCTCCGGCAAGGCCGGGTGATGGGGATCGACCTCGACGATCTGGAGCGTGATGCCCTGGCGGAGCTGGGCAACATCGGCGTGGCCAAGGCCTCCACCGCGCTCAGCCGCATGGTCGGGGGGGCGGTGCTGATCTCGGTCCCGACCGTCGAAATCGTGCCGGGCAACCGGGTCGTGGCGGTGCTGGAGGCCCAGTTGCCGGGGCCGCAGGTCGCGGTGGTGGAATGCCTGTCGGGCACCTTCCAGGGATCGGCCATCCTGCTTCTGCCGGAGCGCAGCAGCCTGCCCCTGGCGAGCGCCGCCCTGCCGCCGGACGTGCCGAAGGAGCACGCGGCCGAGCTGGAGGACGAAGCCTTGGCCGAGGTCGGCAACATCGTGCTGAACAGCTGCCTGTCGTCGATGGCGAACCTGCTGGGGGCCGGGATCGGCACCACGCTTCCGCGGATCCTGCGGGGGCCCGTGCCCCTGGTTCTGGAAACCTGCTGCGTGGATACGGATGCCGGATCGTCGGCGATCCTGTTCCACGTCAATTTCCGCGCCGACACGCACGACGTGTCCGGCGAGATCGTGCTGGCCCTGGACGCCGGCTCCAGCGCCGAGCTGAAGGCCACCATCGGGCGCTACATCGGCCGCATCCTGATCTGAACGAATCAATCGATTAAGCCGCGGCATACGGGGCGAGGGGCATAGCATCATGGCATTGGTCAAGAAGAAGCAGATCGATTCGGCGCGCGGGGCTCGTGATGCAGCGTCCGCCGATGACAACGGCACAGCAAGTGGCCTCCCGGGCGGCACTGCCGTACCGACTCCCGCCCTGACGGATGGCGGGACCGATCGGCGCGCGGCCGAGGCGCGGCGCAAGGTCCGCGCGGGGAACCGGCGCCGCAAGGCGGCCGAAGGCATCGCGGCGGCATCGAACGAGCTGGCCAGCGGCGTCGCTCAGGCGGCCGCCGCGGCGGAGGAACTGCGCAAGGCGATGGAGCAGGTCGCGGCCGGCGCGGAGCAGGCGGCCAGCGCCACCCAGCAGTCGCAGCGGATGATCGACCGCGCCGCCTCCATGATCGGCAAGGCGCGCAGCAACGCCGAATCCTCGCTTAGCCGTGTCGAGGCGCTTCAGCTGGTGGTGAAGGACGTCAGCGCCCAGATCCTCGGGTCCGTCGAAGGGCTGGTCCGCGCCGCCGAGCGGCAGGAGGCCGCCGTGGCGCTCGTCCGCGACCTGCAACGGCAGGCGGCGGAGATCGGCACCATCGTCGGCGCCGTCGCCGCCATGGCCGACCAGACCAACCTGCTGGCCCTGAACGCCGCCATCGAGGCGGCCCGCGCGGGCGACGCCGGCAAGGGCTTCGCGGTGGTCGCCGACGAGGTGCAGGCCCTGGCCGAACGGTCGGAACGCTCGGCCAACGAAATCCAGAAGATGGTCGCGCAGATCCAGGACGCCGTGGGCGGCATCGTCGCCGGCATCGTCGCCTCCGCCGACGCCGCGAAGGCCGAGGTCGACCGCGGCCGGTCCATCGCCGGGCAGCTCGACGCGGTGCGCAACGACATGGGCGCCATCGCCCGCGGCGCGCAGGACACCATCAAGGCCGCCATCGAGGCCGACATCGCCTCCCGCGAGGCGCAGCGCGGCGCCGAGAACATCGCGTCCGCCGCGGAGGAACAGGCGGCGGCGAGCGAGGAAGCGCTGAAGACCGTGGGGCAGCAGGCCGAAGCCCTGGCGCAGAGCGAGCAGGCCGCCGGCCAGCTGTCGGAACTGGCCGACGACCTGTCCGGCAGCGCCGACGTCCAGCGCGCCTCGTCCGAACTGGCCTCCTCGGCCGAGCAGCTGTCCGCCGCCATCGAGGAAATCAACCGCGCCGCCGCCCAGATCATGGCGGCGATCACCCAGATCGCCCGCGGGGCCCAGGCGCAGGGAGCGGCGACCCAGCAGTCCGGCGCGGCCATCGCCCAGATCGAGGCCAGCGCGCGCCTCGGCCAGTCCCGTGCGGAGGAAGCGTTGCAGCGCTGCACGGCGATGGAAGCGCTGCTCGGCGGAACGCAGGGGATGGTCGGCAGCCTGTCCAGCGGCGTGCGGCAGTCGGTGGCGTCCGGCCGCCAGACGGTCGAGCGGATCGGCGAACTGGATCGCGTCGGGCGGCGCATCGACAAGGTGGTGGACGCCATCTCCATCATCGCCATCCAAACCGGCATGCTGGCCGTCAGCGGATCCATCGAGGCGGCGCGCGCCGGTGACTTCGGGCGCGGCTTCACCGTCGTCAGCAACGACATCCGCAACCTCGCCCGCGACAGCTCGGAAAATGTGGAGCGGGTCAAGGACATCGTCCGGGGCATCCAGGAGCAGGTCGGCCGCGTCCGCCGCGACATCGAGGAGATCACCACCGCCACCGAGCAGGAATCCATCCGCCACCAGGAGTTCGCCGCCAGCCTGGCCGGCGCCATCACCGACCTGCAGACGGTGACCGAGGGCAGCCGCGAGATCGTGGCGAACGCGGCGGAGGTGCAGCGCGCCGTGGCCGAGGCGCAGAAGGGTGTGGAGCAGATCGCCGCGGCGGCGACCCAGGCCAACCTCTCCGCCAACGAGGCCGCCAAGGCGGCCCGCGAACAGGCGAAGGGCGCGGAAGAACTGGCCGCGGCCATCGAAGAGATCGCCGCCATGGCCGACGAACTGCAAGGCGCCGGCTGACCGGGCAAAGCCGTGGGAGAAGGCGCATGGCAGCGCTCATGAGTCAGGACGGCCGACGGCCGTTCGTCACCTTCGATGTCGGGGGCATGGCCTTCGCCATCCCGCTGGACGAGGTGCTGGAAATCCTGCGCCCGCCGGAGGTGGTGCGGGTGCCCCTGGGACCGCCCAGCTTGGAAGGGCTGGCGCGCAGGCGCGGCGCCGTGCTGCCGGTCATCGGCCTGCGCCGCATCCTGGGCCTGCCCGATGGAGCGCGCGACGGTGCGACGCGCCTGCTGGTCGTCCGCCACCGCGGGCAGCCGGTCGGCCTTCTGGTGGACCGCGTCGCGGGCCTGTCCAGCGTCGAAGAGGATCGCATCATCGCCGCCGATGGGGCGGCGGAAGGAATGGAATCCGCCATTGATGAAGACCTGCTGGTCGGGGTCGTCCGCGATCCGGCGGGGCAGGGCGATGCCTTCATCCTCGCCACAGGCCCGGTGATCGAGCGGCAGTTCGCCGACCTCGGCCGCGTCGGCGGAACCGGTGCCGGTCTGGGCGAGGCGCCGCGTCCCGCTCCGGGAGTCGCCGCCGTGGTGGACGAGGAGCGGCTGGTCGTGTTCGGGGTCGCGGATCAGGAATTCGCGCTGCCCGTCGCGGCCGTTCAGGAGATCGTCACGGCCCCGGACGCGATCACCCGCGTGCCGCGCGCCCGCGCGCATCTTCTGGGCGTGATGACCCTGCGCGACGCCCTGTTGCCGTTGGTGGGACTGCGGGAACTGTTCGGGCTTTCCGGGTCTCGGGACATGGGGCGCACGCAAAAGGTCGTCGTGGTGCGGACGGAGGAAGGGCTGGTCGGCGTCGCCGTGGATGGCGTGCGTGAAATTTTGCGGATTCCGCGCGGGCGGATCGACCTTGTTCCACCGTTGATGGCGCGGGAGGCGGAGTTCGAGGATGTCGCCGGGATCGCGCGGGTCGATGGTGCGCGCCTGATCTCGGTTCTTTCGGCGTCCCGGATGCTCCGCCACGGCGCGGCGCTTGGCACCGGTGCCCAAGGCACTGGAATGCAGGAAAGGGGGATCGACATGGCGGATGCCGAGGCGACGGGGCGAACCGAGCCCTTCGTGGTGTTCCGGCTCGCCGGTGCGGAATACGGGCTGCCGGTGGCGTCGGTGCAGGAGGTTCTGCGCCGGCCGGAGGCACCCACCCCGCTGCCCAACGCCCCCGATTTCGTCAGCGGCGTCATCACGCTGCGCGGCGCCGTGCTGCCGCTGGTCGACCAGCGCCGCCTGCTGCGCCTGCCGGAGAACGGGGCCGGCGCGGGGGACCGCGCGCGGGTGGTGGTGATCGCCGCCGGTGCGGCGCGGGCCGGGCTGCTGGTGGACGGCATGGCCGGGATCCTCCACGTGCCGGAAGACCGCATCGAAACGGCCCCGGTCGTCTCCCAGGCCCAGCACCGGCTGATCCGCCGCGTTGCCGCACTGGACGACCCCGATGCTCCGGACGGACGGCGGATGATTCTGCTGATGGATCCGGGCGAACTGCTCGATATGGACCAATTGGCCGCCCTTCTCGTTGCGGCGTGATGCATGGCAAAAGTACTGGTCGTTGACGACTCGGCGCTGATGCGGCGGCGCATCGCCGATATCCTGAGTGCCGCCGGCTTCATCGTCGAGACCGCCCCCGACGGGGCGGAGGCGCTGGCGCGCCTGCCCGCATTCGATCCGGACGTGGTCACCCTGGACGTGACCATGCCGGGCATGGACGGGATCACCTGCCTGAAGCGCATCATGATCCAGCGGCCCAGGCCGGTGGTCATGGTCTCCGCCCTGACGGCGGAGGGCGCCGACGTGACGCTGGAGGCCCTGCGGCTGGGCGCGGTGGAGGCCGTGCAGAAGCCGTCCGGCCTCGGTGCCATCAGCCGCATCGCGGACGAGTTGGTGGATACGGTGCGCGCCGCCGCCTCGTCCCGCCCGCGCCGGGTGCAGGGTTTGCGGGAGCGCCTGCGGCTCGCCCGGTCCCTGATCGCGGGGGAGGACTTCGTCGCCGAAACCACCGCCAATGGGGCCGCCAACGGGAACACTCCGCCGACGGTCGCGGCGGACGTCGAACCGGACATCGGGCTGGTGCTGATCGGCGTATCCACCGGCGGTCCGAGCACGCTGGAGGACATCCTGCCGGCGCTCCCGGCCGATTTCCCCTGGCCGGTCATCGTCGCCCAGCACATGCCGGCGAACTTCACCGGTCCGCTGGCCCGGCGGCTGGACGATCACTGCGCCCTGTCGGTGGTGGAGGCCTCCGTGCCGACCCCGCTGGAGCCGGGCACCGTCTGCATCGCCCGCGGCGGAGCCGACATCGTGGTGGTCCGCCGCGGCGGGCGGCTGCTCGCCCAACCGGTGCCGGCGGCGGAGGAACGAAACTGGCACCCCAACGTGGACCGGCTGGTGGAAAGCGCGATGCGCACCGTGTCGCCGTCCCGGCTGGTCGGTGTGCTGCTGACCGGCATGGGCTACGATGGTGCGGCGGCGATGGCCGACCTGCGCCGCCTCGGCGGACGGACCATCGCGGAATCGGAAGACAGCGCCGTGGTGTTCGGCATGCCGCAGGAACTGATCCGGCGCAAGGGCGCCGACATTGTCCTGCCCGCCGACCGCGTGGCGCAGCAACTGGTGCGGTGGAGCAGGGAGTTCTCACCGCCAAGGCACTGAAGGCGCCAAGGGATTTTTTTGACCCCGCGTGTTTTGGCCCCGCGTATTTTTTGACAAGGATTTCGCGTCATGGCTCTGGTCAAGGCCCGCAAGGCGGGCATGCCGTCGCCGGTGGAGGATGCCGGCGACCCGCTGGTCCGGCTGGACGACGCCGATCCGGCGCGCCGCCGTCGTGCGGCGCATGAGTTGGGCGAACGGGCCGACGCCGTCGCGGCCCTCGCCGTCCGGCTGGCGCGGGAGGAGGATCCCAGCGTGCGGGAAGTGCTTCTGACGGCGCTGGTGCGCATCGGCAGCGCGGAGGCCACCGCCGCCCTCACCCCGCTGCTGGCGAGCGAGGATGTGGGCCTGCGCAACGGGGTGATCGAAAGCCTTCAGCAGATGCCGGCCGCCGTCGTGATGCCGGTGGTCGCACCGCTGCTGCAATCGGCCGATTCCGATCTGCGGATCTTCTCGGCACAGCTTGTCGGCCGGCTGCCACACCCGGACCGGCTGCCCCTGCTGACCGGGCTGGTGGAACGCGACCCGCATGTGAACGTGTGCCTCGCCGCCGTGGAAGCGTTGATGGAGGCCGGCCATCCGGAGGTGCTGCCCAGCCTGGAGCGGCTGGCCGGGCGCTTCCCGAACGACCCGTTCGTCGCCTTTTCCGTCGATGCGGCGCGCCGCCTGTTCGCCGGGTCCTGAATGGCCGCCCCTCCCCGGACCGACTCTTCCGCTCACGACGACGTGCCGGGCCTGAGCCCGGCCGATTACGAGGCCTTTTGCATCTTCCTGCGGGAACGGACGGGGCTGTCCTTCACCGAAGCCAAGCGATACTACGTGGACCGCCGCGTGGGGGAGCGCATGGCCGCCGTGGGGACGGAGACGTTCCGTGAATATCTGAACCTGCTGCGTTTCCAGGCGTCCGGGGAGGAACTGCAACTCCTCGTCAACCGGATGACGGTCAACGAAACCTACTTCTTCCGCGAGAAGTACCAGCTCGATTGCCTGGTCAACTCGGCCCTGGACGAGGTGGTGCAAGGGCGCAGGCCCGGCGAGCGCGTGCGCATCTGGTCGGCCGGCTGCGCCACGGGGGAGGAGCCCTATTCCATCGCCATCATGCTGCTGGAACACTGGCGCAAGGTGGACGACTACGACATCGAGCTGTACGCCTCCGACATCGATTCCCATGTCCTCGCCCGTGCACGGGAAGGCATCTACGAAGAGCGGTCGTTGCACGCGCTGCCCCGCGATCTGGTTACCAAATATTTCACGCAGATCGACGACCACCGCTGGCAGATCATGGAGGAGTTGCGGGAATCCATCGACTTCTCGCTGGTCAACCTCGCCGATCCGCGGCAGGTAGCTCCGTTCCGCGATTTCGATGTCATCTTTTGCCGCAATCTGCTGATCTATTTCGACGAGCTGGGGCGGCGGCAGGCGGCGTCGATGTTTTACGACGCGCTGTCTCCCTGCGGGTTCATTGCACTCGGCCATTCGGAGAGCATGAGCCGCATGTCCTCCCTGTTCGTGCCGCGCCGGTTCCCCGACGCGATCCTCTACCAAAAGCCCCGGACGTAAGGAGGCTGGCCCAGTGACCGCCCACTTGACCGCCCAATTGACTGACGCACGCAGCGATGAGCATTCCCGGAAACGCCGGGTCCTGGTGGTGGATGATGCGGCGACCGTGCGCGCCTACAGCCGGCAGGTGCTGGAATCCGATGGCTTTGTGGTGGACGAGGCGGTGAACGGCATCGACGGGCTGGAACACGCGCTCGCCAACCCGCCGGATCTGCTGATCGTGGACATCAACATGCAGAAGATGGATGGATACGCCATGCTCCGCCTGCTTCGGCAGGAACCGGTCCTGCACGATGTTCCCGCCGTGATGATCAGCACCGAATCGAAGGACAGCGACCGGGAGAACGCCCTGTTGGCCGGCGCCAACTGGTATTTCGTGAAGCCGGTTCGCCCGGACGACCTGACGGCGGCGGCACGCCTGCTGACCGGGCGTGGGGAGGGCCGGACGTGAGCGCCCTGTTCGACCAGTTCGTCGTCGAGGCGCGCGAATTGCTGGAGGCTGCGGGCGCGAGCCTGCTGCGGCTGGAACGCAACCCGTCGGACATGGGGGCCGTCAACGATCTGTTCCGCGCCATGCACACGCTGAAGGGTGCCACCGCCCTGTTCGACATGGCCCCCTTCACGCTGCTGGTCCACGCGGGCGAGGATGCGTTGATGGCCGTGCGCGAAGGGCGTTCCGCCATCACGGCGGACCTTGCGGACCGGCTGCTTCAACTGCTCGACCTCGGGGCGGTGTGGGTCGACCGGCTGGAGGCCGAACAAGTGCTGCCCGATGGTGCCGAAGCCATGGCGCGGGAGCATCAGGCGCTGCTGCGCGCCGCCCTCGGCGGGGCAGGGGACGGCGATGCGGGCGATCTCGGCGCCAGCTTCTCCTGGGTGGAGGACCTGACCGAGGCGGAGCGGCGGGAGACCGGCGGGCGGGCCCTCACCGCCGTGGCCTACGACCCGCACGCGGACTGTTTCTTCTCCGGCGACGACCCCCTGGCCCTGTGCCGACGCATCCCGGACCTTCTGCTGCTGCGGATCGAGCCGGTTGGCCCCTGGCCGGCTTTGGCGGAGATGGATCCCTACCATTGCGCCCTCCGCTTCCGCGCGCTCAGCGCCGCGCCGAAGGAGGATGTGGCGCGGCTGTTCCGCAGCGTGCCGGATCAGGTGCGCATCGCCACGGTGACGCCGCGCAAGGCTGAGGCAAAGGCCCCGGCGTCCGCTTCGGCAGCCTCAGTTCCGGCGACCGCCGGTGATGACCTTGCCGAGGCCATCCTGCGCGAGCAGGCGCACATCCTGGGCCTCGGCGGCAGTGCTGCGGAGGTGGCGGCCCGGCAGGCCGCCGTCCTGCGGGCGGTGCGCAATGTCCTGACGGCGCTCGGCCGCGTGGAGGACGTGGCCGCCCTGGAGCGCGTCGCGGATACGCCCGAGGCACTGGCGCGCTTCATCGGGGATCTGACAGGGGGCGGCAACCGCACCGAAACGCCGTCACCCACCTCAATTCCAGCCCTAACCCCGGTCCCGATTCCAGCTGTCGCGGCGCCTTTGGGCCGGCGTGCGCTGCGCGTTGATGCGGAGCGCATGGACCGGCTGATGGCCTTGGTTGGCGAACTCGTCGTCGCCAAGAGCCGCCTGCCGTACATCGCCCGCGAAGCGCAGGCGGGGCAGAGTCCGGACGCCTTGGCGCAGAGCATCAAGGACGCGCACGGGCAGATCGACGCCATCGTGGGAGAGTTGCAGGACGCCGTGCTGCGCCTGCGCGTGCTGCCGCTGTCCCGCGTGTTCGAACCTCTGCCCCGGCTGGTGCGCGACACCGCGCGGAGGCTCGGCAAGTCGGTGGAACTGACCCTGTCGGGGGAGGAGACGGAGGCCGACAAGGACATCCTGGATGTTCTGGGTGAACCGCTGCTGCACCTCGTCCGCAACAGCCTGGACCATGGCGTGGAGCCGCCGGACCTCCGCCGCGCCGCGGGGAAGCCGGAAACGGCGGCGATCCGCGTCCAGGCCTTCCAGGATCGCGACGGGGTGGTGGTCGAGGTCTCCGACGACGGCGCCGGCATCGACGCCGGTGCGGTGCGCCGCAAGGCGGTGGAGCGCGGCCAGATTGCCGCCGACCAGGCCGCCGCCCTGACCGACGCGGAGGCCTTGCGGCTGGTCTTCCTGCCGGGCCTCAGCACGGCGGAGGACGTGACGGACCTCTCAGGCCGCGGCGTCGGCATGGACGCCGTGCGCAACGCCGTGGAGCAGGCCGGCGGGCGCGTGGAGATCGCCTCCACGCGCGGGGCGGGCACGTCGATCCGGCTGGTGCTGCCGGCCACCATGATGATCACCCGTGTGATGATGGTGGAAACGGCCGGGGCGCTCTACGGGCTCCCGGTTACGCTGGTCACCGGTATGCAGCGGGTGGCCCGCGACGCCATCCGCCGGGTCAAACACGCGGAAAGCGTGGTGCTGCACGACGCCGTGCTGCCGTTGCTGCGCCTGCGCCGTCTGCTCGGTCTGCCGGAGGACGACCGGCCGGCAACGCATGAGGCGGTGCTGGTCGTCGATCTCGGCGGGCATCGGGTGGGTCTGGTGGTGGACGCCTTCCGCGAGCGGGCGGATGTGGTGCTGAAGCCGATGGCCGGCGTGCTGGCCCGCCTGCGCGGCTACGCCGGCACGGCGGTGCTGGGCGACGGCCGCCTGCTGCTGGTCCTCAACCTTCGGGAGCTGTTGTGATGCCGATCCGTTTCGAGGACAAGACCGCCCGCTTCGACGGTGCCTGCACCGTGGACGAGGCCATCCCCCTCGCCGAATGGCTGGAGGCGACGGAGGCCCCACAGCTGGACCTCGGCCGCTGCACGGGCCTGCACACGGCCTTGCTGCAAGTGCTGATGGCCGCCAGGGCGACCGTGGCGGCCGAGCCGGAGGATGCGTTCCTCAGGGCCTGGGTGATGCCGGCGTTGGTGTCACCCTGATGTCGTAGCCCTTGTGCGGTTGCCGTGCGCGTGGCCATAGGGCACGCTCTAACGTTCCCTCTCCCCTCCGGGGAGAGGGTTAGGGTGAGGGGGGTGCGCTTTTGCCGGACGTGCGGGAGTCGCGAGCCGGATGAGGGCTAAGCGGCCAAGTGCGATGGCCCTGGCACGGCCCGCACCGATCTTGCTTTGTTCCTGGTTTTTCAATACCATCGGCCCCATCAACGCCCGCAGTGCGTCTTCGTTACCCCCACCCATCTCCCCTGCCATTTCCCGTGCAACACATCCACGCCGTGTGTTGCACGATGTTGCATTGGTTAACAGCGGAGGTGCGGGGCCGTGCAGCGGGTGCGCAACGAACGCAGACCCACAAAACACGGCAACTTGCTGGGGTTTACGTAAACAATTCCATCGTGTCGGGCATCTTGCCGGGCGTCTTGCCGTCCAGGATGGCGCGGACGACATCCACGGCAGCGACCAGGGTGCCCTGGGAGAAGGGCTTGGGCAGGCAGCCGATGCCGTATTCACGGCTGGGTTCCACCTCTTCGCGGTAGGAGGTGACGAACAGGCAGGGGATGCCGCGGGCGGTCATGGCGCGGGCGGCGTCGATGCCGCTGGAGCCCTGGGCCAGATGGATGTCCACCAGCGCCAGTTCCGGTTGCACCTCCTGGGCCAGCGCGATGGCCTTCTCGGAGGTTGAGGCCGGCCCATGCACTTCGTGCCCGGCAGACTCCAGGTAGAAGGTCTGCTCCATGGCGATCAGGACTTCGTCCTCGACGAGAAGAATTCTCATCCGTTGAACTCCGCCGCGCTGTCTTCCAGCATCGAGCCGCGGGGCTCGGCCACCGTCAGCGTGATGCGGAAGGAGGTTCCGCGATCCACCGGCATCAGGTTGACCGTCGCAGCGATCTGGCCGGTCAGGCTGGTGATCAGCCGCATGCCCAGGCTGCGCGTCTTGCGCATCTCGAACCCGGCGGGCAGGCCCGGCCCCTGATCGGTGACGACCAGCTCCAGCGCGTGGTCGGTCCTGCGCAGTTCCACCAGGATGTTCGCCGGATTATGGCCGCGATGCTTGATCGCGTTGGTGATCAGTTCGTTGGCGATCAGGCCGAGTGGTGCTGCCTGATCGATGGGTAGGTCGATGCGGTCGGCGCGCACCTCGATCTCGCCCAGCGTGCCGCCGCCGGACGCCCGCGACAGGTCGGCGCACAGTTCGTTGAGGTAGCTGCCGAACTCGATGGTCTGGAACTGTTCGGTCTGATAGAGCCGGCTGTGAACCCGCGCAATGGCGTCAATGCGCGCCCGCGCGTCCTGGAAATGGGCGCGCTCGGTCGAACCGGGCAGGCTCATGGTCTGGAGCGTCAGCAGGCTGGAGACCAGCTGAAGGCTGTTCTTCACGCGGTGGTTCACCTCGCGCAGCAGGGTAGACTTCTGGCCCACCAGCTTGCGCAGCGCCGCCTCCATCGACTTGATCTCGGTGACGTCGATGTGCATCAGGACGGCGCCGCCGAAGGGGCCGGCCGCCATGGGGGCGGCCAGGCAGCGGAACCAGCGCGGGCCGCCCGCGGACTTGTCCGCCGACAAGCCCGGATACTCGATGGAGACGGGCTGCCCGCCGTTGTGGAGCAGGCCGCGCAGCCCCTCGATCAGCGCGTCGGCGTGTTCGGCGCCGTTCCGGGTGGAGGCGCAGGCTTCCAGGTAGTTGTCGCCGATGGCCGAGCCGTCGCCGAGGAAGCCGGCGTCCGGCCCGCTTTCTGCCCAGGCCTTGTTGACCGAGATGATGTGCCCGCCGTGGTCGAGCACGGCGATGTGCGCCGGCAGCGCGTCCAGCGTCGCCTTGGTCTGCTCGGCCAACTGGCGCATGGCCAGGGCATTGGCCTTAAGTTCTTCGCGGTTGCGGCGGCGTTCGGTGATGTCGCGCAGGACGCCGGTGATGAAGCTGCGCCCCTCCGACTCCCAGCGGGCGAGCGACACCTCCAGGTCGATGCGCGTTCCGTCGCGCTTGCGGCCGATCAGTTCTACGGGCTCCGGGCGGCCGGCGGAGTCGCGTTCCATCAGCGTGGCCCAATCCGGCGAGCCCTCGGCCAGGAAGAGGCTGACGCTCTGCCCGATCAGCTCGTTGGCGCGATAGCCGAACTGGAGCGTGGCGGCGCCGTTCGCCCACTGCACCACGCCGCGCGTATCGGTCGTGACGATGGCGTCCGGTGCCGTGTCCACGATGGCGCGGTAGCGGGCGTCGCGCTGTTCGCGCAGCACCCGTTCGCGATTGACCACGGCGGTGACGTCGGTGACCTGGATCACGCAGTAATGCGCGTTCCCAACCGCCAAGGGGCGGATCAGCACGTTGTGCACCATGCGCCGGCCGTCGGCGCAGCGCAGCGGGAACAGGACGGGGTTCAGCGTGTGCGACAGCACGCCGGGGGCCCCGGTGTCCAGCACGTCGCGAATCGCCGTGTGCAGGCGGGAGTCCCGCAGGGAGGGCAGGCTGTCCACCAGTTCACGCCCATGGATGTCGGCAGAGGGCACTCCCGACGCCTTTTCAATCCAGGTGTTCCAGAACTGCACGCGGCCGTGGCGATCCAGAACGACGACACCGACGTCCAGGGATTCCAGAATGCCTTCCAGCCAAGGCAGCCGTTTAACGTCGGTCGGTTCCATGGGGCGTTCCGGAAGCGATGCGGTCAATGAATCCATGGATGAGTCCCTTCAGCGACTCCAGCGACGACAGACCCATCAGCAACGCGATGTAACCGCGGATGCTCCGGCTCCGGATCAGAAAGTCGATGTAAAGAAACATCACCAGTTCGTCGGCGTTCGGCTCGGCGTTCGCAAAAATCCGATCGCTGTCGCCGCGCAGGACGCTGGGCAGCGAGATGTCCAGGCTGTCCTTCAGCGTGTTGGCCATCACGACGAGGCAGCCGTTCAGGATGATGTTGCCGATTTCCGCAAGCGCGTCCTGTTCAAGGTCGACGATCTCTTCAAGGCTCAACTCGCTGCCCAGCACGGCGCGGGCCAACTCCAGGCTGTTGGTTTCCGGAAAGATCAGAAGGGCGCGGCCGGAGAAGGAACCGGTGAACAGCTGCTCGACGGCGACGAGGCTCGTCCGCTCGCGCGCGGCCAGCAGGCGGGCTGCGTCGGTGCGGCTGACGATGTCCACCGACGGCACGGACAGCAGGACCTGGTCGGAGACCATGCGGCTGAGATGGGTTGCGGCCCTCCCCACGCCCATGTTCACCAACTCGGTCAGCGCATCGCGCTCCAGGTCGGTTAAATCCACCATACACCGGCGCTCCCACTTCTCACGGATGCGCCGCCCCGGCGACGCTCCGCGCACTGTGTGCCAGGAATGCCGTAAAAGTCTCTCCCGTCTATGGCATATGCCGAATATGGGAGTGCTATAGGCATTTCAGCGACACAGTGCCGTTGTGCAAATGATTGATGGGCTCCATTGATCGTGCCTCTGCGAATTGCAACGTATGTCCATCCGCGTCTTGGCTCCGGCTTCTGGTGCCCCCGCTTCCTCTTATCCATCACGCCGCCAGACGGCGCACGAGCCCCCGGATGAAGTCTTCGCAGGCGGTGACCTGGGCGATGTCGATGTACTCGTTCGGCTGATGCGCCTGATCGATCGAGCCCGGTCCGCACAGGACGGTGGACAGGCCGGCCTCCTGGAATTGACCGGCCTCGGCCGCGAAGGACACCATGCCCGTGTCGTTGCGCCCGGTCAGCGCGTGGCAGAGCTGCGCCGCAGGGCCGCCGGCCTCCGGCGCCAGGCCGGGGACGCCGGCCAGCTGCTCGGTCCGGATGTCGCAATCGGGGCTGATTCGGCGCATCGCGGCGCGCAGGCGCTCGCACTCCGCTTCGAAACGGTCGCGATAGCGCGTCCAGTCGTCGCCCGGCAGCGGGCGGATGTCCCAGACGAAGGAGCAATGGCGGGCGGTGATGTTGGCCGCCGTGCCGCCTTCGATGGTGCCGACGTGCAGAGTCGTGAAGGGAGGATCGAAGGGGCAGGATGGGTCGGCCTTGGCGACATTCTCCGCCCCCATGTCGGCGATGAAGGACACCAGCCGCGCCGCCGTCATCACGGCGCTGACGCCCCGGTCGATCTGGGAGGAGTGCACCTCGTGCCCGGTGACCGTCGTGCGCAGCACGTAGCAGCCCTTATGCGCCAGCACCACGCCCATGGAGGTGGGTTCGCCCACGATCACCGCACCGGGGCGCGGCAGTTCGCCGACCATGCGTTCGATCATCGCGGGGGCGCCGATGCAGCCGACCTCCTCGTCGTAGGACAGGGCGAGGTGCAGAGGGCGCTTCAGCCCGGCCTCCAGCATCTCCGGCAGGAGGGCGAGCGCGACGGCGGGGAAGCTCTTCATGTCGGCGGTGCCGCGCCCATAAAGGCGGCCGTCGCGCTCCACCAGCGTGAAGGGATCGGTGTCCCAGGGCTGTCCATCCACCGGCACCACGTCGGTGTGGGCGGACAGGACGACGCCGCCCTCGATCAGCGGACCGATGGTGGCGAACAGGTTGGCCTTGCTGCCGTCCGCGCTGGGGACCAGCCGACTATCGATACCGTATCCTGCGAGATAATTCCTGACCCAGTCGATCAACGCCATATTGGAGCGGCGCGATACGGTGTCGAACCCGACAAGCCGGGCAATCATCGCCTTCGAGGTTTCTTGCACCCTGAAACGTCCATTTCTGCGGAATGGCCCTGCCGCGCGGGCCCGTGTGAAGTTGCGTCGGTGTGATATTCTTTAGACACTAAACTCTGGGCCTTGCCTCCCCTGATGTCAAATGGGTCGTCCCGGATATGCGGGTAGCACAATACGGCCGGACGCAGACCCCAACACTGGGGCTGCGTCCGGCCGATCCGGAACGATGACCGGGAACGACGGGGAGAAGACGGCGATCAGGCGGCCGACCAGACCTTTTCGGTCAGCACCGTGCGCACCAGCGTCAGGGCGCTTTCGGCGCTTTCGCGGCCATCGAGCTTCGAGGCCAGCGCCTCGATCTGCGGGGCGGGGACGGTGGAGCGGAGCCGGCGCACCGTGTCGGTCAGGTGCCGCTTGGCAAAGCGGGCCTGGTTGCCGCGTTCCGACAATTCCTGGAACGCCTGGCGCCGTATGGCAGCGTCGCGCCCTGCGCTTGCTGCCGAGGCCCGTTCGGCCGCGGCCGTTAATTCATTGTTGGCCTGAAGGTATTTGGTGATCGCTTCGGTCAGGATCCGGTTGGCTTGAAGCAAGGGATCAAGGGACATGCGACGAACTCTTTGCCTTCGGTGACGGCGGCGGACCGTAATGGCCCAATGCCAAGTCGTTTTGCGGAAAGCTAAATTCAGACATTGTCGATGTTCAACCCGGCGAAGTGTCCTATGCAGGCTGGCCCGCCGGGTTCCGGTCCTGACCGATCCCACGACCTACCACGAGGCGCCACGGCCGCGCGACCAAAACATAGGGCCATATGATTTAAGGAGCGGTTTTTTTGTATACGGTCGTCTGTCACATAAACCGGGACCATAATGGCCGGGAACTCGGTGGCTCGACCGTCGTTTTTTCTCATGCGTCGTTATTTCTGCGGCCAAAGCCCAATTGGAGACTGAAGAATGCAAGGCGATCGCGAGGAACGCATCCGCCGTCGCGCGTACGACCTCTGGGAGCGCGAGGGGAAACCGGAGGGGCGTGGGGATGCTCATTGGGCGCAGGCTTGCGCCGAAATCGACGAGGAAGACCGGAAATCCGCCGGCGCGTCCTCAACCGATGCCGACACCGGCGTCGTGAAGAAGGTGGTGCGCCGCACCAAGAAGGCCGCTGCCGAGGTTCTTGGCGCTGGCCTGAACGCCGTGGTCGATGTGGTCGAGGAGGCGCTCGCCCCGAAGAAGCCGCGCGCCGGCAAGGCGAAGGATGAGAAGGCTTCAGCGGGCAAGGCGAAGCCCGCGAAGGCGAAAAGCGAACCCGCCAAAGCCGAAGCGACCAAGGGGGAGGCGATTCAGGCTGAAACAGCCACCAGCGAGCCGGCCCCCAGCGAACCGGGCAAGCCTGCGGCGAAGGCCTCGACCAAGAAGAGCCAGTTGCCGACGGTCGAGACCGGCTCCCACGCCGTCGCCAAGACCGAGGACATGGCCGGTGCGGAAAAGCTTCTGAAGCCGGCACGCGGCAAGTCAGCCAAGGCGGATGAGAGCAAGGCCGAGGTGGGCAAGCCGGCCGGCGCGAAGTCCCGCCGCAAGTCCAGCACCGGCCAGAACTCCGAAGTGCTGCATTGAGGCAACCCAGGCCTCTCCCGTCTCTCGGCGTTCATTCCGAGGGACGGGAGAGGTGCCTCTGTGCGTTTACACGCACGGCCGGATGTACGGCCGATTCGCCTCCCACAACTCGTCCAGGATCTTCACCGCGGCGTCGGTGGAGTTGACCACCGGGTCGATCAGCAGCGCCTGCAAGGCGAGGTCCTTGGAAGCATGCACGGCGGCTTCGACCGCCAATTGCTGCACGCTGGCCTGCACATGCAGCAGCTTCGCGATCGGGTCGGGCAGGGGGCCGAGGGAGATGGGGTGGACACCCGCCGCATCGGCCAGAAGCGGCACCTCCACCGCCAGATCGGGCGGCAGGTTCGGGATGGCCCCCTGGTTGTAGACGATGCCCGATTCGATGAAGCGCTTCTGGTTGTGCAGGACGCCGGCGATGACCTGCACCGCACGCTCGCCCCAGGACGGCTGGGTCCAGTCGTCGGGGATCGGAGTCGTGCCGGCGATCACGCCGTCCATCAGGTCGTTCAGGATGCCGCGCCCGCGCTCGTCCTCCGCGAAGTTGAAGCCGTGCTCCCCACCCTCCCAGCCGTAGGGGAGGTATTCGCCCATGTGGTCGTCGCTGCAGGTCGGCCACAGGCCGAAGGCGTGGAACAGACGGCGGGTCAGCGGGGTGAAGGCCGGGTCGTGGGTCTTCTCCTTCTCGCGCAGCAGCGGGTAGAGATCGCGCCCGGTCGCCTTGTCGCGGAGGTGCATCAGCCATTGGAAATGGTTGAGGCCGGCGCCCCAGACCTCCACGTCCTTTTCCAGCATGCCGAGTATCTGGCAGACGAACCAGCGCGCCAGGAAGACGCCGTGGCAGAGGCCCAGCGTCTTGACCTTCGTGTATTTGCCGAGCCCCAGGACGACGCGGCTTTCCGGGTTGGAAAGATTGATGAACTGCGCGTCGGGGCACAGTTCCTCGATGTCGCGGGCGAAGTCGAAGATCAGCGGCAGGGTGCGCAGCGTGAAGAACAGGCCGCCGGGGCCGCCGTTCTCGCCCAGCGTGTGGCGGATGCCGTGCTTCTTCGGCACCTCGAAATCCAGCTTCCACAAGCGGTTGCGGTCGATGGCGACGGAATTGACCACGAACTCCGCCCCGCGCAGGGCGGCGCGCCGGTCGGTGGTCTGCTCGATGACGAGTCCGGCGCCGCCCTTCTCATTGAGGACCCGAGCCAGCGCGGTCATGCGGTCCAGCGCCGCCGGGTTGGTGTCCACCAGGGTCAGCGTGCTGCCCGCCAGCTCCGTCGTGGTGAAAAGGTCGCGGTACATGCTCAGCCCGAACGCCGCGCTGCCGGCGCCCAGGAAGACGATTTTCGTGGTTTTCGGTGTGGTGGTGACCATGGGGAAATCTCCCGCCGACGGGAATGGAGCCTTGCCGTAAGGGCAGGTCTGCCGCCTTTGCGAAAGTATACTCTTATTAACCCGAAGAGACTATAACTTCTGGGAAGAACACGAACGGTTCTCGTCTTCGCAGGCGCAACAAAATCTTCGCGCGCGCAATATGATGCGTGCGGCCAACACTTTGGGCCAACACTTCGAGGGAGTCCCGCCATGGCACCCTTCACCTTTCCGCAGGATTTCCTGTGGGGTGCGTCCACCGCCGCTTATCAGATCGAGGGCGCCATCCACGAGGACGGGCGCGGCCCCTGCGTGTGGGACACCTTCACCGACGCCGGCCGCATCCAGGACGGCAGCAGCGCCGCCGTCGCCTGCGACCACTATCACCGCTGGGCCGAGGACATCGCCCTGCTGAAGGCGGCCGGCTTCAACGCCTACCGCTTCTCCATCGCGTGGCCGCGCATCCTGCCGACGGGCAGCGGCGCCGTGAACGCGGCCGGGCTGGACTTCTACGACCGGCTGGTGGACGGGATCCTGGAGGCCGGGATCCGGCCCATGGCCTGCCTCTACCACTGGGACCTGCCGCAGCCGCTGGAGGACAGGGGCGGATGGCAGGGGCGGGAGGTCGTCGGCCCCTTCGCCGACTATGCCCGCGTCGTTACGGCGCGGCTGGCCGACCGGGTCAAGGACTGGATGATGCTGAACGAGCCGAACGTGGTCGCCACGCACGGCTACGGCACCGGGGAGCATGCGCCGGGCCATAAGTTGGGGGAAATCGGCATCCTGCGGGCGCTGCACCACCAGAATCTTGCGCAAGGGGCGGCGCTGCGCGCCATCGCGGCGGAACATTCCGGGCTGACGCTCGGCACCGTCATCAACCTCCAGCCCTGCCGGGCGGAGAGCGACCGGCCGGAGGACATCGCGGCCGCCGCCCGCTGGGACGCGGTGTGGAACCGGGTGGCGCTGGACGGTGTGATGCGCGGGAAGATCCCCGACCTGATGGCCGAAAGGATGAAGGACTTCGTCCTTCCCGGCGACGAGGAGGCGATCCGCTACCCCATCGACCTGCTGGGCATCAACTATTACTCGCGCATGACCATGAAGCACGAGACGGGGCACCCGTTCGACGTGTGGTGGGGCGATGCGCATTGCGACCGCTGGACCGCCATGGCGTGGCCGGTGCAGCCCGACGGGCTCTACGACCTGCTGATGGAGTTCCAGCGCGACTACGGCAACCCCGCCGTCTTCGTGGCCGAGAACGGGGCCGCCTACGACGACGTGGTGACGCCGGACGGGCAGGTGCACGACGCGGAGCGTGTGGCCTTCCTGCGCGACCACGTGGAGTCCGTCGCCCGCGCCCTGCGGGATGGGTGCAACGTCAAGGGCTACCTGTGCTGGAGCCTGCTCGACAACTTCGAATGGGCCTTCGGCCTGTGCAAGCGGTTCGGCATCGTGCGCGTCGACTACGACACGCTGAAGCGGACACCCAAGGACAGCTACCGGTTCCTGAGTGAAATCGCCAAGACCGGAACATTGCCCGCATAAGGCCCGTATAAGGATTTCAGCCAGGAAAAGTGAATTGGGTGAGGCCGCTGGCACTCCTTGTGCGGCGGCCTCCACGCTTTGTAACGAAAATCGAAGTGAAACACGCCTGTGAGTCCCGGAAATATCACATCCGGGTCAAGCGTGGACGAGGCTAATCAGGACGGAGTGCCACCGCAGCGTCCGTCCATGCAAAACGTATGTATACATAGTATTTCGGAAGCCGGCGACGTCGCGAACCCTGCGGACGACGTTCGCGCGGCGATCATCGTTCCGACGTACAAGCATTCCGGCCTGCTGGCGGAGGCTTTGGACACCGCTCTGGCCCAGGAAACGGACTTCGCTTACGCCATCGTCGTGGTCAACGACGGCTGTCCGTTTCCCGAGACGGACCGCGTGTGCCGGGAGTTTGCGGCGGCCCACCCCGGACGGCTTTTCTACCTGAACAAGCGCAACGGCGGGCTGAGTGCCGCGCGCAACAGCGGGATCGCCTTTGCACTCGACGCCTTCCCGGCGCTGGAGGCGGTCTATTTCCTCGATTCGGACAATCGGATCCGCCCGCACCTGCTGCAACGGATGCTGGACGCGCTGCGCGAGGCCGGGCCGGAGGTGGGCTGGGCCTATCCGGACGTGGACAAGTTCGGCTTCTTCGAATTCTGCGACATGTCCGGCAGCTATTCGCCGCTGGAGCACCTGTTCCGCAACGTCAGCGAGGCCGGCAGCATGGCGTCTCGCCGCCTGCTGGACACCGGTGCACGCTTCGACGAGTCGATGCGGCAGGGCACCGAGGACTGGGAGTTCTGGCTGCAGGGGCTGGAGCGCGGGTTCCACGGCATCCACGTGCCGGGCAGCGGTTTCGGCTATCGCCGGCGCGGCGAGAGCATGCTGACCGAATCGGAACGTGACTACCGCCCCATCCTCAACCACATCCACGGGCGGCATCCGGCCCTGTTTTCCGTCAAGGCCATCGCTCGGACGGAGGCCGCGGTCGGGCGGCGCTATGCTGTCTTCCTGCCCGACCGTGCGGTGGTCCGCTGCACCACCGACCCGGCGCTGAGCGCGGAGGATCTGCCGCTCGCCGACTTTGTGCGCCGGGCCCTGCGCGCGCCGGAGCGGCCGGACTACGCCGCGTGCCCCGGCCAGCTGGTCGTCATGGCTTCCGGCCTCTACACGCTGTTGCAGCGACACAACCTGCTGCAAGGCGCCTTGTGGATGCTGGAGCGCGCCAGCGCCCAGGCTTCCGTCGTGCACGGACGGGTGACGGTGTCGGCGGCGGAGGACGGCTGCGCCGTGGAATGGCGCTGCATGCCGGTGGGGCTGGAAAACATCGTGCCAGCACCCCTGCCGTCCGGTGGGGCGGAGATCGTCGCCTTGCAGACGCGCACGCTGCTCGACCTCGTCCGCCGCCAGCCGACCGGCAAGCCGATGCTGGAGCGGGAGCACAACAAGCCCTGCGCGGAGGCGCACCTGCATCTGCGCCTGTCGGTTCCCGACCCGATGATCCCGCCCGCCACGGCCGACGCGGCGCTGGTCGCCCTTTACGAGACGCTGGCGACCCAGTGGTCGAACAAGGCCAACGGCGGCTGGGCGGCAGCACCCATCGACCGCTACCGGGCCGGTGTGGCGACGCCGCGCGACGTCTATTGGACGGTGCACAAGCTGCCCTCCGCCCTGCCGCTGCTGCGGCATCCCCTGCAGGCCGCGTTGGTTGTCGAGCCGGGCGACCCGGCCAAGCTCGACACCGCGGTCCGGATCGCGGATTGGCTGAAGGCGCGGGGGTACGAGCCGCATCTGGTCGCGATGGGGAAGGGCGAATTGTCCTTGCCGCAGCCGGTGATGGAGACGGTCGCGTCAGTCATTCCCTTTCTGCTGCCTCTGGTCCTGCCGGAACGGCCGCTGACCAGCCGCGACGCCTATCTGGGGACCCCCGTGCCGAAGCTGGACGAGGACGACGAGGACATGGCGGTCGGCACGCTCGCCGCCTTCGACCTCGTGGTCACCGTGCAGCACGGCGTCGGCCACAGCCTGATGGGGCGCCTGCGCAAGCTGGGGGTGACGACCTGGGCCGTCCTGGGCGTGCCGGAGGAGGGGCGAAGCGCCGCCGACGCCGTCAACGGCTGCGCCGCCTTCGAGCACGCCTATCAGACCATCGTTCCGCTGGATGGCCGCACCTTCCGCCTGTGCCAGGCCTTGGCCCTGCCGCTGGACAAGCTGCGACGCTGGGTCGCGCCCGAAGGACAAGAGGAAGGGCAGGGCGAGGATGCGAACTGGGCGCAATGCCCCACCCTCGACACCACCCTGGCTCTGCCACCGGCCCCTGTTGCCCCAACCCTCCACCCCAAGGCCGCCGCCGCCCCATGAGTATGGAGCCATCATGAAGCTCTCTGCGCCCGCGACCGTCTTCGCTTCGCTCTACGACGGCACGCCCAAGGTTATCGTCGTCAGCCGCTCGGCCCTGGCCGCAGAGGAGCCGGTCTCCGGGGAAATGGAAGGCGCCGACCTGCCGCTGCGCACGCTGCATCTGATCCGGCACGACGGAGGCTACCGGCTGACGCCCGCCGATTGGACTCCGTCGGACCCGCCTGAACCGCTGCGCACGCTGGCCATCCCCCCGGCGACGGTGTGGAGCGTGTGGTCCCGCGACGAGGCGGCGCGGCCGGACGCGGAGCGGCTGCTCGCCTGGTGGAGCGAGACCGGCGGTCCGGGCAGCGAGCCGACCCTCATCACGGGCACCCCGGCGGAGGTGCAGTGCGGCCTGCTGGCGCGTGCCTTTGCCGAAATCCGCGGCCTGCACCGCCGCAACCACGACCTCCAGCGCAACTTGTCGACCCTGCGGGAGGAATGGGGCGTCGGCTCGCGCCTGCCGCCGGAGGCCGTGGCATTGCTGGACAACCTGCGCCTGACGCCACCGCGTCTGGTCTTTGCCACGCCGCGTCCGGTGGCCGCCATGCCGGTGCCCCTGCGCCACGGCCGGAGCAACGGCGGCGTCGGGGAGGTCGTGCAGAGGCTGCCGCTGTGGGCGCGCGGGCTGGTCGGGATCGATCTGCACCTGGACCGCGCCCCGAAGGGAAGCGGCACCTTCGCCATTGCGCTGTCAGCCATCGATTCGGGCCTGACCATCGCTGAATGGCGGGTGCCTTTCTCCGCCGTGCGCGACGGCTGGCTGCCGCTGCGCCTGCCCGCGGCGTGCGAGCGCATGGACCGCATCCTGGAATTGCGCATCGGCGCCGTCGGTGTGGTGACCGAGGCGCCGCGCCTGTCGTTGGCTCCGGCCGGTCTGCTCGACGAATACGCGGTGACGCCATCGGCCCGCGCCGGGGGGCAGCCGGGCATGCTGGCGCTGCGGCTGTGGGGCGGGCTGCCCGGCCTCACCTACGGCGCGGCGGAGCATCTGGCCGAGCATCCCTTGCCCGCGCGCATGGTGTGGCCGCTGACCGAGCCGGTCCTGTCCCAGGTGCGCAAGAGCCGCGAGCACAAGGCGACCTTCCCCTGGTTCGGCTTCCTGCGCGGCGGGCGCATCCTGCTGCACCCGCTGTTCGGCGTGACGGCCGCCGCCCACATCCCGCTGGACGAGGTGCCGGGCGCCATCTCCGTCCGCGGCCACGCGGTGATCGAGGATCCGCGCTGCCGGACACCCATCGCCTGCAAGCTGGTGGTGGCGCCGCCCTCCACCACCGTCGACGAAGCGCAACGGGAAGAGGGCATTCTAGCATCCAGCGGTTGGGTGGTGCTGGACGCGCCGCGCCGGCCACTGGGCCTCGTGGCGGCGCTGAACACGCCGTGGCAGGGGCCGATGACCCTTCACCTGTTCACCGACATCCCCGACGGAAGCCACGGCCTGTACGGACGGACGATCTTCCACGATTTCGAGGTGGAGATCGATTCCGGCACGGCCTGGGCCTCCCCGGCGGCTCTGCCCGACATGGCGGACGCCGATGCTCGTGACAACGGCATGACAGGGTCCGCCAACACCCCTTGATGGAACGCAAAGGGCTGCTATATCGCTTTTAGGGCAAGCTGTTGGTAATAACCTTTTCGTTAGGTTAGGGGCGTTGCTTCAGGCTACGGCGGGACAGACCATGTCGATCACATCGCGGAAGCCGGCCCGGCCCGGTTTCACCCGCCAGTTTCTGAACCTCGCCGGCGGCTATTGGGCGAGCGAGAAGAAATGGTCGGTCCGGCTGCTGACGGGCGCGCTCGGGCTGCTGACGGTCGGCCAGGTGATCGTGCCGATCCTGATCAACCTGTGGAGCCAACGGCTGTTCGACGCGCTGGAACAGCGCTCCATGGACCGCTTCGTGACGATGATCGTGGCGGTCGGCGGCATCATCCTGTTCAACATCGCGAACACTGTCCTGCACCTGCGCGTGAAGCGACGCCTCCAGCTTGGCTGGCGGACGTGGCTGACGGCCAAGCTGTTGGACGACTGGCTGTCGCGCGGCCGGCAGCATCAGGTGACCTACCTGCCCGGCGACCACGACAACCCCGACGGCCGAATCGCGGAGGACATCCGCATCTCCACCGAAGCGGCCATCGACCTGGGGCTGTCGCTGTCCTATTGCGCGATGCTGCTGATCAGCTTCACCAACATCCTGTGGATGCTGTCCGGTTCGCCGGAGGTGACCGTCGCCGGGATGACCTTCCATGTGCCGGGCTATCTGCTGTACGTCGCGCTGATCTACGCCGCCGTCGGCACGACCATCGCGCTGGTGATGGGCAAGCCGCTGGTGAACGCCGTGAACCGCCGCCAGGGGCACGAGGCGTCGTTCCGATTCGGGCTTGCCCGCGTGCGGGAGAACGCACAGGCCGTCGCCCTGCTTCACGGCGAATCAGGGGAGAGGGAGCGGCTGTTCGACCTGTTCGGGGGCGTACGCCGGGGCTGGAACGGACAGACGCACGCGCTGTCCAACATGATGGTGTTCAGCGCCACCTATTCGGTCCTGTCGTCAGCCTTCCCAATCCTGGTGGCCGCCCCCAGCTACATCGCCGGCGCCATCTCGTTGGGCGTTCTGATGCAGACGGCGCAGGCTTTCCAACAGACGGTGGGGGCGTTGTCCTGGCCCATCGACAACCTCGCCCGAGCCGCCGAGTGGAAGGCGTCGGTGGAGCGTGTGCTGGGCCTGCACGCGGCGCTCCAGCGCCTGGACCGCGAGATCGGTGGGGAGGGGACGGAGCGCATCGTCGTGGACCGTACGGACGACGAGCACTGGCTGAGCTTCCGCAACCTGTCCATCGCGGAACCTGACGGAACGCGCGTCGTGGAGCCCTTCAGCCTGGACGTCCGGCCTGGGGACCGCGTGCTGATCGTCGGCGACCCCGCGGCGGCCGTGCGGTTGTTCCGCGCGGTCGCGCGGGTCTGGCCCTGGGGCAGCGGGCGCATTGCCCTGCCGGCGCACACGCGCGTGTTCTTCATGCCGGAGCGCCCCTACCTGCCGCACGGCACGCTGCGCGCCGCGCTCAGCTATCCGGTCGGGCCGGAAAAGGTCGGCGATGCGTTCGCGCGGGAAGCCATGGAACGCGTGGGCCTCGTCCACCTGTTGCCCCGCCTGGACGAGACCGAGAGCTGGGACGAGGTGCTGGCCGTGCCGGAGCAGCAGCGGCTGGGCTTCGCCCGCCTGCTGATCCGCCGCCCCGACTGGATCTTCGTGGAAGATGCCACCGACAGCCTCGACCCCAAGAGCGAGGAGGACATGCTGCGCCTCATCGACGAGGAGTTCCCCAACGCGACGGTGATCACCATCGGCAGTCATCCGGGCCTGGAAGACCATCATCGCCGCAAGCTGGTGCTGGAGCGTCAGGACGGCGCCGTCCGCCTGCACGAGGAATGGTGCCGCGGCTCGGAACGGGATCGGGTGGAACTGGTGGGGTAGGGCGCTCCGCCGCTTATCCTTCTATTTGGGGCCCCGGTCCAGCCAGCGACCCGCCGATCAGCGCCGAGTACCATTTGGCCGATTCCTTGGGCGTGCGCTTCTGCGTGGCGAAGTCCACGTGCACGATGCCGAAGCGCGTGCCGTAGCCGCCCCCCCATTCGAAATTGTCCAGCAGCGACCAGACGAAATAGCCGCGCACGTCGGCGCCCTCGCGGCGCGCGTCGGCCATGCTGGTGATGCAGGCGCGCAGATAGTCCAGCCGGGCGCTGTCCATGACCACGCCGCTGGCGTCCGGTGCCTCGGGCGTCTTGGTGCCGTAGCCGTTCTCCGTGACGTAAATCGGCAAGCGGTAGCGGCCGGTGAGGTCCAGCAGGGCTTCCCGGAAGGCGTCCGGTTGCAGCGGCCAGCCGATGTCGGTACGCGGCATGTCCGCGGGCGGTGAACCGAAGCCGCAGCCCCAGACCATCCCAGGGTCCGCCTTGGCGAACAGCGGCGCGTAGTGGTTCAGGCCGAACCAGTCCATGGGGCGGCAGATCCGCGCCATGTCGCCGGCCTGCATGTAGGGCTCGATGGTCCGGGCGATGCGCGGCGGGTAGTGGCCGAGGATCTGCGGGTCGGGAAAGGTGAGGTTCCACAGCTCGTTGAACAGCGCCGCGCCCTCGACATTCTCAGGCGCGTCGTCCTCCGGCCGGCAGGGCTGGTAGCTGTGGACGGCGCCGATGGAGGCGCCCGGCACGAGGTCCCGCAGCACATCCACCCCGGCCCCATGGGCAAGGTTCACGTGGTGGATGACCTTCAGGTGCTCCCCACGGTCGGCGATGCTGGGAGCGCCCCAGCCGAAGGCGTAGCCGAACAGGGTGAAGACGGAGAACTCGTTGAAGGTTGCCCAGCGCTTCACCCGGTCGCTGTAGCGCCGGGCGCAGAGCACCGCGTAATCAGCAAACCAGCCCGCGCTGTCGCGATTTGACCAGCCGCCGAGGTCGTGCAGCGTCTGCGGCAGATCCCAGTGGTAGAGGCACGCCCAGGGCTCGATGCCCGATTCCAGCAGTTGGTCGATCAGCCGGTCGTAGAAATCCAGACCCGCCGGATTCACCGTCCCGCGCCCGCGCGGCAGAACACGCGGCCACGCGATGGAGAAGCGGTACGCACCGACGCCGATGCGCCGCATCAGCTCCACATCCTCGGCGTAGCGGTGGTAGTGGTCGCAGGCGACATCCCCGGTGTCGCCGTTGTCCACGCGACCCTTCAGACGACAGAAGGTGTCCCAGATGCTGGGGCCGCGCCCGTCCTCGTTCGCCGCCCCTTCCACCTGGAAGGCCGAGGTCGACGCGCCCCACAGGAAGTCGTTGGGGAAACCGAGAGAGGTGGCGGTGATCATGGCTTGCCGCTCCGTTGGGGGCCTCGACCCCAATTATGCCTGTTTTCCCGCCACTCCGCCAAAGGTAGTATTGCCAAACGAGAGTTGTGAGAAACGGAGGCCCCTATGTCCGACGGCAGCGCGATTTTGGAACGGCCGGGGGAGCGGCCGGGCTCTCCCATGCCCCTGCGGTCGGATTTCGTCTGGGGGGTGTCCACCTCCGCCTATCAGATCGAGGGCGCCGCGGCCGAGGATGGGCGCGGCCCCAGCATCTGGGACACGCGCTGCCGCACGGCGGGCGGGGTGGTGAACGGCGACACCGGCGACGTCGCCTGCGACCACTACCACCGCTACGCCGAGGACATCGGGCTGATGCGCGGGCTGGGAGTCGACGCCTACCGCTTTTCGGTGGCGTGGCCGCGTGTTCTGCCGCGCGGACGCGGGGCGGTGAACCCGGCGGGTCTGGATTTCTACGACCGGTTGGTCGACACGGTTCTAGAGGCTGGGATCGAGCCCTGGCTGTGCGTCTATCATTGGGACCTGCCGCAGGCCCTCCACGACCTCGGCGGCTGGGCCAACCGGGATTGTGCGGGGTGGTACGCCGATTACACGGCCCTGCTGGCCCGGCGCTACGGCGACCGGGTGAAGCGCTGGATCACCTTCAACGAATTCTCCGTCTTCACCTTGTTCGGCTACGCGATTCCTTGGGCCGCGCCCGGCATCACCGACCGGGAACAGCATTTGCGTGCTATCCACCATGTGAACCTTGCCCACGGGGCGGGGGTGGACGTGATCCGCGTCCTCGTGCCCGGCGCCTCCATCGGCGCGGTGCACAATCGGCAGCGTGTCCTTCCGGAAGGCGGCCGGCCGGAGAACGAGGAAGCCGCGGCGCTGCTCGACGAGCACTGGAACCTGACCTTCTGCGACCCGCAACTTCTCGGCCACTACCCGCCGCGCGTCGCCCAGGCCATCGAGCCCTATGTGCAGCCCGGCGACATGGCGCGGATCTGCCGCCCCATGGACTGGTTCGGCCTGAACCACTACGGCCCGATCTTCGCGAAGGTCGATCCCACCAGAACCTGGGGTTACGGCTGGGGGGATGCGCCGCCCGATTCGCCGACATACGGTGTTGGCTGGCCGATTTTCCCCGATGTGTTCCGCGACGAACTGCTGGAGATCACGCGGCGTTATCGCATGCCGATCATCATCACGGAAAACGGCTGCGGCGGCAGCGATTCGCCTGACGAATCGGGCACCATCGACGATCAGCACCGAATCAATTACCTCCGCATCTATAACGCGGCAATGCACGAGGCGATTCGGGCCGGAACCGACGTGCGCGGTTACTTCATCTGGTCGCTTCTGGACAATTTCGAGTGGGGAAGCGGCTACGGAAACCGCTTCGGCATCGTTCATGTGGACTTTCAAACGCAGAAACGCACGCCAAAAGCCTCGGCCCGCTGGTACGCCGACCTGATCAAGCGCGAGCGCTTCCGCGCCTGATCGGGTGGCCATTTTCCCGCCGTTCCGCACTACTGCGGTTCGACTGGAATGTGTCAATCCGTGTCCTGCATGAAACACATTACACGATTGCATGTTTAGGACGATGCACAGGCTTGCGCATCGCGCATCTCTTTGCACATCCTGTCCCCTGGATCATTCGTCCTCAAAGGAAACAGACATGCTAAGCAGCGACACCGACGGGCCGGAGACGTCGAACACGGATTTGGTTGCGATGACCGGCAGGATCGTCGCGTCCTATGTTCGCTCCAACCAGATCGCCGTGAATGATCTTCCGAACCTTATCCGGATCGTTCACCAGAGCCTGGCTGGCACCGGACGTCCGGTCGAACAGGAAGTGGTCGAACTGCGTCCGGCCGTGCCGGTGAAGAAGTCGGTGACGCCGGACTACATCGTCTGCCTGGAAGACGGCAAGAAGCTGAAGATGCTGAAGCGCTACCTGCGCACGGCCTACGGCATGACTCCGGACGAATACCGCCGCAAGTGGGGCCTGCCGGCGGATTATCCGATGACCGCGCCGAACTACGCCGAGCAGCGCTCCGCCTTCGCGAAGTCGATCGGCCTTGGCAAGAAGGCGGCCGCCCCGGTCAAGCCGGCTCGCCGTGGTCGCGCGAAGAGCGCCGCCTAAAACGCCTCCCGGCGGTCCCTCTCCCTCATCCGTGGGGGGAGGGGCGGGGGAGGGGTAAACGACCTCCGGTCGCCTTTCCCGGTCAGCCGTTTGTCTTGCCGTCTATTTTTGCGCGATTCGCGGGGTGGCAAGGCTGTTCAGGCTGCTGATCCACTCCGACAGCGTCACGAACCGGCAGCCGCGCGTGCGCAGTAGCCCGATGGCCCTCGGCAGCGCCTCCGCCGTGGCGTTGTAGGTCGTGTGCATCAGCACGACGCTGCCGATGGTGCCGGTCGCCTCGACCTGCCCCATGATCTTTTCCGCATCGCGGGTCAGCCAGTCGCGCGTGTCGACGTTCCACAGCGCCGGGCTCATGTTTTCCTGCTGCACGGCCTTCAGCGTGTCCTGGTTCCAGCGGCCGGCGGGTGGGCGGAACAGCACGGGATCGGCCCCGGCCGCCGCCAGGATGCGGTTGGTCTCCGCCACTTCCTTGCGCTGCACCTCGACCGTCAGGTTGCGCATGTTGGGGTGGGTCAGGCTGTGGTTGCCGACCTCATGCCCTTCCTGGACGATTCGCTGGATGATTGCGGGATAGCGCACCGCGACGCTGCCGATGGGAAAAAAGGTCGCGCGCACGTGCTCGTTGCGCAGGATGTCCAGGATGCGCGGCGTGACCGCGGGGTGCGGGCCGTCGTCGAAGGTCAGCGAGCACAGGTTCCAACGGCTGGCCTTCAGCGCCCCCACATCGACCTGCGCGTCACTGCCCGGCACGATGGCAGCGATTCGCGACAGGCGCGAGGCTTGGCGCTCGATCTCCAGCATCTCGCGCCCCTGGTCGGGCGTGTAGGTGACGACTCCGTTGCTGTCGCTGTCCTCCATGGCCACCGCGGGCTTATCCAAGCCGGCGGAGTCAGGCTCCTCGACCACAAGGCAACTGCCGCCGCCGCCAACGATTCGCCGGCAAACGAAATTCGGGTCGAGATCGGGCAGTGGTGCGGCCAACAGGACATAGCCGCTGTCCGGAGCATCAGGCTTCAGTAGCGCAACGCGGGGAACCAGGTCGGCAACCATGTCCGGCTGGCGGCGCACGATGGATTTCCAGGCGATCCATGCGTCCATTTCCTTGCGGTAGGTGCCGAACTGAAGCGCCTTGACCAACGATGGAGCGCCCGTCTCTGCCTTGGCCGATTCTTTAGGCGTCTCCCTGCGGACGGTGGTGACCGTCGCTGACGGCGGTAGCGCCGCCCGGGCACCAGCCGTCGAATCGGCGGCTTGGGCGATTCCTTCGGACAGGCCCGTATCGGCCGTCATGAGTGTCGCGATCAGCACACCTTGGGTTGCGATCGACCGAAGCCTCCGGACAAGTGTGGAGCCGTCGTGACGGGAACCGGAAACATCCTTGTCTGGAATCATGTGCGATCGACCATCGTGATCGCCGCATCGAGAAAAAGTGTGGGCGATACCCCTTATGGAATAGAGCAAAATTTGTCTCGTCTCTACACCGTTCCGCGACCCGTTTCAGTTGTCACGGGATGCTAAAGTTTTTATTTTCCATAATGCGCCTTATGGGATTTCGAAGCGGGATTGGGTGAGTCCTATCCTGAAGCACAAATTCTGTGTCAGCACAAGGGCTTACCGGCTTCAGGGGCAGGATCGCCGCGGCTGCGGTTCAACGCCCACAGGTAAACCGGGGCGCACGGGGCACCCTGGTTCCTTGCGCACGTTTCGGTTTACACCGGTTACTGCGGCGCCATGCGGATGGCGCCGTCGAGGCGAATCACGTCGCCATTCAGCATCTCGTTCTCAACAATATGCTGCACCAGCCGCGCATACTCCTCCGGGCGGCCGAAGCGCTTGGGGAACGGCACGGTGGCGGCAAGGCTGTCCTGCACCTCCTGCGGCATGTTCAGCAGCATCGGCGTGCCGATCAGGCCCGGCGCGATGGTCATGACGCGCACGGCGCTGCGGGCAAGGTCGCGCGCGGCGCAGATGGTCAGCGCCACGACACCGCCCTTGGACGATGCGTAGGCCGCCTGTCCGATCTGGCCTTCATAAGCAGCAACCGACGCGGTGTTGACGATGACGCCGCGCTCCCCCGATTCGAGCGGATCGAGCGTGCCCATGTCCGCAGCGGCCAGACGCAGCATGTTGAAGGTGCCGATCAGGTTGACCTCAATCACACGGCGGAAATCGTCCAACGGCATCGCACCGTCGCGGCCGACGATGCGCTTGGCCGGCGCGATGCCGGCGCAGTTGACCAGAATGCGGGCCGGGCCATGCGCCGCGCGCGCCTCGGCAACGGCCTTTTCGGCCGACTCGGCGTTCGATACGTCGCACAGCAGGTCCAAGCCGCCGATCTCTTCCGCCACTTGGCGAACCGCCGCCTCGTTCATGTCGAGCACGGTGACCTTGGCGCCAAGCTTGGCGAGATGGCGGGCGGTCGCCGCCCCCATGCCGGACGCGCCACCCGTGACGATGGCGGCCAGACCGTTGATTTGCATGGCGTTTTCCCCTGTTGATGTATGGTGGTGTTCGTAATTTACATGCCGCCGGGATAGTTGGGCCCGCCGCCGCCCTCCGGGACGACCCAGTTGATGTTCTGGGTGGGGTCCTTGATGTCGCAGGTCTTGCAGTGCACGCAGTTCTGCGC
>Ga0065721_10048912_pt1 | contig 61684 bp, 43 predicted proteins | sample Mesricmetagenome_FD_59108 | JGI IMG/M metagenome (GOLD analysis project Ga0065721, IMG submission 59108) | Mesophilic microbial community from rice straw/compost enrichment Sample: eDNA_1 v2 (version 2) | ecosystem: Engineered > Solid waste > Grass > Composting > Bioreactor | place: USA: Davis... | reverse complement strand
GGCGAGCCGATCCAAGCAGAAGAAGCAGAGCAGCGTTGGCACGGCAGGCATGAAGGCATAGACGGGGTAACCTCATGCATCGTCAGAAAACCGGACGGAACGGTTCATTATATCGAAGGGAACGTTATTCGCAGGCTGCATAGCGAAGCCGTTTTGCAGGGCTGGGAGCTGCACGGGAAACCGGAGCGGGTGCCGACCGATGCTCGCCTATCGGAGCTTCAAGCGGGCTTGCCGATCATATCTCCGCCGGTCATGAAGCAATCGTTATGAGACGGCATATGCTGTAGTGGATTAGATTGGAGGAGAAGGGTCGCATGCAACAGGAGCTTATGACGGAGATCGTTATTCACTTATCCCACTCCCATCAGCAGATGGCCAGAATATTAAGCGCGAAGCGGCAAGTGACCGTTCGCATGGCGCAGCTGGTCGACGGGCTCCCGAACGAGCATCCTCACCTGAACGGATTGCACGGGCTGGTCGAGAGCTCCTCCGACGTCACGAAGAGCGTCATTGCTTTTCTGAACGGATTGGCAGACCTCGAGGAAGCGGTAGCGGACAGCATGACGCACGTTCTGAAAGCGATCGGGAACGCAGGAGACGATGAATAGACGGATACGAGCCGGGAAGGAGGACGACTTGTGACGCGGGAAGATGCCTATAACATTACGCTCGACGCGATTGCCAAGCTGCAATGGAACGTGGCGATGATGCTCGAAGCGAAGGCGACGGAGGCGGAAAAAGTACGCAACTGGGTGCTGCATCACATTACGAACGATACGTACGATGCCCATAGCGAGAAGCTTGCGGCATGCCTTCAATTTCACGAGCAGAACGTCGAGGTCATCGAAGGTTTAACGAAGCTGTGCAACGGGCTAAGCCGGAACTTGAAGGAGATCATCAACCCGGACAAAGAAGATGACGCCATGTCGTCTTTCATGAGCGGCTTCGGAGCAAGCTCCGGGGATAAAAGCAAATGAGCCGGAGAGAGCAGGAATGGACGATCAAGCTTAGCTTGATGGGCTCCATCGCGAAGAGCCAGGAGGCGCTGGCCAGAATGCTCACGAGCGCGGCGGACGTCACAGACCTGACGGGAGTATCGCCGCAAACGCTGCAAGAGCATGTGCGCGTCCTAACCGGGATGCAAGGCGCGCTGCTTCAGATCGTGACCGGGATGAGCTGGCGTCCGCCGACAAGGGGAACGCCGGCTGCGCCATGGCTGTCCAAGGAGGTGTATCGCAGTGAAGCGCAAACTACGGAAACCCCGCTTGCGCAAGCGGGGCGCCATAAGAACGAAGCTGAGAAGACGTCGCGCGGGCAGACGGTCTGTTAGCCAACGAAGCTTGCGAATCGGCCGAGGAAGACTTCGCGGCCGCAGACGGCGGAGCGTGCGCCGCGTGCGGACGAGGACCCGGAACTATACGCAAGCTTACAACGAAGGCTATAATGCAGGCTTCAGCAAAGGTTTCGAGGACGGTCATCTGATCGCCTACGAGCAGCAGGCTTGACCGTAAAGCGAGCGGGATGAGGCAGCGACTGTCAGCTGTCTCACCCGCTCTATCTATTTGTCAACGCCTAAATTCGCTTATTGGACGGGTAAGTATCCAACTCCATCCTAGCAAGCGCGCATATGATGATTGCGGGTGATGAGGATGCGGAGGCTTCGACAAGCGATAGTCGAACGGCGTGGACGCGCGGCGGCTTTCCGCAGCGGTTGGATGGAAGGCTGGCGTCTGGGCGCATGCCGAGGCATCGAGCAAGCGATCCTTCCCGCTGCAGGGCTGAGGCGCAACGCAAGAGTGCTTTACGTTCCGCAAGGCTTCGAGGCGATCGACGCGGGCATCCTCGAGGCGCTGCAGGCGAACGTGGCCGAGGTCGTGCTCGTCGGCAACGAGCAAGTCAGGTTTCAGGCGGAGCAGTTGAAGCCGGATGCCGTTATCGTGCTCAACGGGGTTCACCTGTTCGCTAAAGATTACTTAGAGCAAATCGATGCCGTACGTCGCATGGGCATCAAGACGGCCGTCTGGTTCGTCGACGACCCGTACGTAACCGACGATACGGTGAAGCTTGCTCCCCATTACGACTTCGTATTTACGCACGAGCGATCCTGTGTGAGACTCTATCAATCGATAGGCTGCGCGCAGGCTCATCATTTGCCGCTTGCCGCGCATTTCGGAACGTTCCAGCCGATGCCGGTGGCGAGAACGTACGAGTCGGACATCTGCTTCATCGGCACGGGTTTCCCGAATCGGATCGCGTTGTTCGATCAGATCGCGCCGTACCTTAAACGCAGGAACGTCGTTATCGCGGGGGCGCTATGGAATCGGATGAGAAATTATCGGATGATCGAACGGTTCCTGATCAAAGAAGGCGTGCCGGTGCCCGAATCGGCCCGTTATTATAACGGCGCGAAAATCGTCATCAACTTGCATCGCACGCCGGGCCAAAGTCCCGAGAACCGCAACGCGATCGATTGGCCCGCCGAATCTATCAATCCGCGGACGTTCGATATGTCGGCCTGCGGAACGCTGCAGCTCACGGATGAGCGAAGCGAGCTGCGGGAGCTGTACGCGGTAGGTTCGGAGCTCGACGTGTACCGTAACGCGAAGGATCTGCTCGACCGAATCGACTACTATCTGTCCCACGACGAAGAGCGGCTAAAGATCGCTGCCAGAGGCTACCGCCGCACGAGAGCGCAGCATACGTTCGATCAGCGGATCAAGACGATGCTGGATATTCTCGGCATCGTGTAATTCGAACAACAACAGAGCGCGGGAGGGATCGCAGTTGGCAACGACATGGAGAACGAGGTCGCGTATACGGGCCAGGCGCGAAGCCTATGCGCTCGGGTGGAGCCACGGCCATTGGTTCGGAAGATGCGAGGCGGCTAAGCGGCGTGCACTGCCGGCTACGGTTCAACGTCCGTTGCACGTCATGTACGTAACGACGGGCAAAGGGTATCCGTACAGTCCTCTCGATTATGCCGTTCAAGAGACGCTGAAGGCGATCGCGACGAGGGTGACGATCGTAAATCCGTCGCAGGACGTCCCGTTCATCGCGGCGAACGCAAGGCCGGACCTGATGCTCGTGCTGGACGGGATGAACATGCCTGTCGATAAAGTCGCAGCCGTTAGAGCGCTCGGCATCAGGACGGCTATCTGGTTTACAGACGACCCGTACTATACGGATATTACGGCTGGCATCGCCCCGCATTACGATTCCGTATTCACGCTGGAGCGGAGCTGCTTGCCCTTCTATCAGCAGCTAGGGTGCGGCAGGGTGTTCTACTTGCCTCTCGGTGTATTTCCGCCATTCTTCCGTCCCTTCAATCCGCGTCAATCGCTTAGAGGCGATATATGCTTCATCGGGAGCGCCTATTGGAACAGAGTCTCTTTGTTCGAGCGAACGATTCCGATGATCGCGCATCGTAAGCTATATATATCGGGATTATGGTGGGACCGGCTGTCCAGCTACAACAAGTACCGAGGGTTTATCGATTCGCAGGCTTGGCAAGAGCCGGAGAGAACGTGCGAAAGATACAACGCCAATCGAATCGTAATCAACTCGCATCGCGCACCGGACGACGAATCGTACAATATGAACCGCGCTCGGATCCAGGCTGTGTCGCCGAACCCCCGCACGTTCGAGATATCCGCGTCTGGAACGCTTCAATTAACGGACCGACGCCAGGATTTGGATCAATTTTACGTTCCGGGGGTAGAAGTCGTCACTTACGACTCGCCGGAGGATATGGCGAATAAGGCGGAATATTACTTAACTCACGAAGCGGAGAGACAGGAAATCGCGCTCAGGGGGCTTTATCGAACGATGAAGGACCATACGTACGTGTCAAGGCTGAATCAATTGTTCGATTTGGCGATGTCGCCATGAGCGGGCCGACTAAGCCGAAGCTGCTTATTTTCTCGCATATTTGCAATCCGGTGCTTGTAACCGGCGGGGAAAAGGTGCTTTCGCTCTTCCTGCGGGAGCTTGTCCATCACTATGAATGCGTTCTGGTCGTGCCGGAGGTCGGCGTTATCGCCCACAAGGCAAGGGCGATCGGTATTCGCTTAATCGTCATGGACATTCCGCTGTGCTTCTCTTTATATACTTGCTCGCCGTCCGTGTTCCATGACATCGACAACCTGATGCGTCAACCGGCATGGAGAAAGCTCGACGCGCTGCTCGCTTACGAGCGTCCCGATGCCGTGATGGTCAACACCTCGGTCCATCCGTTGCCCGCGATGGCGGCTTTCTCCAGAGGTATCCCTACGGTATGGCTGCTGATGGAGACGCTGTACGATACGCCGCAGAGGGAGAAGTGCGCGGCGTTCATCGCCTCTCATTGCGACGTGGTCGTCGGGATGTCCAAGACGGTGCTGAGGCCGTTCCGGCAGGTCGGCCATGTACGGGCGGCGTACGTACTGCCTCCTTATTTGGAGCGGAGCGAGCTCTTCCCGGATATATGGCCGCAAGCCAGATCGCAGCTTCGCAGGTTATACCAATGGAACGACGACCACTGCGTCGTCGGATTTATCGCGGCGACGATCTATCCGAACAAAGGTCAAATGCAGTTTATCGACGCGATGCTGCCGGTCGCCGCAGAGCACAAGCATGCCAGATTCCTGATCGTCGGCAGCCAAGTCGACGAAGGCCACTATATGGCATGCCGAACGAAAGTGCTGAGGGCAGGGTTAGAGGACAGGTTCGTCTTCTATCCGTTCGCGGAGCAAGTCCATCTCGTCTATCCCGCGATGGACATCGTCGTCGTTCCCAGCTTAATGACGGAAGGCTTCGGAATGACGGCGCTCGAGGGAATGGCGTTCGGCAAGGCGGTCGTCGCCTATTCGTCCGGAGGGTTGGCAGAAATTCTGAAATCCACCGGCAATGAACGCTTTCTCGTGCAGAAGGGAGATGTGTCCGGGTTGTCCGGGCGCGTCGGAGGCTTGGCGGTGGACGGTGCGCTGCGCCAGTCGGTATCCGTTCGGAACAGACAGATGTCCATGCGCGCATTCGGCGTCGAGAGCTTCCGTGATCGGCTACGCACGTTAATGGGAATGATCGGAGCGATCCCGAAGAATAGACCGCCCGTGCCGATTCCGCCTTTGATCGATATCCCCGTCGCTCAGAAGAAGACACAGAGGCGATCTGCGGCGGCAAGGAATCGCAGGCGGGGGAGACGTACCGTGGCCGGAAGGAGACGCTTGGGATTGCGCAGGAGATGGATCGTACGTCGTCGTTCGCGGAGGACGATTGCGTATAGAAGATCAAGAGTGCGACTCGTTAGACGAGTTCGGCGCAGAAGAGCCGTTCGCGGACGTAAATAAGGGGGCCCCTTGTCATTATCGATGACGTTGGGACTCCCCTTTTCGTTAGTGAATCGTCCAGCGAAGCGCGAGGCCGGATTGCGTCAGACCCGAGCCGAAACCGTACAGCACGAGCAGCTGTCCCGGGGCGAGCTTGCCTTCCTTATACGCGATGTCGAGCGCGAGCGGGATCGAAGCGGAGGAAGTGTTGCCGTAATGCGTGACGCTGTGCAGCGCCTTATCCGCAGGCAGCTCGAGCCGCTCGCAGATCGCTTCGATCATCCGCAGATTGGCGCTATGCGGAACGAACCAATCGAGCTCGCCGGTCGTTAGGCCAAGCGCGTCGAGAAGTTCGAGGACACCGCCGGGAACGGTTGACAGCGCCCACTTATATACTTCCTTGCCGTTCTGGACAAGCTTGCCGTTGCCTTGGAGCGGCTGGCCATCGCCGATAGCCGATAATCCCGTCGCGTACACTTGGAAGCCGCCGCTCCCGTCCGTCACGGCGCTGGAGGCCAGCATCGCGCCTTCCTCCGTCCGCTCCACGAGCACGGCGCCGGCGCCGTCTCCGAACAGAATGCATGTCGAGCGGTCGGTATAGTCCGTCAGCTTCGTCAACGTCTCCGCGCCGATGACCAGCACTTTGCGGTAAGCTTCCGTCATGATGAGCCCGTTCGCCACCTGCAGCGCAGAGACGAAGCCCGCGCATGCGGCATTCAAGTCCAGCGCCAAGCACTGGGTTGCGCCGATCGCCAGCTGCACGCGCGAAGCGACCGAAGGGCTCGGCATATCCGGCGAGATCGTCGCGACCAATATCGCATCGACGTCTTGAGACGCCGTAGGGAATCGGCGGAACAGATCCTGCGCGGCGAGTATCGCCATATCGCTCGTAAATTGGTCATCGGCTGCCCGGCGTCTTTCCACGATGCCCGTCCGGCGAACGATCCATTCGTTATCGGTATCCACCATTCGTTCCAGGTCGGCGTTCGTAATCCGCTGTTCCGGAGCGTAGCTCCCGATCGCCGTAATTGCCGCTCGGGATGCGATGCGGGTGGCGCCCGTAGTCTCGTTCGTTCCTGTAGCCATGCGGAATCCTCCTTTATTTTACGCTAGTTGCGCTATCTTAGTATTTGGTATTAGTACCAGGTGTTAAAAATTATTATGAACCTCTCTCGGTTATTCTGTCAATTGAGTGGTGTCAGCATTGTTGAGAATGTTTGCAGGGTTAGTGAAAGTGAATTGTCGATTATACAGAGAATATAAGTAAATTTGAATATTAATACAAAGTTGCTTATGGATAGTTTGAAGATATCAACAAGCGACGGAGTATTATCTTTGACAAAATATCAAGTCCAAATAATATAAATTATTGAAACCCGCGGAAAATCGCGGGTTTCATTATTCGAAAACATATCTTTGATTCGAACAGGTAATATCCGTTTTCTTACCTAGGTTCTCTTCTTAGATAAATTTGAATGCAATTATACAAAAGTTGGTTGTATGGAAATGTTAATCATGCTAATATTTTAATAGAACATATGTTTGATTTCCGTGAGGGGGTTAGAGTATGCCTAAAATTACTTTTTATCCTGTTGGGAATGGGGATACTTGTTTAATCGATTTGAATTGTGGCAAAAAAATGTTATTTGACTATGCTCAATATTATCAAGATGATAATGATGAAAATCATTGCATTGATCTTGCAACAGAGTTACGGAACAATCTTGAGTCTGATGAGAGAACTGATTTCGATGTTGTCGCATTTACTCATGCAGATGAGGATCATATTTGTGGAGCCTCTGATTTCTTTTATCTTGAACATGCTAAGAAGTATCAATCTGATGATCGAATTAAAATTGAAGAACTGTGGGTGCCAGCAGCTTTTATTATTGAACAGAACCTCTCGGGAGATGCATATGTAATTCGAGCTGAAGCTAGACATAGATTAAAGGAAGGTAAAGGCGTCAGAGTGTTCTCAAGACCTGATGTTTTAGTTGACTGGTTTGAAACTGAAGGAATTAAGCTCGAAGACCGTAAGCATCTTATTACCGATGCTGGGAATCTAGTTCCTGGATTAACAGCTTCTGCAAATGAAGTTGAATTTTTTGTACATTCCCCTTTTGCCAAACATGTTGATGATACAGTTATTGATCGAAACAGTTCAGCACTGATTTTTCACGTGACTTTTTTTGTTGGTAAAGAGAAAACGAAGTTTTTGTTAATCGGTGATTCTGAGCATGAAGTATTATCCGAAATCGTTAATATAACGAAGAACCATAAACGACAAGACAGATTGGAATGGGATATTTATGATATCCCACATCATTGTAGCTATTTGGCACTCAATTCTGTAAAAGGAGAAGAGAAAACAGAACCTGTTGAAAATGTTAAATGGTTATTGGAACAAGGGAACAAGGGTGGGATTTTAGTCTCCTGTAGCAATGTTGTACCTACAAAGGGTTCTGATGTTCAACCACCTCACCGACAAGCAGCTAACTACTATAAGGAGATTGCTTCAAATATACAAGGCACTTTTGTTGTTACGATGGAACACCCAAAAGTATCAAAACCCGAACCAATTATAATTACGATCGATGAATCCGGGGCAACACTGAAAAAAACTATTAGTTTTGGATCTGCAATTATTACAAACAGACCTGCGCCAAGGGCAGGAGGATAACATGCAGGAGCATTTCGTACAACCAGAAGGCGAAGAGATTCATCCGTTAGAACTTAATATTAATAAGGCCAAAGAATTGGCAAGCGTTATGCTCGCCAATTCTTTTCCTTATACTTATTTTTTGTGTTCTAAACGAAATGAGAACTCAAACGAGATTATTGTATTTGAAACAGAAGTTGAAATTGGCCAACGTTCCGTTCATGATATTCGAAAGATTGAACGTATTGCTGTTGAGTTCTTTCACCAAGATAATAGGTTTCCTGAAGTACTCGCGCTTCGTACTGATTTTCCACTAGTACCCCATTTAAATTTGAGAAACCAAGATATTCCTCGTAGTCTATGCCTTTACGATATAGACTACAATGAGTTCAAGCTAAGATGGACTCCAATTGGATTTATTGCACGTATCCGTGAATGGTTGGCACAGACCGCCAAGGGTAGTCTCCATGCAATTGATCAACCACTAGAGCCTTTCTTCGTCAGTTCCAATCATATAATTATTGATAATGAAGTTCTAACTAGTGATTTGGGATCAACATCAGTTCTAATGGGGGTTACACGTCGTGATGATGAATATAAATTCTTAGAATGTCATCCTTTATCTCAGCAGAGTGAGACTTTGCCATTCATCGGGTTGATACTAAAAGGGGAGCCTCAGGAGCATGGAATTATTCATAAACAACCGTCATCAATAAAAGATCTCCATGGTATCCTCTCATCTGCTAATATCGATTTGTTAAGTACTCTCCACAGCACATTGCGTCAGTGGCAGACAAATAAACCACACGTAGGCATTTATGATGCGATGCTCTTACTGCTTATAGTATTACCGAAGACACGAGAAGCTGGCGGCACTGTTGAAATGACAGACGTTTGGGCCTTTATTTGTTTTGATTCTATTTTAAAGATTGGTATTGAACTTGGTGTTTGGCAGCTCATGAACGGAAGTCCAGGTTTATTATTAGAGCCGAATACTTCATCGGGGGAAGAGATTAAGCTTGCAATTGCTAAACCTATAGTTTCATTCTCAAAGGATTTAGCCTGTAGTCTTTCAGGTATAGTAAAAAATGATACGCGTATTGTCCTTATTGGTACAGGGGCACTTGGTTCACAAGTTCATATAAATTTAGCAAGAATGGGGTTTGGTAATTGGACATTAATTGATAACGACTATCTGTTTCCACATAATTTAGCAAGGCATGGACTGCACACAAATTTTGTGGGGGCAAATAAGGCTCTTGCATTACAACGGTATGTGTCTTCCATGATGAATGATGAACAGTCGGTTCAAGCTTTTAACAAAGATATTCTTATTTCTAGCAGTGAAGAGGGCATTAAGAGAGAACTAGACCAAGCTGATGTTATTCTTGATATTTCTACAAGTATTGCCGTTGCCCGCCATCTTGCTTTAGATGTAAGTTCAAGTGGTCGCAGGCTTTCTATGTTCATGAATCCGACAGGATATGATGTAGTAGTTTTAGCAGAGGATGTTGATCGAAAGACTACGTTGGATTGTATAGAAATGCAATATTACTTAAGGTTGATTGAAGAGGTAGAGTATCATGAACATCTAAGACTCTCCGAGAAATTCAGATATTCCAATTCTTGCAGAGACGTTAGTAATACTATTCCGCAAGACCTTGTCGCTCTGCAAGCAGCAATATGTAGTCGAGCCTTGCAACAGATTTCAAAAGAAAACGAAGGAAGTATTCAAATATGGCGTACTGACCCAGTCACATATGGTGTGCAACATAGAAGATATCCACTGAATGATATGAAAAATTTTCAGGTTGGAGAATGGATAGTTTGTACAGTCCAGAGATTTATTGATAAGATATATCAACTTAGAGGAGAGAAATTACCGAATGAAACGGGCGGTGTACTTATTGGTTCATACGATTTGCAGAGAAAAATAGTTTATGTCATGGATACGCTGTCGTCACCGCCTGATAGTAAAGAATGGCCAACTTACTATGTACGTGGCTTTCAAGGTTTACACAAGAAAATTGACAAGATTAAAAGGATAACTGCCGATGGAATGGAATATGTTGGTGAATGGCACTCCCATCCAAATGGTATTGGAGCTCGTCCGAGTGGTGATGATCGAAAAGCGTTTGCCCTTCTATCGTCATATATGTCGCTAGAAGGCAAACCTGCGCTAATGATGATTGCTGGAGACTGTCAAGAATATTCTTGGTTTTTAGAACCCATAAAATAATAAGAAAAAGCAGAGGCTCAATTCAACCTCTGCTTTTTCTTATCATTTCGAAATACGAAACACCTTTCGCTTCTGACCTTCTTTCAATTTAGATATTATGCTTTCCTTTAAATAATTTGGTGGAATTGGAGTGTTAGTCCATGTACCTTCATCAATAAGATCTGGACATAAAGACTTGACCGCAAGATCCATTCGAACTGCACCAGCCCACATGAGCATATCTATTTCAATTTCATGGAAATAGTCCAGATCAGTCCGAAGATCTGCAATTAATGACTCGATTTCCGAAGAAGGGCTTGAAAAAAACGGGAAAGGTTTTTCCGGTTTTCTGAGTTCAGTTTCTAAATTAACCAGTTCGGCAATGTTTTTATTGAGTAATAATTGAATGCTTTCATTATTAGCTTGGTGATAAATCAATCTTCTCCGAAGTTGAACGATTTGATCCATACTAACTGATAATGTTCGCCAAATCATATTATGAAATCTTGGATTGAAACCGTCTCGCCAAGGCAATGAGGCAGCGGAAGCATCTAAGATGATAAATGGTACTTTTTCCTTTAATAAATTCTCTGATCCAAGATTATCATATACCCCGCCGTCTGTAAGAAAAAGAGTATTATATTTTAGTTTTTCACTACTATATATTCCGTCAAAATGTCTTCCTTTTACATTTAATCGTATAGGCGCAAACATTAACGGAAAAGCAGCAGATGACGCAACTGCAAGAGCAACCGAAATGTCTCCAATGTCTTCACAATATCCTAGTTGAAATCCATACATATCTGTCGATTTAAATCTAAACCGCTTTAGTGTATTTAAACATGTTGCATTACAGCTCCACTCAGGAATGCATGTAAGGTCTTTCATTAACTTATTCTTAAAAATGTGTTTATCTAATAATTCAGGAAAAATTCGACTGAATCGAGTTCTTAGACCCTCAGGAACATAGTTCCTTAATTGAAATGGGGAAAACGCTGTCCTAAAAAGTTGATTTCTTAGGTTTAGTTGGCCCAACTGTTTAAGAGGGGTACTAACTCTTTGATCAAAATCACTCAAACTCTTAAATGGGCTGTCGGTTAATGCACACATGATTACCCCAGCAGTGATACTACCACCGGAAACCGAACTAATATGTGTAACTATATTGCCAAGCCCAAGTTCAATTAAATGACGGTAAGCCCCAAGACAATAAAAAGATGCTCGGAAGCCGCCACCTGAAAAGGATAACTTTATGTGCCTATCCATAGATTTATCTACTCCTAGTTGGCCAGGCGTGAAATACTCTTTCTTTATTATATTTGATGATATCAAGTGGACAAGCCTTATGTAATGATAAATGGATATAACATTCATTTTGTTGAGTTTCTAGCTTTTTTATAACTTTGCGAATACACGAGGAACAGCGATATTTGAATGATATGCAATTAAGAATCTAGTTCTGCAGTGGTATCCTTATTTCGGATCAATAAACAACATGATTTAACAAAAGTATATATTTTATGTTTAAACAATAGTGGGAATGAAACAATAGAGATAAAAGGTTACAGAAAGGGAAATAATGAATGAAGAAATTGTTAATAAGACCTGTACCGTTCCACGATGAAAGTTTATTAAGTCTTTTATATAGAGCAAGTGGACTTAATAAGTCCTCAATAGCTTCAATTAGGGATGTAGGTTCAAGAAGTAATACCTTACCCCCAAAAATTGTAAGAACTAATTTTATTCAAAAAGAAGAATATGATCTGAAAAAGTTGAGCCATTTGCTGGATGTTAATGAAGATATTCTTTGGAATTTAACACTTACAAGAGTGGTTTACAACTCATCTCCCCTGTTTATTAGAAAATTAAAGTACTGCCCATATTGTCTAAGTGAAGGACATACCCAATACTTGCGCAAAATATGGGATATTATTTTTGTTACAGTTTGTCCAAAGCATAATTGTTTGCTAATAGATAAATGTCCTAATTGCAAGATAATGATTAGGCTGGGCAGTTTTAATCCGTTAATGTGTAGATGTGGTTTTATTCTTTCAAGTGCAAATTCATCTACTTTAATATTTGATGATGGAGATATGTCGAGAGTTATCGCGGATAAATTATCCAAAGAAAATATGGAGAGGAAATATTCCTCGAATGACATTTTTAATAAGGAATTATGTGAGTTTCTGAATTTCACAAACTTTATGGTTGGTTTGAGTTTATATCGAGATAATTCACCCAAATTCCATGACAATCTTCCTCTAATAAGTGAAATTAGGAGAATGTCAATTGAAAAGTTACATGAGAGTTTGAGATTGATTATGAGACTATATCTTGATTGGCCAAATCAAAATGATAACTTTCTTCAAGGATTTACTGATAAACAGATAAATATGCTAAATGAATCCACTCATGAGGATATTTATTTAGATGCGAGAAATAATCAAAATGATGGGAAAGAGAAGCACATCGACCTACTTTCTCGTTTGGCAAGGCTTGATGGTTTTGAGAATAAGGATAAATACGACGAGTTACTTTCTCGTTTTATGTTGAAGCAGATAGATTGGTACGAGGAGCAGAGAATTCTGAATGCTCGCATTCAGTTGGAAACGATAGATCCAAATACGACAATTGCAGAGGCCAGTACAAGTAGTACTAACGAAGAGTCACACTCAACAGATTTAAAGGAGATTAAAAAAGATATTAAGTTTCCTGTGACCCCACAGCAGCGTAGAAAATTACGAAGACTAGCAAGGGACTTGCGAGATGAGATGAATGACACCTCTCAAAAATACGTGACAATTTCAAATACGATTGAGTTAAAGCGTGCAATGGAATTCTTTCAGGTATATCCGGAACAGTTCCCACCGTTACTGTATAAAGACACCAAGCAATATATGCATGTGAATTTGACACAGGATGAGTATAAATGGATCGAGGAGTTATCTCTGGAATGGAATCTATCGATGCGCAAGACGGTTTATCGATTGATAATAAACAAAATATCTTCTCCCTAGTTACAGACAGTCTCAACTAGGAGCTGAACTTCGAGATGAATTACTGCAGCAAACGGTCGAGAGCTACAAAGATCAAAAATGGAGTATTATTGCTAACACTTCGCAGGCAAGAAAGTTAGTAGCCAATCAATTATGATAATGCATCTAACGGCCTCCATTTTTGGAGGCTATTTTTTTTCATATAAGTATAAAGGTATCTTTTAATTCTAATTTGGTGAGAATAATTGCTAGATTGATGAAAAAGTGAGGTGATCAACAAGATGCAAGAAGTTATTGCAAGGAAGATTGGCCCAAAACGAAAAGGGTTTCGCGGTAAGGAACCGTTTTTAAAATCCGGTAATATGGTGCATTGGGATAGTTACTTGGAGAGGGATTTTATTCGGCTAGCAGATTTTGATTCGGAAGTAGAAGAAATTTTCTTCCAACCGTTATGTATTAAGTATACCTACCTTGGTAGAACGTATCGTTATTACCCTGACTTCAAAATCGTTTCTCCAGAAGGAAAGGTGACGATTGTTGAAGTGAAACCAACCAAGTTTCTGCGACATCCTAAGAACTTCGTGAAGTATGAGGTTGGGAGACTCTTTTGTAAGGAGAATGGGTGGACATATTTAATCACAACGGAAGAACAGATCCGTCCTGGATACTTGCAGGAGAATCTTGCTGTATTACGTGCTCTTGGTTTCGAAGATGGCATTGATCATATTATTTCCTCCATTCAGGAGAAAATGAAGGAGAAGCGTCAATGTTACGTGTTTGAGCTCAAAGAAGAATTCTTGGAAGTTTCGGACCATGAGTTCTTTGCGGCGCTGTATCGGTTGATTTATTTGGAGGATTTGATGACGGATCTCATTGGGTCTCAGCTAACAGATGAGTCGTATGTCAAGATAAACAAAGGAGAAATGTAAGATGTTCGTTAGGTTTAAATATGAAACAAGATTTCGAATCGATGACGTTGAGTACGAAGTCAGGAAGGTGAAAGATAAAGCCTTTGAGGTCATGAACCTCTCCTATAATGAGATTGAATTGCTAGATGAGTATACTGTTTTGTCGGCTTACGAAAAGGGGAGTCTTTTCTTAAAAGAAGACGAAGGGGAGGATCGAAAAAAGGACGTACAGGACTCCAAAGATGGCTTGGAACACGATCTGAGCCAATATACAGATGAACAAAAGGAGGAAATGAACCGACGTTATAAGCTCATCGAGCCGTTTATTACTGGGAAGATAAAGGGTAGCGAAGTTAAGACGTACCTGGAAAATTATCCAGTGGAATTGCGGCCGGCATCTATGCCAAAACTATCGCTTGCATCGTTTTATAGACTTGTAGAGCGATGGTACAAGTATGAAGATAAGCGTCGCCTACTGCCAAAAGATCGCGGTCCAAAAGTTAGGCGAATCGACGGCGAGTTGTCCAAAAGAATTAGTACGATCGTACATCGAGCTGATAACAAGGCTGAGAAACGTACTGATCGTCAATTGTACATCGAATTTACGGGTCAAATTCGTAAGGATAATGAGTTACGAGATGTGAATAACAAGCTACCATTTGTCTCGGAATCGACCTTCAGAAGAATCCGAAAAGAGATTAAGGATCCTTATCCTCGTAATAAACTCCTGTATGGTTCAGCGAAAGCTGACTATATCCAAAATGGCGTAAGTTCCGAGACGGTAACATCTCGTCCGCTTGAAATTGTGGAGATTGATTGGACACCAATCAATTACCTGATTAAAGACTTTGATCTAGACGAGACGAAGAGGCCAACGCTTCTACGCGCTGTTGACAAACATACTGGTTATCCATTGGGATTCCACATCATCCTTAAGAGCGAGCCCAATGCACAGGACTTAAAGCAATTGTTATTGCATTGCATAATGCCGAAAACGTATCTAAAGCAGGATTATCCAATGATACCTTATGATTGGACGGCATATGGGAAGCCCGAAAATATTCGGCTAGACAATGCAAAAATCAACGACAGCCGTGATTTCGAAGAAGTATGTTCGTTCTTGAACATCGGATTGCAGTATTGCGAGGTGCAATCGGGATTTGAGAAAGGCACGGTAGAAGGCGATTTTCACAACTTGGATATGAAGATTTTCCATGCGAATGAAGGTACATTGCTACCCGAGGAAGAGCGTGATCAGTACGATCCAAGGGAAAAAGCCTGTATCAGTTTACGTGGGTTATATAAGATTATCCACATTGCAGAAGTTCAGCTTAAAGCAAATAACTATAACCGCGGCCGACGTGGTGTTCCGGCTCATTTATGGGAGCAAGGTTTAAAGGAATGTAAAGTACAACGAAAGCTCCCCTATAAGCGTCAGTATCTCGAACTGCTTCTCGCTACACAAGGCTTACAAAGAAAGATTACTCCTAAGGGAATCGAACTGCTTGGCAATTTCTTTTTCAGTGACGAGTTGAACCAGTTACGGTTGAGACTTGAAAGAGAGAAAGGCGATACTACAGTTTTGGTCAGATATGGTGATGCGGATCTCCGCACCATTTTCGTCCGGGACCAAAAAGAGAAGCGTTATATCGAGGCATACCCACGTCCTGGAAGTTTGGAAAATAAAGAGATTGATCGTTCGTTTCCCGTGCTTGCAGATTTGCTTGCTTATAAATGTAATAAAAACAACAGTGCATATTACCATTATGACAAACAAGTAGAGGAAAATGCTTACGCGAGTATTCGTGAGGTTATCGAATCCGAGAAGAAAAATTACAGGGCTGCGAAGCGAGGAAGGGCGCGAGCTGAGGTAACTGAGATTCCAATCGTGACAGCCCTTTCTGGTGTTCCTTCTCAGCTAGTCCCTGCGGTGGAGAAAGCGGATTTAATCAAGAACATCGAAGATGCGACACATGAACAGAACTCAAAAAAGCCGGTAAACCGACCAGTATCAACTATTGAAGTCGGTAAAATAGACGAGCCTCAACCTGGCGAAGGAATCGCATTCGATGTAGATCTTGATTCCCTTCCAGAATGGGGTACCGGAACGAAAGGATGATAAACCAATTGGAAAGTGAATTTCAGAAGCTTAATGGTGTCAAGCCAAGTCGACAGGAGCTGAAACGACGTGTCGAGCATGTCAAAAAGATTATTGTCCACCACCCAGTCTACAAAGATGTGCTTGAAGAACTTGAGATGCGCTTCGACTTAGGAGAAGACTCCGTCGCGCCAGACTGCCTCTACCTATTTGGTCCGACTGGCGCTGGAAAGAGCACGGTAACCAGCGAGTTTACAAATCGGTATCCGCGTGAAGAGGTTATTACTGATTCGCGCGAATATACGAGAATCCCGGTCTTACATGTGAAAGTGCCATCTAAAGCGACACCGCGCTCACTAGCTTCTAAGATCTTGTTCGATATGGGTGATCCGAATCACTTTAGAGGCACCGAATCAGAGTTGACCAGCCGTGTCCACCATCTTATCGAAAAATGCGATGTAAAGATGGTCGTACTAGACGAATTTCAGCATCTAATCGATAGTGACACACTTCACGTTCTGGTGACTGCTTCAAACTGGGTTAAAACATTTACGGAGGAAATCAAAATACCGGTTGTGCTTTGTGGAATGCCAGAATCCATGCGGATTTTTATCAACAACCCTCAGTTGGATCGGCGGTTTACGAACAAAATAGAATTGCCTCCTTTCAGATATGGAACAGCTGCAGAAATTACGACGTTCAGAAAATTTCTCAGAGAAGTTGAAAAGCAGCTACCTTTCGCAGATCAAAGTAACCTCTCAGATACAGCCATTGCCGATCGCATCTACTACACTTCGCTAGGTGTACCATTTTACGTGATGCAGCTATTAATCGAAGCTACGACTTATGCTGTAACTGCAGGCTGCGACCGTATTGAATTAAGGCACATGAACCAGGCTTTTAAGAAAATCAAACAGACTGCAAGGCCGTTTACGATGAATCCTTTCGAGGCAGAGGATTTTGAATTAGCCGCTGAACTGAGGAATGAGAAAGAGAAAGAAGATAAGTATAAGCAAGAGCTGCTTGCAAAACAAAAGCTTGAAAAGCGATTGTTCAGGAAGCATCGAAAACAAAACACGGATCAGCCCATCGGGGGCTAATCCGTGTTTTTATTTCTATTGAAGAAATTCTTGAATGACCACTTTTAGCCTTTTTAGGTCACTCCGATTGAATCGTAACAGCATATCGATTATTTCTTGCAGGAGGGGGTCTTGATCGTATTTCTCCGGTATAACTTTGGAAAAGTCAAAAAGTTGATGCACATCAACGCCAAGCGTGGATGCGACCTTTTCCAAATTCGTCAAGGATATGTTCCGCTGTCCACGCTCTACGCTTCCAATGTATGAGTAATGAAAGCCAGCGTGATCAGCCAGTTCTTCTTGAGACCAGCCTTTTTGTTTGCGTATTTCGCGTATCTTTGCTCCAACTAATTTCTGTAACTTAGTCATACCCACACCTCTACTTGAAGTGTAGTCAACATATAAATACAAAAAAATAAATAGATAAGCACTTAAATAAAATATAGTGCATATATGCAATATATTTATGCGAAATGGTAATAATGAATGATAGGGAGGGGGAGATATGTTGTTGATTAGGCCCAAACCTCTCGTCGGAGAGAGTATGGTTGGTTACCTGCATCGTCTCGCTGAGGAAAACGGATATTCCAAAGTTCAACATGTAAGTCACCTTATTAAGGCTGACCGAAGGGGGATGGAACGAAATCTTTTAGATAAAAATAGTGTTAAGTTACTGAGTGAACAAACTGGATACAACGAAAATGAACTTACTAACATGACAGGATATGACTTACAAGACCAGATTCATATGCATGAGTACAACCAACTGATTTTGCGCCAACGTGTACAGTACTGTCCTTTATGTTTTGAGAAGCCCATACATCAAAAATCATGGTGTCTAAGTGCCATAAACATTTGTCCCATTCACCATACTTGGCTGCAGGATAAATGTGTGTGTGGAAAAGATATTAACCTTCAATCCTTAGTCAAAGGGAACTGTCTATATTGTAATACTAGCTTACAGATGAATCTCAACTTGGAAGAGCTGAATAGCCAGCTCGTAAGTCTTCAAAACGAGATATACCGGCTTTTCATAGGAGCAGCTCAAAAAATCATTATTCTCGATACCCCAGTCGGTGTTAAGCAATTTCTCTCCTTAGTAAGGCATAGTCTTAGTTTACTCCACGATACGCCAAGCTTTTTGAATGAGAGGGTGAAAATTAGGGACCTAACTAGTAGAGGTAAACACCATCGGAAGAGTTGTCTATCTTACTTCGAGGTAATCGAATTGTACCGTGAGTTCCCGAATAGGTTCATTCAAGTTCTTGGGGAGCAGAAATCAAAAATACCTTCCGCACAAACTACAGCAAAGTATAATTTCGAAAAGTTATTTATAGACCCAATATGGGAGCCAATTAGGCAGATCTACTCGGATTATTTGAACAATACTAAATCGAGTAAAGCTACATGGATCATACCATCGGTGTTGAATATTTCGAGCTATAGCTACTTGTCAAAAACAGCTGCGAGTCATTTTCTTGGCATCGGAATAGAATCGGTTAAAAAGCTGATTTGCCTAGGGATTTTACATGAAGTAACTATAGGGTTCGAGAAGAAAATTGCACTTGATGAGATACGTCACTTGTTCGATAAGTGCAAAGGGGAACAGCATGATTGCATGGGACGAATTTCATTACGAGATTTTGTACAGTTGTATCCCAAGAAGGGACTAGATATTCCACTGGTCATTTGGCTTGTTCTTGAAGGAATACTTCTGACAGCGAGTACGGTTACTTGTCGATCTTTAATGGAAATTACATTTAATCAATCAGAAATCGATTTTTGTTTTAAAGCTATATCATTATTCCAATCATTAAGAGGTGTAATTAATATGAAGGATGCAAAATTGAAAGAATTTCATATGGCACTGGCATCAGTGACCGGACAAGGCATTGTACTTAACGGTAATGTTTATTCCAATGTAAGAATGATAAAGAGCCAATGGTTCGAAGCCGCAGAAAAGAATGGTGAATGGGTAATACCAGTTCTTTATATGCCTGATGTTCCTGATTATTTGTTGTTGTATGATTTGGACGGGGTAGAAGTGGCAAGTGCAGTGGAAGAACGCAAGGAATGGGATAATGAAGTTGTTGACGCCTATCATGATGCCATTAATGCATTAAAGAGTAGAATTATCAAAAAGAAACAGTAAAGAGGAGGATAACTTTTTCAATGTTTGATAAACCCTATATTCATGAAGTATTTGTTCAGTTGCAGAGCTTTGGATACAAAGAAGATAAAGCTAAAGAATTGCTAGTCTGATTTTATCGACCTATTAAACGTACTTGCGGATTCTATCTCAATGCATACGATTTTGCGAAGTGTGTTCATGAGTAAAATGAGTCCGTCTATCGTATATATGATCCAACTGATCCTGATCAGTTGGATATCGGTCATCTAAGAGAAAGATTAAAAAGCAACAATCAGCATATGTGATAGCGTGGTGATGATTGAGTTATGGCAATCCTAATACACTAGGATTAAGCATATCTGCTCACGAAATGCTACAAACGAGGATAAAGAACAGAAGAGAAAGAAAGCTTCAAAACTGAAACGGACTAAATTAGCTGGTGAATTAGAAACAGCCTGACAAAGGAATGCACGGTTGAGGTGTTGCCGAGCGCCGAACTTCGGCTGGAAGCACGATTTTCCGCCACGGCACAGCCGTTTCACTGTGCTCCTTCAATCTTCCACGAATATTTGCAAGCCCAAATACCCGAACTGGTCAGTTTGCTACGCGATAACCATCATGGACGATACTATTCCCTACCACTACGCTGTACCAAGTCGCATCCTTTCAAAGTGGATGGGTTACCTGTTTCCAGCCTAATGAGAGATATCACTTCAAATTTTACCGTTCAAATTCAATCCTCGGATCCGCACAATGTATATGCGATTCCACGAGATGGCAGTGCTCTGCGAGAGCGTGTAGCACTACCTCGTCAAGGAAGAGGTGAGCTTACTGGGTATAATGATCCCGCTGACGGCAGCTGACAGGAAGTCCAATAGTGAGGATTCGAGGCTGCTCCCCGCGACTTCAACATTCAAAAGAATGACAACTACGATTCTTGAAGAAGTGAAATTTACGGCGGCCGTCCGGTCCGCCTATACTAAAGGGAGAGAATCACACAGCTACTTCGAAGGGAGCAATGGCGGTTCCGAAAACTCCGTCAATTAAAGTGGCTGATAACACAATATAACCGACCTGACGTATACTGCAGTAATGCTCAGCCCATAATGTTTGTATCTAACTTGAAGCTGTTATTATGGAAATTGTTTAGGGAGAGAGTAAGTCATGTGGATCCAAAAAGCGCTTCAGCTAGAAGTGCATAATTCATGAAGAATGCCACTTGGTTTATTTTACTTTCTGTGTTGAGCGTTGTTCTACTCGTTTATACTCTTTGGAGAAAAAGGGATATAAAGCTAGTGGCATTGTTTCTAGGTATTAGTTCAGCAGCTGGATTGTTAGAAAACGTGATTTTCATTTGGTTTCCAAGCTACGAATATTATCCAAAAATGTTGAAAAACTCGTTTTACGACATGACATTAGGGGCATACCTCTCCCAACTTTTTTATGTTTCGAGCATTGCAATGTTTATCGCTGCTTTTAATCTTAGGTATGGTTGGATTCTGTTTTTTACAGCGATGTTTGTGGGCATTGAGTTCTTATTCCTAGCATTAGGGATATATAAGCTTATCTGGTGGAATCCAGGCTATACCTCAATAGGATTACTTATCTATTTTTCTATGACAAAAAAATGGTACAGCTTGCTAATGCAGGCTTCTTCCCCTCTTCGTTTTATTACTTTAATTGGTATTACCCATATTACTTATGTACATTTAATAATCATCCCTTTATTTTCCGATCATTATCATTTCAACGTAGATTGGTTTGACAGTCCTGAGAGAAATACAATTACAGTTTTAAATGTTTACTTTATAATACGGGGAGTGCTAATTGCATTGGTTTGTTTTTACAGGCTCCATTGGGCACTCCAAGTTTCGGTTCCGATTTTGATTTGGGTAAGTTATTTAGTTTTGATTTATCAACACATCTTTACATTCAATTACCTCTGGGATATGTATCTTTTGTTTGTGGCAGATATTGTGGTTCTGTTCTGTTCCAATTATTTTGATCGGGTATTGTCGAAGGCGGGCAAATTTACGATAACACAACATTGAAACATGCCAAAAAACTACATCTAAGGTCAATTAGCTCTAACGAGGGCTGAATATCTCGGCCGATGTTTGTTTGGTTTTTTGTGGGTACACAATCGATCGAAAAACTTAGGACCCTAGATACCAAACACATCTGGAGTTATCCAAAAACGGTCTTACGACATTTCGGAAACTTGTGATGAAAGCATTATTCATAATGGGTATCGAAGAGAAACATGCACCACCGCCTGGTATACTTGACTGGTCCTCAAGTAATATTTCCCCTGAGTTGCTTCATCAATTTACAGGTGGACAGTTGGGTGAATTGGGGTGTTTGAGGATGACTGCTGGCTCAAGCTCAGAGAAGGTGAATTTGCCGAATATGATATGGATTAGATTCTTGCTGATGATTTGGAAGATAACGAAAACGAGGATCCGCCGCATAGGCAATCATTAAGTTAAGGCGCAGCAGCAAATATCACGAACAAGAGCAGGTTATCGAAAAGTGATACGCTCCCTTTTAAGTAGACAGGTGAAATAATAAAACCTGTTGCTTAAAGGGGAGCTTTCTGTTGGGCACAAAAAATGAATATAGCGGATTAGAAAAGTTAGAGGCTATAAGGGAGTTAGAAGACGGGCGTTATACTCAGAGAAAAATAGCCCAGAAGTACAACGTGAACATCAGTACGTTGGAAAAGTGGAGACGAAAATACGAACAGTACGGCATTCAAGGATTAGAGATCCGCACCCGCAATAACAGCTATTCTGCGGAACTTAAGATTGAGGCTGTTAAAGATTATTTGACGGGCAACTATTCGCATAATCAAATTATTAAAAAGTATAAAATCGCAAGTACAACTCAACTTATCGATTGGATACGCAATTATAATGGTCATAGCAACTTATTATCGTACAACAAGGGTGTTAGAACTATGACCAAGGGACGTACAACAACATGGCAGGAACGGATCGACATCGTGCTCTACTGCCTTTCTAATCATCGGGATTACCAGAAGACCGTGAGCCAATACCAGGTCTCTTATCAGCAAGTTTATGGATGGGTAAGGAAGTATGAAGCAGGTGGCGAGAACGCTCTGCAAGACGGCAGAGGACGCGTAAAGGCCCCTGAAGAGTTAACCGAGGCTGATCAACAGAAGCTTGCCTTGAAGAAATTGGAGTACGAGAACGAGCGACTTCGGGCGGAGAATGCGCTCTTAAAAAAGCTGCAGGAGCTCGAAAGGAGGCATCGTTGAACGGGCATCGTCAGGAGAACCTATACCTTGCTATCCAAGCGGTGCAGCATGCGGAGTCGGTTAGCGTTCAACTTCTGTGCAAGATTATGGGGATCTCAAGGTCAAGTTACTACAAGTGGCTCAGTCACAAGCCTAGTCTACGACAGTTGGAGAACCAGGAGCTAACAACACTCATGATGAAGTTGTATGAGAAGGTTGAGGGTACCTTCGGCTACCGACAATTGACGCTGCATATGCGTCGGCAAACAGAGAAGAAGATTAACCACAAACGTGTGTATCGCCTGATGAAGATACAAGGGATTCAGTCCGTTATTCGTCGGAAGAAAAAGAAATATGTGCATTCTACACCTCAACATGTTGCTGAGAACGTATTAAACCGCCAGTTCCAGTCGGAAGCTCCGAATAAGAAGTGGCTAACAGATGTCACTGAATTGAAGTACGGCAACGGTCAGAAAGCTTATTTAAGCGCAATTCTTGACCTTTACGATAAATCCATTGTTTCTTATGTACTGGGAAATTCCAATAATAACCCGCTGGTGTTTAGAACATTGAAGTTGGCGCTAAAGGCAGTGCCAACGAGCAAAGCTCTCATTCATAGTGACCGAGGCTTCCAGTATACTTCTCGACACTTTAAGAAAATGGTAGACAAAGCTACGATGAGGCAGAGCATGTCCCGAGTTGGACGATGTATTGAGAACGGTCCAATGGAATCTTTTTGGGGAACTTTGAAATGCGAAAAGTACTACTTACATAAATACCAGACCTTTGAGCAGCTAAAAAGCGACATTGAAGACTACATTCACTTCTACAATTACGAGCGATTACAGAAAAAACTAAACGGTCTCAGTCCCATTGAATTCAGGACTAAGACCGCTTCATAGATCCTTATTTTTTGTACTGTCTACTTGACGGGGGGCTGATCAAAGATAGCCCGCTCTTTTTTTTTGCGCGACAAAAATAAAAAGGACTTGACTAGCAGTTCGAAATATTGTGTGGCGATGCCCCTTGAAAAACGAGGAGGTTACGCCAATGAATACGTACGCGAATTCGCTAGAACAAACGCTGACATCCCTCTTACGAGAAAAGATATTGAATATGTAAAATTATGCAAGCTAGGTATATTAAATAAAAACAAAGGAAGCCATATCTTGCATCCTCGGTTAAAATGAGTTTGCGTACTTCATTAGAGAAGGATATAGGATATATCTCAATATCAACGTAAATCAAGAGCTTTTATATCAGCATCTTTTGAACATTGCCGAAGGAGCTGGCGTCGCCAAGCTAATGGAAAGTGTACTTAACTAGAATCCGCAGCTTCGGCAAGTAAGAAAGTAATGGTCGACAAAAACGAGCGAACCCATGTGCAAAATACCTATCGTAACAGCAGTTATCCGCATCTGGTGTATACAAGAATCACCACCATCCAGTTGTAGGTACCAAAACTGCGGGATGGCAAATTTCAATCGAGCTGTTTCCGTTAAGCGTAGTTAGTAGGCAATCATCCTGTCTATGATGGAAATGGAAGCGACTTGAGAAGTGACATAATTATTTTGGAAGGACTAAATGGTATGAAATACAATTTGATTCAAAGATTACTATTAGTTTTACGAAATATGAAGCTACAAAACAAATTAATAACCGGATATGTATTAGCTGGGGTTATTCCGATACTGCTAGTAAGCATAATTATTTACCACCAGTCTTCGTCAGGATTGGAAGATTCATCAGAGGAATTCGCTACTCTATACACGTCCCAGATCGAGGCTTCTTTAAATGACTTCATGAGAGATTATGACAAGATAACAAAGTCGGTACTGGTTGATAATGATATTCTGTACAGAGTTGGCGATGAGCGAGAAATGACAATGGATGAGTTGATCAGTCAGAAGGGGACCGTACAGAGGCTTTTGATGCGAATTGCACTGCTAAAACCGGAGATCGACAATTTAATACTAGTTAGTCGTGATAAAAGACTATATCACTACAGTAATACAACAAGTTCGATAAATGAGAACGCTCTCCTCTCACAAAAATGGTTTCAAAGACTACTCGACACGGAGGATACTTTCTTTATTACAGGGCTGCATGACCGTTCCTATTATGAAGACAAGGGAGAAGGGGCCTTAGTGACTGTCGGCAGGGTGCTTTTTAACTATGATGGCTCTTATGCAGGAATATTGCTCATGGATATGAATCCCTACACCCTTCTGCAATTGGATAATAATTTTCTCAAAGCCCGTGAAAAGTATGGAATTAGTGTAATAATCAGCGGCAGAGATGGTGAAACGGTATATCATTCCGATGCGGCGAGTGGAAGACACCCTTGGAATGAGGTCATGCAAGGAGATGTGGATTCTAGAGGGGATAGGGATGCTGAAGATCTTATTGTTATTAATGGAAAAACGCAGCTTGGCAACCTAACGATCAGGACTGAAATTCCCCGAAATGAGTTACTGCAGAAGATTAGCAAAGTAAAGTTTGTAACAATTTTAGTTATAATTGTTGGCAGTCTTATTATGATACTGATTTCGTTGGCATTGAGTTATACCATTACCAAGCCTATCAAAGCGCTTCGTAGAAGTATGAAACAGGCAGAAACCGGGCAATATATGCCGATTGAGAAGGATCAGGCACATGATGAAATCGGGAGCTTGGTCCGCAGTTATAACAAAATGATAGTGACGATCCGATCACTGATCGAAGATGTCTACATTGCCGACATTAAAAGCCGTAAAGCCAAGCTTACTTCTCTTCAAAATCAGATTAATCCGCATATGCTTTATAACACGCTTGAATCGATCCGAATGAAAGCATTAGTTAAAGAAGATGAAGAAACAGCCACTATGATCAAAATTTTGGCTCGAATGTTTCGATTGACCTTAGGTAAAGAAGGAAGGAGACACTCAATTAAGGATGAACTCGAATATACCTCTAATTACTTGCAGTTACAAAATATCCGTTTTGATGACAAGTTCCGCTTGGATAATCGATTGCCTGAAGAAATGCAGCAGTGTAGTATCATCCCCTTGGTGTTTCAGCCAATCGTAGAAAACAGTATCAAACATGGATATCAGGATTACAACAGAGTGATGAATATTGTGATTGAAGGAGATTGGGCCGAGGATAATGGAATACTGATCCGAATTACTGACGATGGCCTTGGTGTACCGGCAGAGAAGCAACTTGAGCTTTGCAATATGCTTGGCGATGCCGAGTCCGACAAATACAAACTAACCCCAGAAGACGAGACGACCGATCAAGGGCTGGGACTAAAAAATATTGCAGAACGGATCAAACTTCATTATGGTGAACGTTATTACATCATGATACGGCCAGGTAATCCGACGGGAACAACGGTAGAGATTCTGATTCCGAAGATCTAAATGATTTTTCAGAAAAGGAGAGCTCTTGCATGAAAGCTTTTATAGTCGATGACGAACAAGGTATTGTAACCGGTCTAAAGAAAATAATCGCTCGATATATTCCGGAGTGTGAAATAATAGGTACTGCCAACAATGGTCTGGAAGGCGTTGCGCTAATCCAAGAAAAAAAACCAGATATCGTTCTTACGGATATCAGAATGCCTCATGCAGATGGACTGGATATGATTCGAAAGCTAAAGGAACAGGGCACTCAGACCAAATTTATTATATTAAGTGGATATGCAGATTTCGAATACGCCCGAAAAGGGATGCAGCTAGGTGTTCAATTCTACCTCAACAAGCCAGTGGAAGAAGAGGATCTGCGTGACTGTATGTATAAGGTTATGAAAGCGATTGAGGCGGAAAAAGCTAATATTCGAGAAATGGAAGATTTAAAACAGGAAGTATACATCCGTATACAGGAAAGTGCACTTAGAGATATTATCGATATTGGAAGTGAAAATACGGTTTATGTCGAAGAATTGCTCCGATTGGCCTCGATTTCGATTAAAGAAAATTACTTTGTGTGCGCCATACTAGAATTCGAGAATACACTAGGCAGCATAAAGGATTTTTCGCTTGAACCTGTGCTAAATTTGATCGATCAGGCGCTAAGTGAATATCAGACCGTATACCGATTTCGATATGCCGGGGATCACATCGCAATTATCGTAGCCAATCGTAGTGTGATCGAATACAAACAACTGGTTGCCTCATTCAAGAATATAAAGGATATGTTGTATCGAGAGTTGAAGCTTTCATTGACCATTGGAATCGGCACGGTACATGAGAAGGCAAGAGGAATTAGTCAATCTTTTGAGGAAGCACGCCATGCATTAAGCTATAAGCTTATTAAAGGAATGGATGTGATGATCGCTTATCCGGAAATCGTGAATTTCTCAAATACAAGGGGTTCAATTCCGGAAGAAATGATCTTTAGGTTGGAGACAGGAATGGATAATATGGATGAAGCTGAATGCGTAAGAGTCATCCATGAAATCTTCAGACATTTGGAAGGTGAAAGGGGAATGAGCCCGATAAACCTCCAACTACAGTGTATGAATATCCTGTTATCCAGTGTGCGTAAGATGTCCTTTCAGCAACTTCAGCAGATCAATATACTGGGCAGAAATATACTATCCCTGGAGGGAATTTCGCGATTTCGAACGCTAGAGCGTTTGGAGGAGTGGATGGTGCATGTTATTCAGGGTATCATTACTTATAAGTTGGAGCACAAAATACCAAAGAAAACAGACATCATTACGGAGATTAAAGTATATGTATCAGAGCATTATAATGAGCAGATCAGTCTAGCGGAACTATCCACCCGTTTTTTTATTAATCCCTATTATCTCAGTCAGCTGTTCAAACAAAAAACGGGTGAAACTTATCTTAACTTTCTTGCTCAAGTCAGGATCAATAAATCGAAGGAATTGTTGGAAAAAACCGACCTAAAGGTATACGAAATCTGTCAGTTGGTAGGTTACTCTGATACCCAGCATTTCTCCCGTTTATTTGAGAAATTAGTCGGTTGTAAGCCCAGTGAATACCGAAAAAAACCGTATTCTTTTTAAGATATACAGTTCAGAAAAACCATCCCTCACAGGCTGGGTAAATTTGAAGGACAAACGCCTTCGTTTCGATTCGAAACGAAGGCGTTTGTCGTCTTCATAGAGCATATTGAGCATTATTGAGGAACTATTGAGGAGCTATTGAGGTCACAGCCATCAGTCGTGCTGATTAACTTATTGTCTATAAAATGACTGGGTCGAAACTTAAAAACGCCTAATTGAGCGATCGAGTCTCCGAGCGTATAGTTTGAATGAAAGCGAATACAGCTATAGAAACTCGGGAGGAAAATGAATTGAACACTGCCAAGTTTTATCGAATGAAGGTATATTGGCCACTGTATGTTATGGCGCTGCCCGGTATTATTTTTCTTATTATATTTAAATATATTCCACTGCTCGGATCGGTAATCGCTTTCAAAGACTATTCTGTTTTTCAAGGAATTGCGAATAGTCCATGGGTTGGCCTCAAGCATTTTAATACGCTCATCAGTCATCCAGATTTTATCCGGGTGTTTGGCAATACGCTGATACTTGGTTTTCTGAAAGTCGTATTTGTCTTCCCAGTACCAATCTTGCTTGCTCTGATGATAAACGAAGTTCGAAAGTCGGCATTGAAGAAAGGTATTCAAACCACATTGTATATTCCGCACTTTTTATCATGGGTAATTGTCGCAGGTATTGTATTCGATGTCTTCTCCTTAAGCGGATTGATAAACATCGTCATTGGATGGTTTGGTAATGAACCAGTTCTAGCCATGCAAGAAAGCGCATACTTTCGGCCAATTTATGTAATTACCTCTATTTGGAGGGATGCCGGTTGGGGAACAGTAGTGTATATGGCAGCCATCAGTGCCATCGACCCTCAGCTGTACGAATCGGGTATGATCGACGGCGCATCCAAATTCAAGCAAATGCGGCATATTACCTTCCCGCTTCTTCTGCCCACAGTTCTAGTGCTATTTTTACTTGAGATTGGAAACTTTCTTGATTTGGGATTCGACCAAGTTTTTAATTTGCTTACGCCAATGACTTATAGTGTTGGCGATATCCTGGATACGTATGTGTTCCGAACAGGGATTCAGCAAGGGCAATACAGTTTTGCTACAGCTGTTGGATTGTTCCAATCCATCGTAGGATTTATTTTGGTATACATCTTCAATAGACTTTCCAAAAAAGTTTCGGATGGGGGGTTGTGGTAGACATGTTTGAGTCGAGAGGAGAAAAAGTCTTTGTTTCAGCAATAACTGTCATCCTAATTATTTTGTCACTGATAGCACTCATTCCGATTCTATCTGTACTATCCATTTCGCTCAGCTCCAAAAGTGTAGTAGAGATGAACCTTGTTACGTTGTGGCCCAAGTCTTTCACCTTGGATTCCTGGGGATATATTATTGTTCGTCCTGATTTATGGAAGTCATTCTTCTTAACGTTGATTTCAACGCTAATCGGTACGGGGTTGGCACTGCTGTTAACCGCTTTGCTTGCTTACCCGCTATCAAAGCAGGAGTTTCGCTGGGGTCCTGTGATTATGATTGCCGTTGTGATCGCCATGATTTTCAAAGCCCCAATTGTACCCTACTTCCTGACGATCCGCGGCATCGGTCTTTATGATAATCCATTGGTTTTGATTGTGCCGCACATCTTAAATCCGTTTAATCTCATCATTATGAGAAGCTTCTTCAAACAATTCTCAAAAGAGTTGGAAGAAGCGGCATTTCTTGAAGGCTGCGGTTATTTTCGAATGTTGTTCCAATTTGTGCTTCCATTGTCCAAAGCCGTACTGGCGACACTCGCCTTGTTCTACGCTGTTGTAGTATGGAACCAATTTCAAACGCCGCTTCTCTTTCTGCAGAATCCGGATTGGTTCCCGCTGCAAATCAAGATCAGGCAATTCATAATGGATGACAACATTATTATGCCTGGTGCCGCTTCGACAATCGATCTTAATTATAACCAGCGAACTTTACGAGCAGCCACCGTCATATTTTCCATGATTCCCATTATCGCGGTGTATCCTTTCCTGCAGAAGTATTTTGTCAAAGGGGCCATGATTGGTTCAGTTAAAGGGTAAATACATGCTTCTGGTTTCAAGGCATATTCGCCTTAAACATATATCACAATTATTTAAGGGGGAAAAAAGGTGTTGAAAAAATGGTTGTTAGCAGCGATTGTTCTTGCGGTTTTAAACGGGTGTAGCGAAAACAATAACGCCCATACAGGTTCTTCATCATCTGCCGAGGAACAAACTGCAACGGGCAATGTAGAGGATGTCGACCTGGAAGTATGGTCAATAAATGGCGGAGGATTTCAGCCAATTAGAAAGGGCAGCAAGATGTATGAACTCTATAAGCAAAAGCTGGGCGTAGGCGTCATCCAACCCTATGTGGAATGGAATGGGGGCACGACCTACCTGAACCAGCTGAACCTGAAAATCGCTGCCAATGAAATGCCTGATTTATTTATGCCCTGGCAGGGCGTCGAAGCAAGCTTAGCCAAAACGGGAGCCATCGCGGACCTGACTGACCTTCTACCAGAATATGCCCCCAATGTGTGGAAGTCCATTCCGCAGGATGTCTGGAATATCGTAAAGGCCAATGACCCGGGTGGCGAAGGTAGAATTTATTACATCCCCAATGTGGTGAACTACGGCAGAACGGCAGGATTGATCCGCCAAGATTGGCTCGATAAGGTAGAAATGCCAATGCCGACAACGCAGGAAGAATATGTGCAGGTTCTCGAGGCATTCCGAGACAAGGATCCAAATGGCAATGGGCAAAAGGATGAGATACCGACTGGAGGTCGTGAGCAGGTTCGTTGGATGGATCACCTTTTCGCTATGTATGGCGTGGCTATGTACGAAGGGTATCCGGACTGGGATTTATACGATGGCAAGCTTACCTATTCTGCGGTTACGCCTAATATGAAAGCAGCCCTGGAATTCGCGGCGAAACTTTACAAGGATGGATTGATGGATAAGGAGTCGCTGTTAAACACTGGAACTCAGTGGAATGGAAAAATCGACTCCAATCGGGTCGGCAATTACTATCATTGGTCTGAAGCCGTCATTGACCGCTTGGAGCCGATCAAAAAAAATACAGGCGTTGAGGCAGATTATACCGTTCTTCCTATTCCTAAGGTTGAAGGATACGAAGGATTCTATACGTGGAAGAGGATCCAAAACCCTGCATGGGTCGTCAAGAACAACAAAGATAAGAATAAAACCATGGCAACTTTAAAGCTTCTAAATAACCTTTATGACGAGAAGAACTGGAATGATTTATATCTAGGCGTGGAAGGCATGCACCACACCATAACGAACGGCAAAGCTACCTTACTTCCAGATGACAAAAGTACAATGGAAAACAAAGCATTTAAACCATGGGAATATCTTAGCACTTTAGAATTTTCCAAAGAGTTGTACCAAAATAACTCTACGGAATCTAGGGCGTGGGCGATCAATCAAAACGTCCGAAATATGGAAGAAACCCAGAAATATGTAAAGTTAATTGCAGGTGATGGCTTGCCTGCTAGCATCTATGACGGCTTCCCGGATATTAGCAATCGAACATTGTATTTAGAATATGCATCCAAGATTATTCTCGGACAACTCCCTATCAGTAAATTTGATGAATTCGTAGAGAAATGGAACAAATCCGGTGGCGAGGAAGTTACTAAACGGGCGAATGACTGGTACAAGACGGTACACAAGTAATTTAATCTGTGAATCTTTAAACACCAGAAAGTTCCGGCGGTTGCCGGAACTTTCATTTCGACCATTAACCTTGAGGTGATACAGATTATTAACGTTGGAACTAACTATCACCCCCATGACTGGCCTCGTGAACGTTGGCCGGTTGATATTCAAATGATGAGAGAGGCAGGGTTCCGTTTCGTCCGACTCGGTCACTTGTGCTGGGACAGTTTTGAACCCTCTGAGAGCAATTTCACGTTCGCGTGGTTCGATGATGTGATGGATCTATTCGCAGAAGCGGGGTTTAAAGTGGTACTTGATATCGCTACACGTCCGGCACCGACATGGCTTCATCGGAAATACCCCACGATCAATATCGTCAACCAAAACCGGGATCGGCTGCAAGCGGTTCACCGATACATGGAGGATGTTGGGAGCCCGGTATTTCAAGACTATGCGTTCCGATTTGCTGAAGAATTGACCAAGCGCTATGCACATCACCCTGCCATATTTGCCTTTGGGCTGTGCAACGAAGTGGGGAGCGGGATCCCGACATTTTCGGAAGAGGCCCGAGATCGGTACATCATGTGGTTGCGGAAGAAATATAGCACCGTTGAAGAACTGAATAAGGCATGGGCAACACACCGCTGGTCTCGCAAGTTGAATAGTTTCCAGGATGTCGAATTCCCGATTTCCGGCGATATCAAAGGCGCTCCGGAGAAAATACTGGAGATGAGGAGGTTTTTCTCGGAAGAACTCCTTTCCTATTTGCACAGCCTAGGTGAAATTGTCAAGCGCAATGCTCCATATGTACGAGAAACGACAAACCACTGGGGAGAAAACCCAGTACTTGGTTTTGACTATTTGAAAGGGTATAAAGAAATATTCGATTTGCCGGGAGCCGGATTTTATCCAGGAGTCAATCCGGAAGATCGGAATGCATTGTTCGGTGCATGCTTTACACTAAGCCACCGTATCGGGGAGAAGGATGAACCGATATGGTGCTTGGAATTTCAAACCGGCACCAATGGAGCTTATGCACCTCCAAAAGGTGCGCTGCGTATGTATGCCTATTTGTCTTTGTTATATCGTTCAACAGCCATATGCGCGTGGACATGGAGAACTATGTTGGGCGGAGAGGAACAATACTTCTTCGGACTGCTGGATCACGACGGAAAACCCGGCAGGAAACTAGGCGAGTTCCAGCAATTCGCGACTGAGATGGATAGGTTGAAACCTTTAGGATTGCCCTATCAGCCGATAGCGGAAGTCGCTATGGCGTATTCGTTCGAATCCTATAAAGCGTCCGAGAATCAAAAGATTCACTATAAAACGGCTTATCTTGATCAAATCATGCAGACCTTTATTGCTCTCAGTGAAGATAATGTTAACTGTAACATCGTGGATCTTAGAAAGATAGAAAAAAACTATAAGCTCTTGCTTGTCTTGGGACATTGCATCATGGATGAGGCTTCAGCTTATACCGTTCGAAAATTTGTGGAAAAAGGCGGAACTGTTATCATGACTGCTTATTCTGCCAAAGTTGATGAACATAATCAGGCTTTTGGCACAGCCATGCCAGGCAGGCTAAGCGATGTGTTCGGAATCCGTGCCAATGCGTTCGAACGACCTGTTTACCACCATACCGATGTAAACGAAGGTGGTCTTCAAAAGCAGAAGATGAATCTTCGCAGAGAACATCCACAGATCAAGTTTAAAGAGCAACTTTTGGATATTCCGATTGATTATTATGAGATTCTTGAACCTGAGGCTGCGGAAACACTTGCAACAATTACCAACTTAGAGGCGGATCTGCCTGCGGTTACCGTCAATCGATATGGAAAAGGAAATGCAGTCTATATCGCGATCCCCGCGCAACTGGAGATTATGCAGACAGTACTGGATCATTTCTATACGCAGCTACAAATTCAAAAGGGACCGGAAACCCCCGAAGGTGTGGTCGCAAGACAGTTTGGCCGCCACATCATGTATGTCAATACAACATCCACGGAAAAGCACGTCGTTCTTACAGAACGCGGTCATGGAATATTAACGAATAAGAACTATATAGATTGGCTGCCACTTAGCCCTTATGGAGTCGAAGTATATGCACGAGGAGAAGCATGAAGAGGGTGGAAGGTTATTACGTTAAAGGTGGAGAGGCGCAATGATGTTGTTTGCGGATAGTTCCAGAGGCAGACCATTTTCTAAAGATCCTGCCGTCGTGAAGTATCTAAATACTTATTGGATGTACTATTCCTTGCCTCCATTTGACGATGGACGCGAGAATGACGGTTGGGCGATCGGGATTGCAACCAGTCCTGATTTGATTGAATGGAAAAAGGCAGGGGAGATTGCTCCAGAGCAGTCTTGCGAAGCCAAGGGAATCTGTGCACCGGGAGCCATCGTGTTAGACGGGGTGCTGCATCTGTTCTATCAAACATATGGGAACGGGTCAAAGGATGCAATTTGCCACGCAACATCCACAGACGGACTTCATTTTAAACGAAATCCGACCAACCCCGTGTTCGCTCCAACTGGAGACTGGAATAACGGCCGTGCCATTGATGCAGATGTGATTGCATTTCAAGGCAAGCTTTTTCTTTATTTTGCGACCCGCGATCCGAGAGGAGAAATTCAGCTGCAAGGGGTAGCAACTGCGCCACTCGGTTCGGCTTTCAATGCCGAAGATTGGACGCAGGCCTGCGATGCGCCCATTCTATCACCTCTGTTGCCGTGGGAAGGTCAATGTATCGAAGCGGCAGCTACCTGCGTACGGCGTGATCTGGTTGTCATGTTCTATGCGGGGGCTTACAATAATTGGCCACAGCAAATTGGCTGTGCGGTCAGCGATGACGGTCTGAAGTTTGAAAGGCTTTTTATAGATAATCCTTTCTTACCTAATGGTGAGCCAGGAAGTTGGAATTCCAGCGAATCAGGCCATCCATATGTGTTCATTGATGAGGATGACCGCACTTATCTATTCTACCAAGGAAATAATGACAGTGGGAAAACCTGGTATATTTCTCAGTTAGAAGTCGGTTGGATTGATAATGAATGGGTGCCAAAGCTGATCAATGAAGCGGCGAAGCCGAATGTTTAAATACTGAGAGGAGAGGAGCTACACAATATGGCAGGTAAATTTTCGCCCATAACCAGCAAGCTGTCTGCATTCATACATGGGGCAGATTACAACCCAGAGCAGTGGTTCAAGTATCCTGAAGTGCTTCTTGAAGATATACGTCTGATGAAATTGGCGCGTTGCAATGTGATGACTGTCGGCGTTTTTTCGTGGAGCAACCTGGAGCCTGAAGAAGGGCGATTTACGTTTGAATGGCTGGACAAGGTTCTAGATACTTTCGCTGATAATGATATATATGCCCTCCTGGCAACCCCAAGCGGTGCTAGACCGGCATGGATGTCGGTCAAGTACCCGGAAGTGCTGCGCGTGGCCCCGAACCGACAACGCAATCTGCATGGCTTTCGCCACAACCACTGTTTCACGTCACCTGTATATCGGGAGAAGGTGACGATTATGAATACAAGGCTGGCTGAGCGATATTCCAAGCATCCTGCCGTAATCGGATGGCATATATCGAACGAATACGGCGGCGAGTGTCATTGCAACTACTGCCAGGAAGCTTTTCGACAATGGTTGCAGAAGAAATATCAAACACTCGATGCGTTGAACGATTCATGGTGGAATGCATTCTGGAGTCGAATTTATTCGGATTGGTCACAGATTGAATCGCCATCCCCGAATGGGGAACGATTGCTGCACGGACTCAATCTCGATTGGAAGCGGTTTGTTACGGATCAAACGGTAGATTTTTGCCGGCAAGAAATTGCACCACTTAAGATAGCAAATGCAGAGTTGCCGGTAACGACAAATATGATGTATAACTTTTCGCAGCTTGATTATCGAAAATTCGTTAATATTCTTGACGTTATTTCGTGGGATGCTTATCCGACTTGGCATGATGATCTTTCACAGGCGGACGACAAGGTGGCTGCCTGGTTTGCGTTTAATCATGATATGTTCCGCTCGTTGAAGGGCAAACCATTCATGCTGATGGAGAGTACGCCAAGCTATACCAATGGACATCCAGTCAGCAAATTGAAACGCCCTGGCATGCATAAGCTGTCCTCCCTGCAAGCCGTTGCTCACGGATCGGATTCAGTTCAGTATTTTCAGTGGCGCAAAAGCCGCGGCAATACCGAAAAATTCCACGGCGCCGTCATTGATCATGTCGGACATGAGCATACCCGGGTTTTTCGAGATGTAGCTACGTTGGGCGAAACACTTGCGCAAATTAGCGAGGTACAGGGCACCTCCACCCAGGCGGAAGCGGCGATCCTGTTTGACTGGGATAACTGGTGGGCGGTAAAGGATGCAATGGCACCTCGAAATAAGGGTATCCATTATGAAGAGACGGTCATGCATCACTATAAAGCACTATGGGAACTCGGCGTGCCGACGGATGTGATTGGCTCGGAATACGATCTGACCAAATACAAGCTGCTGGTCGCCCCCATGGCTTACTTGATGCGAGAAGACATGGGCGCGAAAATCGAGCAATTCGTCGCGAGGGGGGGCACTTTCGTTGCGACCTATTGGACAGGCATTGTCGATGAGCATGACTTATGCCACTTAGGGGGCTTTCCTGGGCCGCTGCGCAAAACACTTGGTATTTGGGCCGAAGAGATTGAAGGTCTGCACGACCATGACCGAAACGGAATTATTTTTCGAGAAAACAATGTACTGGGCATGCAGGGCACTTATGAAGTTCGCGAACTATGCGATCTTATTCATACTGAAGGCGCTGAGGTACTGGCGGAATATCAGGAAGATTTTTATGCTGGTCGTCCAGCCTTGACGTTGAATTTGCTCGGAGAAGGTAAGGCTTATTATTTAGCAGCCTGCGTCAGCGAACCGACCTTCTATGATTCGTTTTATAATCGACTGGTAGCAGAGAGTGGAGTTCGCCGAGCTTGGAATGCCGAGCTGCCCACTGGAGTAACCGCTCAAGAACGGACGGATGGGAATTATGATTTTGTGTTTTTGATGAACTTCAGTGGCAAGGAACAATCGATTTCCTTGGATGGATCATTCTACACGAATATCGAAACCAATATGGAAGTAATCGACGGCATTATTCTGCCTTCCAACGGAATTGCGATTCTTAAAAGAGTTTCAACCGCAGCAATAAAGTAGACTCGTTGTTACGGTATAATCGTATGCCGGTTTATGTTCGACCCTATTCCCAATCGAATATCTGGTACTTGTAGGACGTGTACTGGGTTCCTTGATCGCTCTGAGGATCAACCCGGTCACGTTCTTCTCCTTTTTCTTATGCCTTAACGATAAGTCGCCAAAACGTCAATGAAGAAGTCGTGAGAGCGTTAGTGACTCTATGAAATTGTTCTTAAAATAAAAGAATGCAACAGGTATGAGGAGGAGAACTAATATGAATAGACAGAACATCGACCGTGATTGGAATTTCATAAACGGGAAGCCGTCGCAAATACCGGGGTTTGGGAACCAACAGGCGAGAATCGTAAATTTACCGCATGACTTTACGATCGAGACCGAAACGTTCCCGGAGGCGCCCGGCGGGTCCTTGACGGGTTATTATGGCGGCGGAGTCGGCACCTATACCACAATGCTGGACATTCCTGAATCGTATGCCGGTAAGCGAGTGTTGGTGGAGTTTGATGGATCGTATATGAATACGACCGTCGTACTGAACGGCCATCCCGTTGCCAAACACCACTACGGATACACGCCGTTCCATGCCGACCTTACGCCTTATATGAAGATAGGGCAACCGAATCGTCTCTCGGTAACCGTTAATAATGCGGCGCAACCGAATGCAAGATGGTATACCGGGTCAGGCCTCTACCGACATGTGGACCTGCTTTGCGCCCCGCAGATTCATATCGCTCCATGGGGAATTTTTGCTCGCACCTCGCATATTGTGAACGGCACTGCTTTCATCATCGTGGAAACGACGGTGGAAAACCATACGGCAGAAACCGCTGACGTGTGGGTAGATGTCAAGATCGACAAGGAGACGGGCGATACCGAAGCGGGACAAGGTAGAATTAAAGTGCATATTCCGGCGGGAGAGAAGGGTATCGGCCGAGTGATGATTGCGGTTGAAGAAGCCGAACTGTGGGATATCGACTCGCCTAATTTATACCGAATCACCGCTCAATTGACCGATAAAGATTCGGTTCTTGATCATGACAGTGTATTGTTCGGCATCCGAACCATCTCCGTAGACGTCAAGAACGGATTTATGTTGAACGGACGCACCGTAAAACTCAAAGGCGGCTGCGTGCATCATGACAATGGCATCCTGGGTGCGGCTTCGTTCTACGACAGCGAGTTCCGCAAGTTGAAGATTCACAAGGACAATGGGTATAACGCGATCCGCAGCGCCCATAATCCGCCGTCAAGGGATATGTTGGAGGCATGCGACCGGCTGGGACTGCTTGTCATCAACGAGGCGTTCGACGTCTGGACGATGGAAAAGAGCATCCATGATTACAGTCTTTACTTCGAAACGGACTGGAAGGCCGATATGGAAGCTTTTATCCGGCGCGACCGGAACCATCCCAGCATCATCATGTGGGCAACCGGGAATGAGGTGCCGGAGCGAGGAGGATTATCCGACGGATATGTATGGGCTACCAAGCTGGCGGACTGGGTGCGGGAGCTTGATCCGACGCGTCCGATTACCAACTCCCTATGCTCCTTCTTCAACGGACTGGATGATGAAGATCAGGCCAAGTTTTTCGAAGGCTTAAGGCAACAGATGTCGAAATCGGGAGCCTTAAATAATCTGGATTCGGAATTCGGCCGCAGCGTATGGCCCGACTATACCGAAGCCTTCTGCGCTCCGCTCGACGTCGTTGGCTATAACTATTTAAATTATCACTTCGAGGATGCCTTGACGAGATTCCCGAATCGGGTTATCTGCAGTACCGAAAGTAAACCGATGGAGATGGATACTTACTGGCATGACGTCGAACGCTTCGCGCATGTGATCGGTGATTTCAATTGGACAAGTTACGACTACCTCGGCGAAGCGGGTCTCGGTAAGCAACTATATTTGAACCCAGATGAGGCCGCCCAGGCCGGCATGAGCATTCACCATTCCCCATATCCATGGCGTACTGCGTATGATGCCGACTTCGATTTGTGCGGCTTCGAGCGCCCGCAGCTCGCCTATCGAAGGATCGTATGGGGCTCCGACGAAACGTTCATCGCCTCGCATAACCCTGCGAATTATGGCAAGTTGGAGATTCTGGGTCGATGGGGGTGGCCGGATTGCGAACATTCGTGGAGCTGGGCGGGAGCCGAAGGTCAACCTCTGCAGGTTGAGGTCTATTCGTCCGCCGAGGAAGTGGAACTGATCCTGAACGGCAAAAGTCTTGGGAAAAAACCGGCCGGCAGAGAGAACCGCTATACCGCTCGGTTCGATCTTTCCTTCGAACCGGGAATCTTGGAGGCTGTGAGTTATCAGGGCGGAAGTATAATATCATCCGACAAAATAATAACGGCCGGAACACCTGCCGGTATCCGGATCATTCCAGATAAAAATGAGCTGTCGGCAGACGGACAATCATTGGTCCATGCGGTCGTCGAGATTGTCGATGCCGAGGGTCAACTCGTTCCGACAGCCGAATTCAAGGCAACCGCCATCGTTGAGGGAAAGGGAACGCTTGCTGCCTTTGGGACCGGCAGACCGCAGACGACCGAAAACTATACGAAAGGCGAGTTTACTTCCTATAAGGGTCGTCTGCTCGCAATCGTCCGCGCGGGGTACGAGCCCGGTGAGGCGGTACTGACTGTCAACATGGATGGGCTTACTGCCGCATCTTTCAATATCCCGGTGATCCGGTAAAGTCGTGAAAGCGTCATCGCAGAAGTCGGCAAACTGTTAGTTGATCGGAAGCTCATCCCTTAAGATAAGATTAACGACATGCGAGTAGACAAGGAGGAGAGAATCGCTTATGGAACCAGCCGCAACGACTCCGGCCGTACAAGCCGTGCTTAAAGAGAAGAAGAAGATCAACTACCGTAAACATGCCCCACTGCTCATTATGATGATCCCAGGTCTTCTTTACCTATTCTTCAACAACTATCTCCCCATGCTGGGGATCGCGATCGCCTTTAAGGACATCAACTTCGCCAAAGGGATCTTTCGTAGCGATTGGGTCGGATTCGACAATTTCGAATATCTATTCAAAACGTCGGATGCATTTATCATCACGCGGAACACGATCCTTTATAACCTCGTGTTCATTATACTCGGGACGGTGCTGGCTCTTGCCTGCGCAATCTTGTTGAACGAGATCAAGAATAAACCGCTGCTTAAATCCTATCAGGCCATCATCACCATGCCGCATTTGATCTCGATGGTCATCGTCAGCTACCTCGTATTCGCGCTTCTCGGTGCGGAGAACGGTTTTATCAATCGTACTGTGCTTCCGTGGTTAGGTATTGAAGATGGCATCATGTGGTATAGCGAGGCGAAATACTGGCCTGTTATTTTGACCCTGGTTCATTTTTGGAAAAGCATCGGATATTCGAGCATCGTCTTCTTCGCGGCGTTGCTCGGCATCGACGAAGAATATTACGAAGCTGCAAGGCTTGACGGCGCCACTCGCTGGAAGCAGATCACCAGCATTACCCTGCCGATCCTGACGCCGATCATTATCTTGATGTCGCTGCTCAGCATCGGACGGATCTTCTACTCCGACTTCGGCTTGTTCTATCAGGTGCCGATGGCCTCCGGGGCTTTGTTCGAGACGACGGAGACGATCGATACGTACGTCTTCAAAGGTCTCATGGGTTCGGGCGACATAGGCATGTCCACCGCGGCAGGCGTTTATCAATCCATTGTCGGATTTATTCTCGTCATACTCGCAAACTATACGGTGCGGCGTCTTAGCAAAGACAACGCATTGTTCTAAGGAGGCGGCAGCGTGAAAACAGACAGCAGATTCCTCACTTGGGTTAGTCATATTGCGATGTTGCTATTCGCAGTCGCTTGTATCGCTCCATTCGTATTGTTGATTTCCGCTTCTCTTACGGATCAGGATGCGATCGTTGCGCATGGTTACTCGTTTATTCCCCAAAACTTCAGCACGGCCGCATATGAATATTTATTCAACAAAGGGTCGGATATTATTCGGGCATACGGCGTCAGCGTGTTCGTCACGGTCTTCGGAACGGTGGTTGGACTGGCTATTACGACGCTACTCGCTTATCCGCTTTCGCGGAGCGTGACACCGCACCGGAATTTGATCATGTTCCTTATATTCTTCACGATGCTGTTCAACGGCGGGCTTGTACCTACTTACCTGGTGTACACGCAATTATTCGAACTAAAGAACACCATTTGGGCGTTGATCATTCCGGGGATGCTTACGAACGGTTTTTACATCATGATGATGCGTACGTTCTTCCAGACGACCGTTCCGCCCGCGTTGATAGAATCGGCGCAGTTGGACGGGGCGAGCGAGTACCGGACCTTATGGTCCGTGGTGATTCCAATTTCTACGCCGATCATGGCGGCTATCGGGATGTTCACGGCGATCTTCTATTGGAACGATTGGCAGAACGGGATGGTATACATCACCAACCCCGATCTCTTCAGCATCCAGAATATGTTGAACCGGATCATGCAGGACATTCAATTCATTACGGCTAACATGTCGTCGACCTCAGGCGAATCGATGCAGCAGATGCCGACCGATTCGGTCAGAATGGCAATGGCTGTCATCGGCGCGCTTCCGATTCTGATCGCGTATCCGTTTTTCCAAAAGCACTTCATTAAGGGTATCGTCGTCGGAGCCGTTAAGGGATAAGCTATAAAGAAAGTTTAAAAATATTCGTCCAAACGCCGCAACTCCCAGAATTGGGTTGTGGCGCTTGGACTTTATTTGCTTGTATGATGATGTCGAACCGATTATGAAAAGGAGTCCTTAAATGGTTAAACGCCAATGGCTGCTCGGACGAAGAACCTTGCGACAGAAGTTGATCCTAAGCGTACTGCTCATGACGATTCCACTTATCGGCATGCTTTTGTACAACAATTTCTATGCCATCCATGTCGTACGCGGACAAGTCGCCGATTCGTACAGCAACATGTTGACGCTTTACAGAAATCAGTTAGATACCGGTTTAAACGATGCAGATAATTACATGAATACAGTAGGTGGATCGGGTTACGACTTGCTATCGCTTGGCTTGGCCTCGACAGACACGGAGTATTATAGTGCCAAAGTTTACTTGTACAATAAACTTACGAAGGATATATTGCTGTACGATTCGATCGATTCTTTTTTTGTCTATGAGCCGAAACGGAATGATCTTATGATTGTACCCAAAGGAAATATCCCGATAGAAGAGATGGATCGGAACCAAAATCGTATCATGACATTGATTCAAAATCGTCCAATCCGCAAAGGCGCTTCCCCAATCGGGTGGCAACATCTTCGCATCGCGCAAGACGACTACCTGATTGAAATCGTCGAATCGGGGAATGTTCTCCTTGGAGCCTGGGTAAAGACCGATCGATTGTTGGAACCGCTAATGTCTCTTCAGCTCGGAGAGGGCGGCGAAGTGCTGTTGGCGAATTCGAAAGGCGATCCCATTACTCGTACGAACATCGCCAAGGACCGTGGAATCGAGTTGAAACAAAGCCTCGACGACTATTATCTTACAGGTATCCGCGACAAGTTCCTGGTTGTCGGCACGCCTTCGCAACGAGGGGATTTCAGCTTGGTCGCACTCATTCCCGATCAGTACATATTGGCAAATCTTCCTTATCTTCAATGGATCATTTGGCTAATTACGGTCGGTTCGTTGCTGTTCGTTCCGATGGGGCTTTATGCCATAAGGCAATCGATTCTGGTGCCATTAAATCGGGTATTGCATGCCATGAAGAAGGTTCGAAACGGAGATTGGAGCCATCGCGTGGACTTGCCCAAATCTTCCGAAGAGTTCAAACTACTCGGCGACTCGTTCAATGCCATGATGACGGAGATCGATAGGCTACGCGTCAACGTATATGAAGAACAGCTAAATAAGCAAAGAGAAGAGCTGCAGCGCTTGCAGCTTCAGGTCAACCCGCATTTCTTTTTGAACGCGTTGAATATCGTATACAACTTGGCGAAAGTTAAAAACTTCGAGCTGATCATGCAAATGACGATGGCTTTGATACAATATTTCCGCTTCTTGTTCCGAAGCAATACTTCTTTCGTGAAACTCAAGGACGAGGTTGAGCATACGCGCAATTACTTGAGCATTCAAACTTTGCGTTTTCCCGATCAGTTAACTTGGAGTGTCGACGTACCGGATTATTTATCGGACGTTCCGATTCCGCCGCTCGTCATCCAGTCGTTCGTCGAAAACTCGGTCAAACATGCCGTCACGATGGAAAATCAGATCCATGTAGCCGTACGTATCCGATTTGCCGATGAAGATGACGGATCCCATATGAGGATTCGAATACAGGATACTGGTCAAGGTTTTGACGGGGGAATATTGAACGAACTTCAAGCGGGCCGAAGCGTTGAGAACGAACGAGGAGAACATACCGGGATCTGGAACGTTCAAAGGCGGTTAAAGTTGTTATACGGAGAATCTATATCCATTCAATTCATTAATGATACGAAAACGGGCGGAGCGGTAGTGGAAATGATCGTCCCTACCCATCCGAAGACGGAGGAATCGACATGACTTACCGAATGCTCTTGGTCGATGACGAAGTTCATGCCATTGAAGGCGTTAAAGCCGATTTGGATCTCGCGAGGCTGAGCATTGCCGAATTGTTTACGGCTTATAGTATGCGGCAAGCTAAGGAAGTATTTGAGCTGGAAGACATCGATATTATGTTATGCGATATAGAGATGCCGCAAGGCAGCGGCTTGGAATTGGCGGCTTGGGTAAGAGAACACCGCCCAGGGACGGTAACAATATTTCTGACCAGCCATGCCGATTTTAAATATGCGAAGGAAGCGCTAAAGATAGGAAGTCTCGATTATCTGCTCAAACCCGTGCTTGCGTCCGACTTGGAGCATGCGATCCGAAATGCGCAAAGAGTACTTGAACAGAACAGCGAGAAAAATCGACATGTCCACTCCCATCAACTCTGGATGAAGCATCATGCTTATATCATCGAGAGGTTTTGGCTGGATCTGATCAACTATTCGACGCCCAGCCGTCCCGATGCGATACGCGAGAAAGTGGAGCTCCACAACATCCCGATTACGGAAAAAACGGTTTTTCTTCCGGTACTCATCTCCGTCCAGCGATGGAATAAGACATTAAAGCGGAGAGACGAGAAAATCCTCGAGTATGCGCTCAAGAATTCTGCGGAAGAAATGATTATAAGCGAGCATTCGAACGGAATATGTTTTCAATTGGACCGGGGTATGCTGCTTGTCATTCTTGTTGTAAATCGAGATAAAGAGTGGGACGACGCTCGGATTAAAGATGCATGCGGCAGGTATATAGATTCCTGCAACAGATATTTTTATTGTGACTTATCCTGCTACCTCGGTCATCCCGTTGAAGCGTACGAAATGGCCGATATGGTAGCGAATTTGAGAAGGCGAGAACGCGATAATGTCGCAATGGTCAACCAAGTATTCGCGGATTGCGATGCCGGATCGACCGGCCAATCGGTCCAGTTGCCGGAGCTCAGTACAATCGCTTCGTTATTGAAAACAGGAACGAAAGAGTCCGTCTTGATCGAAGTAGATAAATTGCTTTCCGATCTCATTCTAAAGCAAGAGATGAACGCGGAGGTTCTGCACCAGTTTCATCAAGACTTCATGCAGGTTTTATATTCGTTCTTGAATGTTAAAGGGGTACAAGCCCACCAGTTGTTTGGCGATGCAACATCCAAGAGCTTGTCCGATACGGCAGGACGCTCCATAACCGATATGCAGGATTGGTTACAGCATGTCATTGGCATGGCCTTTAAACAAGCGGATGCGATCAAAGAAACCGATACGGTTATCGAAACCGTCAAACGCTTTATTGCCTTGAACATGGACCAAGATCTATCCCGGGAACAGTTGGCCGAACAGGTTTTCCTAAACCCCGACTATTTATCGAGAATGTTCAAGAAGGAAACGGGATACTCCGTATCGGAATATATTCTTGTGGAACGGATCAATCGCGCAAAGTCGTTATTGTCCCAGACGAACATTCCAATCAGTTCCGTCGCTTCTTCGGTAGGCTATACGAATTTTTCGCATTTCGCGAAAATATTCAAAAAAATGGTCGGTACCGGGCCAACAGAATTTAGAAGCCGACATGAAACTGAAAAGCAGGCTGGAGAATAGCGAGTATGAAAACGAACCCCGATAAGGGTTCGTTTTTTTTAATAAGTCGTGAAAACGATACTCAAGTAGTCGTTATAACGTTAGTTTTAATGCAGGAGCGTCATTACAATAAAGTCAGGACCTCAATACATTCACACTACAGGGGGGATTTTCATGCTGCTTCAATTTCCTCAAGCCTTCTTGTGGGGAGCATCCACTGCCGCACATCAGGTAGAAGGCAACAATGTACATTCGGATTTCTGGTTAATGGAGAATTTGGAAGGTTCGATGTTTAGAGAGCGTTCCGGGGATGCCGTTGATCATTACCGGCTTTATCGAGAAGATATCGCCTTAATGGCCAAGCTAGGCCTGAATGCATACCGGTTCTCGATCGAGTGGGCTAGGATAGAGCCGGAAGAGGGCGTTTATGACGATGCCGCGATCGAACATTACAGGGACGTTCTTAAGACATGTTACGAGAACAAGATCACGCCGATCGTGACTTTGCACCACTTCACCTCCCCGGTCTGGCTCATACGGTCGGGAGGATGGGAATCGGAAGAGACTCCCGCTCGATTTGCGCGTTACTGCGGCAAGGTCATGCGCGAGTTAGGTGAATTTATCCCATACGTATGCACTATAAACGAAGCGAACATCTCAATCGGAATCGCGAAGATCATGAAACGCCACCAAGCAAAAGGTACCGCCCAAGTCGGAATCAACACTGAAATGGCGGCCCGTATGGAATCGTATAATCGAGAAGTGAGCAAAGCCTTCGGCATTCCCCCCCAAGAGGTTCACTCCTTCCTCGGCGCGCGTTCGGAGAAAGGGCTGGAAGTTATTTTCCGGTCACACGCGGAAGCGAGAACAATCATCCGTCAGGTAAGCCCGCAATCGAAGATCGGCATAACCATGTCCCTGTACGACATCCAAAGCATCCCCGGTGGAGAGGATAACGCGTCGCATGCTTTACACGAAGAGTTTCTACAATTCAAGCGCTTTTTAATGGACGACGACTTCTTCGGCCTTCAAAATTATACCCGTTCGGTATATGGCCCGGACGGCGCGCTGCCTGTCCCGGAAGATGCGGAGAAAACTCAGATGGGCAACGAGTTCTATCCGCAAGGGTTGGAGGCGGTCATCCGTTACGCATCGAGACAACTGGACAAGCCGATTATCGTTACGGAAAACGGCATTGCGACAGATGACGACGAGCGTCGCGTCGCTTATATAGACCGCGCTTTGACGGGCGTCCACGCCTGTATAGCCGACGGAATTCCTGTACAAGGCTATATGCATTGGTCCCTGCTCGATAATTTCGAATGGCAGCTTGGATTCTCCAAACGTTTCGGACTTGTCGCGGTCGATCGTACGACGCAGGAGAGACATCCGAAACCGAGCGCTTTCCATTATGGAAACATTGCCGCGAACAATGCGATAGACGATAACGGAGATAAATACAAGTCGTGAAAGCGATATCAAAAAGGTCGTCAAAACGTTAGTCGCTCAACAATAAGAACGGTAAGATGAACGTGTACTCGAACATACTTACAGGGGGATTAAACGATGAGAAGAAATGTTAAGCTAGTCAGTTTGGCCATCCTCGCAATCATGATTGCAGCGCTCACCGCATGTTCGTCTAACAACAACAATGGCGAAGCGTCATCCGCAGCTCCAACCGGATCGAATGCAAATGCCAGCGCCAGCGCTCCCGCTTCCAGCCAAAACGAATTGACGAAGGATCCGTACGAAATCACGGTTGCAATGCCTGTCTTAGGCGCTGTACCGGCGGATATCGGATTGGTTCAAGACGAAATCAGCAAAATTACGAAAGAAAAAATCAATGCGACAGTAAAATTGATGCCGATCAGCATTGGCGCGTATACACAACAATTGAACTTAATGAGCTCCAGTGGAGAAAAACTAGATGCATATGTAAATCTCGGAGCCAATTACAACGCGGATGTCGCTGCAGGCAAATATGTCGAGTTAGATGAATTGTTAGACAAATACGGTCAAGATCTGAAATCGCAATTCGATCCCGTCTATCTAAGCAGCACGAAGATCGACGGTAAGACTTATGGAGTTCCGGTTCTCAAAGATTACACGACCGGTCAGGGCGGATTCGCCATGAGAAAAGATCTGGTGGACAAGTATAAGATTGACCTTGCTTCCATCAAATCCATGGATGACATGGATAAAGTGTTCCAGACGATTAAAGACAACGAACCGAATATCACGCCGCTTGGCGTCGGTTTGTCCGGGCCGTTGAGTCAGTTAGTGTGGTTCGACAAGCTTGGCGACAAATACGGAGTCCTGCCGGGCTTCGACAATGGTCTGAAAATCGAGAATCTGTATGAAAGTCAAGAATACGCTGATACATTGAATATCATGCATAGATGGTTTAAGGCCGGTTATATCAGCAAGGACGCAGCAACAAGCCAGACCAGTACCTCGGATCTCGTCAAAGCGGACAAAGCGTTTGCTTACTGGCTCATGAGTAAGCCGGGCGGATTGGAAGGCGAAATGCGAATGGCCGGCAAAGAGCTAGTGTTTGCTCCGGTAACGGAGGGCGTCTACTCGACGACCAGCGATACGCTCCTGGGCATATGGGGAATTTCCGTTAACTCCAAAAACCCGGAAAGAACGATGATGTTCATGAACCTCTTGTACTCGGATCCGGCTATTGCCAATCTTATGCAGTGGGGCATTGAAGGTAAACATTACGTGAAGACGTCGGATACAAGCGTTGATTTCCCTAGTGGCGTCACGGTCCAGACGGTCGGCTATAGCAACCAAGCTTGGCTTATCGGCAACCCGTTTATTACCTTCACGTTTAAAGGCGAACCGTTAGATAAATGGGAGCAAGTCAAGCAAGCGAACGCCAATGCTCTCAAATCCAAAGCACTTGGGTTCCTGTTCAATTCGGAGCCGGTCAAGAACGAGATTACGGCACTCAATAACGTACGGACTCAATATGAAAAAATTCTTGAAACGGGAACCGTCGATCCGGCCGATAAGCTGGAGGAGTTCAACAAAAAGCTGAAAGCCGCAGGCATCGAGAAAGTGATAACCGAGAAACAGAAGCAACTGGACGCGTGGGCAGCTGCAAACCAATAAAATGATCTCTGCTGAACCGGGTCTGATCATAGACCCGGTTTATTTATTACTGAATCCGAAGTGCGTCGAAGATTCGATTGATCAAGGAGGTCGTTTACTTGAAGAAAGAAAATTTCAACAGGGATTGGCAGGTTAAAAAACTCGGAAGACGATTCAGTTTCACGGATACGTCTAAGAAGGTGACCCTGCCCCATGATGCCATGATTGAGCAGGAACGCGACCCTAAGCAGATAAATGGCACTAAAAAGGGATTTTACAAAAACGGAGAATGGGAGTATGTGAAAAGCTTCGAAGTGCCTGACGGCGCGGAGCATTTCGTTATTGAATTCGATGGCGTCTACAGTCAGGCGATGGTTTACATTAACGGAAGCTTTGCCGGTCAGCAGCCGTACGGGTATTCCATGTTCCGGATCGAAGCTGATCGCTTCTTAAAACTTGGTGAAACGAACGAACTGAAGGTTATCTGCCGGACGGCTGATGATTCCCGTTGGTATTCCGGAGCCGGAATTTATCGCGATGTGTATTTGCTTACTTCGGGTTTAGTCTATATCGTCCCAGGCAGCGTCCGAATTACAACGGAAGACTTGTTTGACGAGCATGCTGTTCTTTCCTTTGATGCAACTGTGCGTAATGAATCCGCATCGGCAGCAAAGACGCTCAAATTGACTACGGAATTGTTTGATTCCAATGGGGATTTGGCAGCTTCTGACACTGTGCCGATATCCGCATTTCGCGGAGAAAACGGGAAGACGCATCAGCGTTTGCATGTGAAAAATCCGCAACTGTGGAATACCGATACCCCGGAGCTTTATACATGCCGAACCCGTTTGATGGATGGGGATACCCTGCTGGACGAGAATGAAGAGACATTCGGCATCAGGAAATTATCCTTAGATCCCGTTCGAGGTTTAAGTATCAATGGTGAATCGGTGAAATTACGCGGAGCTTGCATTCATCATGACCATGGAGTGATGGGCGCTGCATCGGTACCTGGAGCCGAAGAACGTCGAATAAAGATTCTCAAAGATGCCGGCTATAATGCGATTCGCATGTCCCATCATCCCGCTGGACGGGCGTTGCTGGAGGCTTGTGACCGGAACGGAATGCTGGTAATGGACGAAGCTTTCGATTCATGGACCACAGAAAAATCGCCTTATGACTATTCCCTCCATTTTCCCGAGTGGTGGGAGGCCGACTTGAAGGCTATGGTGGAAAGGGACTACAATCACCCTTGCGTAGTGTTATATTCAATTGGCAATGAGATACCTGAAGTTGGACTGCCATCCGGTAACATCTGGGGGCGTAAATTAGCAGAGAAACTCCGTGACTTGGATAGCACTCGATATATTACGAATTCCGCAAATGGAGCATATGGAATCTCACAAGGGATTAGGCAATTTATGGCTGCCCAAATGACCAAACAGCGGGGGCTAGACGGAGATATTAATGAAGTCACGACCCGATTTAACGACATTATCAAACAAGTCAAAGTTGCTTCAATTATGGCAGAAACGACAGAAGAATCCTTTGCTTATGTAGACGTAGCGGGCTATAACTATTTATCCATGCGTTACGAGATGGACAAGGAGCTCTACCCGAATCGTATTGTCGTAGGTAGCGAGACATTTCCTAAAGATATAGATATGAACTGGCGCCTTGTTCTCGAGAACCCTCATATCATCGGGGATTTTACATGGACCGGATGGGATTATCTCGGCGAAGTTGGCATAGGAATGATCACCTATGACGGAACAGATCCGATGGACTTGGGAACTTACGGGGAATATCCATGGATGACATCCCGTTGCGGAGACATTGATCTTACCGGTGAGCGAAGACCAGCTTCTTATTATCGGGAAATTGTGTTTGGATTGAGAAATCAGCCGTATATCGCGGTGCAACGTCCGGAACACTATGGCGTAACCCCTGGATACTCCGACTGGTCTTGGAGCGACAGTATCGGCAGTTGGACTTGGCCAGGTTTTGAAGGAAAACCGATTAAGGTTGAGGTTTATTCCAACGCTGAAGAGGTAGAGTTGTTCATGAATGGCGAGTCCTTAGGAAGGATGCCGGCAGGCGAAGCGAATCGCTTCAAAGCGATTTTCGATATTACCTATAAACCTGGGATGCTGGAAGCAGTTGCCTACACCAACGGTAAAGAACAGGGTCGTTTCAGAATCAAGTCAGCACAAGGAGAAGTTTTCCTGACGGCTGTCCCTGAGCGAGAGACTATCCAAGCTGGAATGCATGACTTGGCTTTTGTCGCTATTGAATTTAAGGATGCGGACGGGAACCGTTACACCTCCGCCGAGGCTATGGTAACAATTGAAGTCGACGGTGGCGAGCTGATGGGATTTGGAAGTGCGAATCCTATAACAGAGGAATATTTCACTGGTACCGCGCATTCCACTTATGAAGGGCATGCCCTTGCCGTTATCCGTCCGATTGAACCGGGAATCATTCGTTTGACCGCAAAAGCGGAGGGCTATATTGACGCAGTAGCGGAAATAAAAGTCCAGTAAGCTGCAGAATATAAAAGCATGGAGAAAGCTGGGTCTCATTGAGGGACTCGGCTTTCTCGTTCCTATCACCAATATAGTCGTGAAAGTGTTATTCCGGATGTCGGCAAAGCGTTAGTAGACTTCTATGGATTTGATTATCATGAGTATATTGCTGTAGTACTAGGAGGAAAGAAAATGAAAAAGACCTATAATCCCTTTTTACCTCTAGACGAATACATTCCTGACGGTGAACCTCATGTGTTCGGGGACCGGGTATATCTATTCGGTTCCCATGATAAAGAGGGCGGCGATCAATATTGTGAACTTGGCGACTACGTAGGTTACTCAGCGCCTGTAACTGATTTAAGCGATTGGCGTTACGAGGGCGTGATCTACACTGCCAAGCAGGACCCGGCAGGTTCTGTTGGACAGGCGTTCATGTATGCGCCTGACGTAGTATGCGGCAATGATGGCCGTTATTATCTTTATTATAATGTGCAAGGCGGTACGATAGAAGGCGATAGCCCAATCAGCGTTGCAGTGTGCGATACGCCCGCCGGCAAATATGAGTACTACGGACATGTACGCAATCCGGATGGCAGTATGTTGAGGCGCTTTATTACCGGGGATCCGGCAGTGATCAACGATAATGGTGTTATCCGCTTATATTATGGTTGGTCGCTGTCTTCCAGAGCAGCAGAGGCACACGGGCATAAATCATCAGATCAGGCAGTTCAGGATCTACCTCCTGAAGTCTTAAAGGAAAGTCTAATCGCTGCCCAAATGATGCTGACCCACAAAAGCAGGGAAGAGATCGTAAGCGAAGAGGATAGCATCGTAATGGGTGCTAATGTGGTGACATTGGCTGACGATATGCTCACGATTACAACAGAGCCTATTCGGTTCATTCCGGGAGAATTCACTGCAAAGGGTACGAGTTTTGAGGGGAATGCATTTTACGAGGCAAGCTCCATACGCAAGATAGGAAATATTTACTACTTTATTTATTCTTCACAGCTGAGTCACGCGCTTTGTTATGCGGTAAGCAAATATCCAGATAAGGACTTTACCTTTGGTGGAACGATCATTTCAAATGGAGATGTGGGATATCAAGGTAGAAAAGAAGAGGACCGATTGAATTTAACAGGTAACAACCATGGGAGCATTGAGTACATCAATGGTCAATGGTACATCTTCTATCATCGGCAAACCCACAGTTCCACATTCAGCCGCCAGGCTTGCGTAGAGCCGATCACTATTCTGCCGGATGGCAGTATACCGCAGGTCGAGATCACTTCTTGCGGTTTCAATGGAGGCCCGCTCCCAGTTGAAGGGGAGTATCCTGCGGTCATCGCATGCAATCTGACAAACGGCCGTATGCCACATATCACAAATCGGAGAATAGTAAGTGATATCCCATTCATTACGCACGGCGATAACGAGAGGTATATCACCAATATAAAAGAGAATACCCTGATTGGATTCAAGTACTTTGCATTTGACGGTCCAACTGTTTTGAAGGTTATGACTCGTGGTAAAGGCAACGGCAGCTTTAAGGTGTCTACAGACGAAAAGGATGTAGGGATCATACCACTTTCTAGCTCCGAAGCTTGGAGCGAAAGCAATGTTGTTATTGATATCCAAGGTGCCGCAGCACTTTATTTCACCTACTATGGTAGCGGCGAAGTCGAATTTCTATCGTTTCGATTTGACGCGTTGTGATTACGCAACTTGGGAGGAAAGACAATGAAGAAGACCTATAATCCCTTTTTACCTCTAGACGAATATATTCCTGATGGTGAACCACATGTGTTCGGGGACCGGGTCTATCTATTCGGTTCCCATGATAAAGAGGGTGGCGATCAATATTGTGAGCTTGGAGATTATGTATGTTACTCGGCGCCCGTAACTGATCTAAGCAATTGGCGTTACGAAGGCGTAATATATACAGCCAAGCAGGACCCGATCGCGACAGATCACTCTTTTTTATATGCGCCAGACGTCGTGCGCGGCAATGATGGCCGTTACTATCTCTATTACAATTTGTCCGGCGATGTTGGCTTTTCCAGCCCCATCAGCGTAGCAGTCTGTGATACGCCGGCTGGAAAATACGAATATTATGGCTTTGTGCGCCATGCAGACGGGAGTCCGCTTAAGCGTTTTATCCTCCATGACCCTGCGGTGATCAACGATAATGGTATTATTCGCTTGTATTACGGATACTCGCTGTCTAGCAAGTTAGCAAAAGCACACGGTCACGAGACAGCTCAAGCTCAGAACGTGGAGGAGAAACCAACCGCGATCTCACAGGAAGGCATGGTCTCAGCTCTGATGATGGTTTTCCACAAAACCAGGGAAGAGATTGAAAGTGAACCGGATGGTATTATGGGAGCTAATGCGGCAACATTGGCTGACGACATGCTCACAATTACATCTGGTCCTGTACGCATTATTCCTGGCGAGTTCACGGCGAGTGGTACAAGTTTTGAGGGCCATGCATTTTACGAGGCAAGCTCCATCCGCAAAGTCGGAGATCTTTATTACTTCATTTATTCCTCACAGCAAAGTCATGATCTTTGTTATGCAGTCAGCAAATATCCGGATAGGGACTTTACCTTTGGTGGAACAATCATTTCCAACGGAGATGTGGGATATAAAGGCAAGAAAGAAGAAGACCGGCTGAACATGACAGCTAATGATCACGGCAGTATTGAATACATCAATGGTCAGTGGTACGTGTTCCATCATCGGCAGACCCACAATTCGACATTCAGCAGGCAGGCATGCGCGGAACCCATTGTAATCCAGCCGGATGGAAGCATCCCCCAGGTCGAGATGACTTCTTGCGGACTCAATAATGGCCCGCTGCCAGCTAAAGGTGAGTATCCTGCGGCCATCGCGTGTAATCTGACAAATGGAGCTATGCCGCATATCACGAATCGGAAATCGAACTATGATATCCCGTTCATCACGCACGGGGATGATCAGAGGTATATCACCAACATCAAAGAAAATACCCTGATTGGGTTCAAATATTTCGTATTTGAAGGTCCAGTCGTTATGAAGGTTATGACTCGCGGAAGAGGCATTGGCAGCTTTAAGGTTTCTACAGACGAGAAGGAAGTTGGAAGCATTCCGCTTGCCAGCTCAGAAGCGTGGAGTGAAAGCTCAGCTGTTATTGATATCCGTGGTGAGGCTTCTCTGTATCTCACCTATTATGGAAGCGGTGACGTTGAAGTATTGTCGCTAAGATTCGACGTGTTGTGATGATTGGAAAAGAATTCAGGCTGAACGGGCACTCTTCCCGTTCAGCCTGTTTTGTATGTTCCCTACAATGAGAAAAAGTCGTCAAACTGCTATTCAATAAGTCGTCATTCCGTTAGTTGGCCGCGAATGAATGCCCTAAGATTATTGATAATAACAAGAAAGTAGGTGTTAGGTATGAGACTATCTGGAAAAGTGGCTATTGTAACCGGAGCAGCTTCGGGCATGGGGAAGGCAATCGCGGAGCTCTTCGCCGCGGAAGGGGCAAGGGTTGTTGTCTCGGATCTGAACATCGAGAATGCAACCCAAGTCGCGCAAAGCATTACGAACAATGGCGGAAACTCTATTGCATTGCAAGGGAATGTTGCGGTGGAAGCGGATGTTGAGCGGCTGTTCGACGCTACGTTGAAGGAATTCGGTACGGTCGATATTCTGGTCAACAATGCAGGAATAATGGATAATTTCGTTCCCGTGGGGGATCTGACAGACGAGCTCTGGGAGCGCGTATTTGCAGTGAATGCAACCGGACCGATGCGTACATCGCGCAAAGCACTGTCGATCTTTTTGGAGAAGAAGGCTGGGGTCATCGTTAATATCGCCTCTGCGGGCGGCTTGTTCGGCTCGCGCGCAGGCGCTGCATATACAGCCTCGAAGCATGCCGTGGTCGGCCTTACCAAGAGCATCGGCTTCCAGTATGCACCGCATGGAATCCGTTGTAACGCGATCGCGCCCGGAGGCGTGAAGACGAACATCAGCGCTTCCATGACGGCACCGAATACGTTCGGGATGGAACGTACGATGACAGGCATGGGTATCAACCCAAGAGTAGGCGAACCTGAGGAAATCGCTAGGGTTGCGCTGTTTCTTGCATCGGATGAATCGAGTTTTGTCAACGGAACGACAGTGACCGCGGACGCCGGTTGGACAGCATATTGATACTGAAAAACGTAAGCGGATCCACTCTCTATGGGTGCTCCGCTTCCTTTTAATGAGTCTCTTTCTGATCGGGAGGGATGATACTTCATGACGTCGATAATGTTAGGACACTAACGATAAGAGGTGATACGGATGAAGCCACCCAATGCGATCAGCTTCGAAATTAAAGTTCTGGCGAATTTAATCAAACGAAAATTAGACGATGGTGCATTCGATGATGTGGAAGACAAGCTGACGGGGATGCAAGGCTGGATTATCGGTTACCTGCGATCGAAATCAGATCGAGCTGTGTTTCAGCGTGATATAGAGAAGGATTTCAATATCCGTCGCGCGACGGTGACAGGCGTCTTGCAACTGATGGAGCGCAACGAACTCATCGTTCGTGAGTCGGTGGAGTTCGACGCCAGACTGAAGAAAATAATTTTGACGTCGAAAGCGATCACTATGCACGAGCGGATCGTCCAACGCTTCAAGGAATTCGAGAACATTCTGCGTCGTGGGTTAAACGAAGAAGAGATAGCTTCGTTCTTCGCGATCGCGGAGAAGCTGAAGATGAACCTTAAGTAATAAGTTCTTGTTACCCATGATGTTAGGACGCTAACAGTAAGGGCGTGAACAAACTTTATGAAGACTAGAGGAGAGCATGATGAAACTCATCGTCCGATATTTAAAGCCATTTGCACTGACGCTCACAGTCTGCATCGTCTTCCTGTTCATACAGGTATTATGCGATTTAGGGCTGCCAAGATTAATGAGCGATATGGTCGATACCGGGATTCAAGCCGGGGGGATTGAGCCGGGCGCACCTGCGGCCATAAGCTCTGATGGAATCGAGCTCCTGCAAACGTTCCTGGGCCAGCAAGATGCAGAGACGCTAAAGAACGGGTATGCCCTTACGGCTGCGAGAACGAACGAAGATGCCGCGCGGCAGTTCCCCGCCGCCGAAACTCAGGACATCTACATTCTGGCGAAAGGGGGGGGAGACGAGCAGACCAAGGAAATCGACGATGCTTATTCCCGAGCAGTATATGCATTAGCGCTTTCGATACAAGAATGGCAAAAGGAATCTTCCGCGGATGACAGAACGCGACAAGACAGAATGGCTGAATTGGAACTGAATCAACTCTACGCGATGGCACCGCTGTTTGAAAAACTTAAAGCTTCCGGCGAGCTCGATGCCAACATCAATGCTGCGGCGAGCGACAAGACAATGACAGGCTCGCAGAAGGGAGTCATGTTTAAACGACTGTTCTATAGCGAGCTTGGTGTCAATCTTAAGCAACTTCAGCGCGATTACATTATTAGAACAGGAGTGAAGATGCTAGGGATTGGGTTACTAGGAGGTCTCGCTGCGATCGTCGTGGGCTGGTTCGCTTCTAACATAGGGACTTCGGTAGCTAAGAGAATGCGCCGCGACGTCTTCGAGAAGGTCGGACAGTTCTCGATCGCAGAGTTCGATCGGTTCTCAACCGCTTCGCTTATTACCCGAACCACGAACGACGTACAGCAGATCCAGCAGTTAATATTGATGAGCATTCGATTGGTGTTTTTTGCGCCTATCATGTGCGTCGGCGGTATCATTCTCGCCATTCGCAGCAGTTTGTCGATGAGCTGGATCATCGCGGTTGCGGTCATCTCGATCGTCGGTATCATTGTCATTTTGTTCTCCCTAGCCGGTCCGAAGTTTAAGCTGTTGCAGAAGCTGATCGATAAGCTGAATCTGGTCAGTCGTGAGAATCTGTCCGGCATGATGGTTATTCGTGCGTTCGGTAACGAGAATTATGAGGAGAATCGATTCGAGCAGGCTAATAAAAACCTTCGAAAGACGAATCGGTTCGTCCAACGCACGATGGCGTTCTTGCTCCCTGCGATGACGCTGGTTATGAACCTTGTCTCTGTACTCATTATCTGGGTCGGAGCGAGGGCGATCTCCACGTCCGAATTACAGATAGGAAATATGATCGCGTTCATGCAGTACGCGATGTTAATTATCATGTCATTCCTGTTTATGTCCTTTATGTTTCTTATGGTCCCCAGGGCGCTTGCTTCCGCGGAGCGAATTCGGGAAGTGCTAAACACGGAGTTGACTGTTCGAGATCCAAGGGTTGCGAAGTCGCTGGGACAAGTTACAGATATTACGGTTGAATTTCATCAAGTATCCTTCCAGTATGGGAATGCAGTAGAACCTATTCTTGAAGATATCAGCTTCACGGCAAAACCAGGCCAGACGACGGCCTTCATCGGCACGACCGGGTCAGGCAAATCGACGCTCGTGAATCTCATTCCGCGCTTCTATGATGTGACCTCTGGCAGGATTACCCTAAATGGTATCGATATTCGCGATTTGCCGCAAGACGAGCTCCGCGAAGCAATCGGGTATGTGCCTCAGAAAGGGATTCTGTTCTCGGGCGATATCTCTTCCAATGTTCGGTACGGGAAAGAGGCGGCTGAGGAGGAAGAGATAAGAGAAGCATTAGAGGTGTCACAGGCTGCAGGATTTGTCTATCAAATGGAAGCAGGGATTACATCACCGATTGCTCAGTGCGGGAAGAATGTCAGCGGTGGCCAAAGACAGCGGCTTTCCATCGCTCGAGCGCTCATCAAGAAATCGCCTGTATATATCTTCGATGACAGCTTCTCGGCCCTCGATCTGAAGACGGACGCAGCGCTCAGAAGGGCACTGAGGACATTCACGGCGAACACCACCTTACTGGTTGTAGCGCAGCGAGTCAGCACCATAAAGAATGCGGAGCAGATTATCGTCCTGGACAAAGGGCGTATCGTCGGTAAAGGAACGCATCAAGAACTGCTTGAGAACTGCCCGAGCTACCGTGACATCGCCGAATCGCAGCTTACGAGGGAGGAACAGGTATGAACGAACCCGACAACATTCGAAAATCGAAATCTTCCAGGCCCACGAAAGTGTCGTCGGGAGGAATGGGTAAATTCGAGAAAGCGAATGACTTCAAGGGCGGGATGATGAACCTATTGTCTTACCTATCACCTTTCCGCTGGCAGCTGCTCTTGGTGGCGTTCATTGCCGTAGGTGCTACCGTTTTTACGATCGTAGGACCCAAAATTCTGGCAATGGCGATCGATGAGCTTGCAGATGGCGTCGCTCGAAAGATGCAAGGATTGCCAAGCGGGATCGATTTCAAATTTATCGGAATCATTGTTCTCTCTCTAATCGGGCTATATTTGATCGGAGCGATGTTTAATTACGTTCAGGGACATGTGATGGCGAATGTGGCAACGAAAATTTCCTATAATCTGCGCAATGCTATCATGAGTAAAATCAACCGTTTGCCGCTGGGATACTTCCATCGAAACAGTCAAGGCGACGTATTGTCTAGAATTACGAACGACGTCGATACGATGGAGCAGTCGCTCAGTCAAAGCATCACGCAGCTCATCTCTTCCTTGGCGACGGTCATCGGTGTCGTTGCGATGATGCTTACCATCAGTTGGCAGCTTACTGCGATTGCCGTTGTCATGGTACCCACCTCGCTACTCTTTGTCCTTGCTTTGGTGAAGATGTCGCAGAAGCATTTTCGGAATCAACAGATACATCTCGGTCGCATCAACGGTCAGGTAGAGGAGATATACGGGGGCCACCTTGTCATGAAAGCCTTCAACGGTGAGGAGAAGGCACTTACGGAGTTTGATGCGGAGAACATCAAACTAGCCGTTAGCGCGAGGAAGGCCGAATTTTTCTCGGGTTTAATGATGCCGGTACTGATGTTCGTTGGCAATCTTGGCTACGTTGTCATCTGTATTATGGGTGCGTCGATGGCTGCGAACGGAAGAGTCAGCATCGGCGATATTCAAGCATTCATTCAATATGTCCGGAATTTCACTCAGCCTGTCACGCAAATCGCGAACCTATCGAGCCAACTGCAACGCATGGTTGCTGCGTCGGAGCGCGTATTCGAATTCTTAAATGAGGAAGAGGAGAAAGAAGGAGAAGTCACGCTGACTGCGAATCAAGTGGCAATCCAAGGCCAAATCCGATTCGAGCATGTGAAGTTCGGTTACGAGAAGGGCAAGCCGATCATCAAGGACTTCTCCTTAGAAGTGATGCCCGGTCAACGCGTCGCGATCGTCGGCCCGACCGGTGCGGGAAAGACGACGATAGTCAAGCTGATCATGAGATTCCATGACCTTGATGGGGGTGCGATTCTGGTCGATGGCCATGATCTTATGGAGTTCAATCGGCAGGATATCCGGAGCAAATTTGGAATCGTGTTGCAGGATACCTGGCTATTTAACGGCACGATTATGGAAAATATCCGCTACGGCAACCTGAAAGCATCCGAAGATGAGGTGATCGAAGCGGCGAAGGAAGCACAGGTTGATCATTTCGTTCGTACGTTGCCTGGAGGCTACATGATGGAATTGAACGAGGAGACGAGCAACGTATCTCAAGGGCAGAAGCAATTGCTTACCATTGCGCGGGCGATACTGGCAGATCCGCGGGTGCTCATATTGGATGAAGCGACCAGCTCCGTAGATACCCGAACGGAAATCCTGATCCAAAAAGCAATGGATAAGTTGATGGAGGGAAGAACTAGCTTTATTATCGCGCATCGGTTGTCGACAATCCGAGGCGCGGACTTGATTCTGTGCATGAACGAAGGCGATATCGTCGAACAAGGAACGCATGAGGATTTGATGCGCAGGGGAGGGTTTTACGCGAATCTCTATAACAGCCAGTTCGAGCAGTTGGAGACGGTTGCCGGTTAAATATGGGGTTACGAGCAGATCAATTGAGTCGTGATGGCATACTCCAAAAGTCGTCAAAGTTCTATTCATTTAGTCGCCAAAGCGTTAGTTGACGTGAACAGGGTTTATTAAGATAGGAATATGGATCATGATCAAGAACAAATCCGGTATAAAAAGGAGAGTAAATTCATGTTATATCCAATTGTTACAGAGACACGGAGTATCATTGATTTGTGTGGCATCTGGAATTTTAAGCTTGATTCCGGAAATGGCTTTCAGGAGGAGTGGTTCAACTCTTCTCTTAAGGATACGATCAGCATGTCGGTGCCGGCTTCCTTCAATGATATAGGCGTGACAGCCGAAATTCGCAATCACGTAGGCTGGGTATGGTACGAAAGAGATTTTACGATGCCTAACCTTCTATCCTCGGAACGTATTGTATTACGCTTCGATTCGGCAACCCATTGGGCGAAGGTGTATGTAAACGGTAAGCTTATCATGGAGCATAAAGGCGGATTCACGCCGTTTGAAACCGAATTGAATGCATACCTGCATGCAGGTAAAAATCGTTTGACGGTAGCCGTGAACAATATCGTGGATGAAACGACACTGCCGATGGGCTCATACAGCGAGACGGAAGTGCCTGGGATCGGCAAGGTGGCCAAAAACAGCCCATACTTCGACTTTTTTAACTATGCTGGACTACATCGCCCTGTCAAAATCTACACGACACCGAAAGTCTACCTTAAGGATGTTACTATCGTTTCGGAGCTGAACCTGACGACTGGGATCGTACGTTACGAGGTGGAGGTCGAGGGCATAGCACAAGTTAAAGCAACTGTTGTGGACGAAGCGGGTGTAGCGGTTGGGGAAGCTACGGGTCAATCCGGTTCGATCAGCATCGCCGATGTGAAGCTATGGGAGCCGCTTAATGCTTACCTGTATAGCCTCAAGCTTGAACTATTACAAGATGGACAAGTCATTGACGTCTATGAAGAGCCTTTCGGAGTCAGGACGGTTGAGGTTAGGGACGGAAAATTCTTGATCAATAACAAGCCTTTTTATTTTAAGGGCTTCGGAAAGCACGAAGATACTCCGATTAATGGAAGAGGCTCTAACGAAGCGTCCAATGTGATGGACTTCAACCTGATGAAGTGGATCGGCGCCAACTCGTTCCGGACCGCGCATTATCCTTATTCAGAGGAAATGATGAGATTAGCCGACAGAGAAGGTATCGTCGTCATTGACGAAACGCCCGCAGTCGGGCTGCATTTGAGCTTTAATGTTACTCCTCAGAGAGGTCCGAAACGCAATACTTGGGAAGTATTGAAAACGCAAGAGGACCACAAAGATTCCATTCGAGAGCTTATTGCACGCGATAAGAACCATCCTTGCGTAGTCATGTGGTGCATTGCCAACGAACCTGCTTCTGAGGAAGAAGGTGCTGTTGAATATTTCAAGCCGCTTGTGGAATTAGCCAAAGAGATTGATCCGCAGAAACGCCCCGTTACGATCGTATTGATAATGATGGCGACCCCGGAAACCGATAAAGTGGCAGAAATGGTCGATGTACTGTGTCTGAACCGCTACTATGGTTGGTACGCACTTGGTGGTGAATTCGAATCGGCTAAGATGGCGCTTCGGTACGAATTTAACGGCTGGAACAAGCGCTGTCCTGGTAAGCCGATCATGATGACCGAGTACGGTGCGGATACGGTTGCAGGCCTGCACGATGTCGATCCCGTAATGTTCACGGAAGAATACCAGGTTGAGTATTTGCGTGCTAATCACGAGGTTTTTGATGAGTTCGATAATTTCGTTGGCGAGCAAGTATGGAATTTCGCGGACTTCCAGACCAGCCAAGGAATCATTAGGGTTCAAGGGAATAAGAAGGGAGTCTTCACGAGAGATCGTAAACCGAAAGCTGCGGCGCATGAACTTCGTAGAAGGTGGAAGTCTATTCCGGATTTCGGTTATAAGGGGAATCATACGGATCACTAGTATTTGGATATTCCAAGAATCGTACATGAAGCGTAACGGATTGATATAGAAGGATGGAATAAGAAGAGGGGGATTTCCTTCTTCTTATTCTGCATAAATGCTAGAGACCATATGAAGCCAACTTTTTTGTAAGCGCATACATTAATGATACACCTAAGATTAATTAAATAGCAACATCGTTAGGGTTTCTTCTAACGAGAAAACGAGAAACAGCTTTTCCCTTGGGAAGGCTGTTTCTTCAACAATATTTTTCTTAGAAGCGGTTCGGCATTATTCTCAGACCGCTAGAAAAATAGTAGAGATGAATTGCAAAGCAAAGCCGGTATCCATTTGAAGTGCACCCCGTCAAGTAGACAGTCGATATATTAAAAACTCGGCATCGACCACATTCATGTGGTCGGTGCTATTTTTTAGGCTGCTGAACGGAGAAGATA
>Ga0065721_10048911_pt1 | contig 61705 bp, 44 predicted proteins | sample Mesricmetagenome_FD_59108 | JGI IMG/M metagenome (GOLD analysis project Ga0065721, IMG submission 59108) | Mesophilic microbial community from rice straw/compost enrichment Sample: eDNA_1 v2 (version 2) | ecosystem: Engineered > Solid waste > Grass > Composting > Bioreactor | place: USA: Davis... | reverse complement strand
CGGCATAACCCCGCCGGCGATCAAGGTTCGTTAACCGGGTGGGTCAGTTTTACTTTGGCGTTTTAGCACCTAAAGTGGGTCAGTTTTCGAGTGGCGTTGACAGCTTGAAGGGCTGTTCGCCGGTGTGGCGCCCGATACCGCTGCCTTTAACGATATCCTCTCCCAAAGCGCCGTTATGGACGTTCTGAAGCGAAAAGCCGCAGCGCTGGCACAGCGCGATGTTCCAGTCCTTATATACGGGGAGACCGGAACCGGGAAGGAGCTGTTCGCCAAGGCCATCCACAACGCGAGCGCCCGCGCGGACAAGCCCATGCTGGTGCTGAACTGCGGAGCCATCCCAAAGGATCTGGTAGACGCCACCCTGTTTGGTTACACCAAGGGGGCGTTTACTGGGGCCACTAAAGATACCCCCGGCTTCTTCGGGGATGCCAATGGTGGCACCTTGTTTCTCGACGAGTTCGGCGAGTTGCCGCTAGACTCCCAGGTACGCTTATTGAGGGTTTTGCAGGACGGCACCTATACCCAAGTTGGCTCAACCGTAGCCAAATCCACCGACGTGCGTATCATCGCTGCAACCAACAAGAACTTAATGGATGAAGTGGCGGCGGGAAGGTTTCGGGAGGATCTGTTCTACCGAATTGCCATAGGTGTTCTCCATCTCCCGCCTTTGCGGGAAAGGGTTGACGATTTGCTCCTGCTGACGAACAGCATACTGGCTAAGATTGCCAATGAGGCTTCGCCATCTTCGGGTGCGAAAGGTAAAAAACTTTCTGTTAAGGCAAGAAAAGTTATACAGGGTTACCATTGGCCGGGTAACGTGCGAGAGCTACAAGCGACCCTACTTAGGGCCACACTATGGCATAGAGGCGACACCTTAAGCGATGAGGACATCCGTGGGGCCTTGATGAGCATCACGCCCAGAAAAGAAGGCGTTCTAGAGCAGGATGTAACCCAAGGTATTGATATAAATGAAATTATCTCATCGGTCTGCCGACACTATATTGAGCAGGCGCTGACGGTAAGCAACGGCAGCAAAAGCAAAGCGGCCGAATTGCTGGGTCTGAAAAACTACCAGACGCTTAGCAATTGGATGGAAAAGTACGGCATAAAATAGTACAGATAATAAGCTGGCACGGCCTTCGCTCTACACACTTTGTGCAGATAGAGAGTGCTGTCATGGACAGAATAATTTTTATGAAATCAGTGAACTTCGAATTCTTGAGACCCGAGAATGACCTGCTTGCCAACCTCGGTGGTTTGGCCGAGGCGGTACTGCATATTGATCCGGGTAGTGCTTTGACCCGTTTGCGCAGTTTTGCTGAAGAGCTGACCAAGGCCATCTACAAGGAAGAGCTGCTGCCGCGTATGCCGCAGTCCAGCTTCTACGAGTTGATCAAAAGTCCGGTTTTTGAGGCGTGCGTTAGCAAATCACTGATTCATCAGATCAACTTTTTGCGTATTCAGGGCAATGACACCGCCCACGGCGCAGAGGGTGACTTACGTAATGCACAAATGGCACTGGGCACGGCTCACCAGTTGGCTATGTACATGGGCATTAAGTATTACGGCAAGAAGAAGGAACAAATCGCCGCATTTGTTGATGTAAAAGATCCAACAGCAACCTTAAATCAGCTACAGAAATCCGTTTCGAGCTACGAGAAAGAACTGCAAAAGCAGCAGGAAGAGCTCGAAAGAGTCATGGATCAACTGGAGCGTGAGCGCACCAGAAACATCGAAAAGCTGGAGCCGCCTGCCAAGGCAGATCAGCAAAAACGCCAGCAGCAGAGTCAGCAGGTGGCCGACAGCCTGCAATGGAACGAAGCCAAAACACGCGCTTTGTTGATCGATGCCATGTTGTTACAAGCTGGCTGGGATATTCAGAACCCCGATCAGGTCGGCCAGGAAGTTGAAGTACAGTTTCCCAACAACCCAAGCGGTAAGGGATATGTGGATTACGTGCTCTGGGGCGATAACGGTCATCCACTTGCTGTGATCGAGGCCAAGAAGTCCGGCAATACCAACCTACAGGCCGGTCGAGAACAGGCCCGGCTGTATGCCGATGCCTTTGAGCACATGGGCTACCAGCGCCCGGTCATTTTCTATTCCAACGGCTACGAGACCTTCATCTGGGACGATCACCAGTACAATACCTACCGGCCGGTTTATGGCTTTTACAGCAAAGACAGCCTGGATTACCTGATTTATCAGCGCCACTATCGTGCGGCAGAGCTGGAAAAATTCAATCCAGAACTCAGCATTGCTGACCGCCCTTACCAGATTGAAGCCATCAAAACGGTCGCAGCGCACTTTCAAAGTCAGCGTCGCAAAGCGCTTATCATTCAGGCCACCGGCACAGGTAAAACTCGCGTAGCTATCGCGTTGGCTGAGCTGCTGCTGCGCACTGGCTGGGCCAAGCGGGCATTGTTCCTGTGCGACCGCAAAGAGCTGCGCGTACAGGCCGATGATGCCTTTAAACAAAACCTGCCATCCGAGCCGCGCTGCGTGATCGGTGAAACCAACGAGATTGACCAAAGTGCGCGAATCTACATTGCCACCTACCCCGGCATGATGAATCGCTTTGCTCAGTTAGATGTTGGTTTTTTCGATCTGATTATTGCCGATGAATCCCATCGCAGCATATACAACAAGTACCGTGACCTGTTCGATTACTTTGATGCTTTGCAGGTGGGCTTAACCGCAACCCCGGTTAAATTCATCAGTCGAAATACCTTCGATATCTTCGACTGCGAAACCACCGATCCGACATTCGAGTTTGGCTTGGACGCGGCCATTAATAACGAACCGCCTTACCTGGTTCCCTTCCGGGTGAAAGACCTCACCACCGACTTTCTTCGCGATGGTATTCATTACAACGACCTGACAGAAGAACAGAAGCGTCAATTGGAAGAAGACCTGGGCGAAGAAGAAGCTCGCAATACCACCATTGCAGGCAAAGATATTGGCCGTAAGATCTTCAGCGAAGATACCGATCGCATCATCCTTGAAAATCTGATCAACAATGGCATCAAGGATGAGACAGGTTCCCTGGTCGGCAAAACCATTATCTTCGCTCAGCGTCAGGATCATGCTGAGCACCTGGAAAAGCTGTTCTGCAAGCTCTACCCGCAGTACGGCACCAAGGTGTGCAAGGTCATCCACAATGCGATTCCCCATGTGGAGAGCCTGATTAAAGAGTTCAAAAAGTCCGATAACGATTTTCGCATCGCTATTTCAGTGGATATGCTGGATACCGGCATCGACGTTCCGGAAGTCGTCAACCTGGTATTTGCCAAGCCAGTAAAAAGCTGGGTGAAATTCTGGCAAATGATTGGACGGGGTACGCGTCTGCGCCCGAATCTCTTTGGCCCAGGAAAACATAAGACCGAGTTCCTGATATTTGACCATTATGGCAACTTCGACTTTTTCGAGGAGGAGTATCAGGAGCCTGATGACACCGGCAGCAAATCCTTGCTGCAAACTACCTTTGAAGCCCGTCTTGAGCTGGCTCAGGCGGCATTACAGCAAAACCATGCTGCCGCTTTTGATACGGCCATTGAGTTACTGCGGGCCGACATTAATGACTTACCCGATACCAGCATCGCGGTAAAGCGGGAATTACGTACCGTACACCAGTTGCAGCAAACCGATCTGCTCAAGGGATTCGATGCGAAAACCCAGCATCTGCTGGCCAATACCATCGCACCCTTAATGTCTACTCGTGTGCTTCGCGACAAACATGCAACCCAGCTGGACAAGCTGATGGCCACCATTGAACGCTGCCTGGTAGAACAGGCAAGTTGCTTTGATGATGGCCGAGATCTGCTGCTCGCTGAGATAGACAAACTGGCCGTGAATATTCAGGCGGTGCGCCAGAAAGACGTCGTCATTGCAGAAGTGCGCAGTGCTGACTTTTGGCAAGCGCCCAATATCGAAAGGTTAGAAAAAGCCCGCAAAGAGTTGCGCGGCATTATGAAATATCGCCAGCAGCGAACCGGCCCCGGTTATGAGACCGGCACCACGCGTACAGGGGATTCCGGGGTGCGTGAAGCTGAGCGCGCGGTAAAGATCGCCGGTGCCAACGAAGCCATGATCTACCGCCGCAGGCTCAAGGATATTCTGGATCAAATGGTTGCGGCCAACCCAACGTTGCAGAAAATCCGCAAAGGTGAACCTATTGCAGAGCCAGAACTAAAAACACTGACGTCTACCATACTCACCAGCCACCCAGGTGTGAGCCTGGAGGTGCTGAATGAATTTTATGGCCGTACGGCAGATCAGCTACACCTGACGGTACGTGAGATTATCGGCCTGGACGCCCAAGCCATTGAAGACCACTTCAAGAGCTTTCTGCACGCGCATCCAGCGCTCACCGCTCAGCAGGTGCGGTTTATGAACCTGTTGAAAAATTACATCGCTCAGCACGGCTCCATTGTGATCGAAAAGCTTTACGACGCACCATTTACCTCCGTCTCGCACGAGGGAATTGACGGCGTATTCACCCCGGACGACGTGGGTGATTTGATTGCGGTTTTGAAACCCTTCATCAAGCAGGACGCGCAACATGACCAATAAGGATCTCATTCCCGATAACTTGTACACCGCAATTGCGGACGTTATTCAAGAAGCTCGCAGGCAGGTAAAACAGGCCGTGAACCAGCAAATGGTTCATGCTTACTGGCAGATAGGGCGCTTGATCGTCGAGCAGGAGCAGCAAGGGCAGGAGCGCGCCGAGTACGGCAAGCATCAGCTCAGCCAACTCTCCAAACGGCTACAACAGGACTTTGGTAAAGGCTTCGATGTCTCCAATCTGCGCAATATGCGCCAGTTTTACCTGACCTTCCAAAAACGCGACGCACTGCGTCTCGAATTGAGTTGGACGCACTATCGCAACCTGATTCGTATAGAAAACACCCAAGCTCGCGATTGGTATGCCGCCGAGGCGGCCACGCAGAATTGGAGTGCTCGCGCACTGCGGATACGAGAAGCGCGTGCCCAATATAAAACCGAATATTAAATAAGAGGAATACATGCTAACAGGCCAAATTCGTAACGATATCGACAAGCTCTGGGAAAAATTCTGGACCGGCGGTATCACCAACCCATTAACGGTGATTGAACAGATCAGCTACCTGATGTTCGCCCGTATGCTCGACATGCAGGAGGACATGGCCGAGCGCAAAGCTAATGCGCGACATAAGCAAGGCAAAAAAGGCAAAGACTTCGACCGCCTGTTTCCCAATACCCCAGAAGGCCAACTGCTGCGCTGGAAGAACTTTAAGAACCTCAGCGGCAAAGAGCTGCACAAACACCTTAAGCAAAACGTCTTCCCTTACTTTGCCAAACTGGGTAAAAAATCCGACGAGCAAGATGGCCTGGGTAGCGACGGCAGCGCCATCGAAGCCCTCGGCCATATCGGCGAATACATGCAGGATGCCGATCTTGAAATCAAAAACGAATCGGTACTGGTCAGCGCGGTGGAAATGGTGGATGAGCTGCCACTCACCCAAAGCGACGTAAAGGGCGATATTTACGAATACCTGCTCAGCAAGCTGACCACCGCTGGCATTAACGGTCAGTTCCGTACCCCGCGCCATATCATTGATGCCATGATCGAGCTGGTCGATCCTCAGCCTTCCGAGACCATCTGCGACCCAGCCTGTGGCACGGCCGGCTTTCTCGCCCGCACCATGGAGTACCTTAACCGTGTACATTCCAGCAAGGCAGGTATCTTTGAAGATGAGGACGGCAACAAACACTACACCGGTGACCTGTTAGAGCCCTACCGCGACCACATCAATAAAAACATGTTCTGGGGCTTTGACTTCGATACCACCATGCTCCGCGTCAGCAGCATGAACATGGCCCTGCACGGGGTGAATGGCGCCAACATTCTGTACCAGGACTCTCTGAGCAAATCCATTAAAGAGAACTTCCCCGAGCAGGAAGAAAACTTCTTCGATGTGATTCTCGCCAACCCGCCATTCAAAGGCAGCCTGGATGAAACCAACACCAACCCGGATGTCCTCGGTCTGGTCAAAACCAAAAAGACGGAGCTGCTGTTTGTGGCGCATATTCTGCGCGCGCTCAAACTTGGTGGTCGCGCAGCAGTGATTGTGCCGGATGGCGTATTGTTCGGCTCCTCCAATGCGCACCAGCAACTGCGTGCAGAACTGATTGAGAACAATCAGTTGGAAGGTATCGTCAGTTTACCCAGCGGGGTATTTAAGCCCTATGCCGGTGTCAGTACCGCCATACTGCTGTTTACCAAGGGCGGCACTACCGAGCGCGTCTGGTTTTACGACCTGCAGGCAGATGGTTTTTCCCTGGACGATAAGCGCACCCCGTTGAAAGGCGACAACAGCAACGACCTGCCGGATGCCATTGCCAAGTGGAAGCAGTATCAAAAACTCTCCCTTAGTCATTCCCGCGCACGCGGGAATCCAAAGATCAACAAAGCCTTTGGCGACAAAACCCAGAAAGCATTTGTAGTGGATGCCGAAGCCATTAAGGCCAATAAATACGATCTTTCCATCAATCGCTATAAAGAGGTGGTGTACGAGGAAGAGCAGTATGAATCACCTAAGAAAATTTTGAAGAAATTGAAGAAGTTGGAGTTGGAAATACTCGCAGACCTGGATGAGTTGGAGGGGATGTTGTGAGTTGGTCTTTCGTTCCTTTAGGTGATCATATAAATATTTTGTCGGGGTTCGCCTTTAAGTCAGACCTCTTCAATACTGCAGGTGATGGATTGCCGCTAGTAAGAATTCGAGATGTAGTCTCAGGAGTCTCTGAAACATATTACTCGGGTGAATATTCAAATGAATACTTGGTTCAGAACGGTGACATGCTTATAGGCATGGACGGCGATTTTAATCGTGAAAAATGGAGTGGAGGCAAGGCGCTTTTAAACCAGCGAGTGTGTAAGGTCACAGCAAAAGCGGATACCTTAGATCAGTCATATCTATATCATTTTCTTCCCAAAGCATTGACTAAAATTCATGCCGCGACACCAGCGGTTACGGTAAAACATCTTTCCGTGAAGGGGATTCGAAGTATCGAGATTCCCCTCCCACCCCTAACCGAACAAAAGCGCATCGCCGCCATCCTGGATAAAGCCGACGCCATCCGCCGCAAACGCCAGCAAGCCATCCAGCTCGCCGACGATTTCCTTCGCTCCGTGTTTTTGGATATGTTTGGTGATCCGGTGACTAATCCGAAAGGGTGGGAAGAACAACCTTTACATAATCTCGCTGATATTCGATCTGGAGTCACCAAGGGGAAGAAGGTTGATTTGGATAAATCTGAGACACTGCCGTATATGCGTGTTGCGAATGTTCAAGACGGGTACCTTGACCTGAGTGATATCAAGCAAATAGTGGTATCAAAAACCGACGCAAAAAAGTACGTACTGAAACGCGGAGACCTATTGTTAACTGAGGGCGGCGATCCAGACAAATTAGGAAGAGGTTATGTGTGGGATGGAGAGATAGAAAATTGCCTTCATCAGAATCACATCTTTGCGGTACGCATCAAGTCGTCAAAGACAAATTTAATACGCCCTCAGTTTCTTAGTGCTACTGTAGGTTCACTGCGGGGCAAGCGTTATTTTCTAAAAGTCGGAAAGCAAACAACTGGCATTGCAACTATCAATAAAACCGTTCTCAGTGAGTTTCCCGCGCTTGTGCCCCCTATCAAATTGCAGGACGAATATATCGCAATCTGTAATAAAATCTTCGCATTGAAGGATACTTATGCACAGGGAGATCTCGACCTGATGCAATCCTGCCAAAAAACGCTTTTTTCCAATGGACTTTGAGCATGATACTTAAAGCAATCCACTTAACTAATTTCAAGGGGATCGAAAAGAAAGTCTCAATCCCTTTGGCGCCATTGACTTTGCTTTTCGGTGGTAATAGTTCGGGTAAGAGCACGGTTCTGCAGGCATTTCTATATTTGTATGAGTTACTCATAAATAAAAATGCTGACCCAGTTCGTGTTTTAAATCAGGGTGACTCCTGCTTCTTAAATGGATTTGAGAATTTAGTCAACAAGAAAGACCTCTCGAAGTCTATTCGAATCGACGTAGACCTAGATACTTCCAATTTAATTTTAGACAACTTCCTATCGGACACTGAAGAAGTGATGCTGTCGGAGTTTTCAAATGAAAAGGATATTAATTTCGAGTTGAACGAACCGACAGTTGAAGAAGTGCGAGTCTCGATTGAAGTGGCGCATGATGAGCTTGTCGGAGCTTATGTAAGCTTTTTTTCGATAAGTCTCAATAATGATTTATTCGCGGAAATAAAGCGAGATGGGGCATCCAAGCAAATATGGCTAATCCTCAAGCCAACTACCGTAGGAAAGCTAGGGGATATATATCAAGATGAGGCCATTCCAAATATTTTAAGCGAGGGAGTTGGTTCAAATAGTTTTATACAGCTTGATCAAATGCTGAGTCCGATCCCTGATCCAAATAGGCGGATAGTTATCGGTAAAAATAGTTGGACTGCCATTCAGGGGCTGGGGGCTAACTATTTCGTTAGTAAAGTATTGCTTGAGTCTATTCTTAGCCAGTTGATAGCTGGGCCAATAAAAGTCTTACAGCAGGAGTTGCAGAATCTTACGCATATTGGACCAGTTAGAATTACACCACCTAGAGGCTATGCGCCAAACAAAATTCCATCAGACTGGTATTCCGGTCTCGGTGGGTGGGACAGATTCGCCAATTTAGATGATGACGTGAAAAGCAAGGTTAACGGTTACTTCTCCAAGTCAGGATTTAAAACAAAGTACGAATTCTTAACGAAGGGAGAATACAAAAATATTCGTGTAATTGATACGGCAAATAAAATCATGCACGAACCAGCAGAGCTTGGTATCGGAATATCTCAAATTTTTCCCGTAATTGTTGCTTGCAGTGATGCAAACGAGAAATTTATATCCGTCGAAGAGCCAGAATTGCACCTCCATCCTGCTTGGCAGTTGATACTGGCGGATATATTTATCCAGTCGATCATGGAAGCGAAGAATAAATTCTTCTTGATCGAAACTCATAGCGAACACTTAGTACTCCGTTTGCTATACCGTGTGCGGCATCGCAACTCGAAAACAATAAGTCAAAAGCTGAGATTAGAGCCGGACGATTTGAGCATAATTTGCATCGGATCAAAAAGAGGGAAGCCTACCTACGAGCGAAAAAATGTCACAGATGATGGTGATTTTTTCGAGGCGTGGCCGGATGGATTTTTTGAAGAACGTGACGGAGAGCTTTTTTAATGTATAAGGAAGTCGCATTTGATCCATCGAGCCTGGTGAGTATGGAGTATTACAACTTGGTGAAGCAGCACTTCGGATTTGAACATGGCCGATACATTTCCGCAGATATCGAATCTTGGGCTAAAGAGGCAATGAAGTTTGTCAAAGGCTCTGAACTACAAGAGATTAAGAAGCAGTCTGTCAAAAATTTTCTGAATAAACTGGTAAGGGCAAAAAATCCAATTGAATTCTGCCTAGCAAGGGACCGTAAATCAGTTGTATCTGATCATTGGAATGACTGGCTTCAAAAGCAGCTGGCTATCCGCCCGTTTTCATTTGCCATTTCAGAATCTTCAGATTTTGAATGTATCGGCGTTGATGCTATCAATGCGGGAGATGCTTTATGGAAGGTTGATCGATCAGTTTCTGTTGATAGGAGCACAATAGATTTATTTAGGATTCTTAAACCACTAATTCTAATAAGCAACACTGTCACTTTGGTCGATCAGCACTTCCGATTGGCGACGAACCGGAATCTAGTCGAATTATTCAGAATCGCAAGTGAGGCAGGCATTGGGAGGCTGACTGTTGTAACTGCAATGGAAACGCCTGATCCGGCAGGACTCTATGCTAGAGATTATCAAACATTAAATACAAATGGATTTCAATTTATATGGATCAAAGCGCCAGAAAAGTATTTTCACGATAGGTATTTTATTACCGATGTCGGAGCCATCAGATCTGGACATGGATTTATGACTGAGGCAAGAAAAGGAGCGCATGCAGATATGGCCAACTTAAACATTATTGGTAAGGATGAAGCCGACAGAACTTTGGAAGATCTGGAGCAGCTGCAAAAAACAAATAAAGCTGAAGTCCAACTTCACATTGAGCCTCAGTTACCGTAGGTCGGAAAGCAAACTATGAAATTCGTTGGCAACAGAATAAACAATTTACACTTGCGTGATTTACTTCCGCAGATTTCAAATGAATCGGAGGTGGATTTTGTTCAGGCAGCCATTGCTTACGGCGACAGCGCTGCTGACGAAACCCAAGATTTGCTGGGGCATGCAATCAAAAACAAGTTGCGACTGGATCTGTGGATGAGATATGACGAAACCGTACCAGTTGCCATATCTTTTCTCAAGCGACTATTAAAGCACCAGAAAGATAACGTATTTACTCAGTTCGTACCCGATTGCTTTCACTCGAAAGTGATTTGGTGGAAAGGTTATGGCGCCTATATTGGTTCCGCCAACCATACGGACCGAGGTTGGATGACGAATATCGAGGCAGGGGTTTTTCTGACTGAAGACGAGCTCGTCGCTAATGGAATGGATGCAGATTTGGAAGAATTTTTCGACTACTTAAGAGAGTTGCCTAAGTGTATCCCTTTATCGTCAGAATACATCGTTGAACAAGAAAAGCTGAGTGAACTAAACAAGAACGCGTTTGCTGGCTCCAGAAAAGCTAGAACCCACCCGGAGTGGGAAGGTCCCGCCTTTATAGATAAGAAAAAAGCCATAGACCGCAGAAAGGATAGCTTTAGAGCGGAATGGTTAGCGACGCTTGGGACTCTGCAAAGTATTGGTGAGCAGCTCCAGATTTACCGGCCCAAATGGATTGATGAGAAAGTACCTTCGGGTTGGCAGGTTGATCAATTTCTCCATGCCTTTTATTACAACCATCTTGGCGAAGGGCTTCTAAAACCCTACGAAGAATACCACCAGAAAAATCAGCGCGATCCAAACCGGGCGTTGAGGCACGAACTTGAGTGGTGGCAGAGCCTTCTAGACGCTCCTTCAAATGAAGACAAAACCCTATTTGAGAGCGCCCCGATCGTTCAACGCTTATTGTCTCCGGATCATGTTCAATCCCTATCTGAATCGGACGTTGCTGTGTTATTTAGTAAGACTCATGCAACCATGGATCATGTAATAAAAATCCCGCTGGCAGTTCTCGGAAGACCCGATTTGAAAAAACTAGATCGGCATGAGCGGATCAAACTTTTTGCTTCAGTCATAATGAGAGAAAGAAATCGAAAAGGTTGGGATATTCGAGAGCTATTAGAATACGTTTTATACGGCGGCCCGAACGAGAATTTGTGGGAACGGCTGTATAATGCGGGTAGAAACTCAGAATATTCAATTCCACGCTATGGATTAAATTCGTTAGCTGAAGTAGTAGGTTGGGCGCGACCAGAAGTGGCGCCACCCAGAAACGGTAGAACCAGTAAAGCGCTGTATGCCTTGGGTTTTAACGTAAAAATATATTAGGAATAGGAGAGTCATTTATGACGGGTCAAAGTTTGTGGTTGGTTATCTCTAAAAGCAAGCCACTTCCCGGTTGCGAGATAGATATGGATGGCTGTGAATACTATTTCGCAGACGCTTTCGTTCCGCTAGAACCCGGTGCCGGGGCGACTGCACTGGTCTCAGTGTTTACCCAGGTGGCGGAGGCTTTGTCAGAAAAGAAGTTAAAGCTAGCCGAAATTCTCTTGTGCGCCAAGTTCTCCCCTGATGAATGGGTGGATAAAACTGAATCAATCGAATCCCTGCATGAACTCGCCAACAAGGCGCTTAAAACGGGCAAAATCGTTTTCAGCGGCTTTCGTTCGGAGGAAATACAAGAGCTGTACTGCTACAAACATTCTGTTCAAGAATTAGATGAGTAAGGGATAACCTTCAACGGCGAGGAAGCAACATGATAAAAGAAGAGTTTGGGGCAACCACTTTAGGTGAGAGCCAGCACCGTTTCAAAACAGACGTCAATTTGATTTTCGGCAAACAAAGCAAAGATCGAAAATTTGTCCTTCGAACAACATTACATTCACTCGCGGTATGGAAAACCCGCAATCCCGGCGTCGAAATGTCGCCATTTAAAATTAAAAATCTGCAAGTAGAAAAAGAAGCTGCCATTGTTGACCGTGAGGTATGGGTCTACAACGTCAACGGCACTATCCCTCAAGATCTTGTGGCTGCGGTGAAAGTGGCGAGTCATTACTATAGTGTTGCCCCCTCTGTAATCTTCTCCGACATTTATGCAAAGAATCTGAACGTCGAGAGAGAAAGCACAAAGGGCGACCAAGCGCTGATTCGGGCCAATAAGCAGCTTTATTCCCGTGTGTGCGATGCCATCATTAAGGCCGCGAAGCAGTTGGGCGTAACGAGCGAGCTCAATTTTTACGTTTTCAGCAAAAACAATAACCCCAAGATCCCGCAAGGTGAGTTGCATGCGGCTTTGAAGGAGGGTGGAGCTGGTGCCGTGAAGACGGACGAAAAGCTCTACAAAGTGTTCGCTGGCAGCAACGACGACCAGGACTTTATTCAGCAGATGACGAACTTTCATCTGGCTACCTTGCAGGCATAGATCTTGGAGACAAGGTTTCAGCCTGCCGTACCAGGTATATAGGGAGCATGTAACAGGGTCCAAAGAGTCGTCTGTCTATAAACTTGTTTATTGAACAATAAGAATAATTGTGTTTCAAGAAAGTCACCGACCGCATCTGAATTGATAAGTTGTTGATAGTAATAGATTTTCTATTGTGGCACGCCCGTTGAAATAGCCCTCCGGTCAACTTACATCTGGAGGAACAAACAATGGGTTATGAACTAGACTTTTTAGGCGTGGGTGAGGAGTCCAAGAGCGGTGATGCTATTGCACTCCGGTTTGGCAACCTGTTTGGTGCACGGCACGAGCAGACAGTGGTAGTCATCGACGGCGGCTTCATGAGCACCGGGGAGAAGGTGGTCGAGCATATCCGCTCACATTTCAATACCGATGTGGTGGACATCGTCATAAGCACCCACCCGGACCAAGACCATATCAATGGGCTCGAGACCGTGCTAACTGAACTTACTGTTCGGGAGCTATGGATCCATCAGCCCTGGAACCACAACCAGAAGCTTGCTGACAAGTTTTCGGATGGTCGCGTGACCGATAACAGCTTAGGGCAGCGGTTGAAGGAAAACCTGGAGAGGGCATGCTCCTTGATTAAGTTGGCGGAGAAGAAAGGCATAACTGTAAGGGAGCCGTTTACCGGATTGCAGGATGCCAGCGGCTGCTTGAAGGTCCTCGGCCCATCTCAGCAATACTACGAAGATTTACTGCCAGACTTCGATGGAATGCCTGAGCGAGTGACAGTCTCCCGAGAAGCGATCGGCGACCTGCTTAAGGGGATGCTGGCCAGTGTTAAAAGGTTTTTCGCAACCTGGGGACAGGACCACCAATTAAGCGATGACGCGGTGACCTCGGCTAAAAACAACTCGAGCGTTATCACCCAACTGATCATTGACGGTAAACGGCTGATATTTACAGCCGACGCGGGAATTCAAGCGTTGGAGCACGCCGCCGATCAAATTGAAGGCTGCATCAGCGGGGCCGAACTTCGGTTCATTCAAATCCCTCACCATGGTAGCCGCAGGAACGTGGGGCCTTCCGTTCTAAATCGGCTGCTCGGCTCCCCGGTTATCCAGGGTGAATGCCGCGAAATCACAGCGTTTGTATCCACCGCAAAAGGCGGAGAACCAAAACACCCTCGTAAGGCAGTGCTCAATGCGTTCACCCATCGTGGCGCAAGAGTATTGGCTACAAGAGGCGTTGGAATTTGTCACTCACACAGTGCGCCTAGTCGAGCAGGATGGAGCCCCTTGAATCCAGAGCCCTATCATTTCGAATACGAAGATGAGGAGGCTTGAGGATGGGTGGCATCTCACTGAAAGCTCAAAATATCCTGCCACTCACGACGCTTACAGCAATACAGCTATTGGCTGTATTGCTGGTGAACCAAAAATCCCTAGATATCGATCAACTGGCTTCGCTTCAGGAGTCTGGCGGAGCCATGCTTACGATTGGCGCCCTGGCGGGATGGCTGAGTTATCTGCTGCCCGCAGACTTAAAAAATGCGCTGGTTTTTCTCCGTTGGAAGAATGCCCTGCCGGGGCATCGGTTTTTACAGCTGGCGGAGAGCGATACGCGTATAGACGCCAAGGCACTCAGGGAAAAAGTAGCCAATTACAAATCGCTCATCTCAGATCACAAAGCACAAAATAGTTATTGGTACCGAGAATTCTACAGGCCTGTGGCAAATCAGGATGAAGTGGCGTCAACGCATAAATCATATTTGCTTTATCGGGATGCTGCGGCTGTTTCACTACTGTGCACATTTATTTTTCTTCTGGCAAAGCTGCTGCTGGCTGAATTGATGGCCGGAATTGGCGTAGCCTCTGTTTTGGTATTTGTTGCTGCGGCTTTAGGTTTTGTCGTGGCGGCTAGTAACTTGGGGCGAAGGCTGGTGACGACTGCGGTGGCCATTAGTACCGCGAGCAAAAAATGAATTATTGGGCAAAAATTCGAATTTCATCTTATTAAAGCCCGCCAGCAGGACGTTCAATTGAAAATTGAAAAGTGGAGAGGACGATATGCAAGGCCCAGGGGTATCGGATTTAAATCAGTGGCGGCGACAGTTATTGGAAGGTGTCGGCCTGTCGATCCCGGACGGTCGGCCCCTCTATGCCTATCGGTTGAATGATGCATTATTTTTGTCCCTGGAAATTGCTCTGAAAGAAAAAATTGCGCGTTTAAGATTTCTAGAGACTTTATCCCAAACGTGTGCAGACTTTGACCCGCTGTTCGTGCTCTATGCGTCCGAATGGTGGCGTCGTCGCTACAATGGCTCACGTTGGTCCTGGGAGCCCATCTTGAGTGACCTAGGTGCGGATGATAAGGATTGGGCTCCTGGCAAGCGAGGAGAGGCTGTATCTCATGGGCTGCGTTACTGGAAATTGCGCGCCATTCAAACGGGCGGGTTGCGATATTTAGGTGCAATCGCTGTTCAGGGTGGTTTGCCTATGCAACTTCTTTCTGAGGCGAGAGGTAACGTGGGTAGGATGTTGCGCAAGGTGCTTAGTCTGGCTGTTGCAGGCGCAGACCTACAGCAGGTGCAGGGCTGGATCGAGAGCTTGGAGGATTATCTCCCGAAAAGTTACAGACGCGAAGAAATCTATGTTTTGCTGGCAGAAGTCATCGATATTGTATTGCACTTGAAGAATGAAGCTGAATTAGCGGCAAGTGATGAAGCAGTTGATCAGCTGAATGAACGGGTCCCCGGGTGGCGCAAACGTTTTCCACTGCCAGTGGAGGATGAAAATATTCAAGGGCTGGTAGAGCAGTTAATCCAAGATGCGACTGCACCTCGAAAAGCGCGCGCAAATATCAGTATCAACCTGCAGCGATGGCTAAATATTGATGGTGACATTTGGTCACTGAGTGCCTCGGTCAATATGCCAGATGTGTTGGCTGCGAGCGATATCCTGAAAACGTTTTCAATTCAAGATGTAATAGAGCTACCCCGGAGTCTTGAAATTGTTTTGAGGGCTGAAACAAAGGAGCAGTGCTATTCCGCAAGAAAAATTGCAGGACATGACGCCTACCGGCTAGAGCGCAGCCCAAGTGAGTCATCTGGAGAAGTTGCTGCTGCAGAGCATACGATGAACCTGAGGACAAGTGAAGGGCAAAGCTGGCCTGCCGCGCTGTGCAAGGGGGAAGCGCTGGATAGCGATTTGCCTTGGATATTTGGGGACGACTCCGAACAGTCGCCCAAGTTTATCCGACAGGGTAGTGGTGATATTGCCAACGCTAGGGCAATTATTGTGGTTCCCCCCGGGGCATCGATAAATGCCTCCGAAGTAGGCGGCTATGAAATGATTGCATTTCTCGAGCAGCCGGAGCGTGAAATCTACTCAGTCCAAGGCTCTATTGTCATCACGCTAGCTAACGGCTCGAGGCTAACAATACGCACTGACCGTGCTGATGCATCGGATGAAATCTATCAGTGGCACGGCGATAGAGTATGGTTGGACTTTATCAAACCCAATGTGGCTTTTCGTGGAAGACCTCGTTTGTGCCGTGCACACGGAGATGAGGGACTGCAGCGCATTCAAGATGAAGTTTTTTGGAGTAAAAGTGCGGGAATATACGGTCCAAATAAAGTCTGTTATGAACAGAAAGGTGAATTGCGGCATCAGGCGAAAATCGTATTGCTTCCCGACGATGCTTCCGTCGAGTATCTGCCGCAAAATGCCACCAGCGGAATCATTTGGTTAAAACACTGGGGGGTGACCAATGTTACCCTCGTTGATACGTGTGAAGTCGAAATCCAAACTAAGCGCGATAGTAATAACCTCTGCTTGACGTGTTTTGCCCTGTCTGAAATAACCCCTGAGTGGTTGGAACTGTCGCTGACTTGGAAGAATAATGCGGACACTGCAAAGATTCGCCTGCCATTTCCTGCTGAAGGCGCGCGTGCCTTCGATGGCAATGGACAAGAATTGCGTGATGGTAGTTGGCTCTCGGTGCAACACCTGACAGGGGTTCGGTTTATTAGTTTTTGCAGGCCTCATATTCCTGTTGAGGTCGTTTTCCGCCTTCGCCATACCAAACTACGAGAAAACGCACACGAGCTGAGACGCCGCATCCGGCCTATTGCAGGCACATCTCGCTTGGAGATCCGGATTCTCGATTATATCGATGAAATTCAGCAGCTACTGGCTTCAGATGAGTTGTTGGATGCCTGGGTTGAAGTAGGTATGTATATCAATAATCTGCCTGCGATAAGTGTTCGGGTATCTCGTTACACCTGTCAACTTTCAAGGATGAAACCCCACGTTCTAATTACAAGTGAGCATCTCGATCGCTTAGACCCCGGCCAGATCGACTCCATACCAATCTATGCCCTTCGGCTTAATCACCCGGCAGAAGAGCCTATCCAACTTCATTGCCTTAAGTCTCAGGGTGTCCCCAATGGTGCCTGGCAATTCGATCCCGCTGACAGGCCGGCGGGAGCATGGCTGATTTTCCCTGGGAAAGGATCATCAATCGCATTTAGGCCGACATTGTGGTTTGTCGATGGGGAAAGTGCGGCAAATAGTGCATTGGCTAACGCATTGGCTATTGAGAGCAGGGATACTCGATCAATCGCACTTGATGAAGTGATTGAGGAAATGGCAGCCGACTTCTGCCATCCTGGCTGGCAAGATATGGAAGATCTCGCTAAGCAGTTAGGACACCTCCCACTTGCGACCTTGGATGTTTGGAGCAGGTTTGCTCACTCGCCATATGCCATGGCCGCACTCGCGTTAAGAATGGGAAATATCTCCGATAGCTTTATACAAAGATTCTCTCTGGAACAGCCGTTTCTATGGGAAATTGTGCCTATGCAGGCATGGTTGAATGCAGCCAAACAGCTTGAGCGGCAAGCCGTTGAGTGGTTCGGTGCAGACTTTGGTGCAACCCAGTTCAAGTCACATTTAAATAGCCAGGTAAAAAAAATATCCGAATTTCGTCCAGTGCTTGGTAAGTTGTTAGGTATTGTCAAGTCAGTAGTATTGAAAGATAACTGCAAAGAAGTCTCAGTGATGAGAAACCCTGAAAGTAATGAGATATTTCGCCTGCGTTTATTCGCAAATGAAGGCTGCGCGCTTGTAAGGCTGTTTCGCGAACATTCAGAAGATACGTGGCCTAATGATTCAAGGATTTTCTATGCAATCAACGGCTTTAAAGCGCGGAAGGAGTTCAAGCATTTCTTCCCGCAGGAAACTTACAGCTTCAAAGACACTGTCATCGGCCTGCCTATATCTCTGGCACTACAAGTGGTTGCGGGAGATGTTGATGACTGGGTCACACGTCCAGAACTCATATATACACTACGAACTTATATTAATTTTGATCAGGAATGGTTTGTCGAGGCATTTGATTTAACCATCGCTCGATGCTTGTCGACTAATTTTATCGAAATTTAGGAAAATACAATGGATCATCAGTATTTCGTAAAGCTATTACCGCAATTAGCGGATCGCTCCCGTTCAGCCGCGTTAAGTCGTTTAGGTTTTTCCCATGTTCCGTTGTATCGACACCTTTCAGAACTCTTTTCTCGGCCGTTCGGTGAAACAGGTAGCTTTTTAGCGGATCCTACATTCGAGGCTACATTCGGATGGAAAGCCAGCCCTAAAAAAATGTCTGATTTGGCCGGAGATCTGTTATGCGAAAAAACTATCAATGCGCTGAATAAGCCCCCGAAAGAAAAAAATAAAGACGGAACGCTCGGTGATAATGAGTATCGCATTCCCTTGGACCGCGCTCCCTATATCCACCAAGTAAAATCCTGGGAAATATTGGCGTCACCAAAACCGCAGTCGTTAATTGTTGCAAGTGGTACAGGGTCAGGTAAAACAGAGTGTTTTATGATCCCTATCCTTGACCGCTTAGCTCGACTTCAACAAGAGCAGAATTCTCGTCTTATAGGCGTCAGAGCGCTATTCCTTTACCCGCTTAACGCACTGATTAATAGCCAGAAATCGCGACTGGCGGCTTGGACTCACCAGTTCGATGAGAACATCCGGTTTTGTTTATTCAACGGCACAACCCCGGACAAGGTTCAAGCACATAAGAAAAAGGAGTTTCCAAGTGAAGTTATGGATCGAGAGACACTTCGCGCCTCACCACCACCCATATTAGTCACGAATGCGACCATGCTGGAATATATGTTGGTGCGCACCGCAGACAAGCCGATACTCGAAAAATCTCAGGGCAAATTGGAGTGGGTGGTGCTTGATGAGGCTCATAGTTACGTAGGTTCTCAGGCCGCCGAGATGGCCTTGCTAATTCGGCGCGTACTTCACGCATTTGGCGTGTCTCCTGAACAGGTGCGATTCGTAGCCACATCGGCCACCATCGGTGATCCTCAAGGGGAGGCAGGTGAAAAGCTAAAAAACTTTCTCGCGCAAGTTGCAGGAGTCGGTACTGACCGCGTTCATCTGGTGTCCGGTGAGCGCCATGTAGAGCCTCTCCCTGATAAATTTCCCGATAATAAATTTTCGCTTGATGAATTAGAAAAAATCGATTCAGATCCTTTTCCGAATCAGCTGTCCCTAGCGCGCTACAAAGCGCTCCAGAATAACTCCATAGCACGCAATATCCGTCAACGGTTGATAGAAAATCAAAAAATCAACCAGGGAAAAGGAGGGAGCGGTATGGTGGCACGCCTCTCTGAGGTGTGTGAAGTCATTTTTGGAAAGAAGGAAAAATATTCAGCCGAGCAGCAGACCGCCGCTCTAGCTTGGCTGGATCTCTTGAGTTGCACCACCGACGCCGATAGGTCTCCTTTCTTGCCTCTGCGCGCGCACCTGTTTCACCAAACAATCTCGGGAATCTGGGCTTGTGCCGACCGTGCCTGCCCTGCAAAAGCAGGTACGGCTCTTCATGATGACCAATGGCCCTTTGGACAGATTTATCTAGAGCCCCGCAAGCATTGCAGTTGCGGTAGCCCCGCCTATGAATTGGTAGCGTGCGATGACTGCGGAGCGCCACATTTGCTAGCAGCAGAACGAGGCGGAAAGTTACTTCATCCTAAAGCAAGTTACGCAATAGACGAGTTTGAGCTTGAATCCGAATCGGATGTGGAACACGCTGATGACGACACACCAGAGGATGTCGAAGAGCTTGGCAGCAATGAATATAAAATTTTAGTAGTAAACCGATTATTAAAAGGCACAGATACTCAGATCATTAACAAAACTAATCGGCAGTATGTCGACGTCGAAGACGAGCAAGATACCCTTCGGCTAATAATACAAGGTGATGTCGGTCATGGCTTGACATGCCCATGTTGTGGAGGGGGGCAAGACGGCAATCGAAGACGCAGATTATTTCAAGAGGCTCGTATAGGAGCACCGTTTTCTTTGGGAGTAATATTGCCGACTCTATTGGAATTCGCCCCCGATGGCGAAAAGCCAGCTGAACATCCCTATCGTGGGCGTCGGTTGCTGACTTTTAATGACAGTCGACAAGGGACTGCTCGGATAGCAGCAAAATTACAACAAGAATCCGAGCGAGACAGGGTTCGCGGGTTGGTTTACCACATAGCCCTGCGTGAGGGACTTAAAAGCTCATCGAATGATGCACAGAAGCTGAGAGATGAGATTAAAGGATTTGAGAATCTTCTTGCTATCGCCGGTGATCAAGGGCGCACATTTATTGAAGGCCAAATTAAAGACAAACACGAGCAACTCGAACGACTCTCCCGGCCAATGCCTGTTAAATTTGACGAAATGGTGAGAATGCTATCAGGCCATGGGCGCGAATTTGACCTGATGCTTAGTCACTACCGAAATGACGTTTCAAATGAAAGTTTCGCGGACACAATTGGCGGAACCAGATTAGCTCAAATGTTCCTTATTCGCGAATTTGGACGGCGTCCTAAAAGATTAAACAATCTTGAATCGATGGGCCTAGTTGCTGTCCATTATCTTGGGCTGCAATCTATAACTAACCCACATCCGGGATTTACCCTGGAGCAGTGGCAGAGCTTTCTGAAGATCTGCTTGGACTTTTTTGTCAGGGCAGGTGGCTCGCTGGAAATTGATAGTAGTTGGAGAAACTGGCTGGGTATTCCCTTCCCGCAAACATGGTTAGTAGAGCAGAGCACTATTGAAAAAGATAAGACGGAGAGACGCTGGCCACGTGCACAATACATACTCAAAAAAGGAAAGAAGCAGCCAAATCATCGAAGTACGCTTGTTCGCCTCCTGGCGAATCATCTGAAAGCGGATATTGAAACCTCATATGGAGAGGGAGTTGTAGATCACGCACTTAAAGCTGCCTGGCAAGCATTAACTGAAGAGACTGGCATACTAAAATCTGCGGGTGGAGGGCGACGAATCCTGCCACTAGATCAATTGGCTTTTTCGCCGATGAGCGCGGCGTGGCTCTGCCCTGTTACACGTCGCCTGCTAGATACTACGCTAGATGGCGTAACTCCATATCTTCCCTTCAATCATACTGACCTTACCCGTAACTGTGAGCGGGTGGAAATTCCTCTATATAACATGCCTTTTGGGGGCGATAAATCGGAGCATCAGCATATAGCCAGTGCAAGGGAGTGGTTAAAGCAGCAAAGACAAATCGAGCAGCTTCGTGAGCAAGGTGTGTGGCCAGTGATGAATGATCGCACAGTTGAGCTATCCCCGTATTTTGTCACCGGTGAACATTCGGCCCAGCAACCTTCGAAACGCCTTGAAAGATATGAGAATGCATTCAAGAATGGTGACCTCAACCTTCTCTCTTGTTCTACAACCATGGAGATGGGGATCGATATTGGTGGTATCTCGATGGTTGCTATGAATAATGTTCCACCGCACCCGGCAAATTATCTTCAGCGAGCCGGTCGAGCCGGCAGAAGAAAAGAGGCGCGTTCAACTTCGCTGACCCTTTGTAAATCCAATCCTCACGACCAAATTGTTTTCTCCAAAACCGACTGGCCTTTTGTCTCGAAGTTGCCAGCCCCTGTAGTTTCACTCAATAGTGATGTAATCGTTCAAAGACATATTAATTCAATGGTCCTCAGCCATTTTTTAGCCACACAGGTTGTTGCTGTAGGAGATGACGCATCTAAACTCACTACTGGGTGGTTCTTTACCGAACCTAAGGGCAGCTCCACCGCTGAACGCTTCATCGCGTGGTGTGAGTCTTTTTCGGACCGTCAGTCACTAAAGCTCTCAACGGGGGTGGCGCAGCTCATTCGACATAGCTGTTACCACGGAGCACCGCCGCAGAGTATGGTGAGAAACGTTTCCATTTCTATGCAATCTGTCCTGAGGTCGTGGATACCTGAGTGGGAAAATCTTTGCCGACAAATCGAGGTAACTAAAATCGCTGGCGAAGAAAATCCAGCCCATAAAGCGGCAAAGTATCAGATAGGCCGAATGGCTGGAGAATATCTATTGCGCGAACTAGCCACACAAGGCTTTCTCCCTGCCTATGGTTTTCCGACTCATATTGCTGCCTTTGATAATATGACAGTTTCTCAAGCTAAGAAATTAAAGCGTGAGTACGAGCAAAGTAAAGGTAGGGAGGACAATGCATATCGTCACCGAGAGCTAGCTAATCGGGATCGAATCTCCGCGTTAAGGGAATATGCACCTGGTGCAGAAATTGTGATGGACGGCCTCGTCTACCGATCGTCTGGCATCACTTTGAATTGGCATACTCCTGCCGATCAGCAGGAAGCACGTGAAACTCAGGCTATCAAATACGCCTGGAGATGTCATTCCTGCAACCACAGCGGCTCCGTTCGTCAAGTTGAGGGTCCACTTACCTGCGCAGAATGTTGCTCGGAAATAAGCAAAGAACACATTCGAACGTATCTTGAGCCTGCGGGGTTTTCAGTCGATTTTTATAGCGAGCCAGATAATGATGTCACAACACAGGAATTTATTCCTGTCGAGCCTCCGTGGGTCAGTTCCGATGGTGAGTGGTCCTCTCTACCCAATCCTTCACTGGGACAATTTCGAGTCACCACTCGGGGTCACATCTTTCATCAATCACGAGGCGTGAACCAAAAAGGATATGCCATCTGTCTCGCTTGTGGACGGGCGGAGCCGATGTTTGAGGATGAAAAATTACCCGAAAAGCTAAAAAATCCTCATAGAAAATTGCGAGGTGGTAAGGGTGACAAGGGAATTGAGGAGTGTCCGGGCAGCCACGAAGGCTGGCTGGTTAAATTGGGAGTTACACTTGGCCATGAAGAGCACACAGACGTTCTTGAAATTCAGTTGAAAAGCATATCTGGTAATTGGCTTAGGGATCGCGATACAGCTTTAACTCTGGCGGTTGTTCTGCGAGATTCCCTCGCTCACTTGCTAGGCATTCAATCCAATGAATTTGGATGTGACATCAAAGAGTCGCGGCCAGATTCAACTGGCGTTTGCAGGTCGATACTTATCTTTGATCGTCACGCGGCCGGTTATGCTTCCAGTGCCGCTGAATACCTGGAATCACTGTTTCATACAGCCCATGAGCGGCTTAATTGTCCCGTTCAGTGTGATAGCTCATGTCCGCACTGTGTACTTGATTTTGATCAACGTTTTAATGCCGACAATCTCGATCGTCATGCTGCGCTCGATTTTTTGACAAAAGACTGGCTTAACCAAATGCAACTCCCCAAGGAGTTGGCTTTTCTTGGGCCAGCATCTAAGGTAGAAATATCCGGAATATTTGAGGCGATAATAAGCGCTTGCCGGAAATCATCTGCTGCGGATGTTCGTCTTTTTGCTGGTGGTACATCTTCAGATTGCGATCTAGGTCCATCGCCATTGCGTGAACTTGCGTATAGGCTGGCAGCTAATCACCACAGGGTGAACATAATTATTGAGGAATCATGCCTGGATTCTCTTGATGATATTAATCGCCGACTACTGGCAGGCCTAGTGAGCTTTCCTGATGGACTAATTTCGCTATCTACAACTAAATTGCTTCCGACGGCCGGAGATGCGGCGATTATTGCTGAGGTCATCAGTGGCGAAAGTTCTTCTCGTTGGGCAGTTGCTGATAGCGCAGCGTTAGTCTTTGACTCGGGCTGGGGAAGCCATGACGCAACGTTAGTTATGGCGGCTGGGCTTGAACCAATGTCTTTGCAATGTATTCCTCTATCTTCTGATAATATTTTTCGAACAAACTCAAACACCGGTGACAAGGAAGTGGAGATATTTCGAGAGCTTGACGGCCCATTACAAGGATTCGGCAAACGTTTTTGGAAGCTGCTTTCGGAACAGTCCTCTGAAGTGCAAGAGCTCATCTCAAAGTCTGATGCAAATATTAGCAGTGTTGAATATCACGATAGATACCTGTTTACGCCTTTATCTGCTGCATTATTGACAGATCTCATCGTGGGTCTCCGAGATATGGTAGGCCCCAATCGCTGGGATGTGCCGGTAGTGAAGGTAACGACAACTTCGGACAACAACAAGCAAAAGAGTGGGCGCTTTGTCTGGGATAACTGGTCTGATCTCGCCATCCGTGATAACGCCATTCAATCTGCCTTAGACTTCAATGGTATCGAAGGAGAAGTTAAGCCTGTCGATAAACTGAGCTCTCTGCATGGACGAGCGCTCACTATCGCATTTTCGTGCGGCCGAATATTAACTGTACGCCTCGATCAGGGAGTGTCGTATTGGCGGGCTGTTTCTACTCGGCAAGGATTACGGCCTTATTTCGACTTTAGAGAGTCGCGAGCCAGTATTTTGGGGGAAGAAGTCGCTGGGTTAACAATAGATATAGAGGCGAGCCCCTATCCCACTCATGTTTTTACGAAGGTGCGAGGGCAAATCTAGGATCACGGCAAACGGGATGTCATCGACCTCCTAATAGTATTGGGCAATGCAGGTTGTGACCGTTGGGAGTGGCGCCCGCTAGCTTCATTCGGTGTCAGATACTTTTTCGGCCTTGCTATTTAAAAAGCCGTGCCATCCTCCGTTTTCTTCCCAGTTTTCTTTGGAATATGTATGCGGATTACTTGGTAATTTCGGATCTTCTGATCGCCTCTGGGAATGTTTTGCTATCTTTGCTCCAAGTGCCCAGGCCGCTTTAGCGGCGCGCTTCCACTTATTGGAAATTCTTCTCATGAACTCTCCGGCGTCAATTTTAATAAGTCATTCTCATCTTTGCCTAATAATATGCATTTCCAGTATTTGGTCAACAGAATTTCCCATTTACTTTTCTTTGCCTTACAACCGTGGGCTATTTACTTTTTTTGCCTTTCAAGTATTGCCCGTTTGCATCGGATTTATCTTGTGTGAACAAATATCACATGTGACGTTGAAAAATATGGATAATTTATTTATTTGTAAATGTAACGCATTGCTTATCAGCGTGCGCATTGGCTTTACTTTGATCCAGGTTTTTTACTTTAAATTTAGCAGTTTTAATAGAGCCCCATGCTCTCTCGCGCTAATTGACGAAGCTGCGCGAGACCGCGCTCAAGAAGCGTGACGCGTTCAGGAAAAAATTCCCCGGAAATAGGTGTTTCTCTACGATGGCCTTCCGCAACGTCTGTCAACGGATGCGCGCACCGTTGCCCGCGAGGCAGAGAATCGGAATCCCAATAATAAGAAATGCCTATTGAAAGAGGGGGTTAAGTCGCCGGAATGCTTAATAGGGGGAGAGAAGCTTTCCGCCGTCATGTTGGGTGACAGCCATGCGGCGGCAATAACAACGGCGCTATTAAGTGCTGCTCCATCTCCGGATGCGGGCATTCGGCAGCTCACCTACAGCAGCTGCCCGATCATTGAAGGGGTGATGAAACAAGATCGGCCCGAATGCGCCGCCTATGTGGAGTGGGCGATTGAGGAGATGAAGAATCTGCCGCCCGAAGTTCCGCTCGTGATTGTCAACCGGCATGCACAATTTGCCTTCGGGGCCAATGAGAAGAGAAATTCCCGGCCAGTTCCCGAAGTGTACTTCTCCAAACCCTATGAAGTGGCCACGCCAGAATTTCTGGAGGAATATTCGACCAAATTCGTAGACACGGTTTGCCGCTTTGCTGAGCCTCGGCAAGTCTATCTGGTTAGACCCATTCCTGAATTGGGTAAAAACGTTCCTGCGAGCATGGTAAGGGCTATGATGCGCGGCGAACAGGTCAATGTATCCATTTCATTGGAAGAATATTACGAGCGGCAAAACTTTATCCTGACGGCGCTGGATGCTGCGCAGGAAAAATGCAATGCCATAGTCCTGGATCCTTTGCCCTATCTGTGTTCCGATGGTCGCTGCTACGGTGCCAGGGATAACTTTCCTTTATATTCAGATGACGACCACCTAAGTGAATCCGGGAATAAAATTCTCGTTCCTATGTTCGCGCGGGTATTTGCACAGGACGTGCATGTGCAGCGGGATGATATGTAACCCTATAGGGGCGCTTCACTCTACCGTGTCCAGAAGCATCTATCGGTAATGCGGGGCCTTCCAACTCATCTCGAAACAAAACATGGTCAATACCCATTAGGTCGCGCAACGCTCGCGTCTTCCTATTTCAAAGGTTCTGAAATCCAACTGAGTGAGCTGGGCTTTCAGTGCGGGTTCATGCAATGGCATTTTTCTCGGTGCTAATCCTAGCCGAATTGCCGCCACTTGAGGTAACTCGGTCTCCGTAACGCTGATCCTATCTCTGTTGCGCAGCAGCAGATTAATCGTCTTAGTGTCTGAATTCGGGACCGCCTCCTGGACCTACATTCTTCTCTATATATACGCAATTTACCAATCTTCATTAAAGAAGGCTGTGCCCGATGGTCGGCATCATCCTCGACCAACAGCCTGCGCGGTTTTCGTGCACGATCTTCCTATTCTACGTGCGAAAGAAAATATTAAAGCACCAATTCGAGACACAGTCCCCGAGCACAAGCTCAAAATCCGTTTATGAGAATGCTTCCTGATAAAAATTTTCGCCCCGATTTAAATCCAGAATTTATTTGATGTGCTGCATTTCGGTTCAAGAAGAATTTTCCCGGCAATGGCGGAAAGCAGCAATCTGTGAAGGTAGTCCTTTGTATCTATTAGATTTTTCTGTCGAATAATTTACTTGGCAAATGCTTTGCTAGGCCACTCAAAGCAGAAAATCCCGAAGCATTTCGATTGCTGCACTGCCGGCTTATCCAACCTGAAGAATTTGACCATCCATATGAATATGCACAACAAAGACGCACTGGTAAATGCGAGCGAACCGTGCGATGTCGCGGTCGATGGTGCGGGTCTTCGGGTCGTGGTGGTTGGCGCAGGCCCGGTGGGATTGCGCTTCAGCCAGGAGTTGCTACGAAAAGCACCAACCACTCATCTTCTATTGATCGGTGAGGAGCAACATCTACCTTATAACCGCATTAAATTATCTTCTCTACTCGCGGGAGAAATCCGCTACGAAGACATTCTTTCTCCGCTTCCGGATACCAATCAATATCCCAATTTCCGTCACATCAACGGGCGGGTAGAGCGGATTGATCGGGATAGAAAAAGTGTTGTCGACAGTGTTGGTGTCACATACACCTATGACATTTTGGTGCTGGCCACAGGTGCTCGCCCGCATATTCCGCATATTCCTGGTATTGAACAAAATGGCGTTTACACTTTTCGAAGTCTGAAAGATGCCGAGCAATTGTACGGGCGGGTGGCCAGATCGCGGGAATTGGTCATTGTCGGCGGCGGATTGCTCGGGCTGGAAGCGGCTCGCGCTCTGCGCCGCGCCAATACAAAGGTGACGGTCATCCAGCAGGGACCGAGGTTGATGAATCGGCAGTTGGATGAGCGCGCAGCGGAATACCTGCGCATGCGCCTGGAGGAATTGGGCATACGCGTCATAACCGATTCCGGGGTCCGACAAATTCTCGGTGAAGGGCGAGTCACCGGCGTTGTTACCCGGGATGGCGACAGCATCGATTGCGATACCGTCCTTATCTGTGCCGGTATCAAACCCGTTATAGATCTGGCGCGAACAGCTCATCTGAAAAGCAGCAATGGAATCCTCGTAGACGATCAACTGAAAACGTCCGATTCAAGCATTTACGCCATAGGTGAATGTTGCGAACACCGTGGAAGAACCTATGGATTGGTCAATCCGGGATTCGAGCAGGCGGCAGTTGCCGCTGACGTTATTTGCGAAGGCAGTGCGCGATACATCGGCTCTTTGGAAATCAGCCAGCTGAAGGTTCTCGGCAGAACCGTTTGCAGCATGGGGCAGGTAGCGGATTTTCTAAAAAGGCCATTTCAACGGCAATGGGTGTATCACCAGCCGAAAGTGGGTGTGTATCGCAAACTGATCACCTTTAAAGGGCGCCTTGTTGGTGCAGTAGGATATGGCGATTGGCCGGAAATTCGCAGAGTGCAGGAAGCATTTCAAAATCAGCGGCGGCTCATGCCCTGGCAGTATTTGCGTTTTTGTACATCTGGCAATCTGTGGGGTGAAGATGATGCGGAGCAGGTCAGATCCTGGCCCGCCAACACCATTATCTGCCAGTGCAATAGCATCACTCAGGACACCCTGATCAAAGCCTGTGACAAAGGCGCAATTACCCTGGAAGCGCTGAGCCAGAGTACCGGAGCTGGTATGGTTTGCGGTTCCTGCCGGCCGCTTTTACAGAACATTCTCGGCAATGACAGCGCTCAGGAAAAGACTCGCGGCGCCTCTGCTCTGCTCTTAAGTGGCGGCCTGGCCCTGGTGGCAACCTTATTCCTCTTACTCTTTCCCGCATTCTCGGTCAGCCCAACCGTTATGGAGAGTGCGCCGCTACAAAATATCTGGCACGACAAGTTCTGGAAGCAGGTGAGCGGATTTTCCATGTTGGCTCTGATCGCATTGGCGTTGATGCTTTCCCTGCGCAAGCGCGCCGGCTGGCGTTGGATGGGTGAATTTTCCTCCTGGCGACTCGCTCATGTGTTTCTGGGTGCCGCCTGCTTTGCCGTTTTGACTTTGCATACCGGATTGAATCTGGGTGGCAATCTCAATCGATGGTTGATGCTGAATTTTATCGCGCTGCTCGCTCTGGGCGGCTGCGCAAGTGCAGTGCTTGCTGTGGGTCATCAAATGTCTCCCTCTGCAGCCCGCAGAAGCCAGAGAGTTCTTTTCTGGCTGCACATACTTTTGGCGTGGCCAATTCCGGTATTGCTCGGAACCCATATTTTGACGGTTTATTATTTTTAACGCGAAGACGCAGGCATGAATATCCTACAGAAAATTGCTGATCCGTCCATTTTCCGGGTTCTGTCATGAAACAACCCGTTGCCTGGTCAATCTGGATCCTGCTGACCGCGACCGCCGGCGGCCTCGTCGCCCACACCATGGTCAAGAGTGATGACAAAAGTCTATTTGTCATAGGTCCTGCATCCCACGGACACTATCAGATTGAAATGGCATGCACCACTTGTCACCGGGAGCCTTTTGGTGGTGACGCCATTCTCCAGGAAGCCTGCACACAGTGTCATAGGGAGGAGTTGCGGGAAGCTCATGACTCCCATCCCAAATCCAAATTTACCGACCCGCGCAACGCGGATCGGCTGTCGGTAATCGATGCACGTCTCTGCATCAGTTGCCACACGGAACATCAATTGGAATATACCCAATCCATGGGTGTGACTCTGCCGAACGACTTTTGCTTTCATTGTCACGTCGAGCTTGGTGAAGAACGGGCCAGCCACAAGGATTTGAATTTCGATACTTGCGCATCCGCCGGTTGCCACAACTATCACGACAACCGCGCACTCTACGAAGACTTTCTCCTGGCAAACGCCCATCAGAATTGGCTATTGGAGAATCCGCCTGCGGAAAAATCACCGCGATTGAGTTCAACGCTGAAAAAGACGGCTTCCATCACTGCCGAAAATAGCCAGTCGCCGGAGAAAATCGCGTTGTATCCCGCCGAGACCGACGAGTGGCAACACAGTAGCCACGCCCGCGCCGGTGTGGACTGCAAAGATTGTCACACAGATAAAAAAGTGGCGGGTAACGCCTGGATAGACAAACCCGATCATCAGCAGTGCCGGTATTGCCATGAACATGAAGCGGGCGGATTCACCCAGGGAAAACACGGTATGCGCCTGTCCGCACAGTTATCGCAGACTCTGTCGCCCATGACTCCAGGTCAGGCACGCCTGCCATTCCACGCTGAAGCTCGCTCGGTGGAACTGACCTGTAACACCTGTCATGCCGCCCACACATTCTCACCTGAACACGCGGCTGTTCACGCTTGCCTCAATTGCCACAATGATGAGCACAGCCAACATTATCTCACTTCACCTCACGCCAACCTTGAATCCGCGTTGACTTGCGCCGGCTGTCATATGCCGCTAGTTCCGGCATCCGGTACCGATGGTGCCTGGGTCGTTCAGCACAACCAGAATTGGAATTTGCGCCCCAACGAAAAAATGATTCGCAGCGTCTGTCTCGACTGTCACGGACTCCAATTTACTTTGGACGCACTGGCCGATAGGGATCTCATTAGACGCAATTTTTCCGGACGACCTGAAATCGCCATTCCCTCCATCGATTGGGCGCTAAAACGTCAAATGGAAACCGCAACCCCTAAACCACCGGAGCCATCACTATGAAAGTGACTACTATTGCAATCCTCTTATCATCCCTCGCACTACTGAGCTGTAGCGAGGAAAAATCGGCGGGAATCGACCCCAAAATTCATACCGACAGTCTATTTGCGGTTATGAAAGCTGACCGCACCAACTACACCAAACTCGTAGTCGAGCGTCTTGGTCCTAAGGGCGCTGGCGCCATTCAGCCCGACGAACATTGGAAGGAAATTGCCAATGGCGCGCCCCTGCCTGCGCAAATGTTCCGCGCCGGCGCTGAAGCCGTGGCGGAAATGACCAGCACTTTCACCTATTCACTGCAGTCCATATGGCCAATCAACAAACAGAATGCGCCGCGTACCAAATTGGAAAAAGAAGGCCTTGAATTTGTCGCCAATAATCCTGGGGACAATTTCTATGGCGAGGAGACTCTGGGTGGCGTGAAGTATTTTACGGCGGTTTACCCGGACGTTGCCGTTACCGCTGCCTGTGTTACCTGCCACAACGAACACAAAGACAGCCCAAAAACAGATTTCAAAATTGGTGAGGTCATGGGGGGTGTTGTGATCCGTGTTCCGCTCTAAGCGCTCACTTAGCCAAAGACATCATTTTAGCGAACCCTCTCTGGAGGCGACTTATGTCAAATTTTCTTCGCATACTTATCGCTTTGATTATTGCTGCGGTCGCCACAGCCTGTGGAAAAAATTCCGCAGAAAAAGTTGAGCCACCACAGCCCTCTGCGGGCGAGTTGGTATACACCAAAAATTGCAAAGTGTGCCACGCACAGGGCATTAACGGCGCTCCTATGCTGGGCAATAAAACCATGTGGCAGCCGCGAGTGGAAAAGGGAATTCCCACCCTGGTTGAACACGCCGGTAACGGCTTTGGCCTGATGCCAGCCAAAGGGGGAAATGCCGATCTGACGACCGAGGAAATCGAAAGTGCCGTGCGCTATATGGTGGCAAAAGTCCAGTAGCCGGCAGTATCACCCGCAATTTCTTTAACCCAATAGGAATATGACCATGAGCTTATATGAACGAATTGGCGGCGCCGCCGCCGTAGATGCCGCAGTGGATGTGTTTTATCGGAAGGTGTTGTCTGATGACCGCATATCACATTTCTTCGATGATATCGATATGGACGCTCAAGCCGCCAAACAGAAGGCGTTTCTCACCATGGTATTCGGTGGTCCCAATCATTATTCCGGTAGGGATTTGCGCGAAGGCCACAAACACATGGCTTTGACGGAAGAGCACTTCAATGCAGTGATTGAAAATCTCGCCAGCACACTGCAGGAACTTGGAGTGGCCCAGTCCGATATAGAGGAGATTGCGGGCATAGCGGGCAGCGTTAAAGACGATGTCTTGAATCGCTGAACATCATGATATTCAGCACACGGATGTGTCCATGATCAATATGCCTATATGATCGACATTAAACTTGACGATAACATTCTGCCGCTTCAGGACGGTGAATCCGTACTGGAGGGGTTGCTGCGCCACGGCATAGAAGTTTCACACGGATGCCGGGCCGGAGCCTGTCAAGCTTGCCTTCTGCAGGCGTTAGCTGGTGAGTTGCCGCGCGGCGCTCAGGCGGGGTTAAAAAGCACGCAGAAGTCTCTCGGCCTATTTCTAAGTTGTCAGTGTAAACCCACTGGGCCACTGGAGATTTGTTTCTCCGATCAGGGCGCCAAAAAAGTATCTGCCCGAGTTATAGACAAAGCGCTAATTGGCAATAATATTCTGCGGGTTCGCCTGGAAAAAGTCTTGGATTTCCGTGCCGGCCAATATCTGAATATCTGGAACGGTGAAGCTGGCAATACACTCATCCGCAGTTATTCGATTGCCAGTGTTCCGCAGTTGGAAGACTTTATCGAGCTTCACATCAAAATTATTGCAAACGGGCGTTTTAGCCGCTGGGCTGCCGACGCAATGGAAAGCGGCGATCAATTGATGATCCAAGGTCCTCTGGGGGATTGCTTCTACACCCCGGGCGATCCGCAACAGCCTCTGCTTTTTATGGGCATAGGCACTGGGCTGGCGCCGCTTTACGGAATACTCCGGGACGCTCTACAACAGGGGCATGAGGGTGACATTAGCCTTGTCCTCGGGGCGCGTGCAGAGGAGGGGTTTTATCTACGCGAGGCGCTGGCCCGTTTGCAGCGCGACTATTCACAGCTTAAGGTCCATTTTGTCTGTCAATCTCCCAGCGCTTTCGCGGGAGATGTCGACTCCACCGATATCTACTCATTTGTCAAACAGCAATTCCCCAATACCAAGGGTATGAAGGTATACCTGTGCGGCGCGGACTCGTTTGTGCGAAAAATGAAAAAGCAGGTATTTATGAGCGGCGCAGCCATGAATGATATTCACGCCGATGCCTTTTTCCCCTGCGGTTGATCATCTGTTACGGGCGATACCGGGCACTTGCCCCTCATGGTGAAACCCGTTAGATCTGTTCTGGGCGTATTCATGCCTTCTCGATGCCTCTGCTGAGATGTGCTTCGTTGATCGAGGCTGTAAACCTCGCACCACTGATCGGCGCCATCATATGCCGCCGTCAAGGTTTGCAAATTGCCACGGTGCGTGTGGAGCTTTATCCTTCCCAACTCGCATAGAACTCTCTGCGCACTAGCTTCCACTCGGGTTGGGTAAGATGATGCTTAAACGCTTTGGCTGTATCACTGTTTGTCTGACAACACTGCTCACCTTTGGCCAAACGCTCTATGCGGCGGAGCTGAAACTGTGGTACGAGCAGCCGGCACGCACCTGGGAGGAGGCTCTGCCCCTGGGCAATGGACGCTTAGGAGCCATGGTATTTGGCGGCACGGAAAAGGAAACCATTCAGCTCAACGAGGATACTTTCTGGGCAGGTGGTCCGCACAATAATCTCAATCCAGCGGCGCGCGATGCGCTGCCGGAAATTCGCCGACTGATTGCTATCGGAAAACATGCCGAGGCCTCCGCACTGGCGGAAAAGGCCATTTCCAGCCAGGGTGCCCAGGGCATGCCGTATCAGTCCGCCGGAGTTCTGGATCTGCATTTTCCCGGACATGAACACTTCCAGAATTATTACCGCGATCTGAGTTTGACGGCTGCGGTCGCCCGTGTGCGCTACACGGTCAACGACGTGGCTTACCAACGCGAAGTATTCACCTCATTTGTCGATCAGGCAGTGGTGATTCGCCTGCGCGCAGAGCGCAAAGGCGCGCTGAATTTTTCCGTGGGTCTATCCCATCCGGACGGGATGACAATCACTGCAAGAGAAAATGAATTATTGATGCAGGGAACTTCGGCGGATCACGAAGGCATCAAGGGCCAGGTAAAGCTGGCCAATCTCGCGCAGGTTGTATCAATGGATGGTAGTGTCCGCACCAGCGGCAAGCGTTTGCAGATCAGCGACGCCACCGAATCGCTGATACTGATCACCATGGCAACCAATTTTGTAAATTACCGTGATGTCAGCGGCAACGCACTGGCTCGCGCGGAGCTGGCCATGCAGAACGCGGTGGCGGCGTTTGCCAATACCGATTACAAGAGTAGGCGTAAAGCGCATGAGGATTTCTATCGCGGTTATTTCCATCGCGTGTCCTTGGAATTGGGCGAAAATGATCTTGCCCGGGAGCCCACCGATAAACGCATCCGCGAATTTGCCGGCCGTTACGATCCGGCGCTGGTGGCGCTATATTTCCAGTTCGGCCGCTATCTGCTGATCAGTTCTTCTCAGCCCGGTACCCAGCCGGCAAATTTGCAGGGCATTTGGAATCCGCACACCCAGCCGCCCTGGGACAGCAAATACACTTTGAATATCAACGCCCAAATGAACTACTGGCCGAGTGAGGTGACGCAGCTCGGTGAACTGCACGGGCCATTTATCCAACTGATTCGCGAACTGGCACAGGCCGGCCGTGAGACCGCGCAAACCATGTACGGCGCGGCGGGTTGGGCTGCTCATCACAACACCGACATTTGGCGCAGCAGCGGTGCAGTGGACGGACCCTGGGGGCCCTGGCCCATGAGCAGCGCCTGGCTGGTGGAACATTTGTGGCAGAAATATCTGTATTCCGGTGATCAGAATTTTCTGCGGGAGGTGTATCCAATTTTCCAATCCGCCTGTGCGTTTTTTGAAGATTTTCTGGTGCGCGATGACAAAACCGGCTGGCTGGTCGCATCGCCTTCCATGTCTCCGGAAAATGAGCCCAAGGCCACAGGGGTAAAAATCGTCGCAGGTGCGACCATGGACAACCAGTTGCTGTTCGATCTGTTCAGCCACTCCATCGCCGCCGCCAAAATTCTCCGCCAGGACAAAGCCGCTATAAAACGCTGGCAAAAAATTCTCGACCAGTTGCCGCCCATGCAAATCGGCCGTCACCACCAATTGCAGGAATGGCTGGAGGATTGGGATGATCCGTTCGATCAACATCGCCATGTGTCGCATCTGTACGGACTGTTCCCCAGCAATCAGATTTCGCCGATTTACACGCCGGAACTGTTCAGCGCCGCGCGGGTGACCATGGAGCAGCGCGGCGATCCCTCCACCGGCTGGTCGATGAATTGGAAAATCAATTTATGGGCCCGCTTACTGGATGGCGATCGCGCGCTCAAACTCATTCGCGATCAGATTTCCCCAGCGGGCGGGACGGGCTTTTCCGAAGCTGGCGGCACCTACCCCAATATGTTTGACGCCCATCCGCCCTTCCAGATCGACGGCAACTTCGGCTTTACCTCCGGCGTGGCGGAAATGCTGGCGCAGAGCCACGACGGTGCAGTGCACCTGTTGCCGGCACTGCCCCACGCCTGGCCGAAAGGGCAGGTGAAAGGATTGGTCATGCGCGGTGGGTTTATCATCGATATGCACTGGGACAACTACGAAGTGGTTTACCTGAAAGTGCATTCTCAGCTCGGCGGCAATTTGCGTATACGCAGCTATTCGCCTCTGCCACCTGCTGCCGGCTTTCGGGAAAAGCCGGCGCGGGGAGATAATTCCAATCCCTTTTACTTAACAGCGAAAGGGAAGCAGCCAATCAAACATGCTCGACGCAATGTGCCTCGGCTTTCCCTCGAAGAGAGTTATCTGATCGACGTACCCACCCAGATGGGTCGCGATTACCTATGGCGTGCCGCCGAGGGTTATAGCGCAGCGAAATAAGGCTGCCGGACCGAGCGTCGCTTATTGATAGCAATGGAACCAGCGGTAGGGTTCTGGTTCCAAGCAAACTTACAGAGGTAGTGCAAAAGCTAAGGTAGTTGGAGTATCTTACCTATCCACACTATTCACCATCTGATCATAAAGAGGAAAACGGCGACAACCTGACGTTGGTTTGTTTCCGCGTTGTTTCCCGCAAGGAAGGCCGGCTTCACCACAATTTTTAACCGCACTATAGATTGGATAGCCAAAGGTAAATCGTTTCTAAAAAATAAGTGCCGCTGCACTCGGATGTCGCGCTGTAGAGCTTCCAATGTTTTGCGGCTACTGTCTTTATGGAGAAGGCCAGTGCAACAAATTACTTTCGAGATGATCATAGCCGCGCTTACCGCCACAGCAGCTTTTTCACTGCTGGTGGAACGATTGGTCGAAGCGCTGAAAAATATTATTCAAAGTGGCGGGACCGGAACTGTCGATATGGAGTCGACCATCAAGCGGATTAAAACCGCCGTTGGCTTGATTCAGGACATAAGCGCAAATCTATCCGGAAAACAGAGAAATCCCCAGGAAATTGCCGATGCCATCGAGCAGGCGCTTGCGAAAAATAGCGCCGGCGAGACTTCGACTCCCGAGCCAATGAGAGAGGAAATGGGGGACGAAGACACATTTGAAGTCCATTCTTCCATCGCCATCAAAAAGCTGACCCCCATGTCCGAGGAAGATCTGGATTGGTGCAGGCTGGCGCTGTTTTATCAACTGTCGGCATTGGCGCTGGGAATTATGATAGCCAGTGTTATGAATATTCACCTACTGTCGATGCTGCTACTGAAAACTGACTTGTTTGTACCATTGGACGAGTTAAATGATGGCCAAAAGATTTATCTTTTTTTTGATGAGATTTTGACGGGGCTGGTAATTGCCGGTGGCAGTCAACCCATCCATGTGTTGCTGCGCTTTCTCTCAACCCGAAAACCGCCGCCAGAACTCGCGGCCGCCATCGAGGACGATAGTGAGGAGGTCAAGCTGGTGGCCACCCAAAGCGTGAGCACTGTAACAACGTCTGTGAGTCCAGCGCCGGCATCTTTGGCTTCGTCGTTTTCGTTCACTGCCAAAAGGGCTTTCCCAGCGATGGCGCCCGTGGCTTCGGTGGATACGGGGGGATGGATTCCGATTGAATATCACGGCGGGGTCAAGCCGGAAAGTCTGCAGAACAGGAATCACCGCCCACAGGATCCCAATCTGATCGTATTCCATCACACCGCCATGTCCAGCAGCCTGGGCTTTCAAGCCGTGGTCGATGAGTTTCTTGTCAATAAAGGTTGGTCCACGGGATATCACTGCGTCATTATGCCGAACGGGGATATTCGCCCATTCTGCCGATGGGACCGTGTAGGTAATCACACCAAGGGATTGAATGCGCGCAGTCTTGGCGTTGCTTTTCACGGCAATTTTCACCTGGACTCCTCCGATAGCTATTCCAACCTTGATGGCCGATTTGGAATTCAGCAGCCGACCAGCGAACAGCTTCAGGCCGGCGCCCGCCTGGTGGCCCTGTGGGTTCACCTGTATGAAGATATCAAGCTGGATTTTGATAAATATATTTTGCCGCACAAGAAGGCCAAACCGGGCCATACGGTTTGCCCCGGATCCAATTTTCCCATTGAGGCTTTTCAGTCGCTGGTGGCGGACTATTACCAGAAATGGTCGCAATCTGCGTATGCCAGGGAACAAATAGCCGAATTCAAACTCCGGCCCTATTTGTATAAAGAAGGAGTTGTCCTATGAGCAATAGCGCACAACTCCTGCAGGGAATGGAGCCGGCCATCATATTATTGGCAGGCATGCTGTTTTTATCTCTGGTTATCGAACGCCTATTGGAAATCATAAAGTGCTACTACAGTTACTTGGAGGGCAAGCACAACTGGTATGTCTGGTGGAATAGGGGCGCAGAGAAGATTCAGCGGCGGCTGGAAGCGCTAGAGAAAAATCCGAAGCTATATAATTCGTCATCCCGACTCAGCTTTGAGCGCGTCAAGCTCGAAGGTATAGGCTACCTGAAGGGAGCGGCTATCTCTGTCGAGGCGCTGCGGTCCTATACCATTAAATATTTCATGAAATGTGTAGGTGTCTTACTGGGTATTGGTATCGCATTGGCCGCGGATATCAATATTTTTTCCCTGATTGACTCCCTCATTAATGGTCATCAAGTTGCTTCCGGAAAGTATCCGCTTCTCGAAAAGATCGCGAGCGGCGTGGCCATGGGTCTGGGGTCAGGCCCGTTGCACAAAATTATAGCTGCGCTTGAGCGGGCAAAAAAGGGCCGGACCAAGATCAATTAGTCCGGTAGTCAGTACTCAACCGATAATTTTCACCTTCTCAGCGATAAATTAATTTGGTCCCAGTTACTGCGGCTTTGGCAGTTTAAGCCACCTGTGCTGAACGCCAACAAAAACATAGGCAACAATTGAGGCTCTGATACTTATGTCTCTGGATGTTATGACTCTGATGTACGATTATGGGGGATTACTAATCGGCTTTGCGCTGCTGGTGGTGGCCTCACTTTTTCTGCCCGCAAAAATCCGCCCCTACGTGCTTACGGCCGGTTTGACCCTCATTGTTTTTCGTGCGTGGCAAATATTCAATGCGCGAAAGAAACTGGAAGAAGCTGACGCGCAGCGGGAGGTTTTGCGCGAAAATCACAAGGAGCTGCAAAAATTATTGGAAACACTTCGTCAGGAAAGCGACAAGTTGCAAAGTGAGAGCGAAAAGATCAAAGAAGAACGCGACCGCCTGCGTCAGGAAAGCGCACAGCTGGACGCAGCCGGCGGGGATAATATTCGCAAAAAAGCAGAACTCGACAAAAAAGTCGAACTGCTATTGCAGGAGAGCAAGGCCAAGGAAGCTGCCCGAGCCACGCAATTATCCGCCATTGAAAAAGCACTTGCCCTGAAACGCCAGTTTTCCAGTCTTGATGAAGGAATCGCTCATGAATAAGTACATATACGTGCTTTTGCTGGTATTGCCCGTCCGCGGTTTTGCCGACTGCACGCTGCCCATAGACCAATCGCTTGTTACACTGAAAAATGTCAATGGTGAGCAAGTATATGTGGTTGCGAAAGAATATGTTGAACAGCTGGACTGTCTCGACTTGGAACAAATCGCGACAGAATTGAAGCGCGTGGAGCAGTTGGAGAGCACTTTGGGGGAATACCAATCCTTGGCACAAAGCCTGGAAAACAATATTCAACGCTATAGTGCCATCAACGCACAATTGAATCAGACTCTGGATCGGTCAACCCTGCTGAATGATAAATATAGTCTTCAGGTGAAGGACTATGACAGGCTGAGCAGGGAGTTTGACGAGCTGGCCGGGCGCTACGATAAATTGACTGACAAATACCGCGACATAGCTCTGGGTAGGAGCAGCTCTATATCGCTGGATGCCGGTATCGGCATGAATGAAGACAGTGATGTAATAGGGATTATAGGTGTAGGTATAAAAAATCTTAAAATATGGGGTCTAATGCAGGATAAAAATCACGGCGTCCTTGTCGGCGGGTCATTTCCCTTTTGAGCCAATGTAATACGGATGTTTCTCGACAATTGGCTTTTCTGATGGAGCTTTACACGATCTATTGATAAATAATTCGCCAGTAGAGTCTCCGGGGCATCCCTGCCCCTATCGAGGTGGACTACTTTTTATCTGCCAGCTTGCTTGGCAGGTGAAACACCACATCTTCACTGTCGACACCGATCAGGTGACCCTGGCCTTTGAGGGTGTCGTAATACCAGGGGGCGAAAGGTATTTCGTTGTCGACCCGGCGGTAGTAGCCCACCAGTCCGGAGAAAACGCCCGCTTGGAACAGCGATGCCTTCAACGTATAGGTGCCTTTCTCCAGGAAAATGGTTTCCCGCTTGTCGAATTCGTTCATCTTCTTCAGTCCGTTGAATCCCACGATCCTTCTGCCGTCGATCTCAAGACTGTAGCCGTCATCGGCGTAGACCGTGAACATGTATCTGCCATCATTCTTCACCTCCATGATGGTGGTGGCCTCCAGGAAGAAGTTCTCGGTAAAGTCCTTCTTCCCGATGGTGGCGTGGGTCAATTTCAGTTGTTGCAGGAAATTGAGCGTGTCGACGGCAAAGGATTCAGTCTCTTCCTCGACGGGCACGCGGATCTGGTCGAGCCTGAAGATCGGATGCTGATTCTGCGTGACCACCACATCTATCTTCTTCTCTACCAGTCTTCCGTGGAACACCTTATACAACTGGAAGGATAGGGTGGCGAGCAGCAGGAAGATGACATAGCCGATCACCACCTTCTTGTACTTGCGAAAGTGCCGGAAAACGCCGAAGGCGGTCATGGCAAACAAGACATAGATCGTATAGGAGAAATTGAAGAAGTACTGGTGCGTGACCGTAAAAAAGTACAGCGACAGGCTGCAGATGACAAAAATGGAAGAAAAGAGGGCGACGTCTGCATACCTCACATCCTTCTCCCGCAATGGAATAAAGATCAGACCGCACAGCACGAACATCGAGAAGATGATGTATCTGAAGGGGTCAAAGAGGTACGAGAAGCCCAGCACACTGGGGACCGCCGGGAAGAGGTTGTCGAAGAACAGGAATTTGTATTTTCCCAGGTGCTCGATCCAAAGCTCTGGATGGTGCTCGAGCATTTTCTTGCCTTCTTCAACGAACTGGTCGGACTTGTAGATGGGGATGCCGACCTCTACGGTTCCGAACTCCGGATTTCCGGCGACGGAGGAGGGGACAAATCCGTAGCCTATACCATCCCAGCGGCTGATGATGGCGTGGGCCTGGGTTTGCCCCAGAAAGAAGTTGTAACCGGAGTGCGCGGTGATGCCGCGCAGTTCGCCGTTGGAAATCCTATAGTTCTCCGCCAGTATGCCCAGAATGACCAGGAAAAAAGACACGGAGAACACGCCGGCTTTGACGGCTCTGGGAAAGAGTTCGCGGATCCATTCACGGAAGTTTGATCGCAGTAAATGGCGCAGCGGCAGCCCCATCAAAAAGATATACAGCGCCAGCGGTAGTCCGAGCGGACCATTGGAGGGACGTATACCCACGGCAAAGCCGAGTAGAAGTCCGGCGTAGGCGATCTTATAGGAGTGCTGATATTTAAAAACGAGCCAGATCGCCGTGATGATGAGCGGAACCGCCATGGGCTCGCCGAGCAGAAAGGTATTGAAATACAGGCTGGGGTAGGAAAATGCATAGCCGCCTGCCAGCAGCAGAGAGGCCCTATTACTGCCCATGATATGCATGCCTATGCGGTAGAGCGCATAGGTGCCCAGGGCTGAACTCAGGATATTGAGGCTCAGCAAAACTTCCAGTCGGTAATTATTCAGGTGGAAAAAATTCAGCCAGGTAAAAATCCTCGCTATGACCCGCGGATAGAATGGGGCATTGGATACCCAGGTGTTGGGGGACTTTTCATCGCCGTCGAAGATCTGCACGGCCCTTTCCCAATAGCCGTGCATGTCGCTGGTAAGGTAATGCTTGTATTCCGAGAAGCCGAACACCAATGCGAAGTTCACCAGGGTCGAAAGCACTATGATCAGCGCTATCGGAAACAGGTTATGCTGTAATATCCGCTTGAATGACGCCTTGTAAGTGACTGAATTATAAGAAATATCTTGGACGGTATCTGATTGCATAATGATGATCGCGTGGTCTAAGGTGTAATTAAGCTGGATGCCAATGGTCGCGAAAGACTACCTTTTATTTAGCGCGCCCTCCTGTTCCCCGGGGAGGGCGCGCATACAATATCACCTGATCCGCACTCCAAGGTAATATACCGGCCCTTTCGGTGGGGGCACCCTCCACCGACGTGCTCGTCCATTTCCGTGGGGAGGGCCGGGCAGTATATCAATGGTGGTGTGTGCTGACCTGGCCAGAGTTCACGCTTGCAGACTCCCGGAAGTTGGTCTTGAGCCGCCGAAGTGGCGGGGATGGTACTTTTACCGGACAGGAACGCCGGAAGCGGCTATGGTTGGTAGGGCGCCGAGGGCGTCTTGCCGTCGGCCTGTGCATGGGCTGGGCGGTGCGGGAGGTCTGGCTCGAAGGTGTCAGCATCAGGGGTATACCGGTCGTATTGCCTATGGGGATAAAGAGAGCCGGGAAAAGGTCGATGCACCTGGCTTTGCCAGAGTGATGTTGTGACGAGGCCAGTGAGAGCTTTGACTATAACAAGATGAACATAATGCGTTTTCTTCGTTTTGCCTTTCTTTCTGGCATCGGATGGCTATGTGACATAGGCACATATGCGATCCTGGTTGAATCCGAGCTGGCATCCCCCGCGGTGGCCAATTTCGTTTCCTCGTTTGTCGGGGTGACCTTTGTCTATGTGACCTCTCTGCGCTTTGTATTTGGCCGCGCCAGGGGGCAGGCGTTTTACTTCATTCTTATCTACTGGGGGTACCATCTGCTTTCCACGCTCACCTATTCCGGAATCCTGCGTTTTCTGGTTCCACTGATGGGCGATGGACTGTGGGCGTTGGTGACACCCGCCTTGCTGGCCAAGATCGTGATCACACCTTTTAATCTGCTCACCAACTATATCTTTATGAGCCTTTTGGGCTGCTATATGAGGGCCGACAGTGAAAAATAACGAAAGCAAAATTCTGGTATTCATACCCGCATATCGCTGCGCAAAACAGATTGTGCGGGTATTGCAGCAATTTTCCGTGGAAGTGCAGCGCCTTGTAGACACAGTGATGGTGGTCGACAACCGTTCTCCCGATGACACTTTGGAAGTAGCGCAGGAAACGGGCAAACAGATTTTCACTGACTGTCATTTCAAGGTCTGGCTGAATAAGGAAAATTACGGCCTGGGAGGCTCCCACAAAGCTGCCCTGCGCTATGCCATCGAAAATGGATTTACACATCTGATAGTGCTGCACGGCGATGACCAGGCCGATATCAAGGACATAGTGCCCTTGCTGCGCAGTGGCGTGCATTTGGAAAATGATTGCCTTCTCGGCGCCCGATTTATGAAGGGCAGCAATCTGATCGGATATTCCACCTTCAGAACTTTTGGCAATGTGGTTTACAACGCGCTCTTTTCTCTGGTGGTGCTGAAGTCTGTGTGGGATCTCGGATCTGGATTGAACATGTACAGACTGAGCGCACTCGACAGCTACTACTATGAAACCTTTCCGGATGATCTGACATTCAATTACCTCATGCTGCTCGGCAGCTATCAGAAAAAGCAGAAAATCCGCTTTTTCCCCATCAGCTGGCGCGAAGAGGATCAGGTCTCCAACGTCAAAATTGTCCGCCAGGCATTCAAAGTGCTGGGGCTGCTGGCGGGATATGCCTTTGGCCGCGGCAGCTACCTCAAGAAGGACGTGCGCACCCGCAGATTTGATGAATATACGGGCACGATCGTCTACCATAAGGAGGTGTCGGAGCGCAACGGGGTCTCTACGTGAAGAGATTTATCGATTACAGTGTGATCGCGCTGGCGATTTTCGCCATCGGCTGGCTGCTGTTCAAGCACGAGATGCTGTCGCAGATACTGCAACAAAACACTGTACTTTATGTTGCGACCATCTTTGGCTTCTATCTGCTTTCCCATCTTTTCAGAATGATGCGGTTGGCGATTCTGACCCTTGAGCGCCGAGAGCTGATTCTCGCCCTGCCTGCAGCCCATGGACTTACGGCGCTTCCCGCAAGCCTGTTTCCCATGAAGCTGGGCGAAATACTCAGGCTGGCTTCTTTTTTTGTCGTCTGCGGTGATAGAACCAAGGCGTTGGCTGTCTGGCTGGTTGAACGCTTCATGGATGTAATCGTCCTCTGTAGCCTCATATCCGTTCTCTACATCGCCAACGTCGATGTCTCCGAAAATCTCAAGCTGATCTTTATCGTATTTTTTGTGGCTGCATCTCTGGCGGTGCTGACGCTGTTTGCCATAGCCAAGGTTTTTATTTTCATCAACCAGTATCTGGTTTTGTCCAGCTACACGCGCCGCGGGCTGGCGCTGCTGAAAATCAGTCACTCATTGCGACAGATAGAGCTGGAAATTCTCAAGTCGGTTCTGGGGCGCATGTCGGGGCTTATTCTGCTTTCCGTGGCCATCTGGCTGACGGAGATTCTGGTCATCTTCATTGTGCTGGGAACCGATTCGATTAAGTCCGCCGGTATATCGGAGTATTTCGTGGTGGCCTTATCCGGCATAGTCTTTGGGGACTTTAGCGAGTTCAACGGCATATACGGCTTGTCGCAGACCCTGGGGCTGATATTCCTGGTGCTGCTGTGTGCCGTCATCATCCTGTCCAGTCGAATCTTCAGAGGGGTGAAGAATTGAGCATTCTTTCCGATAAGAGAAAAGACATACTGGTCCTGTTCGATGATAGGGAATTTACCAACGACCAGATACGCATGCTGGTGGGGGATCGCCGTTATGGCGACATCATCTATCAGCGTCGCAGCCTCCATCGCTATCTGATGGAGCATGTGCCGGAATGGCTTAAAGGCAATGTCCTGCATCTGCGCAACCGCATAGATCTGGTGGCTGCCCGCAAGCGCATTGAACAAAGCGCGGATGACACGGCCCTGCTCATCATCTCCAGTCGCGCGGGCATCACCAGCTACGAGAGGCTGGCGCAGCTGTTTGAACGACTTCCCTATGCGGAAGAAAATTTCGTCGACAGAAGATACAAACCTCTGCTGAGCTTTTACGCCGATGGCCACGCGTTTCTGAACGAGTGGGAGCGCTTCTCCTTAAATCCGATACACGCCTGGGAAGAGCCGACAACCAATGCTGAGCGGCTGACCAGTCTGACGCCTGTGGATCTGGCGAGCATCAAGGAATTTCTGTCGTATATGCGCGGCGCCACCGAGGCCAGGCACTTCAACAAAGTGGAGATCGACAACTACTTCTATACCAAATGCTCTTCAGATAAAAAGAAAATGAAGGCGGAGTACCAGTTCTACAGTCTGGTGCCCGAGTCGATCCGGCCCTGGTTGGTGCAGCCTTTCGATTACATAGAGGAATCGGATCAGGCCTCCTATAAAATGATGCGGTTCTATCTGGCGGATGCCGCACTGCAATGGGTCCACAGCGCGTTTAGCGTGGAGTCCTTCGAACTGTTTATCGATCGGCTGCTCTTCTTTATCAACAATAGGCCCAAAAAGACCCTGGATAAAGCAGGTGTTCAGAAGGAATTCGACAAGCTCTTCATCAAGAAAGTGGACGAAAGGGTTGAGCAGCTGTTGCAGACCAATGAAGGCGCCCGACTGAATCAGATGCTCGCTGTCACCAATCCCAGCCTGGATATACGCACCCAGGTGACGCGATACAAAGGCTTGTTGGAAAAATACCAGAAGAGTTTCCTGATCAATTATCTGGTGGTTGGCCACGGGGATCCGTGTTTTTCCAATATCCTGTACGATCAGGAGCGCTATCTGTTGATGTTGATCGACCCCAAAGGCGCGACATCCGAAGCGGATATATGGACGCATCCGCTGTATGATCTGTGCAAAATTTCGCACAGCGTGCTTGGGAATTATGATTTCGTCAACAATGGACTGTACGATCTGACCCTGGATCAGGCCAACCGGTTTGAGCTGAGGTTGCATCAGTACCGTCATGATCCCTTCAAGGATATTTTCAGAAGGAAACTCCAGGAAAACAATTATGACTGGAAGGTGATCCGTCTGGCGGAAGCCTCGCTGTTTTTGTCTATGCTGCCTTTGCATCTGGATCACCCCAACAAGGTCGCAGCATTTATTCTGACCGCAAACAAGATACTGGATGAAATAGAGTATGGGCAGTTTTGAGAGTGAGCAGGGGACCATAGTTGTCGATGTCGATGGAACCTTGTGCCCGGTTAAAAGAAAGGATGAGCGTTACGAGGATCTGGTGCCTTACACGCCCATGGTGGAGAAACTGCGCGAGTATCAGAGCAAGGGCTACACCATATTGCTGTATACATCACGCAACATGAATACCCATAAGAGTAATCTGGGCAAAATCAACAAGCTGACGGCTCCTCTATTGTTGCAATGGCTGGAAAAGTGGCAGATCCCCTATGATGAGATACTGTTTGGCAAGCCCTGGCCACAGAAAAAAGGCTTTTATGTCGACGATCGGGCCATAAGGCCGGACGAATTTTTACAGCTGTCCGAGGAGGAAATCCATCAGCTCCTGGGAGAAAAATAAGAAGATAAAAATCTATGACAAATATCCTTATCACCATGGCGGGCAGAGGCTCCCGCTTCTACAAGGCCGGTTATCAAGTGCCCAAGTATGCGATAGAGGTTCACGGTCGCACCCTGTTTGAATGGTCCATGAAGTCTTTGGAAGGCATCATTCGCAGTGATGACCGGCTGATTTTTGTCTGCCTGGCGGAGAATAATTCCGGCGATTTCGTGCGCTCCATGTGCGCTGCCATGGGATTTTCCAATGTCGTTATACAGGAATTGGACGGTGTCACCGATGGTCAGGCCACCAGCGCTTATCTGACCCGCTCCCATTGGCGATTGGATGAGCCGCTGTTGGTGTACAACATAGATACCTATGTGGAGCCTTCCGCTATCAGTGCCGATTGTATCCGCCCCGGATCGAACGGTTGGATTCCCTGCTTTCAAGTGCCGGGCAGCCATTGGAGTTTCGTGCGCCTGGGCAGTGATGGCTGGGCGGTGGAAGTGGCCGAGAAAACCCGCATCTCCGACTTCGCTTCCATAGGGTTGTATTGGTTCGCGACTGGGCAAGTGTTCGTGGAGGCTTATGAGGCTTTTTTTACCAGTCCGGATTCCCTGGTAAATGGAGAAAAATATATAGCGCCGCTTTACGGCCACTTGATCAAGAATGGAATGAAAGTCTCGATTTCCGATATTCCCGTGGATGCCGTCCACGTGCTCGGAACGCCGGAAGAACTGCAGCAGTTTTCACAGCTCAAGCTCGATTGTTGAACGCTTGTCTAAAATCAGCACCAATAAGGCCCATGAAATAAAAAGGGCTTACAATTGTAAGCCCTTAATTTCTCCGCGACTCAAGGAGCCCAGGGATTCTCGATCGACCAGCGGATATCCTGATCGAAATTCTCGGACTCATCCCAGACCTCATTTACTTTGCCATCGGTAATCCACAGATCAGCCGAGTGATGACGGATAAAGCGCGACGGATAATTGTGTGATGAGAAGGTGACCCCACCCAAGGGACTTGCATGTGCGCAGAAGGTCGCGTCCTGCCTGTAGAGATCGGAATTTTGCAATGGATCTATACGCAGGCGGGAGTTGGCGTGACGCAGATAATGGCCGGTGTAGTTGCGCGATTCGAAAGAATAGCAGCTGGGATTTGCCAGCCCGGCGACAATTTTCCAGGTAGCATCCATTTTCAGATAATCCATGCTGGAGCTGTTGACCACGGCCGTGTGACCCAGGCTGTTCATATGGCGTATATAGCGATTGGTATACCCGGGCGTAAGAACGCGCAGGGATTTCCACGATCCCAGTGGCAGTTGCACACTGCTTTGCCACCAGCCGTTGATGGGCGCCCAGGAGGCGTCAGCGCGGAAGCCGGCCGTGTCTTCCAGCTGATACAACCAGAGTTCGGCATTTGTGTGCCGGATGTAATGGTTCGGATAATTCTTCGATTCCAAAGAAATACCGCCGCTACCGTCCAGGGCCGGGCGGAGGCAGAAGGTGGCGTCCTGCTTGAAAATTTCGCTGCCGTCATTCGTGTTCAAGCGGATTCTGTAGCCGGAATGTCGCAGAAATTGATTGGGTGAATTGACGGATTCCAGCGATATGCAGTTCGGGTCCGCAAGCCCGGCGACAATCTTCCAAGTGGAACTCAACTTCAGCTGATCGCTGCTGTTACTGCTGACGACCTCGGTGCTGCCCAGCGCATTCTGATGGCGGATATAGCGGTTGGAAATGCCTGGAGCCACAGTGCGGAATGAATAGGGCGCGCCCAGATGTAGATAGGGATTGCTGTTGATCAGCGCCAAATTCGCTTCGCGCACTTTGGCAAAATCCATTTTCTGGATTTGTCTGTCATAGGTGAAAAAGCCATTCAGCTCGTCTTCCACGTCGGTTATCTCGGTATATACCGCAGCGCTCAACCCCCTCAGCGTGGCGATTTCCCGCAGCTCCTTGGTTTTTCTGATGTAGGCATTGGTCAGGCTGTTGGAGTTGGGATAGGTGCGGTAGCAGCATGTGACACCCGGATTCCACATATGACCGTCGATACGCAGTGAATCCCCACCAAATTCTCCCAGCACCGCCGGGCGGTTGGTTTGGTGTGCGGTCCAAGTTGGGCCGGGATAATCGTGAATGGAAATGATATCGCCGTATCCCGAATCGCCTGGCGCGAAGTTGATGCCGGAATGGGTGTTGATCAGCCGCGTGGGATCCCAGGATTTGAAGGTGTTGGCCATGCGGGGCATGTCGAAATCTCCCCATGACTCATTGAAAATCACCCAGCTGACAATGGAGGGCGAGGAAAAATGTTCCTGGACGATTTCCTGGGCAGAGGCTTCGAAATTGCTGCGGGCAACGGAATTGCTTTCAGCGTCCGGCGCGTGCGGCATGTCCTGCCATACCAGAAGTCCGATTTTGTCAGCCCAGTAATACCAGCGCTGCGGCTCCACCTTGAGGTGTTTGCGCACCATGTTGAATCCCAGGGATTTTATTGCCAGTAGATCGAAGATCAGGGCCGCGTCTGTGGGTGCGGTGTAAAGTCCATCCGGCCAATAGCCCTGATCGAGTGGGCCGTATTGAAAAACATATTTGCCATTGAGCAGTGGGCGGGCAATGCCGCCTGGATTGCCAACCGAAATCGACCGCATACCGAAGTAGCTTTTGACTTCGTCCACTATGTTGGAGCCGCTGCGCAGGCGCACGGTCAAGTCATAGAGAAAGGGATCATCCGGCGACCATAAATGCGGTGTGGGTATGGAAATATTGATTTGTGTGTTGGCGCTGCCGGTGGCGGTGTTTATATGGGTAGATCCGGTGGACACTACAGCTTCAACGGTCTGCCCATTCAGGCCGGTGGCATGCACGGTCAGTTTGAGTTGCTTGTTGGTCACATCCGGCACTGTGCTCAGGCGTGTGATGCGCGCAGCGGGAACTGCTTCCAGCCAGACCGTTTGCCATATTCCTGAGATTGGTGTGTAAAAAATCCCTCCGGGTTGATTTGTCTGCTTGCCGCGCATATGCATGCCGTCGGTGGAGTCGAAGGCGCCCACGACTATGTCGTTGCTGCCACTGCGCAAGTACGAGGTGATATCGAATTCAAAGGCGTCATATCCACCTATATGGCTGCCCACCCGATTGCCATTGATATAGACGGTGGCCTTGCGATCCACCGCGCCGAAATGCAGCAGTACTCGGCGGCCGGACCAGTTTGATGGCACAGTGAAGCTGCGCTTGTACCACATGTTGAGCTCATTCATGCGTTGAATGCCGGACAAATAGGACTCCACCGGGTAGGGCACCAAAATGGTTTCTGCATTGGTAGGGAAATTGGGCGCCGTGGTGGGCGGATTATCGGCATTGGGCGCAGAGCTGCCGCCGATATATCGCCATTGTCCGTTTAGATTCATCCAGTCGGGTCGTGTCATCTGCGGGCGCGGATATTCCGGCAGCGGGATGGGGGCCTGTAGGGCCTGGGTAGTCCAGGGGGTTGTCAGAACAGGCGTGGCTGCGAAGGACAGCGAGCTGTTCCACAGTAAATAGGCGAGTAGGCAACAAAATGTCGCAAGCAGCTTTTTCATGGAGTTTTCCTAGTCGGCAATGAAGTCCGTGAGAATTATTTATACCAATGACCGGCCGCGGAAATTTCCGCGACCGGTGAGGCGGGGATTGGCGTATTTGATTACAAAACCTTGATCCAATCGAAATTGGGACCGCCGGAGGAGTTTTGCGCGGTAAAGCGCACGGTGTTGAGTCCAGGCTGCAGAGTCAGGGTGATCCACTTGTACTCGCTGAAGCTGCTGTTGCTACCCGTGCTGCTGAAAGTCTCGGTTTGATTGCCGGCACCGTTGACGGAAACGCTCATGGTTTTGTTGCCGGACGTGGCGTAGCGCACCTGGAAGGTACGGGTCATGGCGGAGGGTGAAACCATTTGGAATTCTATGTAGCTGCCCGCGTAATCGGCGAGGTCCACATAGGTGCTGTGTTTGACGCCCGTCATGGTGGTTTGATACTCCGCCTCAAAAACCCCGGCTCTCAAGTTGGGATATTTGTTACGCAGATTCTTCATGACGCGTTTCATCATGGCTTCAGTGGTTTCATAGGTTACACCCGGGGCGACATTCACCACGCCGGCGTAGCTGTAGCCGTATTGATCGTGCCGCATGTAGGACATGGAACCAGGCATGCCACCGTTGTGTTCCCAGTTGTTGCCCACAGTCCAGCTGCTGCCTTCAGACCCGTCCGGATTGATCAGGTCGCCGCCTCTTCCCCATCCATGTGCGTAGTGAAAATGCTGGCATACGGGAATTGCCGTATGGGAGCTTGACCGTGTGATAGACGAGCTCACGATGGTCGGTGGAACCAGCATTTTATTGAGATTGGTATTGTTCAGGATTTTGAGTTCATCCATGGCGTTCAAAATCTTCACCAGAGCGCGGGAGCTTGCACTCCAGGTGGTATCCACATAGAAGCCGCCGTACTGCACAGGAACTTGTACATTGGGGTTATCTGAGTTGTATGCCTGCTTATTCTGCGGGTAATCAAAATGGAAATAATAGGCTTCGTTGGGATGCTGATTGTTGAAAAAACTCTGGGAGGTACGCAGTTCCAGCGTGTGGTCCCAGTTGGATTTTATGCGGCTGTCAAAGAAGTCCTGCAGGGACTGGCCGGACACGCGCTCGATGATGCGTCCGAGAATTTGCGGTCCGAAATTGTTGTAGCTCCAGCCTGTGCTTCTTGTGTCGCAACGGTTCTCTCCGGGTTGTATGGCACCTGTTCCCGTGCCTGGAACATTGGGTATGGGAGAGATGATTGCGGCTTTGATGATCTGGTCGGTGAAATTGGCCGGGACGCTCAGTCCACGGCTGGTCAATTTCTGTCTGACCTGCGGCAGTTCAAAGGTATTCACCTCATCGCCGATCCAACCGGATCTGTGGGACAGCAGATGGCCGACAGTGATGGATTCCAAGCGCGCACGATTTTGCACCAGGGAAGTATTGTTCAGATCAATACCTTCGTAGTACACGGGATGATTCAAAATACCGTTGGGTCCGAATACTTTGCTATCGAGGCTTAGTTGTCCGTCTTGCACGAGTTTCATGATGCCGAGCGCAGTTGTCGGCTTGTGAATACTCGCTACGCGGAAGGTGTGATGAGGCTGTACCAGAACGGTTCCGGTGGCATTGGCGGACCCGAAGGCCTTTTCATAAATAATTTTGTTGTCCAGCGCTATGGTAAAGCTGCCGCCGAAGCCATTGTTTCTTACGCCTACCGGCAGGCTGGCTTGTTGCGCCGCAGTCAGGTTGGAATTGTAGACGCGGAGGTGGGCTAGAAATTCCCCATCCAATTCAGGCAGATACGGACTGACGATATCTATAGCTGCATTGGCTTGATGCACAAGCGCGCACAGCAGAGCTGAAGATAAAGCCTTGATGGCAAAATTTTTGGTCCTGGACATAAAGCAACGTCTCCTGATTTAGAAATGAATCAACATTTTTCAACTCACACAGGATGTGTTAGGGATGACAATGCAGAAATTGCCCAAAAAACGCATATCCGGCGCGCGCGGCACACTGCCGTGCGCGATAAAGAAAAATTGCGGGCTCTGGATAAATGTTTGGGTGGGCAAATTGATTGGTCTTCCCTTACGCATTCTTATGTAAGCTGATGGTCTCCACATGAATCCTCAATTAATTATCAGGTTATTCATTGGAGAACCGCGATGGTTACACTCCTTTGTGGCGGCATGGAAGCGAGGTGCCGGTGATGGCCGGTTCCGGTGAGCCCCTGGGGTATCCGGCGCTGGGTTTCGAGCAATGGCCACCTATATCAAAATTTTTTGATATAGGTGGCTTATCCTGCTACACTCCGCTCCATGTCTGATTCAGCCCAACCCTTCGATCCCCTGGCCCAGCTGCTCAAGGCAGCGGGCGATGATTTGCGGTTGTCGATTCTTCAGGCGCTGGCGCGGGATTCCTATGGGGTGTTGGAGTTGGCTCAGGTGTTTGAGATAGGACAGTCGGGCATGAGCCACCACCTCAAGGTGTTGGCCAATGCGGGGCTGGTCACCACCCGGCGCGAGGGTAATTCGATCTTCTACCGCCGCGCCAACTACGCCCCAGAGGATCCGTTTGCCGGATTGAAGCGCGAGCTTTTCAGACAGATAGATGCGGCTCCCCCCGCGCCGCCCCTGGTGCATCTGGACAGGGTGTGGCGGGACCGCAGCGAGGCATCCAGACGGTTTTTTCTGGAGAACGCCAACAAGTTCCGGGAGCAGCAGGATCTGATCGCGGGATTCGAGGTTTACGGGCATCAGGTGGCGGAGCTGCTGGCCTTGAGCCCCCAGCGCGCCTGCGAGCGGGCGCTGGAGGTGGGACCGGGAGCGGGCGAGTTCCTGCCGGTGCTGAGTGCGCGCTTTGCCCGGGTGCTGGCGCTGGATAACAGCCCCGAGATGCTGGCCCAGGCGCGGCAGCTCGCGGAGCAGGCGGTGCTGGGCAATATCGAATTTATCGAGGGCGATACTGGGTACTTGCGGCAGCAGCCGGCGGCCTTTGATTGTGCAGTCGCCAATATGGTGCTGCACCATACCCCGTCGCCGGCCAGTTTGCTCGCGGACATAGGGTTCAGCCTCAAGCCCGGCGGCGTGCTGCTGTTGACGGAGCTCTGCCGACACGACCAGAGCTGGACCCGGGACGCCTGTGGCGATCTCTGGCTGGGGTTTGACCCCGAAGACCTGCAAAACTGGGCGGAGACCGCCGGCCTGCAGGAGGGACAGAGCGTGTACTTTGCTCTGCGCAACGGATTTCAGATTCAGGTGCGGCAGTTCATCAAACCGCCGCTGTAAATCATTTATCAGGAGCATAGATTATGGCCCTTTATTCCGTATTCACCTCGGAGTCCGTCTCCGAAGGCCATCCCGACAAAATGGCGGATCAAATTTCGGATGCCGTACTGGATGCGATACTCAAAGAAGACCGCAATGCCCGGGTGGCGGTAGAGACTCTGGTGAAAACCGGCATGGCCATCATCGCCGGTGAAGTGCGCACCTCCACTTATATCGACCTGGAGGATCTGGTGCGTCAGGTGATTCTCGATATCGGCTACAACAGCAGCGATGTCGGATTCGACGGCGCCTCCTGTGCGGTGCTCAACGCTATTGGTAAGCAGTCCGCCGATATCGCCATGGGGGTCGATGAAGGGGACAACAAAGACCTGGGGGCGGGTGACCAGGGATTGATGTTCGGTTATGCCACCAATGAAACCGATGTCTTGATGCCTGCGCCTATTTACTACGCCCACCGTCTGGTGGAGCGCCAAGCGTTTCTGCGCAAGAGCGGCCAGTTGCCCTGGTTGCGCCCGGATGCCAAGAGCCAGGTGACTTTGCGTTACGAAGGTGACCGCCCGGTGGCTGTGGATGCGGTGGTGCTCTCCACCCAGCACAGCCCCAATGTCAGTCAGAGTGTCATACGCGAGGCGGTGATGGAGGAGGTGATCCAGCATGTGCTGCCCAAAGAGTGGTTGCACAGCGGCACCAAGTACCATATCAACCCCACCGGCCAATTCGTGATCGGCGGTCCCGTGGGCGACTGCGGGCTCACCGGGCGCAAGATCATAGTGGATACCTACGGCGGTATGGCGCGGCACGGCGGCGGCGCCTTTTCCGGCAAAGACCCCTCCAAAGTGGACCGCTCCGCCGCCTATGCCGGCCGTTATGTGGCCAAAAATATAGTGGCCGCCGGCTTGGCGGACCGCTGCGAAATCCAGGTTTCCTACGCCATAGGCGTGGCTGAACCCACATCGATTTCGGTAAATACCTTCGGCACCGGCAAGTTGAGCGATGCCGCGATCGTGGAACTGGTGCGCCAGCATTTCGATCTGCGCCCCCGCGGTCTGATCGACATGCTCAATCTGCTGCGCCCCATCTACCGGGCCACGTCGGCCTACGGCCATTTCGGTCGCGAGCTGCCGGATTTCACCTGGGAGAAAACCGACAAAGCCGACGCCTTGCGCAAAGCGCTCTAAGCCTCACCCAAACAGGACAGAATCATGACCTTTACCGATTACAAAGTCGCCGATATAGAGCTGGCCAGTTGGGGCCGCAAAGAAATTCAAATTGCCGAAGGTGAAATGCCTGCGCTGATGGCGCTGCGAGAAAAATATCGCGCGGAGCAACCTTTGAAAGGCGCCCGCATCATGGGCTGTATCCACATGACCATTCAGACGGCGGTGCTGATCGAAACTCTGGTGGCCTTGGGTGCGGAAGTGCGCTGGTCCTCCTGCAATATCTTTTCGACCCAGGACCACGCCGCCGCCGCCATAGCCGCCGCCGGCATACCTGTGTTCGCCTGGAAAGGGGAGACAGAAGAAGAATTCTGGTGGTGTATCGAGCAAACCATTCTCAAGGACGGCAAACCCTGGAATGCCAACATGATTTTGGACGACGGCGGCGACCTGACTCAGGTGGTACACGATAAATATCCCGCCATGCTCGACCATATTCACGGCATATCGGAAGAGACCACCACAGGTGTGCACCGCTTGCTGAAGATGTTGGAGGAGGGCACGCTCAAAGTGCCGGCCATCAACGTGAATGATTCGGTCACCAAGTCCAAAAATGACAACAAATACGGCTGCCGCCACAGCTTGAATGACGCCATCAAGCGCGGCACGGACCATCTGTTGTCCGGCAAAAAAGCCCTGGTCATAGGCTATGGGGACGTGGGCAAAGGCTCTGCGGCTTCTCTGCGCCAGGAGGGCATGATCGTCAAGGTGACGGAGATCGATCCCATCTGCGCCATGCAGGCCTGTATGGATGGTTATGAAGTTGTGTCGCCCTACAAGAACGGCATCAATACCGGCCGCGTAGAGGACATAGACCACGATCTGCTCGGCAAGACCGATCTGGTTGTCACCGCCACAGGCAATATCAACGTCTGTGATGCCGCCATGTTGCAGAGCCTGAAAAACGGCGCTGTGGTGTGCAATATCGGCCATTTCGACAATGAGATTGATACGGCTTTCATGCGCAAAAACTGGGAGTGGGAGGAAATCAAACCCCAGGTGCACAAGGTCTATCGCGACTACGCCAAGAACGACCATCTGATTCTTTTGTCCGAAGGTCGCTTGGTGAATCTCGGCAATGCCACCGGCCATCCCTCGCGTATCATGGACGGCTCTTTCGCCAACCAGGTGTTGGCGCAGATCTATCTGTACGAGCGCAAATTCGCCGATCTGCCGGCCTCGGAAAAGGCCCAGCAGCTCTATGTGAAAGTGCTGCCCAAAAAGCTGGATGAGGAAGTGGCCAAAGCCATGGTGGAAGGATTTGGCGGCGTGCTGACCCGTCTGCGTCCTGAGCAGGCGGAGTATATCCACGTGGATGTGGATGGCCCCTACAAACCCGAAAGCTATAAATATTAAACCGGCCGGGTGGCATCGCCACCCGCGCCCGATCTTTTTGACCAACACACGGCCAAGCTATGAGCGACGAATTCCGCCTGAGTTTTGAATTTTTTCCACCGAAGACCGATCAGGGCCGGGATAACCTCATGGCCGTGGCCGATGAGCTGAATCGTTTCCAGCCGGAATTTTTTTCTGTGACCTACGGCGCCGGCGGCTCCACTCGCGATAACACCAAAAATACGGTGCAGATGCTGAAAAGCCGCGGCCTGGATGTGGCGCCCCACCTGTCCTTCGGCGGCGATGACGAAGCCACCATTCTGAAGTTGCTGGGCGATTATCAGGCCATGGGCATCAATCGTTTGGTGGCGCTGCGCGGCGATCGCCCCTCCGGCATGGGGGGCATGTCCCAGATGGTGTACGCCAATCAATTGGTGGAATTCATTCGCCGGCACTTCGGCCCGGCGTTTCATCTGGAAGTGGCGGCCTATCCGGAAATTCATCCGGAAGCCAACAGCTATGATGACGACATCCGCTATCTGAAGGGCAAGTTCGACGCGGGCGCAGACTCCGCCCTCACCCAGTATTTTTTCAATCCGGACGCTTATTTTTACTTTATCGAGCAGTGCCACAGGGCCGGTATCCACCAGCCCATAGTGCCGGGCATCATGCCCATCACCAACTTCAAGAATCTGTCGCGCTTCAGCGACAACTGCGGGGCGGAAATTCCCCGCTGGGTGCGCAAGCGGCTGGCGGCCTATGGTGACGATCTGGAGAGCGTCAAAGCCTTCGGTCTGGATTTGGTGACCGAGCTGTGCGAGACCCTGCTGGACAACGGCGCCCCGGGCCTGCATTTCTACACCATGAACCAGATAGAACCCACCGCGACCCTGCTGCGCAATCTGGGGCTGGATCCTCAATAACATGCGTGTTCCCCGCGTTTATGTGGCCGACCCTCTGCGGGTCGGCGACACCCTATCCTTGGCGGAGGCCCAGAGCCACTACCTGGGCAAGGTGCTGCGCATGGAACCGGGGCGCGCCCTGGTGGTGTTCAATGGCGACGGTCGCGAGTACGGCGCCAGCATCACCCAGGTCAGCAAGCGCTCTGTGGATATACACATACTGGAAATGCGGGAAGCGCAGCGCGAATCGCCCCTGCACACCCATCTGGCCATAGGCATATCCCGGGGCGAGCGCATGGATTGGGTGCTGCAGAAAGCCACGGAGCTGGGCGTCAGCATGATTACGCCTCTGTTCACCGAGCGCACGGAAGTGCGCCTGCAGGGCGAGCGCCTCGCCAAGAAAATGGAACACTGGCGCCAGATCACCATCAGCGCCTGCGAGCAGTGCCAGCGCGCCGTCCTGCCGGAACTGGTGGATGCCGTGGATCTCAATGAATTCCTTGCGGCCGGACCGCCCGGTTTGAAGCTGGTGCTGCATCACCGCAGCGACCAGTCCATCAAGCAGCTGCCGGTCCCCGAGACTGTCACATTGCTGGTGGGGCCGGAAGGCGGCCTGAGCGATCAGGAGATAGAGCGGGCCATGACGACCTTCCACTACACCCCCCTGACCCTGGGGCCGCGCGTACTGCGCACAGAAACAGCCCCTCTGGCGGCGCTCACCGCCGTGCAGCTTCTCTGGGGGGACCTGGGGTAGCCGTTCTATTTCTTCATCAATCCCGGCGCGCGTATACTTGCGCGACGCTATCAACCCCCTCAGGATCCAGCAGTGAGTGAAGATAAGCCCCAAAGTGCCGACAGCTATGTCAACTGGTTTCGCCATGCCTGTCCCTATATCAATTCACACAGGGGTAAGACCTTCGTCATCATGTTGCCGGGTGACTGCATAGAACACGGCAATTTCAGCAACATCATTTCCGACATTGCGCTGCTGTCCAGTCTGGGGGTGCGGCTGGTGGTGGTGCACGGTGCGCGCAATCAGATCGATGAAATGCTGGGCGATGAGGCGGCCTCCCAGTTCCATAAGGGGCTGCGCATCACCCCGCGGGAGCAGATGGACGCGGTGCTCAAGGCCGTGGGCAGCATCCGCTTCAAGCTGGAGGCCCATTTTTCCAACGGATTGCCCAGCTCTCCCCTGTACGGCGCCAAGATCCGCATGCGCAGTGGCAACTTCATCACCGCCATGCCCCAGGGGGTAATCGACGGCATAGATTTCCAGTACACAGGCAAGGTGCGCAATGTGGATCGCCAGGGCATCATCAGTCTGCTGGACTCCGGCGCCATGGCGCTGGTCTCCCCTCTGGGCTATTCGGCCACTGGCGAAATCTTCAACCTCAATTTTGCCGATGTTGCCATTCACATCGCCCTCGGCATCAATGCCGACAAGCTGATCGCCTTCAATGATGACGGCCCCATACGCGACGCCGATGGCACCACCTACAGGGAAATGACGCTGCTCAAATGCGAGAAATTCCTGGTGGAGCAGCCCGTGGCGAATCGCAGCAACACTTATTTTTCACTGCGCGCCTGCTATAAAGCCTGCGACGGCGGCGTGCCCCGCGCCCATGTGATTTCCTCCCGGGAGGACGGCGCGCTGCTGAAAGAACTGTTTACCCGCGACGGCGCCGGCACCATGGTGTACAGGGACAGTTATGAAACCATCCGCCGCGCCCGCATAGATGATGTGCAGGGGTTGCTCAAACTCATAGAGCCTCTGGAATCGGACGGCATACTGGTGAAGCGCTCCCGCGAGCGGCTGGAGCAGGAGATTCACAGTTTTACGGTGATGGAAAAGGATGGTCTGATCATCGGCTGCGCGGCGCTTTATCCCTTTTCCGAGCCCGGCGCAGGCGAACTCGCCTGTGTCGCGGTACATAAGGATTACCGCCGCGACGGCCGCGCCGCCAAACTCCTCACCCATCTGGAGCGCCAGGCGCTCAAACTGGGCATCAACCGCCTTTATGTGCTTACCACCCAGACCGCCCACTGGTTTATCGAGCAGGGCTTTGTGGAAACCCTGGTGGATCTGCTGCCGGTGGAACGCAAGGCGCTCTACAACTACCAGCGAAAATCCAAGGTTTTCGTCAAACATCTGCACGAAATCCGCTGACTTGGCGGATACGCACCCGTCCTCCCGTTCGCCGAGCCTGCACATAGGGTCTAGACTTGCCATAGACCCTGAATTCGTGTTTTGCATAACGGGTGATTGATGGAGCCTTCGGCCAACGATCTGCGACAGATCGACATTATCAAGATGTACAACACCAAACGGTGTTTGGTGATCGACGATTTTCCGGAAATTCGCGGATCGCTGATGCGCACCCTGAAGAATTTTGGTGTGGAAATGGTGGACACTGCGGCGGATGGCGACGAGGCGGTCAAGCTGTGCAGCCAGAATCATTACGACATAGTGATCTGCGATTACAACCTGGGGGCCGGCAAAGACGGCCAGCAGGTGCTGGAAGAGGTGCGCTATCTGCGCGTGCTGCTGATGACCAGTCTGTTCATCATGCTCACGGGGGAGTCCTCGCGGGAAATGGTGCTCGGCGCAATCGAATGCCAGCCGGACGATTACATCACCAAACCTTATACCGAAGCCTCGCTGCGCATGCGCCTCAACCGCGCCATAGTGCGGCACGAAGCCCTGTTGCCCATCAAAAAAGCCATTTCCGAAGGCGATTATCAAAAAGCCGTGGACGGCTGCAATGAGATGATCAAGGCCGGCAGCCGTTACACCAACGACTGCATCAAAATGAAGGGACATCTGCTGTTTTTGCTGCGCAAGCTGGCGGAAGCCAAACGGCTCTATGAGAGCGTGCTGGATAAAAAGCCCATCGTCTGGGCGAAACTCGGTATGGGCAAAACCCTGCTGGAAATGGGCAAGCTGGATTCCGCCGAGGACATTCTGGAAGAGGTGTTGCGCGAAGATAACCGCTATGTGGAGGCGCACGACCTGCTGGCGGAGATCTTTGTCGCCAAGAATGACATGCTCAAGGCTCAGAAGGCCGTGGAGCGCGCCTCCCAGGTATCCCCAAAATCGGCGCACCGCCACCGCAAACTCGCCGAACTGGCGGATATCAACGGCGACGACGAACTCTCGGCCAAATCCCACCAGAACGCCATCAAGTGGGCCATGAATTCCTGCCACGAATCCGTCCAGGATTATTTCAATTTCGCCCGCAAGGTGTCGGATGTGGTGCGCAACAGCGGCGGCAGCGCGAGCGAGGGCAATACCATGGTCAAGCAGGCCGTCAGCTACCTCGACCGCGCTCGCAAGCGCTACGGCCACACCCCGGAAGTGGAGGCGCAGTCCCAAATGGTGGAGGCCCAGCTGTTCCACAGTCAGGGCAAGATGGACAAGGCCATGGAGGCCACGGAGAAGGCGAAAAAGCTCTACAAAGACCTCAACAACCCCTCTGTGGATACCAGCCTGGAGTTCGCCCGCACCCTGCACACCATGAATGAGGAGGACCAGGCCAGGGCGATACTCGCCACTCTGGCGGCCCGGCATCCCAACGACAAAAAACTGTTGCGCATCATCGATGGCATCACCAGCGAACCCATTTCCGATGACGGCCGCGTAGTGGCCACCAAACTGACCCGCACCGGCATCAACTCCTACGAGCAGAAGGATTTCGATACGGCAATCGAAGTGTTCAATCAGGCCATAGCGGCCTATCCGAAACACATAGGCCTGAACCTCAACCTGATACAAGCGGTGCTGGCGGCCACGGAGGTGGGCGGCAACAACCCGAGATACGAAAGGCTCTGCCGCCGCAGTATGCGCGCCATAGGCAACCTGACCGCCGATCACAAGCAGTTCAAGCGCTATGAGTTTCTGCAGAAGCAGTTGAGCAAGCATTATCCCAAGGCGCTGACGGCGGTGTAGACAAGCCGCGCGCGGCGCTTTTGGGCCGCAGCGCGCTTTTTGGTATCCTTGCCGGCTTTCCCGCCCTTGGCCAGTTGAGGTTCCCATGCCCCAGTACCGTTCCCGCACCACCACCGCCGGTCGCAACATGGCCGGCGCCCGCGCCCTCTGGCGCGCCACCGGCATGAAGGATGAAGACTTCCAGAAACCCATCATCGCCGTGGTCAATTCCTTCACCCAGTTCGTGCCCGGACACGTCCACCTGAAGGATCTGGGCCAGCTGGTCGCCCGCGAAATCGAAAAAGCCGGCGGTGTTGCCAAGGAATTCAACACCATAGCCGTGGACGACGGTATCGCCATGGGCCACGACGGCATGCTCTACAGCCTGCCCAGCCGCGACATCATCGCCGACTCGGTGGAATACATGGTCAACGCCCACTGCGCCGACGCCATGGTGTGTATCTCCAACTGCGACAAGATCACCCCTGGTATGCTGATGGCCGCCATGCGGCTGAACATCCCGGTGGTATTCGTCTCCGGCGGTCCCATGGAGGCGGGCAAAACCAAGCTCGCCACCCACGGCCTGGACCTGGTGGATGCCATGGTAATCGCCGCCGACAGCTCCGTTTCCGACGAAACCGTCGCCGAATACGAGCGCAGCGCCTGCCCCACCTGCGGTTCCTGCTCCGGCATGTTCACCGCCAACTCCATGAACTGTCTGACCGAAGCCCTGGGCTTGAGCCTGCCGGGCAACGGCACAGTGCTGGCCACCCATGCGGACCGCAAAGGGTTGTTCGAGCGCGCCGGCTCCCTGATCGTGGAGCTGACCCGCCGCTATTACGAGCAGGGCGACACCAGCGTCCTGCCGCGCAGCATCGGCAGCAATGAGGCCTTTGCCAACGCCATGTCCCTGGATATCGCCATGGGCGGCAGCACCAACACCATCCTCCACCTGCTGGCCATTGCCCGCGAAGCCGGGGCGGATTTCAACCTCAGCACCATCGACCACCTGAGCCGCAAGATTCCCCAGCTGTGCAAAGTGGCGCCCAACACCCAGAAGTACCACATAGAGGATGTGCACAGGGCGGGCGGTATTTTCGGCATACTCGGTGAGCTGGACCGGGCGGGCCTGCTCAACACCCAGTGCCCTACGGTTCACTCGAAAACCCTGCGCGAAGCCATAGACACCTGGGACATTACGCTCAGGCCCAGTCCGGAGGTGGTCAAGTTCTATAGGGCCGGTCCCGCGGGCATTCCCACCCAGCAGGCGTTCAGCCAGGACACACGCTGGCCCACCCTGGACGCCGATCGCGCCCAGGGGTGTATCCGCTCTCTGGAGCACGCCTATTCCCGCGAAGGTGGACTTGCGGTGCTCTACGGCAATATCGCGGAAAAAGGCTGCGTGGTGAAAACCGCCGGCGTCGATGAAAGCAACCTGGTGTTTGAAGGCGTTGCCCATGTCACCGAATCCCAGGATCAGGCGGTCCAACATATCCTGGATGGCCTGGTGAAACCCGGCGACGTGGTCATAGTCCGCTACGAAGGCCCCAAAGGCGGCCCCGGTATGCAGGAGATGCTCTATCCCACCTCCTATCTGAAGTCCAAAGGCTTGGGCAAGGTCTGTGCGCTGCTCACCGACGGCCGCTTCTCCGGTGGCACCTCAGGCCTGTCCATAGGCCACGTCAGCCCGGAAGCGGCTTCCGGTGGCGCCATAGGTCTGGTGCGCGATGGCGATCACATCAAAATCGATATCCCCAACCGCAGCATCAATGTGCTGGTCAGTGATGAAGAGCTGGCTGCCCGCCGACTGGAGCAGGACAAGATCGGCTGGAAACCTAAGGCCCCCCGCCCGCGTCAGGTCAGCGCCGCATTGAAGGCTTACGCTCTGCTCGCCACCAGCGCGGATATGGGCGCCGTGCGGGATCTGGAAAAACTGGAAAATCTGAGCCGATTGTAGGTTCTGACTCCGGGCCGGAGTCCCCGCCGGGGCTCCGGCTTGCGCCCTGGGCATAGTCAA
>Ga0065721_10003988_pt1 | contig 61764 bp, 47 predicted proteins | sample Mesricmetagenome_FD_59108 | JGI IMG/M metagenome (GOLD analysis project Ga0065721, IMG submission 59108) | Mesophilic microbial community from rice straw/compost enrichment Sample: eDNA_1 v2 (version 2) | ecosystem: Engineered > Solid waste > Grass > Composting > Bioreactor | place: USA: Davis... | reverse complement strand
CCGTAGGCGCCGATCGGCAGGCCGCCGCCGATGATCTTGCCGAGGGCGGTCAGGTCGGGCTCGATCGCCGCGCGGTCCGGGAAGGCGGCGAACGTCTGCGTCGTGCCGTAATGGAAGCGGAAGGCCGTAATGACCTCGTCATAGATGACGAGGGCTCCGGCTTCGCGCGCCATGCGGCAGACGTCCTCGAGGAAGCCGGGCTTCGGCATGACCATGCCGAAGTTGCCGACGATCGGCTCGACGAGGACGGCGGCGACGTCGTCGCCCCAGCGCTCGAGCGCGAGCTTCAGCCCTTCCGTATCGTTGAACGGAACGGTGATGACTTCGCTGGCGATGCTGACCGGAATGCCCGCGCTGTCCGGAATGCCGAGCGTCGAAGGGCCGGAGCCCGCAGCGACGAGGACAAGATCCGAGTGGCCGTGGTAGCAGCCGGCGAACTTGACGATCTTCGTCCGCTTCGTCGCCGCGCGGGCGACGCGGATCGTCGTCATGACGGCTTCCGTGCCGGAATTGACGAAGCGAACCTTGTCCAGCGACGGGATTGCTTCCTTCAGCCTGCGGGCCAGCACGATCTCGAGCTCCGTCGCCGTTCCGTACAACACCCCGTTCTGCGCTGCGCGAACGATCGCATCCGTCACATGCGGATGCGCATGGCCCGTAATGATCGGGCCGAAGGCTGCTAAATAATCGATGTACCGGTTGCCGTCCGCGTCCCAGAAATAAGCTCCCTGAGCCTTCTCCATGAAGACGGGAGCTCCGCCCCCGACGGCCTTGAACGAACGGGAAGGGCTGTTCACCCCTCCGACGATATGCCGCTTCGCTTCCTCGTATAATTGAGCCGATCTGACTCTTGGCTGCATCATGTAAAATCCTCCTCTAGCTATATGTACAAGGTTGTCCTATCCGCTTAGGTCCAATGTTGTTATAACACACGAGGGGCCCGTCCCGAAAGACGGCCCCTCGCACGCAAGTATTATTCTTTGGCCGGAGCGCCCGATTACGAGTCCGAGGAATCCGAGTCCGACCCCGAAGCCGACGCCGAGCTCGATGCGGACGGAGACGGAGTCGCGGCCGCCGTGCTGTCCTTGCTGAGCACTTCCTGCACGTATTCCTTAAGCTCATCCTTGTCCGTAATGCCGAGCACCGAAGCGCCGCCTACCTTCTCGTCGGAGATCAGCTCCATCGGAGGCAATTGGGCCGAGCCGGCCTGATGGGATTTGAAGCCGAGGCTGGCCAGCTTCAGCATGTCGTTCGCGGACAGGTTCGTCTCGATAAACGGACTCACTTCGCCGATGATATCCGGCAGCTTGACGAGGTTCCAGCCGCTCTTCAGCTTGTTCGCGACCGCCTTCAGGAATTCGCGCTGGCGCTCGGTGCGCGTGAAGTCGGACATGGCGTCGTGGCGGAAGCGGACGTACTGCAGCGCATGTTCGCCGTCCAGGTGCTGCTGGCCTTCCTTCAGGTCGATGTCGTACACGTGCCCGTCCGCGGCGTCCGTGTAGTGCATATCCTTTTCCACATAGAAATCCACGCCGCCGATCGCGTCCACGAGCTTGATGAAGCCTTGGAAGTCGGCGTATACGTAATACTGGATGTTCAATCCCGTCAAATCGCCGATCGTCTTCATCGCGAGGTTCGGACCGCCAAGCGTAATGGCCGTGTTGATCCGGTTATCCTTGTAGCCCGGAATTTCGGCGTACGTGTCGCGCAGGATGGAGAACAGGTGCGCTTTCTTCGTGACCGGGTCGAACGAAGCGACCATCATCGAGTCGGAGCGGGCAACCTCGCCCTCGCGAAGTCCGCGGTCGTCTCCGCCCATGAGCAGGATGTTGACCCTCTCGGTTCCCGTCCATTCCGGAGGGGCTTGCTCGGGCTTCTCATCGAATTGGTCGAACCGCGACTCTCCTTCGTCCTTTTGGAGGCTGTCCAGCTTGTTATATCCGTTATACGCCCACACGGCTCCGGCTCCGACGGCAAGGACGACCAGGGCTAACAGGGTAAGCAGAGTCCATTTTAATTTTTTTCTCATCGCGGATTATTTCCTTTCGGTGTTCAGGACTAGGATGGGCTCCCGCCGAAGCCTCCAATCGTCCCAATCGCAGAATGTTTAGCTTTAGAAGAAGACATATTGTAGAATTATAAAGTTATGACCCGTATTTAATCAAGTTTTGTCGCACATTGGCATCGCAAAAAGGGGAAATGTTTACCATATGTTAGCCATTGACGTGAACCGGCTGCGCAAGCAGTTCAAGGTTCAAAAAAACCGCGAAGGCCTTAAGGGAGCCATGCTCGATCTGTTCAAGCGGGAACATACCTTGGTGACCGCCGTGAAGGATATCAGCTTCCAAATTCCTCAAGGAGAAATCTGCGGCTACATCGGAGAGAACGGAGCCGGCAAATCGACCACCATCAAGATGCTGACGGGCATCCTCGTGCCGACGTCCGGGCAAATCCACGTGAACGGCTTCGTCCCTCACAAGGACAGAGAGCAGTTCGTGAAGGAGATCGGCGTCGTCTTCGGCCAGCGAAGCCAGCTGTGGTGGGACATCGGGGTCATCGAGTCGTTCCGGCTTCTGCGCAAGGTGTACCGGGTGGACGAGACGGACTTCAAGCGTCGGCTGGACGAGCTGATCGAGACGCTTGACCTCGGCGATCTGCTCAATCGTCCGGTTCGCAAGCTGAGCCTTGGGCAGAGGATGAGATGCGAGCTCGTGGCGGCGCTGCTTCATCAGCCGTCCATTCTGTTCCTGGACGAGCCGACGATCGGTCTCGATATTATCGTCAAAACGCAAATCCGGGATTTTCTCAAAAAAATCAACCGAGAGCACGGAACGACCATTTTGCTGACCACCCACGACCTTCAGGATATCGACGCGCTCTGCTCCAGAGTTATTATGCTCGATGACGGCCATATCATCTACGACGGAGGTCTGGACGAGCTTAAAGACCGTTGGAGCAAAGGGCGGGAAATCGTGTTCCAGTTCACGGACGCCGTCACGCTGGACCGGGTAAACTCTTTAACGGCGGGTCTGGACGTCCGTTGGACGAAGGAGAACGAGATGGCGGCCAAGGTGTGGATTCCTCGCGAGATGAACGTCTCGGACGTGCTGGCCAGGGTCGTGAGCTCCGCCGAGATCAGCGATATCAAAATCCTGGAGACGAACACGGACGAGATCGTCCGCGAGATCTACCGAACCGGCAGTCCGGAGGCGGGGGAGGGAATTCGTGGTTAGCGCTTATTTCGATTTTGTCCGCATCCGTTTCCTGACGATGCTCGCTTACCGGGTCAATTATTACAGCGGGATCGTCATCTATGCCATCAACATCGGCGCCTACTACTTCATGTGGAGGGCGATTTACGGCGACGCGGAGACGCTCGGCGGTTTTACGGCCGCGCAGATGACGACTTACATCGCGGTGTCCTGGATGGCCCGGGCTTTTTATTTCAATAACCTCGACCGGGAGATTTCAAACGAGATCCGGGACGGCAGCGTCGCCGTGCAGATGATGAGGCCGATCTCCTACCTGCTGGTCAAAATGATGCAGGGCTTCGGAGAAGGCATCTTCCGAATGCTCATGCTCATGGTCCCCGGGATGATCGTGGCGGTTCTGCTGTTCCCCGTCTCGCTGCCGACCGATCCGATGCGTTGGGTCGTCTTCTTCGTCATGCTGTGGTTCAGCTTCCTGATCAATTCCCAGCTGAACCTTCTGACCGGGCTATTCGCCTTCTTCGTGGAGAACAACGAAGGACTGATGAGAATGAAGCGGGTGCTGATCGATCTGCTGTCCGGCGTTCTGCTGCCGATCACTTTTTTCCCGGGGTGGGCCAAGACCCTCCTGGAATGGCTGCCGTTCCAAGCGATCACTTACCTGCCGAGCTCGGTGTTTACCGGCCGGCTGAACGGAGCGGAAGTTTGGAACGCGCTTTACGTTCAGATCGTCTGGTTCCTTGTGCTGATCGTTCCGATCCTGCTGATGTGGCGGTCGGCCCGCAAGCGTCTGTTCGTGCAGGGAGGTTAAGCCGACATGACTAAGATCCTATTCTCGTTATCGTTGTTCAGGGAATACATCGCCAACTACATCAAGACCAAGCTGACGTACCGCGCGGACTTCTGGGTCGAGGTCGCGTCCGATCTGCTTTTCTCGGCGATGAACCTTATCTTCATCTTCGTCGTTTTCCAGCATACGCCGTCCTTGGGCGACTGGAGCGAGGCCGAGGTCGTGTTCGTCTACGGTTACTTTATGATTCCGTATGGCTTGTTCAGTACGTTCTCGAACCTGTGGAATTTCAGCGAGCGTTATATCGTCAAAGGGGAGATGGATCGAATTCTGACCCGCCCGGCCGGTTCATTAACCCAGGTCATGCTGGAAAACGTGGATCCGCCGTCTCTCATCGGCTCGCTTGTCGGCCTTGGCATCATGGCGACGGCTTGGTGGAGGCTGGGGCTGCCCGTCGACTGGTACGATCCTTTCGTCCTGATCGTGCTGGCGCTCGGCTCGACGCTCGTCTATATGGGAATCTACACGGCGATCGCCGCGCTCTCTTTCTATTCGGACGCGCCCACGGGCATCACCCCGTTGATCTACAACATTCAGAATTACGGACGCTATCCGATCCAGATTTATAACAAAACCATTCGGTTCCTGCTGACCTGGCTGCTGCCTTTCGCGTTCGTCGGGGTTTATCCGGCCTCCTTCTTCCTGGAGGAGCATCGAGATCCTCTGATGGCGTGGCTGACACCCGCGGTCGGCCTCGTCGTCGGAGCGATCGGCCTTGGCGTATGGACGCACGGGGTCAAGCGGTACCGCGGCGCGGGATCATAAGGTTATCTAAAGGAGAATCGCATCATGTCATCTATCGCAATCGGCCGGCCGGCGCCCGAATTCGAGCTTCTGGCCTCGAACGGCAAGAAGGTGAAGCTAAGCAAGTTTCGCGGCAAAAAGGTCGTGCTCTACTTTTATCCGAAGGATATGACGCCGACCTGCACCCAGGAGTCGTGCGATTTCCGCGACGCGAACCCGGCGCTGAAGAAGGCGGGGGCCGTCGTTCTCGGCATCAGCCCGGACGAGCTGAAGTCCCATGCGAAGTTCGTGGAGAAGCATGAGCTTCCGTTCCTGCTGCTGTCCGACCCGGATCATGCGATCGCGGAAGCGTACGGCGTCTGGCAGGAGAAGAAGCTGTACGGGAGAACGTACATGGGCATCGTTCGCTCGACGTTCCTGATCGACGAAGAGGGAATCCTGATAGCCGAATGGCGCAACGTGAGGGTGAAGGAGCACGCCCAGAAGGTGCTCGAAGCCGTTCGCGTCGGCGTTAAATAAGGCAAATGCGAATGCGAAGGCTATCCCATCGGTCCGAACGGGCCGGGGATAGCCTTCGTTTATTTCGTCCGTCACCCGAAAAAACGCGACCCTACCTTGAATCCGCCGCCTGTTATTCGGAACGGTCCGCCTGTACAATGAGTTGCATGAAAGGGTTTGCAACGCGAGACGCGCTTTGCAGCTCAACGGAGACAACGAGGAGGTGCCGCACAAGGTGAACGCAAACGCAGAGGCGCCGAATCCGGCGTCCGCGGCCGCCGTCGGCAGCGGCATGACGAGAAGGAAATGGCTGAGGAAGCTGTACAGGCAGCGGTATCTTCAGATCATGGCGCTGCTCGGGATCGCTTGGATGATTATTTTCAACTACATCCCTATTTATTGGAACGTCATCGCTTTCCGGGAATTCGACATCATTCAGCCGCTGTCCGCGGCTCCGTGGGTGGGTCTCGAGCACTTCAAGGAATTTCTGTCGGACGACAGTCTCGGTTACGTCATCCGCAACACGCTTGGCATGAGCTTGCTGAAGCTCATTATCGGTTTTCCGCTGCCGATCGCCTTCGCGCTGCTTCTGAACGAGGTTCGTTCAAGCCGCTACAAGAAATGGATCCAGACGATCTCGTATTTGCCCCACTTTCTGTCCTGGGTCATTCTCGGCGGCATCCTGGCCACTTGGCTGGCCGACGTCGGCATCATTAACAAGATTCTTCAGGCCTTAGGCTTCATCGACACGCCGATCTCTTACTTGGCGGAGCCGAAGTACTTCTGGACGATCATCGTCTCCTCGGATCTGTGGAAGGAGCTCGGGTGGTCGGCGATTATTTACCTGGCCGCGATCAGCGGAGTTTCGCCGGAGCTGTACGAGGCGGCGACGATCGACGGGGCCGGACGGTTTCAGCGAATGTGGAGCGTTACGCTGCCTTGCATCAAAGGAACGATCGCCATCCTGTTCATCCTGGCGGTCAGCGGGCTGCTGAACTCCAACTTCGATCAGATTCTCGTTCTGCGAAACTCGCTCAACGAGAGCGCGAGCACCGTTATCGACGTGTACGTCTACCAGACGGGCATCTCGGACGGCCGATTCTCCTACTCGGCGGCGGTCGGTCTTCTGAAGTCGGTCATCGCGCTCGGCCTTCTGCTCGGCGCGAACTTCGTGACGAAGAAGCTGAACGACACCTCCCTGTTCTGAAAGGCGGCGATTCTCCCATGTTCTCGCTTAAACGCCGAACGCACGGCGATGTGGCGTTCGATTGGGTCAATAACGTACTCATGCTCGCCATTTGCTTTCTAACTCTGTACCCGATTTGGTACGTGCTCGTCAACGCCTTCAACGACGGGACGGACGCGATGCGCGGCGGCATCTACTGGTGGCCTCGGATGTTCAGCCTCGAGAGCTTCAAGACCGTGTTCCAGAGCAGCGGCATCATGACGGCGATGGGCGTGACGGTAGCCAAGACGCTCGTCGGCACGGTCGTGCACGTCCTGTTCACCGCGATGGTCGCTTTCTCCCTGTCCCGACGCGACCTTATCGGGCGCAAGCTTTATACGTTCATCGGGACGATCACGATGATTTTCCCGGGAGCTCTTATCCCTACCTATCTGCTTATCCGGGATCTAGGAATGCTCGATCACTTCGTCGTTTACATCATTCCGGTCCTGTTCAGCTTCTTCGACCTGATCATCTTCCTCAGCTTCTTCCGGGAGATTCCGGACGGGCTGATCGAGGCGTCGGAGATCGACGGGGCCGGCGACTTCACCGTGTTCCTGCGAATCGTCATCCCGGTGTCCATGCCGGTCATCGCGACGATCGCGCTGTTCCACGGCGTGTACCAATGGAACGACTATTTTACCGGGATGATCTACGTGAACGATACGGATCTGCAGCCGATTCAGACGTACCTGTACCGGGTCGTGGCGCAAGCAAGCTCCAATCAGATGATCTCGGCCATGCCGAGCGGCGTCGCCGCCAATGTGACGAGCCAATCCCTGAAGCTGGCGACGATGGTCGTCACCACCGCGCCGATCGTCATCGTTTACCCGTTCTTGCAGAAGTACTTCGTGAAGGGGTTCATGATCGGCTCGCTCAAAGGGTAAGCCGGACACGGTTCGCTCGGTTGCGCTTTCCCGCCAGTCCGCTTGTTTATCCGTCCGCGCCCACCGCGCCGGCTGATAATAGAGTCAATTCATCATTCCTACAAAGGGGCCGAAAAAAATGGGAACCAAACGCAAGCTTCTGACCTCCCTGCTGGCAGCAACGACGGCGATCTCCCTCGCCGCCTGTTCCTCCGGAGGCAATAACGGCAACAACGCCGCAAGCAGCAACAGTCCGCAAGACAGCGCCGCTTCTCCTTCCTCGTCGGCGGCTGCGCCGGAGACCGCGTCGGCAAGCCCGAGCGCGTCCGGCGATCAGCCCGCTTGGCAGAAGAACACGTCTCCGATCACGTTCGACTGGTATATCAATTTCTCCTGGTTCACCGGCAAGTGGGGAGACGACGTCGTCGCCAAGTACGTGGAGAAGAAGACCGGCGTCAAGCTGAACTTCATCGTGCCCGCCGGCGACGAGAAAGCCAAGATGAACACGATGCTCGCTTCCGGCTCGCTGCCCGATTTCGTCACGCTTCAAGCGACCGACGAAGCGGTGAAGAAGATGATCAACGGCGATATGGTGCTTCCGCTCAACGAGCTGGCCGACCAATACGACGCCTACTTCTACCAGGTGGCCGACCCGGCCAAGCTCGGCTGGTTCAAGATGGAGGACGGCAACGTATACGGCTACCCGAACGCCTCGTCCTCCCCGGCCGACTACGAGAAGTACGGCCAGATCTTCACGTCGAACCAGACGTTCGAGGTACGCAAGGACATGTACGAAGCGATCGGCAGCCCGGACATGAGCACTCCGGAGGGCTTCCTGAACGCGCTCAAGCTGGCGAAGGAGAAGTTCCCGGACGTCGACGGCCAGCCGCTCATCCCGCTGGGCTTGCACGAATTTACCGACAACGGCAACTACTCGCTGGAAGATTACCTGCAGAACTTCCTGGCCATCCTACGCACGAAGGACGGCAAGCTGGTCGACCGCAAGCAGGATCCGGAATACCTGACCTGGCTGAAGACGCTTCGCAAGGCGAACGAGATGGGCCTGCTCGCCAAGGACATCTTCATCGACAAGCGCCCGCAGATGGAGGAGAAGATCGCCCAAGGCCGCTACTTCGCCATGCTCTATCAGCGTTCCGACTTCGCGAACCAGAACCTGTCGCTGTACCAGAAGGACCCGAACAAGGTGTATATCGCGATCGACGGCCCGGCCAACAGCAAGGGCGACGCGCCGACGCTGGCAGGCCCCGGCATCTCCGGCTGGACGGTGACGCTCATCTCGAAGAACGTCAAGGACAAGGAGCGCGCCATCGCTTTCCTGAGCTACCTGATCAGCGAAGAAGGCGAGAAGGACATGTACCTCGGCGAGAAGGGCGTGACGTACGACACGATCGACGGCAAAGACCAGTTCTTGCCGGAAGTGATCGACCTGCTCAACAAGGACCGCAACGCGTTCGACCAGAAGTACGGCGCTTCGTATAAGTACTGGATGCTGATGGACACGAACATGAACCTGCAATGGGCTCCGCCGAGCGTCGAACCCGCCAAGCAATTGGAGGATTGGACGAAGGGCAAGTCGATCAGCATGTCCGAGTTCGACGGCCTCGATCCTTCACCGGAGACGAAGGAAGGCGTCGCGAACAGCAAGAACCTCCGCCTGTGGGGCAAGACGCTGCCGAAGCTTCTGCTTGCCAAATCGGACGCGGAATTCGATAATCTGTTCAACGACTACTTGAAGGACCGTACGGACGTGGAGGCCGTCGACGCCGCTCGCCAGAAGGTGTACGACGCTAACATGCAGAAGCTGGAATCGATGAAATAACGATCGGATTCGCGACTCGCAGCCTGGTCATTCCGAATAGGGATGGCCAGGCTCGCCGTCGTCACCGGCGTGCCGCGGGCAGCGGCAGCGAGAATCGGCAGGATAGGAGAGGCGCGAATGAGAAGGTACGGATACGGGGCGGTTCGGACATACGTGGCCGGCTTGCCGATTCAAGGCAAGCTTATCTTGTCGTTCGTGCTTATTATTTTTATCCCGATCGTGCTCTTCGCCTGGTATATGCTGAACGGAATCTCCGACGGCTCCATTCGCGAGATGACGAAGAAGGCCGAGAACATTCTCGACATCGAGAAAAACAACATCCAGAACAACATCGAGTTGATGGAATGGACGTCGCAGCTCGCGGAATCGAACGAGAACATGAAGGATTATTTGCAGACGACGGAGGATGTGGACACCGCCTCTCTCCTCGAATTTAAGGAGAAGACGTTCAAAAGCTTCGAGCAGCTTCTGTTCAACAATCCTCGCATTGCCGCCATTCGAATGTATACGGACAATCCGCATGTCTACGAATTCTGGCCGGTCGTGCTCAGCGAGTCCCGGATTCGGAACAAGTCGTGGTACGGCACCGTGCTGGAGCAGAAGGGGATGAATTGGTGGGAGATACAGCGGAGCATCGACGTCCTCCAGGGCCAGACGAACGAGGATGCTGTAGACGGCCCCTTCGTTTCGTTGTTCCGCGAGCTAGCGACCTTCGACCAGACGACCCATAACGGCGTGCTTGAGGTGAGCATGGGCGTCCGGCAGTTTTTCACCAAGACTTTCAGCGTTCGCGAGCCGACCTCCCAGCTGCTCGTCGTCGCGCGGGACGGAGGGATCTATACGGACGAAGAGGCGGAGATCTTCCGCCGCGCGTCCGCGCAAGAGCTGACGGGCGCGATTCCGTTGACGTCGGAGGAGGGCAACAGCACGGGAATGTTCCGGTATGGCGGGCAGTCTTATATGGCCGTGCAGACCTACATTCCGAAGCTCGACATCCACTTGGTCAACGTCGTTTCCCTCGCGGACACGTTGGCGGATATCCAGCGGACCCGCACCAACCTCGTCTTCATCGTGCTGCTGCTGGCCGCCGTGCTCATCGTCGTCTCCGCCTTCATGCATTCACTTATTTTGAAGAGGCTTAAGATATTGAGAGAATCGATGAAAAAGGTACGCGGGGGAGACTTCCATCCGGACGTGCCCGTCTACGGCTCGGACGAGGTGGGCGAGCTCGGCCACCATTATCGGCAGATGCTGAAGAAGATCAACGCGCTGATCGCCGAGCAAGTAAACCGTCAGGCCGCGACGAAGGAAGCGGAGATTCGCTCGCTTAAGAACCAGATCGATTCCCACTTTCTCTATAACACGCTGGAAAATTTGAAAATGCTCGCCGAGGTCGAAGGGCAGTATACGATTTCCGACTCCCTCACCTCTCTGGGAGGGATGATGCGATACAGCCTGCAGTGGACCCACGACCGCGTCCGGCTGCGCGACGAGATCGAGCATATCCGCAACTATATGGCGATCATGAATATTCGGTACGACGGCCGGCTGGAGCTTCGGGTGGACGTTCCGCCCGAATCGATGGACCAGGAGGTGCTGAAGATGTCCCTGCAGCCGATCGTGGAGAACGCGGTCAAACACGGGATGAACCCTTCCGAGCTGAAGGACGGGAAGCTTCAAGTGCTGCTCACGGCGGGAACGCGGCTGGAGCAGTTCGTGATCGAGATCACGGACAACGGCTGCGGCATCGGCGAGGACCGTTTGAGGAGGCTGAACCGAATGCTCCGCATGGAAGAGTCCGACTACCGCGACTTTCGCAGCGAATTCGACAAGGGGAAAAAGGAGAGCGGCGGCATCGGCTTGCGCAACGTGGAGCAGCGGATGGTCATGTCCTACGGGGCCGAATACGGGATTCGGGTCGAGAGCGTCGAACGGAGCTTTACCCGAGTCGTCATGACGCTCCCTAAATTCAATCTGGGCGGAGGTGAGAGCCGATGAAGCGCAAGCTGCTGATCGCCGATGACGAGACGAATATCCGCATGGGCCTTCGCGCGATGATCGAACGGCAATTCCCGGACCGATACGAGATCCTGTTCGCGGCGGACGGCGCCGAGGCCCTGTCCATCCTCGCCGCCGAAGACGTTCCGTTCCTCATTACGGATATCCGAATGCCCGTCATGGACGGGATCGAGCTCCTTGATCGTCTCGAGGGGCTGCCGAAGAAGCCGGCGGTCGTCATCTTGAGCGGATACGACGACTTCCAGTATGCCAAGGCGGCCATCCGTCACCAGGTCCGGGAGTATCTGTTGAAGCCGATCGTCCGAACGGAGCTGTTCGCGGTGCTGGAGCGTCTGGAGGAGGAGCATAGGGCAAGCGGGAAACGCGAACTTCCGGCAAGCGGGATCGACGCCTCCGAGCGGCTTGCGCAGGTGCTCTTGCGCGAGAACGCGGAAGAGAAGGAAGTAAGGAGCCGGCTGCTGGAGGCGGGGCTTGATTGGCTCGACGGCGAATACGCGGTCGGCCTCTTGAAGCTTCCCGCGAACGCGACGGACTTCCCGGCGATGTCCTCCAAGCTCGAGCAGGCGCTGGGCGCCGAATCCGACTGGGCCCGGTGCGGCGTTCGCGAAGGGGAGCAGGTCGTCGTCGCCCGCGATCCGGCCTTGTTCGCAGGGCTCATGGCCCGACTTCGCGGCCACTCGCTCGGGCAGCCTTGCCTCGCTCTAAGCTCCAGAGTGAAGGGAATGGGGCAATTGAGGCTTGCCTACAGTCAAGCGCGCCAGGCATCGAAGTATTTCCTGCTGCACCCCGACTCGGGAATAATCGGTTACGATGCCGTCCGAAGCCTGGATTCCGGCTGTCCGCTGCCGGAGGAGCCGATTCGCAAGCTGTCGAATCTGGTCGGACTCGGCCGTCTGCCCGAGATGAAACGCCTTCTTCAGCAGGCGCTCGACATTCGCGTCGTGTCCCGCTGCGAGATCGGCTACCTGATGGCCGTCAGCCGGATGCTCAACGAAGAGGTGTTCGACCGGGTATTCCGCACGTACGGCGAGGAATCGGTCGAGATTCTGAAGCTGTACAAGAAGGCCGGCCATATCGAGAATTTCGATCGCTTCCACGATTATTACCATCACGTGGAGCAACTGCTGGAGAGGCTCGACGATTATGTCGGCCGCGTCCGTTCCGCCCACGGGGAGCGGACGGACATGCAGAAGGCGGTCGACTATCTGCAGGAGCATTACAGCGAGGACGTCAACATGGCGGTCGTGTCCAACCACATCTCCCTTAACTACACGTATTTCAGCGAGGCGTTCAAAGAATATACGGGGGAGAGCTTCTCCTCTTACCTGAGGAAGCTGCGACTGCGCAAGGCGAAGGAGCTGCTCGCGGGAACCGAGCTTAAGGTGTACGAGATTTGCTCGCTGTCCGGATTTGACAACGTGAAGCATTTTACGCGGGTGTTCAAGGAGTCGGAAGGCGTCACGCCGCTGGAATACCGAAGCCGGGAGCAGCCCGTTCGCGGTGGGAGAAATTGATCGGTTTGCCTCGCCTTGACGCTGTCGGAGAGGCAAAGCTATAATTACTTCAATTGCAATGAATCCGCTAAACGACGCGGGCCTGCTCCGGCAGGCCTGCGATTCACGTTTACCCTCAGGAGGCTCGGTTAGGACAGTGACTAATAACCCGCATGAAATGATCGTCGTACTGGACTTCGGCGGTCAATACAATCAGCTCATCGCCCGACGGATTCGCGACCTTGGCGTGTACAGCGAGCTGCTGCCGTACAACACTTCCGCGGACAAGCTTCGTGCTCTTAACCCGAAAGGGATCGTCTTCTCCGGGGGCCCGGCCAGCGTCTACGCAGAAGGCGCTCCTTCCGTCGACCCGGGAGTCTATGAGCTCGGCGTTCCGATTCTCGGCATCTGCTACGGCATGCAGCTCATCACCCATCAGCAAGGCGGCAAGGTCGAGCCCGCGAGCAAGCGCGAATACGGCAAGTCGGACGTCGACTTCGCGGAAGGCAGCGCGCTCGTGCACGGATTGGAGAGCCGCCAGACGGTATGGATGAGCCACGGGGATCACGTCACCGAGCTTCCGGCCGGCTTCAAGGTCGACGCCAGCACGCCTCATGCGCCGGTAGCGGCGATGAGCCACGAAGAGCGCAAGCTCTACGCGGTGCAATTCCATCCGGAGGTTCGCCACTCCATATACGGCAACGAGATGATCAAGAACTTCCTATATAAGGTTTGCGATTGCAAGGGCGACTGGAGCATGACGTCCTTCATCGAGGACACGATCGAGGACATCCGCAAGCAGGTCGGCGACAAAAAGGTGCTGTGCGCCCTCTCCGGCGGCGTCGATTCCTCCGTTGTCGCGATGCTGATCCACAAGGCGGTCGGCGATCAGTTGACGTGCATGTTTATCGACCACGGCCTGCTCCGCAAGGGAGAAGCCGAAGGCGTCATGGAGACGTTCGTCGGCAAGTTCGACATGAAGGTCGTCAAGATCGACGCCCGCGAGCGCTTCATGAGCAAGCTTCGCGGCGTGTCCGATCCGGAGCAGAAGCGCAAGATCATCGGCAACGAGTTCATCTACGTGTTCGATGAGGAATCGACCAAGTTCGACGACTTCGCATTCCTCGCTCAAGGCACGCTCTACACGGATATCGTCGAGAGCGGAACGGCAACGGCTCAGACGATCAAGTCCCACCACAACGTCGGCGGCCTGCCGGAGGACATGAAGTTCGAGCTCGTCGAGCCGCTGAAGGCCCTGTTCAAGGACGAGGTGCGCAAGGTCGGCACCGAATGCGGCCTGCCGGACGAGATCGTCTGGCGCCAGCCGTTCCCGGGCCCGGGTCTCGCGATCCGCGTGCTGGGCGAAGTGACGGAGGAGAAGCTCGAGATCGTCCGCGAATCGGACGCCATCCTGCGCGACGAGATCGCGAAGGCCGGACTCGACCGCGAGATCTGGCAGTACTTCACCGCGCTTCCGAACATGAAGAGCGTCGGCGTCATGGGCGACGGCCGCACGTACGACTACACGGTCGGCATCCGCGCGGTGACTTCCATCGACGGCATGACCGCCGATTGGGCGCGCATCCCGTGGGACGTTCTCGAGAAGATCTCCGTTCGTATCGTCAACGAGGTGAAGAACGTCAACCGGATCGTGTACGACGTGACGAGCAAACCGCCGGCTACGATCGAGTGGGAGTGAATTGGATTGAAATGATGTAGTAGGATGCCGGGAAGCCTTGATATATAAGGGTTTCCGGCGTTAGCTACATGATAATTTCCAGTTGACGTGCAACTATAGAGTGTTAAAAATTACTCTCTTTTATCTGCGTTGTTCAGCAAATAGAAGGGAGTATTTTTTATGACCAAAATCAAGGAATTGATTCAGGATTTCAAGCTCAACCAAGAAATTTTGGGCCGTGTGAAAAGGTACGTTGATTTGTGTATGTTCCGCTTATACCGTTGGGAAAGGTTTATGGAGAAAGAATTAGGGATTGTAGAAGTGGAGGATGTAAGTCAGCTTCACATCAAAAAGTATATTCAAGAGCGGCAACGTTTAGGGCGTGAAGTGAACCGGACATTAAATAACAACCTCGCTACCCTGAAGGTATTTTTCCAATACCTTGTTGACGAAGAGTTTATCGACGAGCAGAGCAATCCGATGCGCCGTATCAAGAATCTCAAGGAAGAGAAGACCGTTATTGTTACATTTAACGACGAAGAAGTGTCGCGGATTATCAATGACCTGAAAGAAGAGACATACTCCAACGTCAGGGATAAGCTGATTCTCATTATGCTTTTCGATACAGGGGTTCGGGTTTCTGAATTGTGTAACATTAAGAATGATGATGTGGCGAGAAGGCATATTCTTATTCACGGTAAAGGTTCCAAGCAAAGACTGGTTTATATCAGCAATATCATGCGAAAGTACATGAGAAAATACGAAGCATTGAGACAGGAGCGTTTCAAGAAAAGAGAACGGGACGAGGTTGAGGACTATTATTTTCTCGATCAGTCGGCAATCAAGCTTTCACGTTCACGCATTAATAAGATTCTCAAAGAACATTGCAGAAATGCCGGGGTTAGAAAAGAGGTTAGATGCTCTCCGCATGATTGCCGTCATTACTTTGCGCAGAAGCAATTAAGAAATGGAATTGATGTCTACAGCCTAAGTCGCCTGATGGGGCATTTCGATACACAGATCACTTCAAAATATTTAAGGGGGCTTGAGCAGGAGGACATCCTGAATATTGGACGGCTAAATAGTCCGCTGAATGGGTTGAAGATCAAGCAAGGTTCAATGGAGGGGAGAAAATGAGAAGACTCCTCAATCTTGAACTGGACGATGCAACTACCCAAAGGCTGCTGGAAATCGCCAGAAGGCATTGTAAGCTTGTTCTTGAGTACGGTGATAAAAGTACCCCAACCCACCGCCGCGAGGCTATCAAGGGGGAAATTGAGGCTCTCAGAGCGGAAAGGGAATCGATTCTGGATTTGGAGGGGATGAAATGAGGCCCATCCAAGGTATGATCGATCTTGAAACCATTGAAATTTTTCTTGAAGCTGCAGAGGAGCGACTGAAGATCAAGTCGTTGACGATTTATGAACGGTTTTTTCTGTATGGCATGATTACAGCGTATCGGGATTTGCTCGAAAATCACGAAAGGGCATGGCGTACTATGAAATAGAGTGGAATAAAAAGCGAACGGTAATCCTTTCTCCGTTCGCTTTTTAGCTTTTGTAAAAGTTGACAAAGTAGCATTTGGGCTGTTACTATGCTTTTGGAACTGATCTTTGAAAATCGAATAGTGAGAAAAGCATATTTTCGAAAATCAGTACTCCGTATCGCTCTTATAAAGTGCGATAACTCCCTCAAATTCCACAGAATCTTAATACGCCCTCAAATACCAAATTTTACCACAACACCCTCGGCAATGCACATCATGCGAGAGGATGGTAAAAGATGGAGTCCATTCAGTCAAACTCCCTTACCGAAGAAGAAGTTCCAGTCCTGTTGATCGATTATTTTGAAAAAGTGTATGGTAATTACAGCGCGAAGGATGCTTGTCTGGTCATCTCCGGCAAGAAAGGAAACGCCAAAAGCCTAAGTCTTTCAGAAGCGTTTTTGTATCCTTCGGAATTATCGCGAATGGCTGAGTTCGTTTACACAAAGCGGAATATCTATAACCTTTATGTCGGAATTGCTTTGCAAGACAAAGCAAAGATTGCTGGCGGCAGGGGAACTGCCGATACGGCTCTGGCGGTTCCGGGTTTCGGAGGAGATTTTGACTATTTCCAGCCGGGACATCATAAAGCCGCAAGTATCTTCCCTTCCAAGGAAGCGGCGTTACAGTTGATTGAGAAGTTTCCGTTCCCGCCAAGTCTCCTGATTCATTCTGGCGGCGGGTTCCAGCCACAATGGCTGTTTACCGATTTGTACCTGTTCGATCACCCTGATAAACGAGTGACTTATCAAAAGGTCAGTTTCCGACTTCAAAAGTGGTTCCGACAGCAAGCTTCTGACGTAACCATTGATAATGTGGGAAACTGCGCTCAACTGTTTCGCATACCCTTCACTAAGAATTTGAAAGTGCCTGAACAGCCTAAACCGGTGGAATTGGTTTATTTTAATGAAAACCGGTATTCGTTTGAAGAGATAGCGGCATGGTTAGATGAGCAAGAACCGGCTGGTTCAAAAGCTGCTCTGAAACCTCAAAGTAATCATGGTAACCATGCGAAAACTAATCTCGCAGACGCAAATAAGATTATCCCTAAGTGCGGCTTTATGAAAGAGGTCACGGGAAACCAGGCTCATCAAACGGAGCCACAATGGCTAAGCATGGGTTCGATTCTTTTCCATTGTGAGAATGGCAGGGAGTTGATTCATAAGTTTTCGGAGCAGTATCCCGGCTACAGTCGGGAAGAAACGGAACAGAAGTTTGCACGATATTGGGATGAACGTGACAATGCCGATTCGCGTACATCCGTTCTCCGTCCACATACCTGTGAGCATATCGAGTCGGTTTCCGGCGCATGTCAGACCTGTCCTTACTTGGGAAAGATCAAATCTCCTATTGCTTTGGGCTATGCGAAGCCCGAACCAGAGGAGAGCATTGCGATGATTAAGGTTGCCATTGACCAGTTCCGTGAAGCCGCAGAAAGCGGACAGAAGCCGGATGATAGCGCCCTAGTCAATGCCGATGTTTTCGGACAGCTAATCGAGCTGGAAAAAGACGTGACCACAATGGTAAAGGCAACTTCGTTAGAGAATGAGATAACGGGCCTAACTGGTCTAGGAAAGCGAGGGATTAAGCAATTCAAAAAGAGTCTTACGTTGGAACGATTAAAGTCTAGTGAGTATGTGAGTAGCACATCGCCTAGTCGCTTCTATATGCCTAATATCAACGGCAATATGGAGTTTAAGCCAGCGCTAGTAGCGGAAGAGATATTATCTGAACACCATTTCATTTTCGATCATGACTCCATTTACATTTATACAGATGGTGTCTATGACAGTGATACCGCTCGTGATACGATTGATTATTTGATTACTCGTAAACTAGGAGATGATTTCTCAGCACGGCGGCATCGGGATGTTCTACTTCATCTGACAACGACGATTAAAAGTGAAAATCGGTTTACTGTTTCTCTAATTCATGATGAATATACAAGTAAGTATATTAACGTCAAGAATGGATTGTTGGATTGGAAAACAGGCAAGTTGATAGAGCATACGCCTGATATGATTTTTCGGAACCAAATTCCAGTGAATTGGAACGTAGAGGCAGATCGTCAACTAGCTTCAAGATTCATTCAATCAGTAGTTCCGAATGATACGGTTCGTCTGATTGAAGAGTGGGTGGGCTATTGTTTAACGCCATCTATACGTTATCAAAAGCTCCTTCTTGTTCGAGGTAGCGGTAACAACGGTAAGTCTGCTTTCTTGGCGTATTGCAAAAATTTAGTGGGGCGCAAAAATGTGTCCCACGTCGAATTGCAAGAGTTAGATGGGCATCGATTTAAAGTAGCCGGACTGAAAGACAAGCTATTGAACGTATATGCAGATATCGATTTCAAACGGCTTCAAGGCACGTCTGTTCTAAAGAACCTTGTTGTGGGGGACGAGATAACCGCAGAGGAGAAGGGCGGTAAACCGTTTGTAATGAAGTCGTATGCGAAGCTTATGTTCAGTGCGAATGAGATTCCTTCTACTTCTGATAGCTCGGACGGATTCTTTCGAAGACTTTTTATTGTTCCGTTTGACCGCAAGTTCGAGGGAACGAACCGTGATCTTAATTTGGAGAAACAGTTAAATTCGAAAGAATACCTTGAGTCGCTTCTATTGGTTGCTATAGATGGGCTACGGCGATTGGAAGCGAACGGAGAATTTAGCGAAAGCGCCTCGGTCCGCCGTGAATTAGAAATTTTCGAGTTCGAACAGAAGCCTATTGCTCAATTTCTTGAAGATGAATGCGTCTTGCATACAGGCTCGGAAAATCGTGAATACAAGGTGTCGAAAGAGGAACTGTTCAGCGCTTATCGTTCATGGTGCGAGAGAAATGGACGGGCTACTCTTAATAACACTAATTTCTTCAAACAACTTTACCGTGAAACAGGATTATCGAAGGAAAAGAACGAGTTCCAGCCGCGTATTAACGGAAAGCAAATTCGATATATTTCTGGAATTACGCTTCAGGAGGAAGAAGAAGACGAGAATCCATTTGATATGTAAGTGAATCAATTGGAAAGCAGCGGCGAGGCCATTATTGGCTTCGCTGTTTCTTTTTTCTGAAGCCGCAACGTTGTGGGAATTCTGGCTGTTTTACCATCAAGGAAAACAACTGACACAACCAATTGATTTAAATAGATGGATATAAAGAATTTTATGTTGTTTGTATCCCCACTTGATAGTGATAAAAAATAGCTGAGGTTAGGATTTAAAGCAAAACCTGTTGCTTCATTGTGTCATGAATGATCAATGTAGTTGTAAAGTCTTAGGAAAAATAGAGGAGAAATCTGGTAATATGTCGAATATCAAAAATTAATGGCAGATAATTTTGCAAGCATAGGGCGATTATAGGGTGGGTGATTAGCGGTGGCGATGCGCAGTCCAAGCGAACCGGAGAAGCAATTAATTATTGATAAAATTCATGAGATGTGTCCTACAACTGAACAACTTGATAGAGTGTGTCGTGTAGTTCTTAAGGAGCATCCTTACGATGTTTACCCGCAGCGTTCTACTACAATTCAGGCATTAAATGCGTTAGTAGATCGGTCAGTGCAAAAAGGCGTCGCTTCTAGCCTAGTGGCAGAGTTTGAGTTAACCATTCAGAGAACTATAAATGACAGCTCAGAGTTTAGACCAATAGATGCAGACTTGGCAAATCAATTTGGCAATATGTTTACTTCACTTTTGCAAGCACTTGAACAGATGGATGACTCTGAGTTGGAACAATACACAGCAGATATTGACAGCGCGGATATGACTGAGTTCAAAGATAAACTTGCTAATAAAGCAAAGTTTTCTAAGGATAAGCAAGAACATGCATTGAGGAGCCGGACAGAGATATCAGTCCTTCAACGATTAGCAAAAAAATTGGGCTATCGTAAATACAACAAGTTAAAAAAGAAGGTCATGTATCTATACTTCCGGATTTGTGACAGCTATCCAGCTAATCAATTTGCGGCAGATTATAGATTCGAACGGTTGCTCGAGCACTTATATGCACAACTTCCTGCGCAAATTCGGGAGTATTACGATGAATGTCTTGAACAAATAACTGGAGTTATTTTCGATACAACATACGATTGTTACATTTTTAATGAATGAAGGTGAGTCACTCTGTCTACGCGTAATATTGAACATGAGCTAGCTATGTATGATATGGATGAGAGCAGTTCTTTCAATGGATTTATATTACTTATGATTTTGAAATTTTTTTCGAAATGCACTATGAACCAGGTAGCTTGTTCCTTATATCTGGTACGCTTCCCTAAAATTCTTGCCAGACTTTTAACTAAGGAAGAAGAAATGAAGTTTAATGAATTTGTTCCGGAATGGGAAATTGGAAATTTGGATGCACTGCTTGTCCCTTATATTAATCAAAAATATGACACGCGTTTTATACGAGGTATAAAAGAGTTATTTGCTAGAGGTCTAATTAGTATCGAAGGTGAAGATGTCCGCCTGACTTCTTCTATAGAATTTCCATCAAAAAGCGATGCGATCACGAGCATCGAAAACAAAGCTTATTTTTCTAGTCTTGTTGTAAAGAGGACAGATATTTCAATACTTAATGAAAAAATATCACGAATAGTAGGAGAAGAACAATGGGGAATTTTCTCTTCATCAACCGTGTAGCGGTAAACCCGCCTAAAGGGAAAACTGATGTCACATTTAGAGCAGGCTTGAACGTAATTCGTGCTACGTTGATAAGCGAAGCTTCTGAAGATTCAAAAGATAGTCAACCTGGAATACGTAATAGCGTCGGAAAAACAACTTTTGCCCATATGTTGGACTATGGGCTGGGTAAGAGCCTTTTTTTAAATAAGGACAAGGCACTTGGACGTAAGTCATTGGAGTCGCATGATTTATTAATGGAGTTTAGAATCGGAGATGAACAATTTACTGTCCAGAGAAACTTAGTTAAAGGTGACATATGTATTTTGTATAGAGAATGGATTATCGATGATCTACTAAATGGTGTGCAAAAAAATGGTGAAAGATTCCCAATAAAAGACTATAGAAATTTTATGGAAGATAAGCTGTTTTCAGGAACTAATATTTTTGAAGGCGAGAGATTTATATCGTTCCGTGATATTATGCAAATCATTTTTAGAGATCAAGTTGGAGGATTTGAATCGATTGATAAGACGGGGAACTATTCTTCGAACGCAGAGGCTAAACGTAAGCTGCAACAATATCTTTCAGGGTTAACTACAGCCGAGACATTGAATGCCGATATACAAGTAAGTAATGCGGAGGAAGCTGAAAAAGAAGCTAAAAAGGCTTTCGATATTATAAAGAAATATGTCAACCATAAGGTTAACCAAGCTGAAGAGCTTATACGATCAGAAGCAACAGCAGTGATTGAGCAAATTCAAGTTAAAAATGAAGTAGTAGCTGATCTAAAACAACAATTAATTTTGCTACAACAAAGAAATGATGAACGAGTTGAGCAAAAGCAGGAGTTTCTCCAAATAAAACTAAGTCTCTCTAAAGAAGAGAACTTAGTTAGAATGAGGATTAATAGTTTCCAAGCTACTTTAAATGAAGTGCAAACTGAAAAAGAAAATATAGAAACAGCTCATTATGCACATCTGCTACTAGATACTTATGAATATGAAAAATGCCCTGTATGTTTGGTAGACATTACAGGCGACCCGTCTTTTAAATGCCCTCGAAGTACATCCAATGAAGAGGACTCAGACAGAGCTTTGGAAACCATGCAGACTATTTTGTCAAACGAAAGACAAGACTTAATACAAGCTATTGCTGAGCTAAATCAAACTTTAGAGGAAATCCAATTGAAGGTAGTTGAGATTGATAGCAAAATAGCGGATTTAAATCTTAAAATATCAGAAGATGCTAATGAGATATTAAAAAATATCGAAGAAAGAGAAAGAGAGGAAAAAGAACTAACGGAAAAATTAACAGGATTAAAGCAGGATTTAGAGTATTTCCGAGATCATGACGATTATAGAAGAAAACATGGCTTAGCGAAAGATAACCTTACAATTGCAAAAGCTAATCGCAATCGAATACAACAACAAATGGAAGATAATATAGAAAGTTTGAAAAATTATTTTCAGGAAGTTGTTTCGTATTTGTATTTCGGGAACCGTATAGGTTCATTTCAGTTAAGCAAGATTGCGAAAAACTTTGAAGCTACTATTAGGTATCTTAATTTGAGTGAGGGCAGAGATACTGGTGCAGCAGCGATCACCTTAGCGGTTATAGCATTCGACCTAGCGTTATTAAAATTAGCTATAAATTCGAATACACCACACCCAAGATTACTTGTTCATGACTCACCTAATATTAATGATATTGACCCATCTGTTTATAACAGAATATTTACGTATGTTAGAGATGAATTGGAAAAGCCATTTGTTGAAAATGATAAAGAACCAGATTTTCAGTATATTATTACAACCATATTAATGCCCGATGAGCTAGCAGATGATCCTTATGTCAGATTGGAGTTAAATAATAATGGAGACAAAGGAAAACTCTTTGAATTTACATTTTGATAATATTCCCGCAAATCAACAAAGGTTAATAAATTTCTTGAAGCAATCATACTCTGAAGAAGAAATTTATGCATTAGGGCGAATGCTGAATTTAGAAAAAGAAGATTATGTTGGAAAGGGTATGACTAAGCAGCAATTATGTGGCTCATTTGTTGAGATGGTTACTCAAAGGTCATTGTACGAAAGACTGTTTGTGCTTCTTGAGTCTCCTACGTATGTTCGGACAAGAATATATCAGGAATTTGGTGATTTAGGAATAAAGGAACCTTTAGCTGAAAACAAATTAGAGAAAATTGTGCAAGAATGCTTCGAACAAAGCGAAATAAGATTAAAGGATACTTCCTTTTCAGATTGGTTAGCTGATTGGAAGAGATCAATGGTACTTGTTTTAGGCAAAGATAATACCCCTGAAGCATGGGATAAACTTACGAGAATTTGTGATGTATTAAGAGAAATGGGGTATTCCCCCTATTTAATAAAGGATCAACCAGATATCGGACCGTTAACTAATGAAGAAAAAATGCTGGCATATGCTGCCGCATCAAGATTTGTTGTTATTGAGAAATCTGAGCCATCTGGCCATATTGATGAGGCCCATATTTGCGCAACGAATCGGTTAGTTGGAATTTGGCTAAGAGAAGAGGGAAAAGGCGATACCTGGATGCAGGGAGATTATGAAGTAAGTTTCCTTAACATTAAAAGTTTTACTTACGGTATAGGAAATATGAGTGATGCGATTAGTACCGGTGTTGACTGGGCCGAAGGATATTTGAAAGAAAAAGAAGCAAAGTTAAACTCACTGTATCCATTTAGACGTTAGAAATTCGAGAATCTATCCAAAAGCCTTACTAATAGCCTCTTCAAGTTCAACATGGCTCGGCTTGCTATATCGCCTCGTAACTTCCAGAGAAGCATGGCCAGCAAGCTCGGCGATGGAAGAAATGTCGATTCCGGCATTTACAAGTTCACGGCAGTAGGTGTGTCTCAGTTGATGAGGATGAATGTTATATTTCTGTAACATGTGCTGAACAGAACGGACGCTGATACGGCGCTTATATTGGCTGAGGAAAAGAGCCGTATCAGTATTCGTTCGGCTTTCAAGGTATTTGGAGATATAGTGTCTGGCATCTACCGGTAAAGGAACCGTTCGTGCAATGTTTCCTTTGCCCTTGCGAACTGTAAGGGAACCGGAACGTTCGCTTAGCTTCAGATCGGTGCGGTTCAGTTGACACAACTCGCTCACGCGGATGCCAGTAAAGAGTAGGGTATAGACTATTGCCAAGTTCCGTAGATTCCCATCACGTTCTACATTTCGAAGCAGTTTATTCCGTTCTGTTCGAGATAACGATTTGGGAGCCGTGTGCAAGGCTTTACGTTGCACAGGGAATTGAATGCCTTCCAGAATATGAGAGCATCCTTTAAACGCTACGAAGGCGGCAATTGCAGCGAATACTTTGCCGATTGTGGCGGCGCTTCGATTTTCCGTTTCCAAATACTTGATATACTGCTGCACATCCACTCGGGTTAGGTTATCGATATTTCCTCCGCTATCGCGCAGCCATGAAGCGAATGTATTGAGTGCGTAACGGTACGTTTTTATTGTATTTGAAGACTTTCCAGAATTCGATTGTGCAATCTCAAAATCATCGAATAATTCCACGCAAGTTTTTTCCAAGCTTAGCACCCCCTAAAAAGCGCTTCCGCGCACTCCCTTGAAGCAGAAGATACGCAGAAGGATTATTCCGCGACTATTCTTCGATATCGTTTTTCCGAGCTTGCCTTTCCTGTAGGGCTTGTCTGCAACGATTTGATACGGGGAGGAACGTATCCCAGTAGTTACCACTGATTTTTAAGCCGTCTTTTTTCTCGAAAGTATTTAGTGGTAATGAACAGTCCAAGGCACTAACTGAGGCTACATCAATTATTTCACCTGTAGAAGTAACAACTTTTTTAGGTATCGCCCAATACTCGCCGTCAACAAACTCAATTACAGCTCCCTGAGCGATATATTGATGAAGGAATGTAACGTGGACATCGCCTTCATAAATTGGTTTGTCTTCGCAATCTTGAAAGCCAGTATAAGGTAGAAGTTTACATTCACTTAGTTCCAGGCATTCTCCATTTGTAAGTGATACGAAATTATCGTCGTGGCTCAAATAGCTATAAACTTGATCATTAAACAGGACTTTATAAGGCGGGAACAATTGGATAGTCATTAAAATATCCTCCTAGAATATATCGTTGTAGTTTCTTCCAACTTCTTGTTGATCAGATTCGTTCATATGGATTCCGCTCCCGAATGCATAGCCTTCATGTGGATTTCGTTGTTCCAAGAACAGCCTTCTGAAATCCATGTCATTAATAAATGGAATCCTCATCAATGAATCCATTGGTGCATCCGTTCCTCTGACAATGAATAGCCCGGAGTAATCGGTTGAAGGGAGGCGCTCGAACGCGGCGCTATTCCCAAGAGCAATCTGACTTGACGCTTGAGAATCCATTCGGCCAATGCAGCGGAAAGAGATGTTAGATCGAAAATCGGTTGAGCCTAAGCTTTCTTGTGAGGGCCGCTGTGTAGCAATAAGCAAGTGTACCCCGTTGCTTCGGCCTTTTGCAGCAATTGTCTTAATACAGGCCATGCCTTCATCAAGTCCTTGCCATTTGTCGGTAAACTGCGCGAATTCATCGAACACAATGAATATTTCAGGCAGATTCGAGCCGGTCATCTCGTTATAAACGGTAATATCCGGCGATACTCCCCATTCTTTTAAAAGTTTTTCACGCCGTTCAACTTCCTGTACCGCGCCTTTTACAAGCTGTAGCGCAGCTTCTTTGGTTGTGGCAACTGGATAACCGACATCTTCCACAAATCCGAAACTAACACCGCCTTTCAGATCAATGAATACAGGCAAATGAGCTTGTCGTTGGAGTTGCAAGATAATCGAGTATAGGGCGGTTGACTTCCCAGCCCCTGTTGTTCCTGCTACAAGTCCATGCGGAATTTTACGGTAATTCCAAGCAACCGTGCCTTTGCAATTCACGCCGACAATTACACTTTCCGATGCTTGAGTGGCGGCATGAAGGTCGATCATATGCTGAAAGATAATTTCCTTCGGTAGCGGCTGTTTGGCGATTTCGACTCCAACCGTCCCTATACCGTCAAAGTCCCTGTAGATAGAGAATACAACTTTTTTCAAATAGGCTTCGATTCGGGTTAAGTTCTCTTCCCAGCGGCTAAAGGCAATTGAAGGAATATCCCATACATAAATTTCTGTTGTGCCAAGATCACGATGGAGCGGTACATCATAAGTGCCTTCTTTCAAACGGAATACTTCATTGAAGAACCGCTCCCATGCCTTTTTCATCGGGTAATACGTATTTGCATTGTTTCCTGCTGCAACCGACTTCGGTTCATTAACTACCTGTTCATTGGATTTATCGAAGTAGATACTTTCCACTTGTCGTTGTTGGAAGCCAACGGAATGAATGGCCGTTTGAATTTGACTCAGGTTTTTTATTCGCTTGCTGAAAAGCAAGGCTTTGGCTTGTTTATGCAAGTCAGCGAGGCTTGCGTAGAAAAGATGCTCAGAAGCTTCATGCTCGGCGGTGAAAGCGCGGATAATCGGGAATAGCTTATACCCTTTGAATGTACAAACGATGAAAAAGAATGCAACTGTCAACAGACTTATCGGGAGCCAGTCAAAGGGAAACCAACTTATCCAGTGCAAGATGATAATGGTAAAGGAAGCCCCTACAGCAGAACCCAATAGCCACAAGAATCGCTTTCTAATCGCCGAAGCGTAAAGGCCTAGTCGAAGTGCCAGTCGAAAATTTAGCGGCCTGTAAGGGGATTTTATGGTTTCGTAACGTAATATCAGCCGTACAGCCTGATCAATTTTCTGCTGCGGAATGTTCACTTCAAAGGAAGGTGTTTGACTGATATTCACTAGCACCGCCACAGCATTCTGAAGATCATCGATTGCAGCTTGACTCCAAATTGCGATAACTCGTTTGCGTAGCCGCTCATGGCCTTCGTAGTTGAACCATGAATGGACTTTTTTTAACCATAGAGGAACGAAGTTAAGATGACGTAGACGCTTGAACACCATGTTTCGCTTCCTCCGCTGCTTGTCGTGTGGCAACGTATGACAACATTAAGCTTTTAATAACCTTAGATGGACGAGTCCCGGCGGCATAAGCCCGAATACAGAAGTCCATGTAGAATTCCTTGTCTAACGTCACGGTAATGCGTTTTTTTTCGCTCATGAATAGCGCCTCCTGCCAGATCGGGAAGAGCTTAAGCTTATTGGAAGGCTTAGCCTTCGCCGTTCTTTGAAAGTTGGTATCGTTTAGGTGTTAAAAGAATACAGAGGGAGTTTGGGTGAGAGAGGAGTGGAGGAAGAAGCAATAGGAACACGCACGTTTCGATATGTAAACGACCCTGCCTTTTTGGAAGTATCCCGTACATCGTTCATTGCTTTATATCATAATTATATCACACGTTCTATTAAATATCAAAATACAAAATTTAAATATATCACGATAGTTACTGATTGTCAATAATTAATAGTATTATTTTATGACTTTAAAGCGAAGGAGCGAATGTATTTGAAGCATGATCGAATCAAGTAAAACGAAGCATCCTTGCATCCGGGTTAAGTGCGCCACTTCTGACCCTTCGTTGTTTTACTATCAAGAGAAACAACTGACACACCTAAAATTCTAAAATAAGGTATATTGATTTATTTGTTGATCCTTTTGATGAAGGACAGCATTGGCGGCTGAAGCGAAGTAAAAAAATTATAATAGAGGTTATGAGGTGAATCCGGGTGCGTCAGCGAGTCAACATACGAAAAACCGCGCCAAATATGGGGTTGAAATAAATGGGGAGGGTGGGGTTCAGAGATTGGTCGGCTGTTTACATGTGTCAGTAAGCTTTCAAATCAAACTACTGAATCAACCTTACCTTTATCCTTCACAAAAGTTACAGTACCTACCTCAGTATATCCGGAGGGTACTGCTGCGTGTGAAGTACTATTAAATAGTAAAAAAGAGGAAAAGGCGACTACCGTAGTAGCCGCCAAAGCGATTATTTTTTTCATTCGAGATATCCCCCAGGGGTGATATTTTTATTGAACTGTTGTAGAATAAATCCCCGTAACGTTATCATTAGTGATTGGCGAAAGGGATAAGTTGATACGCTGGCCTGTCGGAATGTTTTTCAAGTAATCCTTGTCGATAATGATACCGCTGATAGTTGTAATAGTTCCAGAGGTCACTCCGCCAGTAACGTATTTTGTTACATCAGGAAAGTTAACCAGCGATTGATAATCCTTGTGATCGCTATTAGCTTTAAATTCCGAAACACTGTATACTCCGTCAGGGTTAGTAGCACTCTTAGAAGTATTTCTCAACATAACAGAGTCCAGATACTCATTGCCAATACTGATACTGCAGGATACATAATTCTTTCCAGCATTTGGCGTAAACTTACCATTAATCTTCGAGTCGTAGATACCGATAAATGCATATGCATTTTTTGTTGCATTCAATTCAAATGTAGTTCCTACAGCGTCATACCATCCAAGTTGATATTGGCTGAGTAAACTTCTATTCGGATCGTTTGCATCGTCAAGGTCGATTACGACATACTGACGTACAGAACAAACTGTTACACCATCCTTGGATTTAGATACAAGTTCGCTAGCGTCAATTCCGTCGTCGGCGATCCACGGCTTACCGAAGTACTTCGGCAAGGTAGTCAAGATGTTTGTTTTGTGCCACAATACCTCAGCCGCGGCCGTAGCGTACTTGTCAGTAGCTAACGTCTTGCCGGCTTTAATATCCAAGATACGTTCGATAACCACTACTGCCGAAGCACGAGTTGTAACTCCGTCAGGTGCGATTTCGCCTTTACCTACACCTTGGATGATACCGTTCTTAGCAGCTTCATACAGGTTACGGTTGGTGTCATAATCTTTCTTGTACCCTGTAAGTCCTGCACGTACCGCCAACATCGACATTTCCTTACGTGGGATTGATTTATCCCAAGTAGTGGAAGCAAAGTCGTTAGCGTAGTATCCGGCTTTCGTAGCGGCATCAACATACGGTTGATACCAGGAACCGTTAGCCGCTACCGTGTCGAGCTTCATAGCCGCTACCAACATTTTCAGGAACTCCGCTCGAGTTACCTCAGCGTTCGGCTTGAATGTTCCATCCGTATAACCAGAAACGTAACCTTTCTCAACCGCCGTTTTGATTGCCGCTTCAGCCCAGTGACCTTTAGTGTCCTTGAACCCTGCCGAACTTGCCGACTGAGTAGAAGTTGCGCCATCAGAACCACCGAAAGTTGCTGCGTTCGATACTGCGGAACCTACAAAAATATTTACTGCGAGTGCTGCACTCAACAGACCTAATCCAATTTTCTTCATTTTGTTCCCTCCGGATTTTGTTAAAACTGTATCGTTCCTAATACAAGTTGAGAATTGTTAAGTTTTTGAGTTCTTCCTTTCTCATCTATAAAGGAATAGTTCAGCATTAGTTGTTTTAATCCATCGTAAAATATGCTCTCAAGGTGTGTATTTAACGACCTTTGCCAATCCGGATTGTCAATCAAGAAGCTATAGTCGAAAACGCTTATAGTCTGATTAGTAAAATATATCGGCGTCGGAGGAATTGCAGATGTTGAGAAAATAAACCCACTCTCCTCTGCCCTTCCGATCGGTGTAGAGTGAAATTCTATAATCCATACTTCGATTTGGGTTGTCATAGGATTTAGGCGAGTGGTAGCCTTCACATTGGCTGAATGCTGCTCATGTACCTTATACCATTTTGTTTGAAATGGAATCATGAAGTTAATTTCGTTATACAACCCTTCTAAATTTTTCTTTAAATTCAGTGCGTCCATACTTTTTCCTCCTCAATTTGCTACTATTATCTTATAGTTTCTTCATGTTCATTGAGTCCACTATATGCAGCTATTCGATTTGATCGGTGAAAAGCAATCTCCCTTATTACTTAATACCAAGAGCTTTGAATATGGCGCTTAGCGATACATTATTGGCAAATTGATCCTTTACTACGAGATCAGTTGAAGGAACGCCATTGGCCCATTTATGATAATTTGCATAATCAAAGGACATTACTGTGTACTTATCAATAACAGAAGTAAACGTGTTGTCAGTAAAAATGTTGATATCAATCTTGAATTCGGAAGGGAGATTTTTGAAAGTGTAATCCTTACCGAGTACAATTTTCTCTTTAGTAGTTCCATATTGAATGCCGATAAGGGGATTAACATCCGGCATCTCAGGAATATTGAACTTTAGCGTTCTGGTTGAATAATCCCATGTAAAATCTTTAAAAATGAGCTGAGCATACTTTCTTTGGTCGATTCCTTTATATTTCAGAGGTTCCCAAACGGTGCTATCTTCTTCTACTTTAATATCACTGTTCGGATTCTCGTACTTTGATTCAGTTGTTGGTGCTGAATCGAGAACAGCGAGTTTATTTCTCACATTCAAAATGAAAGCAATGGCCTCAGCTCTGCTTAAAAGATCGTTCCCCTTGTATCCGCTAATGCTTCTATCTGTCTTACCGTTAGATAACCCTTCGTCCAGTAGGTAGTGAATTGAATCATTCACATTGAAGTTTTTACCGGATGCATTGACCAGCAGTTTAGCGATTTGTCCACGATTAATGGGCTTGTTCGTCTCGGTAACACTTGACCAGTTGTTCAGACGGGCGTAGGCCAAATACGGAGTATCCCAAGACTCGCCTTGGGCGGGGGCAGCTAGTTCCGCTTTATACGCCTTAAGCAGCATAGCAAGAAATTCAGATTGAGTGACGTTCTGGTCAGGCTTATACGAACCGTTAGGATAGCCAGTAATAATACCGTTATCAACCCCCCATTGAATGGCGGAATAGCTCCAGTGAGTCGCTGGAACGTCATTAAAGTGCGTTTCGTTAGCCGCCGCTGTCAACGGCGCGGCGATCAGTAGCATAGACATACTTAATGCAATAATCTCTTTTTTCATAGTTGTATCCCTCCAGAATTATGTAAAATCCACCTTCTATACGTCATATATTACACGATATATATATCGTTATAAAGCATAAGTTTATTCGATAACATAGGGGTAAAGCCGTTAGGAGCAATCCCCTTGAAATTAAGTGAAGCAAGGAATCGAAAGAATATCGTTCAAGAGGATTTTTCGCATATGATAGATGTTTCATTGAGATACTACCAAAGACTTGAAAGCGGAAAATCAGTACCAACTATCAAGATAGCGTTACGGATATGCAGAATACTGGAAGTCAGCCCATTCGATATTGATGAGTGGCAGGATAATCCGACGTCAAAAGAGTAACCGCACATACTAAATATGGCGGTTATTTTTATTACCATTAATATCGTAAAGTGGGCTGAATATAAATTCCACGGACTTTAAGTCACAGTTACCATTTTACGACAAAAATCTACAACTAATGACCTATATGACCGATATCTATCCTAAAGAGTTTGGAAAAGCTTGGGGGTAGCGACGTGGATATTCGAACGGAATTTGGGAAAAGAGTAAGGGAGTTACGTGCTCGCAGTGGAATATCACAAGAACTGTTAGCCGATCGTGCAGGATTAGATAGAACATACATAAGTGGTGTAGAACGCGGTGAGCGTAATATAAGCATTCTCAACATTGAAAAAATCGCGAGTGCGTTGAGTGTTTCGATAGAATATTTGTTTTCCAATGAACGCTTTTCAAGCAACTTGGCCTATTTGAAGAAAGATTTCGAAGTTCCTTTCTTGGAACGCTTCAAATATCATTTGGATAGCAGCAAGAAGATACTCAGCTTTCAGGTTCATGGGTTGCTGACCGGTGAGAATGTAGATTATATGTCCAGTACGTTATTGAGTCTTGCCTCTAACTTTTCGAAGGGGGAACTAAACATCTTCGTTGACCACCGAGACATGAAAACATCGGATGGAGAGCCGGTGGTTTATTCTCCCGAAGTAGCTGAGAAAGCAATTTTGTTCCAACAGAGCGTAATAACATCCAGCAAGCAAGCCGTGGTTTTATGTAATAGTGAATTCATGGTTCACCAAATGAACTATGTGACAGCGATTAGCGGGATACGAGACAAAGCAACACATCTATATGGCAAGGATAGGGATATGATCGGGAAGGCATATGAAATGCTGGATATCAACGGGAATGATCTTATCAAACCGTTATAATAATTGGGCATGAAAAGGGAGCGGCTTTGCTTTAGCCACTCCCACGGGCAGTCTTATTTAATGCTCATCTGGCAGATGGATGGTAAAAACTAAGCCTTCGGTAGAATCCGAGCCGTAGTCCTCAACGCTCACCCAAATCTCCTCAAAAATGCCCGGATACGCGTCCGCCGATTCGGTTAAAATCGCGTTTCCGTCTTCATCCACAATGTCTACCCTGTCCTTAATGGCGGCGTTAGCAATGAGCAGTTGATTGCCATTCTCCAAGAAACGCCGAAGAGCGGTTTGATAAAGCATTTCGATTGTAATCGATGGGAGTTCGAAAGCAGCTACTCTGCTGGATTGAAGCAATGTCAGGTTTCGATTTTTTGGAATGTTCATCGTGTTCTCCTCTTTGCATCGTGATTTATATTCAGTGGATTGCTGATTCGTATGACAGGCAGGGAGCTTGCGTTGTTTTCAAAAATACGTAAAGTGGTATAGGCTTGCAAATAGCCGATGCCGCTGTAGCAATTAAACAGGGCATCTTGATCGATCAGACTTAGAACTTCAAAGAAGGGATGCAGCCATACGTCATAGGCATTGATGAGCTGTGGCGAGTCAAAGTTGCTAGAATCCCTCCTATGAAGCGAGAAGGAGGGGTAAGCCCACTCAATAAGAACCTCGAAGTGGCAGTTTCGGTATTTGCTCGGTTCGCAGAACAAGTTCAGTTGTATCCTCTGGAAAATTTGATCTGCTAATTGTAATGCGCTAATAAGGCGATTGGAAGCTGCACTCTGCAACTCTGTTCCCGTGTTCATTTCTCTTGCCAGCACTTTAAATTTCGGCAAGCTGAGATATTGTTTTTCGTGTATCATAAGGCGAATCTCTCCTCGGAATATAAAAGTTGTAGGCTTGAGAAGCTTCAAGACATAAGAACACCTCACTTTCTTCAAACTTACCTATAGATGAATGCGACTCACGGTAGTTCTAATTTCTGAAAGGTCAGAGATCAAAAAGTAAGCCTCGATTTCGTAGATCTTTAGATATTCCGTAGACAAGCAGAGACAAAAAAAGAAGCATCGCTATACAACGACACTTCGTACTTGGAATAACGCTAAAATAGATCATTCAAATCACCAAATTTAGATAACCCTTCCACCAGTTTTCTTCCTGCTTTGCCGCGTGTTCGCAAGTCGGTCATGTTCTTGAAGGGGGGGGTTCTCTCTTGCAGCATTATAGCTACTTTGGCTTCACCAACCCCGTCCAAAACGGCAAAGGGAGGAACCAGTTTTCCGCCCTGAATCGTGAAATCGGTTGATGCGGAATTGTAAAGCCGTACCCGATCAAACTCAATGCCGGATTGCCGCGCTTCATGAATCATCTGATTTACTTTGTATTGTTTACGTTCTTTGACACTGGCCCGATAGCTCTTCACTCTTTTCCGTTGACGATTCAGCTTCTCTTCAAGCTCATTCAGCGGCATAACGGCATTTGCTAATAAGAAGTCATCACGATCAAGCGTCAGACATACAGCGTAGAAGGCAAGAGGGGCATTGAGTTTATACCACATCGTTTTAACGGCGTTAATGGCATAGGCCGCAGCGTGTGCTTTTGGAAACAGATAATTGATCTTACGACAAGCAGCTATATACCATGAAGGCAAACCAGTCTGTCGCATTTCGCTAATCAACTCAGGACGCAATCTTTTGCCTTTCCTTACAGTCTCCATCACTTCAAACGCAACAGTACGTTCCATTCCCTGACTTTCCAGCGTCAACATAATATCGTCCCGGCAACTGATCAGTTGTTCCAACGGGAACCCATGTGCAAATAATTCCTTGGCATTTCCTTCCCAAACGCCTGTACCATGCGCCAACCCTGATATCTGTACCAACTCTCCGAACGTTCGCGGTTGGATTTCCATCAGCATTTGGCGCGAAAGCTCCGTATTGAATTCTCCGATACCCAACGTACGGCCTTGGGCAAATGCTTGCAAAACTTGAGCGTCAGAGAGGGGAATGTTATCGGGATGAACCCCGGTTAACTCATATAGCTTTTTCAATTTGAAAGGTTCGGTCTGGCCGAGCAAATCCAGCTTGAACAAACCGTGAGCAAGATTCTCTTTGGAGAAGTGCGTTACAACTGGCGCTGTCTTTTTATTAGAAGGATGGTGAACCGGACTGAATGCTTCCATTTGACAATGAGCCGGGATGATAACCAGCCCGCCGGGATGTTGTCCTGTCGTTGTCTTGATACCGGTCAAGCCTTGAAGCAAGTGCGCTGTTTCGGCAGGATTCAGGCTGATGTTTGCTTTACTCATTGCGTTATAGATGGATTGTTCTTTGGTTGTCGATATTGTGCCAATACGAATGACGCTATCATTTCCGCCAAAGATGGCACGCAAATGGTTATGAGCTTGTTCCTGATATTCCTGACTGAAATTCAAGTCAATATCCGGCATTTTCTCTCCTGACAATCCAAGAAAGGTTTCAAACGGGATTTGCTGGCCGTCTCGATGCATTTCCGCTCCGCATCGGCAACGTTTTTCAGGAAGATCGGAGCCGCTGGAGCGTAGCTCTGAGCGTTCTACATCATGGCAATTCGGACAAACATAATGCGGCGGCAGCGGGTTAACTTCTGTAATGCCAAGCAGATATGCTACGAGCGACGAACCAACTGAGCCACGGGAACCGACGAAATGTCCCTTCGCTTTTGCCTCGGCTACAATTTGTCGGGCTGCTTCATAGATGACCGCGTAACCGCAGCTAATGATGGCTTGTATCTCGGTTTCAAGCCTTTTGTTAATGAAGTCCGGAAATGGAGCGCCGTATCTCTGCTGGGCGTTCTCGTAAGCCATAGCTCGTACAGTTTCAGCGGCTCCCGGTAGATCGGGCAGGGGCATTTCATCCGGCAGCAGTTCGAACTCTTCCACTTGCGCAGCTACCTTCAAAGCATTATCAATAACGATACAATGAGCATCGGGCAAATAATGGAATGAATCGAGCAGCTCATCGGTTGACAGGAAGGGAGCGGCTTTTGGCATAAAAGCAGTCCTATTTTTGGAGAGATACGGACGTAGTTGAATAAATCGGCTGTATAGACCATGATCGTGTTTATTCAGGTGACGGACACCAGCGACAGCAACAAGCAATTTGTTCGCTTGGCTACATAGCTCGTTCAGACGGCTGTGGAAAGCCTTTGCCTCGTCTTCATCATGAAGGAGGCCATTATCAATAAAAGGTTGGGCATAGGATAAAGGCTCAATGGTAATGAAATCATAGTCGGCAATTGCATGTAATGCGGCTTCCTCGCCATGCTCCATAAGAGCTGTCATTACTTCTCCCGAGAAGCCCGGAGACGATACTAATAACCCTTCGCGATGCTCGTTGATTACCGCTTTGGGAAGCTGCGGAGCAGCCTTGGTCAGAAAATCGGTGTGGGCCAACGAGAGTAATCGGTAAAGAGAACGGATTCCCTTCGGATTGATGGCGTACAACGTTACCGGAAATGGATAACCAGAAACCTGATTTTCGGTTTGACGGTGAAGTTCCGATAGTTCCATGTTCAGCGGCAGTGCTTGAAGCATCTTTCTGAATATCCCGGCAGTTGCCAGCGCGTCAGATTGGGCTTGGTGATGATTTTCAAGCGGAACGTCAAGCTGATCGGCCAACGCTTTTAAGTTGTAAGCGGAGAATTCAGGATATAGAAACTTGGCGAGTCCCAGTGTATCAATGACAGGATTGGCAAGAGGAGACATAGCCAAGCTTTGCCGTTTGGCATGAAGAAAACGCAAATCAAAGTTGGCGTTATGCGCGACCAGAATCGCATCCCCAATAAAAGATTCAAAAGCAAGCAAAGCATCTGACAACAAAGGTGCATTCCTCAAATCATTTTCCGTGATGCCGGTCAAAGCTTGAATTGTTTCAGGGATAGCGTGTTTGGCATGAACATACGTAGAAAAGGAATCGACCATTTCGCCGCGTATCACTTTGACGGCTCCAATCTGGATAATGTCATGGCGTTCGCTTGAAAGACCGGTTGTTTCAAGATCGAATATGACATAGCAATCCTCAGACAACTTGCAATTGCGCGGCTGCGGAGCGTAGACAACTGGAAGCGGATTTACGACGGACAGAGTTGCACCGGCAATCGGTTTGATGCCTGCTCGCCGCGCCTCCTTGAAGAACTCCGGCAAGGCTTGTACAGAGTGAAGATCGGTTAGAGCAACAGCTTCGTGACCGAATTGTTTCGCTTGTTTGACCAGCAATTTGATGTCCACGATGGAAGCGAGAGTAGAAAGCTTGGAGAATACTTGGAGTTCTACCCGTTTAACCACCGCGCTGTCCACATATTCCAACCCGACGACTTGCTGAATGCCGGAGAGTTGAAGCTGCAATTGTCCTTGGTAAAGATCGACGTTGCCATATATGCGGACAGAGTCATGAAGATGAAATTCATTCATCAAGGCCTGTGCTTCGTCAGCATCTTTCGTTAAATAAACTGCTGCAAGAGAAGCAATATAATTGGTCAAATATATCGTACAAATATGCCAGTTCCCATCTTTGGAAAGATGCGTTTGTTTGTTCACGATGACTCCGGCGGTGACAACATATTTTTCTCCCTGTCGGAGTTCGTGCAGTTTCCGTACTCCGCTTGCGGGAACCGTCATTCCGAATTTGCCCGGTAGTTTTTGATTGTTAAATCGAATTCCCATCGACTGTATCCTCCATTTTCCGAAAAAAAGGCGGATTTATAGCGCTAAATAGTATCCGCCAATTATCGGCGTGTTCACGATTTTAGTTATGTTGTATTGTCAAGGAATTAGGGGTTAGTTACGTGAGTGTTACATGTAAGGAATCGAATAGCCAACATTCACCAATTGTTTGTATCGACTTGTTATAGGGTTGTTTTCAAAATGGAAGGCTGAGGAAAATAGAAGAGTAGGGGATTCGCGGGATATTGGAGAGTAAATAGAGTGGTGCTCAAGAGATATTCTATACGTCTATCTCGATCAGATGGACTTGGAAACGGAAGCCTTTCTGAGTTATGAAACGTTGCAGTTCTGTTGCCCGGTGTTCGCTTAAGGCGATAATGTCCAGCGGTGCATCGGGGGAAGCGGCACTGGCGAAGTCTTCAACTCGCTGGAACGTCTTGGATACATGGTTCAAATCGTGATCAACGATTAATGCTTTTGGATTTGGGCCTTTGACTACGCAATCAAGCATTTTGATACTTGGCTGAGCTTCAAGGCCGAGCGTTTCGAAAAATCCGTCTTGATCGAACGCCCAAACGGTTCGCGCAATGTCCATTTGCAAAAAGCTGCGTCCGCGTGTCTCCAGCCCTTGAATACCCAGCTCCTGAACGGCGCGGGAGGTTAATGCAAAAATCTTGTTTTTTCGCTTGTCTACCACACAATCGAGCCAGCCCCACGCTGTTAATTCTCTCGTTGCCTTGTATAAAGCATTTAGAGGACGTTTGTCCGGCATTAGTTTATGGAGAGATGGGACGCTCAGATGTCCCCACTTTGCAATTGCATTCATGACATTGTAATGCAGGGTAAGCAGTTGTCGTTTAATTTTTACCGTTGTTTCGTTTGTCATTTTCGTTTCTCCTCCCCTGATGATATGCCTTCAGTAAATCGGCTGCTCGAAGCATAAAAGCTTGGTACTCTTGCTCCTGTTTGTTTTGTTGTTCGGATTTGTTTTTGGTTTTCATCGCTTAAATCCACTCCTCGAAGGCAAGTACGGTTTGAATGAATGGCGAAATGTCGTCATACGCTTTCGGATTCGATGAAGAGAGCCGTTGCATATCAGTAGTGAAGCTTGACAGTTGCTCCTCATTGAACAATTCGACTCGCCCGCTCAACTTGAACTCATGTTGGTAGACGGTAGCTATACAGCCGATCAAGTCCTTTTGACCGGAACGAATTGCAACCGCTTTGGTATTGAACACGATGCAAGGCTTCAGAGAATCGGCATCAATTTCAATGCGGTCAAAGCAATCCCGATTCACATTCAGACGTTTGATGTATTTGCCAAGCTCGAATTTCGTCTTCACAAAATCCCGCTGCTTCACCGTTTCGCCGTGTACCGCGTTAATTTCCCGTCCCGTAAACTCCTTAAAGGTAAACTTGCCGACATAGGGGATGGCAATCTCGTTCGTCTGGTTGACCACTTCTTTGAAAATGAGGGAGTCGTTGGCGCGAAGGATTCGGGCAATATCATGTTCACTCACGGCAAAGCCCAGTAAATTGAACAGATGGTTTGACCTTTCGTTAACACTTAGTCTTTGCATGAAGTGCACCCCATAAAAGAATGTATTTTTACATACTTTCATTTTAATCCTTAATCTATATGGAGTCAATTTTAGCACTAATTATGGACCAAGAGAATCAAATGCTCCTTTAGAGAAGTTTCAAGACAATTGTCGTAATACTTTTGCCCTTTTCAAAGATAAGGTGATTAGCGATAATAGAATTGTAATGACTTTCCAATGAACAATATCATTTGAGTAAATATAGCCAACAGTCGAAAAGAGGAGAATTTCTATGTCGTACCTAACATTCAATAAGTTGAACAATATGTCTCAGTCGATTCAAAAGTCTCTTAATGAAAATTACCAATTCAGTACTTCAAATACGGTTTTCTTGTCCCATCGTCACGACGATAAGGAAGAGGTTAAGAAAGCGGTTGGGTTTTTAGCGCAATTTGGTCAAAAGACATATATTGATTGGCTTGACCACAGTATGCCTAGCCAGACATCATCTGAGACGGCTGAGAAGCTGAAACAGAGAATTAACGGTTCAAATAAATTCGTGTTATTGGCAACACCGGGAAGCATTCAATCAATTTGGATACCATGGGAGCTTGGGCTAGCTGATGGAGCGAAAGGAATGGATAGAATAGCTATCCTCCCACTTTTGTATAAAGATACGACTTGGGATGAAAGGGAATATTACGGTCTATACAATTACATAGAACAAGTTGCTGATGGGCGGTGGGGTGTTTTTAAGCAAGGAGAATCAAATGGAGTTACTTTAGAGCACTGGTTTGAATCGTGAATACAGGAGGATTATCTATGGATAAAGATATTGCCGAATTTCTGAAAACTTATAAAACTGCTATTGAGGAGTCTAATGCGGCTGTATTTGCGGGCGCAGGATTGTCTAAACCTGCGGGATTCGTGAACTGGAAGGAACTGCTTCGAGATATCGCTGAAGAAATCAATTTAAATATTGATAAAGAAAGTGACCTTATAGCAGTAGCGCAGTACCATGTTAATGAGAATGGTGGAAACAGAGGGAAAATAAATCAGGCATTAATTGACGAATTTACAAAGGATGCCGAAATTACCGAAAATCATAAAATTTTAGCAAGGCTGCCTATAGATACATATTGGACAACCAACTATGATGATCTAATCGAGGAAGCCTTGAAGATTGAAGGAAAAAGAATCGACTCGAAAATAACGACCGAAAACTTAGCGGTAACCAAACCCAATAGTGATGCCAAGATTTATAAAATGCATGGGGATATTTCATTGCCTCATGAAGCCGTTTTAACTAAAGATGATTATGAAAATTACAACAATAAGCGGCAGCTATTTACAACGGCTCTTCAAGGAGACCTCGTTTCAAAAACAATGTTGTTTATTGGATTTAGTTTTGATGATCCCAACTTGGAATATATTTTGAGTCGTATAAGAATCCTATTGGGTCAGAATCAACGTACCCATTACTGCTTTATGAAGCAGGTGCAGCGAGATGATTTTAAGGAAGAATCGGATTTTTTATATGCTGAGATAAAGCAGAAGTTAAAAGTGAATGATCTGAAAAGATATAGCATTAAAGTGCTTTTGGTAAATCAATATGAGGATATTACGGCCATACTCAAGGAAGTGGAACAGCAATACAAGAGAAGAAATTTATTTGTTTCCGGTAGTGCTTCTGACTATGGAAATTGGGGAGAGCAGCGCTGTCTAGAGTTCGCGAGTAACCTCAGTAAAGCGATAATCAAAAACGGGAACAATATTGTGACTGGCTTTGGTCTCGGAGTTGGCAGTTGTGTAATCTCGGGTGCGCTGGAGGAAATCTATAAAACGAGAAGTCAGCGGGTAGAAGAGCGTCTGATTTCGAGACCTTTTCCCCAAAATACAACTGGTCAAATCCCTATAAAGGAATTGTGGACTAAACACAGAAATAACATGATTCAAACCGTAGGGTTTTCCGTTTTTATGTTTGGTAATAAAATTGATGCTTCAACTGGTGCTGTAATAGAAGCAAATGGCATGATTGAAGAGTTCGAAATAAGCGTGAATCACGGCGCAATACCCATTCCCATTGGTGCGACCGACTTTACTGCTAAAAAAATATGGGAGACTGTTATAAGTGATTTTGACCGCTATGTTCCCGAGGCTGGGCTAAAAGATAAATATCAGTTACTGGGCGATGTGAATCAGACTGATGAAGCATTGATTAACACTGTAATTGAAATTGTGAATATGCTTGAAAAAAGAAAAAGGCAATAAAGAGGGAGGCTCAGGTATGGCACGTAAAACATTCATTTCTTATAAGTACAGCGAAGCTCAACATACAAGAGATCGAATAATTAAGGCTCTTGGCACAGATGCTCGTTATTATCAAGGTGAAACCAGTACTTCACCTAATTTGACAGACAGAAAGACAGAAACCATTAAAAATCATCTTAAGAGCATGATTTTTGATACTTCGGTAACTATTGTTGTTATCTCTCCAAATATGAAGCAGAGTAACTGGATTGACTGGGAGATTGAATACTCTTTGAAGGAGATTACTAGGGAAGACAGAACGTCAAGAAGTAATGGCATTGTAGGTGTAATCCAAAAAGATTATTATTTGGGAGGGTATGGGTGGATTCTTAGTTCAGTTACAAATTCTGATGGCTGCAAATCAAGAAGCATTGATGAAAGTAAGTTATATGAGATTATCATCAAGAATCGTACAAACCAAAAAAATCCCGTATATGCTTGCCTGAATTGCCAAAGTGTAGATTCTCTAAATGGCTCGTATATCTCCTTGGTAACTGAAGATGATTTTGTCGCAAGTCCAGATACGTATATCGAAAATGCGTATGAGAAGAGTAAACGGATTAATGATTTCGAAATTACAAAAACGATTAAAACTCAACAAAATTGGTGGTCACCGTGGTGAATCAATACATTATAACTTAAACAAAAAGCTGCGTTATGAAAATCCTCATAACCAGCTTTTTGCGATATCTGCTATTGAAATTGGTCATTTCACCCGCTACAATTGATATACCGAACAACGTGGTAAATGAATAGTAATTAACTCTATAATACGCACCTACTCCTATACTGTCGGCATCCGCGCGGTGACCTCCATCGACGGCATGACCGCCGACTGGGCGCGCATTCCCTGGGATGTGCTGGAGAAGATCTCGAACCGGATCGTGAACGAGGTTGACAACGTCAACCGCGTGGTGTACGACATTACGTCGAAGCCGCCGGCAACGATCGAGTGGGAATAAGATAAAAATAAAACACCCCCTGCCATATCCTTCGCGATCATGGCGGGGGGGGTTGCGTTATCTAAGAATTGCTCTAGCCTAGTCGATGCGCGACTCTCCTTCTATCGGAACGATTTTGATGTCGTCGTATCCGTCTGCACGTCCAAGCTCGTTTACGGTGCCGTCTTCTCCAATTGTTCCATAGAAGATAACCCCGGCCATCCAAGCGTGATCGTAATATGCATAAGAGCCGACCTCCGTCGGGCGTTCTCCCCACTCTTCGCCGACGGCCGGAACAAGATTGGGGATCGCATCGGGATCGTTCGGTTTCTTGGCAGCAATGCGGCCTTCCCATACTTGCCATGCCGCATGATTTCTGACTTCGTAATACCGAATGTATTCGCCATTCATGATGTAAAACTTCTTGCTTTGTCCGTAAGGAAAATAATACTCGGTCGTCCGAATATCTGGCGTATAGCCGAGGGAATCGTGTAAGCTGATCATGGGCAAAGCCAGTACCGCCTGTCTGGCCGTCGCCAGATCCTTGTTTTCCGTGTCTTTGTTCTCGGGGGCGCTATAAATCACGACCGTTTTGGTGGCGGCATCCCAAGCGACATAAGCATCCAGCGACTCAGCAATAAATCGAAACGGAACGTAAATCGATCCATTAACGTTCCGCGGAGGTACGTTTATAGTCAATTGCGTGTTGCCTTTATAGGCTGTTTTCTTTTCCAATGTCAGTTTAAGAACTTCGTTTGAAGCTGTGTTGGTTACGCTGACCGTTTTCGTTTTATTATCCCAATCGACCTTAAAAATCGGAAGAAGGGAAACGGCTCGAATGGGAACCAAAGTCGTTTGATCGATTATGACCGGCGCCTGATCAATCTGCGTAAAGCCGTTCACGTTCAAACGGATGGTCGGTTCGTTGCGTGCTAAAGCGGCGTTGCTAATCGAAAACATGAGAAGTAGAATGAAACCAAAAATGAAAGATATCCTTTTCATCTCATCCAACCCACCTTAAGTACTTAGTGATGTAAACCGCAAATCCAATTTGCACCTGTTATGCATGAAATTTCAGTCTCTATTAGACGTTGAATAATCATATAGGTTGCACAAAAACAAAATGACGGGAAGGGGCCGATCTCATGACGCAGAAGCAATTCCACTGCAATCCCGATCCGGAAGGCGTAGAGCTGCCCGACCTTTACGTGACCCACTGGGGCAAGGAGGATTGCGCCCCGCTGCACTCCTTCGGGCCGGGCATCCGCGACGTGTACAAGTTCCACTTTATTCATAAAGGGCGGGGAATCGTTCGAGTGGGGGGAGAGACCTACGCCCTTACGGCCGGTCAGGCTTTTCTCATCTATCCGAACGTTGTCATCTTCTACCAAGCGGACGAGAACGATCCGTGGACGTACTCGTATTGCGGGTTCCGGGGGAATCTCTCGGAAGGGTGGATGTGCCGGACCAGCTTGACTCCCGAGCGCCCGGTCTTTGCGATGGACATGCAGGTGATGCCGTACCTCTACGACCAGCTGACGGAGACGCTGACCCACGAGAACAGCCGGGACCTGCGCCTGAACGCCGTGATGTACCGGTTCTTGACCGCGCTGATCGAGACGCTGCCCGCCTCTTCGGGCGCCGATGGGGGAGGGGCGAAGAAGCCCAACGCTTACGTCCACCGGGCTATGGAGTATATTCACGCCCACTATGGAGAGTCGTTGTCCGTCGAGCAGCTCGCCTCCGACCTGGGTCTCGACCGCAAGTACTTGTCCGCCATCTTCAAAGGTGCCAAAGGCGTGCCGCCCCAGCAGTATTTGCTGCACTACCGAATGCGCAAAGCCTGCGAGCTGCTTCGGGGCAGCGAGCTCTCCGTCGGGGAAATCGCTAGGTCGGTCGGGTACGGGGATGCGCTTCTCTTCTCCAAAATGTTCAAGCGCGCTCTCGGGATTTCCCCCTCGGAATATCGGGCGTCCAATCTCCAATTAGATGACATTGTGCCATAAATACCTTCCATGCTGACATAGGCTTGCCCGTGCGGATTAGGTATCATTCTGGTAGACCTTAATCCAAGGAGGACTTCCGAATGGGCTATGAAGCTAGTGCAAGCCGGTATGACACTATGACATATAACCGCTCCGGCCGAAGCGGACTCAAGCTTCCCGCGATCTCGCTGGGCTTGTGGCATAATTTCGGCGGCATCAACGTTTACGAGAACTCGCGCGCCATGGTGCGCCGCGCTTTCGATCTGGGGATCACCCACTTTGACCTGGCGAACAACTACGGGCCTCCTCCGGGCTCGGCGGAAGAGACGTTCGGCCAGCTGCTGAAGCACGATTTTGCTCCTTATCGCGACGAGATGATCATCTCGACCAAGGCGGGCTACTATATGTGGCAGGGGCCGTACGGCGAATGGGGCTCCAAAAAGTATCTGGTCTCCAGCCTCGACCAAAGCCTGAAGCGGATGGGACTCGACTACGTGGACATTTTCTACCACCATCGCCCGGACCCGGACACTCCGCTCGAAGAGACGATGGCGGCGCTCGACCTGATCGTCCGTCAAGGCAAAGCGCTCTATGTCGGCCTGTCCAACTACAGCGCCGAGCAGACCAAGGAAGCTTCCCGTATCCTGAAGCGGCTGGGAACGCCTTGCCTGATCCATCAGCCGAGCTACTCCATGATGAACCGCTGGATCGAGAACGGCCTTCAGGACGTTCTGGACGAAGAGGGCATCGGCTCGATCGCCTTCTCGCCGCTGAACCAAGGCATCCTGACGGACCGCTACCTGAACGGAGTCGCGGCGGATTCCCGCGCCGGAGGACCGAGCGTGTTCCTGAAGCCGGAAGGGATCAGCGAAGAGACGATCGCCAAGGTGCGGAAGCTCAACGATCTCGCGGCCGGACGCGGCCAGAAGCTGTCGCAGATGGCCCTGGCCTGGGTGCTGCGCGGCGGACGCGTAACGTCCGCTCTGATCGGCGCCAGCAAAGTCGGCCAGATCGAGGACGCCGTAGGAGCGGTTAGCAACCTGGCGTTCACGGAAGATGAGCTTGCCGCGATAGATGCTATTCTTTTAGCTGAATAAGGTATCTTGATTAGACCCGCGACCGAGCGCGCCTTGCCGTGCCTGGTTCGCGGGTTTTTCTGTAGTTAACGGCAGGAATGCCATTATTTATATGCATCTTACATGTCATTTAAAATGTAAACGGTAACAATACGAATAAATTTGTCGGATAACAATAAAAAAGTTCGTTTTACGGATTGACGAATCAGTGCTTTGTACCTAAAATGATGAATGTTATGGAACGGAATCGAAGTTTTTCGTATAATCCCGGGAATGGGCTCGGGAGTTTCTACGGGGTCACCGCAAATGATCCGGCTACGGAAAGCGCTAGAGGGATCGGGGCATGGCGTTTTATACGTCCCGGTATACCTTTGCGCGCTAATGCGGAACCTAGGAGAGACATCTTCTGGGTTTTTTTCTTGTTTCTTGGGAGGATACGGAGCTCGATCCGAATATGAATCAGAAGGGGTACAAACATGGAGCGATTCTTTAAGATCAAAGAGTTCGGTACGAATATCCGCACGGAGATCATGGCGGGCATCACGACCTTCATGACAATGGCTTACATCCTTGCCGTCAACCCGGTCGTTCTCGGTCCTTCCGGACTGGACACCTACGGCATTTTCCTGGCGACGGCGCTTGGCGCGGGCATCTTCACCCTGGCGATGGGCTTGTTCGTCAACTTCCCGGTCGCGCTGGCTCCGGGGATGGGGCTTAACGCATACTTCGCGACGACGGTCGTCGCTTCCCAGGCAACCGGTCATCCGATCAGCCCTTCGATGGCGCTCGCCGCCGTCTTCCTGTCCGGGATCATCTTCCTGATCCTGACGGTCACCAAGGTTCGCCAAATGCTCGTCGTCGCGATTCCGGACGGGCTGAAGCATGCGATCACCGTCGGCGTCGGCTTGTTCATCGCGATCATCGGCCTCAAGACGAGCGGCGTAATGACGATCTCGCTCGACGCGTTCGGCCGCGACTTCGCTCAAGGCAGCTATACGAATCTCGGCGGCAGCGAAACGGTCATTCACATGGGCAGCCTTGAGGAGCCTATGGTTTGGCTGACCATCGTCGGCCTGATTATTATCGGCGCCCTGATGGTGCTTCGCGTTCGCGGCGCGATTCTGATCGGCATCCTGATCACGACGCTCATCGGCGCGATCCCGGGAGTCGACGTCGTCGACTTCAACACGCTTAAGGGCCAAGATTGGGTCCCTAACTTCTCCAAGCTCAACTTCTGGGACTTCAGCTTCTCGGATCTGCTGTCCACCGGTTTGCTTACGGCCATCGCCACGTTCACGTTCGTTGAATTGTTCGACACGTTCGGCACGCTGGTCGGCACGGCTAACCGCGCCGGATTCTTCAAGAACAAGGAAGAAGGCAACAAGCGCATCGGCAAGGCGATGCTCGTCGACTCCATCGCGGTCAGCGGCGGCGCCATGCTCGGCACGAGCACGATGACGGCTTTCGTCGAGAGCTCCGCAGGCATCGCGGAAGGCGGACGCACGGGTCTGACCTCCTCGACGACGGGCGTGCTGTTCCTCGTCTCCCTGTTCCTCGCTCCGATCGCCCTGCTCATCCCGACTCCGGCGACGAGCGCGGCACTGATCGTCGTCGGCGTGCTGATGATGCAATCCGTCAACGAGATCGACTTCAAGGACCTGACGATCGGCATTCCGGCGTTCCTTACGGTCGCCATGATGCCGTTCACTTACAACATCGCCAACGGCATCTCGTTCGGCATCGTCTCCTACGTCGTGCTGGCCAGCCTGTCGAACCTGCGCGGCGAGAAGCAGCATAAGGTACACTGGCTGATGTGGATTCTGTTCGTCCTCGTCATCGCGCGTTACCTGTTCATCGGCGCGGAGGGCTAAGGGCCCGAGCTCAGGCAAAAGCATGGCTCTCGCACTCGCGAGGCTGCAAGTCTGCAAGTCTGCAAGGCAACTCCTCTAACGGCTTCACTTGAGCATGGCTCAATTTCCTCAAAGCGTTCTCTCTATTTCATATGGAGGGGGCGCTTTTTATTTGATATGCATAGGCGGGGGTGCGTTGGCAGTTGCTCGTGCACGCTGGTTTAGGAGACTAGGGAGCTTCTCCCCTTAGCTCAGGCTGAGCAGGCGCTATTCTTTAGCGCACTTGCTCTACCGATCGTCAAAGTAGGGTGCTTCATGCCACACTTTGGCACGTAGCCCCGACTGCCCGCCGATGAATGGTACTCCATACCATACTTTTGCACGTAGCCCCGACTGCCCGCCAAAGTATGGTACTCCATGCCACAGTATGAGACTCTAAGCTGATAATGTCGGCTTACAGCTGCGATTTCATGGCCGCGAGAGTCTCTAAACCGATAATGTCGGCTTACAGCTCCGATTCCACGGCCACACGAGTCTCTAAGCCGATAATGTCGGCTTACAGCTGCGATTCCATGGCTGCGTGAGTCTCTAAGCCGCTAGGCTGCAACCCGACACAATGTCGGGTTGCAGAGCCATCCGACTGCGGACCATGCCCAAAAGGCCTCGATTCCGACAATCGGAACCGAGGCCTTTTGCAACCAACTATTCTATTCGAACCGGAATTCCGCGACACGAACGTCGCGGCTCAGCTTGAGCCGGATGCCGACGATTCCGGACGGAGCGGAGATTGCGCCGGAGATCGTGCGCCACGCCTGAGGGCCGCCGGTAGCGATAATGTCCAGGCTGCCGAGCGCCGTCTCGCCGTCCGGACCGACGGCGCAGACTTCGAGCTTGCCTCCGCGGGGCGAGGATACCTTCGCGGCGAACGATCTCGCGCCGCCCGCCGCGAAGTCCGCGTCGGCATAATACGCCCACGCGCCTTCCTGCATGGCCGCAACGCTGCTGCCGCCGTCCTTGCACTCGTCGATGACGACTCCCTCGTAGTCGTCGTAGTTGCAGGCGGCCGTCGGCTGGCGAAGATCGCGCGGCGGCACGGTCTCGCCAATCACCTCAAGCGAGCACGAGCAGGCGACATCCGCCGAAGAGCGGCCGACCGCGAGAGTCCACGTTCCGCTCTCGAGGCACCAACGGTCGCGAGTCACGTCCCAGAACGCCAGCTCGGAAGTGGGAACGGCGAACTCGATCGTCGCCGTCTCTCCGGCGGCCAATCCGATCCGCCGGAAAGCGAGAAGCTGCTTGAGCGGACGCTTGACGCGCGAAGCGCCGGCGCTGCCGTACAGCTGAACGACATCCTCGCCGAACCGGTCGCCCGCATTGCGCAAGCGAACGGAGACGATAACTTCCTCGCCTGCGGAGATGGACGAGCGGCTCACATTAACCCCTTCATACTCGAACGGAGAGTATGTCAGGCCATGACCGAACGGATACAGGACGGGGCCGCGGAAGTAACGGTACGTACGCTCTCCTTTGATAATGTCGTAATCCATGAAGTCGGGCAGCTGATCGGCGCCCCGGTACCAGGTCATGTTCAGCCTGCCCGCCGGCGCATAGTCGCCGAACAGGACGTCCGCGACCGCGTTGCCGAGCTCCGGCCCGGCATGGGACGAATACAGGATGGTGGGCACGTGCTCGTCCGCCCAGTTGATCGCGAACGGATAGCTGCCGACGACGACCACGATCGTGTTCGGATTGGCTTCATAGACGGCGCGGATAAGCTTCTCTTGCGCTTCGGGCAGCGTCAGGTCCGGGCGGTCGATCGTCTCCTTGCCGTTGATCAGCGGATGGTTGCCGACGAAAACGATGGCCGCGTCGGCCTCGCTCGCCGCCGCGACAGCCTCGCGAATTCCATCCTGCACCACATGCACGTCGAACGGAGCGACCGTCACCCCGCCCTTCGCGCTGCCCGAAGCCTTGCGCTCCTCCGGAGAACCGAGGGAGGAATGCTCCACCGCCAGCTCGGGATCGACGGTCAGCAGGCCTTCCTCGCCGATGCCGATCCTGGCGTTGTTCCAAGCCGAGAGGTTCAGCTTGCCTTGCTCCACCCGGTCGATCAGAAGCGCTTCCTTCGTGAACCAGCCGAAAATCTCCTCGGAGTCGGCGGTCGCGTGAACGTCGTCGGCCGTCGCGACGTATTTGCCCGTGCTCTCGGCAACGAGGGAGTGGGCTCTCCAGCCCCAGTCGGTCAGCTCGAACGTCTCGGCGCCTTCCGCGAAGTCGAGCGAGGCTTCCAGCTTGCCGTCCGCTCGGGTCGTCACGAATTTGCCGGAGGCGGCCAGCTTCACCCGGTCGTTCCCCGTGGCGTGGAGGACTTCTCCGCCGGAGGCGACCGCCTTGGAACGGATCGCGTCCAACGGCGTGACCGAGTAAGGAAGAGAACCGCTGTACCAGTCGCGGTAGACGATGTCGGCCAGAGGGCCGACGACGGCGACCTTGCGCGAACGGGAAGCGTTCAACGGCAGCGCCCCGCCTTTATTCTTGAGCAACACGACGTTCTTCCGGGCCGCGTCCAAGCTCGTCTTCTTGTGCTCGTCCGAACCGATGACGTCCTCGCCGATTCCGGAGTACGGATTGCGTTCGTCCGGGTCGAATTCCCCGAGCCGGATCCGGACGCGGAAGGTGTTGCGAAGCGCGACGTCCAAGTCGTTCTCGGTCAGAGTCCCGTCCGCCAGCGCATCCCGAATCGCCTGCTTGGAGATCGGATGATCGTCGGTGATGCTGTCGATGCCGCGTTTGATCGACTCCGCGACGGCGTCCTTATAATTGTCGAAGTAGGCATGCTCGTTGACCGTTCCGAGCACGTCTCCCGCGTCGCTGACGACGAAGCCGTTCATGCCCCATTCGCCCTTCACGACGTCGTTCACCTGCGGGTTCAGGTTGGCCGGCACGCCGTTCACCGAATTGTAGGCGGTCATCATCGATTGGGCGCCGCCTTCCTTGAACGGAATCTCGAACGCCTTCAAGTAATATTCGCGCATGTTGCGGGGATCGATGCTCACCGAGCATTCGCCGCGGTCGACCTCGTTGTTGTTGCCGATGAAGTGCTTCAGGCTGGCGACCGCGCGGAGATAGAAAGGGTGATCNCCCTGAATGCCTNGCGCCAGAGCGGCGGTCAGCTTGCCGGCCAGNATCGGGTCCTCCCCGTANGCTTCCTCGTTGCGTCCCCAGCGCGGGTCGCGCTCCATGTCCACGGTCGGCGCCCATAACGTCAACCCGTTGCGGTCCGGATCGCGGCGGAAGAATCCGCGGGCCTCGGTGCCGATCGCTTCGCCGACTTGGCGGAGCAGCTCCTCGTCCCAGGTGCAGGCGAGCCCGACGGGCTGCGGGAACATGGTCGCTTCCCCGAGCCAGGCGATGCCGTGGGCGGCTTCGGTGCCGTGCTTGTACTTCTTGACTCCCAGGCGGGGAACCTCGTCCTGATATTGGCACATCAAATTGATTTTCTCGTCGAGCGTGAATCTCGAGACCAGGTCGTTCACCCGGGTTTCGAGCGGGAGGTCGGGATTCTCGAACGGGAACGTTCCGGAAGCTTTGGTCACTCGGGCAGATCTCCTTCCATGCGCCTCCTATTGCAAGCGCCTTCAATAATAGATATGATTTTTATTCTAATACGAATGCGCCTAGGAGTCATACCCCTACAATTGCACCAAAAATACGGCACATTCCCGAGAGAGGACTTGCAAGTTCGCCGAGGGTTGCTTCAAAATAAGGTCGATCGACGAAATTTCCGTCCGTTCGACACGTCGGCGCGAGGGAAGGAGGGCTTCCGATTGAAGCGCATTATCGCCGGCTTCAACGACTTGAAGCTGCGCAACAAGATCGTGCTGGCTTATATCCTGTTTCTGCTGCTGCCGATCGTCATCGTAGGGAGCTACGCCGTTCGGGAATACCGGGACTCGACGCTGGACAAGGCGATCGAGCAGACCGAGAACTCGGTCGAACGCGTCAAGGCGCGAATGAACGAGACCCTGTATACCGCGAACGATCTGTCGGCCAGGCTGTTGATCGACAGCGATCTGGAAGAGATCGCCACGAAGCGTTTCGCGAGCCCGGGCGAAGTCCTGGACGCTTATTGGGAATACGATACGATCAAGCTGTATCTCACGTTTAATCCGGAAATATCCAAAATCCAGCTGGAAGTCGACAATCCGACGCTGCTGAACAACGGGGAGTTCGTTCCGCTAGGCTTCAATACGAAGCAGTCTTACTGGTACAAGGACGCGATGAATAATAAAGGGTTGATCGGGTGGTATTACCTGCCGGACGAAGCCGAGAAATCGGAGAGCATGCTCAGTCTGGTTCGGTCCGTCTTTTTCCGGGAAAATCAATCCTACGGGCTGCTGACCATAAACATCAATTCCGATTATTTGAACACCGTGCTGAATCAAGAGGATTCGGAGACGATCGTTCTCGATCCTACGGGAATCGCCGTCGCTTCCAACCGTCCGAATATCGTTGGCAAGCGGCTGGAGGACTCGTTGTACGGGGCCACTCTCTCGGATAGAGAGCCGGGGACTTACGAATTGACGGTGAACGGGGTTCGATCCAAGGTCGTCATCGATCAGATTTTGCCGGATAACAGCTTTTCGTACCTCAAGATCATCTCGATCTTTGCCGTGGATAGCATCATGAAGGATGCCAACCAAATCGCCAGGGTCGGCGTGCTGGTCATCGTGCTTTTCGCGGTGTTGTCGATTCTTATCATCTATCTGATCTGCACGGTCGTCACGAACCGGCTTCGTAAGTTCAGCAGGCAGATCAGCAAGGTATCCATCGGCAACTTCAACGCGGCGGAGCTTAGGGTCGGAGCCAACGACGAGATCGGGCAGATTACCCGTCAGTTCAACCAAATGGTGTCCAATATCAAGGAATTGATGGAGGAACTGAAGGAATCGCACCAGCATTCGAACGAGCTCGAACGCAAGCAGGGCGAGATCAAGCTGAGGATGCTGGCCAACCAGATCAATCCCCATTTTTTATACAACGCTTTGGAATCGATCCGGATGAAGGCGCACATAAGGGGAGAAAAGGACATCGCCCGAACCGTCAAGACGCTGGGCAAGCTGCTGCGCAAGAGCCTGGAGATCACCGGCAGCAAGATCAGCTTGAGCGAAGAGATCGAGATGGTTCGGTGTTACTTGGAGATTCAGAAATTCCGGCATGAGGACCGATTGAATTACGAGCTCGAGATCGTTCCCGAAGCGGAGGGCGTCAAGCTGCTGCCGCTGTTGATCCAGCCTTTGGTGGAAAATTCCGTTATTCACGGATTGGAGCAGAAGGTAGAGGGCGGATGGGTCAAGGTCAGGGCGGAGCTTAGCCGAGGCGGACTGGACGTCGTCGTCGAGGACAACGGCGTCGGCATTCCCGCCGGCAAGCTGAAGGCGATCCGCCGCACGCTGGCCGAACAGGAATCGACGCGAATCGGATTGCACAACGTCCAACAGCGGCTGCTTCTCACTTACGGCCAGGTATCGGGGCTGCGGATCGAGAGCGAACAACAGGAGGGAACCCGGATCGCTTTCTGGATTCCTTTGGAGGAGTGACATCATGTACAAAGTCATGATTGTAGATGACGAGCCCTTGATTCGGGAGGGGCTTCGCACAATCGTGGAATGGGAAGATTGCGGCTTTCAGGTCGCTGCGGTCGCCGTCGACGGGATGGATGCGTTGTCGAAGATTCCCCAGGCGAAGCCGGANCTCATGGTGATCGACGTCCGNATGCCGGGNATGACCGGTCTGCAATTGATGCAGAACGTTCAGGAACAGTACGATCCCGCGCCCNTGTTCATCGTCCTGAGCGGACATGCCGACTTCGAGTACGCGCGNCAAGCCCTGTCCATGAGAGCGGAAGGCTATATTCTCAAGCCGGTCGACGAAGAGGAGCTGGAGGACGCCTTGAGGAAGGTCAAGCTTACGCTCGACAAGCGGAGATCCGAGGGAAGCTCTCCGTCCGGCCAAGCCTGGAGCCGGGAGCGGACGGTCCTATCCTTGCTCTCCGTCGAAGGCGAAGAACCTCCGGAGGAGGCTCTTGGCACGATTCGGCTCGGGGGCGCTCCCTACTCCGTCCTGCTGATCAAACTGCAGAATAGGGAAGAAATCGATGCCGCGACCGCGACCTCCGTCAAGACCAGACTTTCCGACGCGTTCGACGCATCCGGCAAAGGCGTCGTTTTCTCCCTCGAATCGAACCTGGGACTTGTCCTGTCGGCTGACGAGACGGATATGCCGCATGTTTACCGCGAGATTCGGCGTGTTTGCTCGGAGTCCGGGTTGGATTTTACGGCGGTCGCGGGAGACGAGGCGGACGGGCTTGCCGGTCTGAGCCAATCCCTGCGATCCGCGGAAGAGGGGCTGAAGAATCGGTTTCTGCTGGAAGGGGACCGGATCTACCCGGCCAAGGAAGCGGCGGCACCAGCGGAGCGGCAGAGCGACGCGAAGGTCCTCGGCGAGTCGGAATCGGAGAAGCTTCTGCTCGCGCTCGACCTCGGCAACGCGGAGGCGGCCGCCTCCTGGGTCAGGGAGACGGCGGACGCTATGCGGGCTGCGCGGGTGGGCGAACCGGAGGTGAAATCCGCGTTCGCGCAATCGTTTACGGCCGCGCTGGCGAAGCTGGAGCAGAGGCGGCCGGAGCTGAAGGAGCGGTGCCGCGCGTTCGCCGCCGAGGTGCTTAAGCTGTACGGGGAATATCGGCTCTCGGGACTGACCGAGGCACTGACGGAGCTCGTCGCCAAGATGGCCGATTCGTTCCGCGGCTACGGCAGCGACCAGCAGATGCAGAAGATGATCGAGCTGATCCGCCGCAATTACGCGGATAATCTGAAGCTGGAGTCTCTGGCCGAGGTGTTCGGCTACAACAGCTCTTACCTAGGCAAGCTGTTTCGAAATTACACGGGAGAATCGTTCAACACCTATCTGGACAAGGTTCGGATCGAACAGGCGAAGGAGCTTCTCGAGCAAGGCTTGAAGGTATACCAGGTAGCGGAGCGCGTCGGCTATTCGAATGTCGATTATTTTCATGGAAAATTCCGCAAGTATGAAGGAGTTTCTCCCTCCGCTTACCGCAAAAAATAGAAAATCCTATGAAAATCCGCAACTCTCCGTTTCCCGACCTCTAATTCTTACATGGTTTTTGCTTCAATCTTCCTCGTATTTTTCCGTCCTCCCCCTAAGCTATCATAGCAATATAGCAAAAGGGGGAGCGACACGAATGGAAACGCTAACAGCTGCTCAAGCATCCCAAGCGAAAAAAAGACCGAAAAAAACCAAAACGAATAAGCGGAGCTTCTTGAAGGATCTCATCCAGCAGAAGTATCTATATCTGATGTCCATCCCGTTCGTGATTTGGCTCTTCGTGTTCAACTATTACCCGATCTGGGGCTGGACGATGGCGTTCCAGAACTACAAGCCGGCCCGAACGTTCGGGGAACAAGAGTGGGTCGGCTTCGACAACTTCGTCCGGCTCTTCCACGACGACCAGTTCTATCTGGTTCTCCGGAACACGCTCGCGATGAGCGGAATGGGGCTCGTGGCCGGACTGATTTTCCCGATCCTGTTCGCCGTCCTGCTCAACGAAGTCAAGAGCATGCCGTTCAAACGGATCACCCAGACGATCTCCTATCTGCCGCACTTCGTCTCCTGGGTCGTCGTCGCCGGCATCGTGACCAGCCTGCTGTCGCTCGACGGCATCGTCAACGATATTCTGATGTGGCTCCGCTTGATCGACGAGCCGATCCAGATCATGGCCAAGGAGCATTGGTTCTGGGGCGTCGTGACCGGGTCCGACATCTGGAAGGAAACCGGNTGGAACGCGATCATCTACCTGGCGGCCATTACCGGTATCGACAAGGANCTTTACGANGCGGCGAGAGTCGACGGNGCCGGACGTTTCCGGCAAATCTGGAACATNACGCTGCCCGGCATTCGTTCCACGATCATGGTGCTGTTCGTCATGAACATCGGTCACCTGCTGGCCACCGGCTACGAGAAGCAGATGCTGCTCGGCAACGACCTGGTATCCGATTATTCGCAAGTGCTCGATCTGTACGCGCTCGATTACGGGATCAAGATCGCCCACTTCTCCTACGGTACCGCGATCAGCATGTTTACCTCCGTCGTCAGCATCCTTCTGCTGTTTACGGCTAACGGCCTGTTCAAGAAATTCGCGAAAGAAAGCATCATGTAGGGGGCGGGCATATGTCCAGCAAAGCATTCAACTTGACAAGAGGAGAACGGGTTTTCAGCATCGCTAACTATGTCGTGCTGACCATAATCGTCATCGCCACGGTCTATCCGTTCCTGAACGTGCTGGCGATCTCCTTCAACGATTCCGTCGATACGGTTCGCGGAGGCATCTACCTCTGGCCTCGGGAGTTTACGCTCGAGAATTACGAGACGATATTCGGTTACAAGTCCCTGCTTACGGGCTTTAAAATCTCTATTTTGCGTACGGTTATCGGCACGATCCTTGGGTTGCTAAGCGCTTCGATGCTGGCGTACGTCTTAAGCCGGCCCGACTTCCGAAGCCGCAAGTTTCTCTCCACGTTCCTCGCGCTCACGATGTATTTCTCCGGCGGCATGGTGCCGGTCTACATCCTGTTCCGCGACCTGAACCTGCTCGGAACGTTCGCCGTTTACGTTCTGCCCGGCATCGTCAGCGCCTTCAACGTGTTCGTCATCCGTTCGTTCATGGACGGCTTGCCTTACGCGCTGCAGGAATCGGCCAAGCTGGACGGGGCTAACGATTTCAAGATTTTCTACAAGATCATTCTCCCGCTCTGCAAGCCGGTGCTTGCGACGATCGCGCTCTTCCTGGCGGTCGGGCAATGGAACTCCTGGTTCGATACGTACCTGTACAACGGCAATAAGCCGTCCTTGACGACCTTGCAGTACGAGCTGATGAAGATTCTGGACAGCACGCAGCAAGGCAGCGCGATGACCAACGCCAACGACCTGGCGAACAAGATGGCGCAGGTTTCTCCGGAGTCGATCAAGATGGCCATCACGATCGTCGTTACCGTTCCGATCCTGGTCGTGTATCCGTTCCTGCAGCGGTACTTCGTAGGCGGAATGACGCTCGGGGCCGTCAAGTCCTAAGCGACTGTAAGACATTACCGGTACACCCAGGCCGATAGCCTGTGTACAATAAACGATTGACCAATTCATCTTCTAGGGGGAAGTACACAATGAAGTTGCGCTCCACTCAATCGCTTTCCTTGCTGACGTTGTCCGGCGTGCTGCTCCTCAGCGCCTGCAGCAGCAACAACAACGATGAAGCTGCCGGCAGCTCGGGCAGCGAAGCGCCAAGCACCGCAAGCGCTTCCGCATCGGCCGATTCCGGCGCGATGGACACGACGCCGATCACGTTCTCGTTCTTCGGCGCGGACGCCAGCCCTAACTGGAACAACATGCAGGACGAAATCGGCAAGGTGATCACCGAGAAAACAGGCGTAACGATAAACGCCGAATACGACATCGCGAGCGGCGGGGGCGAGAACAAGATCGCCCTGATGGCGGCCAGCGGCCAATATCCGGACATCATCTTCGCCAAGGGCGAGCTCGGCAAGCTGGTTGACGCCGGAGCGATCATCGACCTGACCGACCTGATCGATAAATACGCGCCTAACCTCAAGAAATTGATCGGCGAGAACACGAACCGCCTGAAATACAGCCTGGACGACCAATCGATCTACTCCATTCCGACGAACGGCGGCGTCGATCAGCAGTACTTCGACGCGACGGGCGGATTCGAGGTTCAGCTTCGCGTGCTGGAGGAACTAGGGTATCCGGAAATCAAGACCGTTCAGGATTTTGAAAACGTACTCAAGGAATACGTGGCCAAGCATCCGACGACGGACGGACAGCCGACCATCCCGCTGCTGCTTAACGCAGACGACTGGAAGAGCATGATCACGGTCACGAACCCGGCGTTTATCGCGACGGGGGCGCCTGACGACGGCGAATATTACGTCGACCCGACCACTTATGAAGCGAAGCTTCATTATAAGCGTCCGGAAGAGCGCGAATACTTCAAATGGCTGAACCATATGTACAACGAAGGCTTGCTGGACAAGGACACCTTCGTCCAGAAGGACGACCAATACCAAGCCAAGATCGCAAGCGGACGCGTACTTGGCCTCATCTCGCAAGAATGGGAATACGGCAACGCGGAGAACGCGCTGAAGGCAGCCGGCAAGCACGAATACACGTACGGCCACTTCCCGGTAACGCTGAACGATCAGTACCAAGACCATGAGCTGGTATCCGCCGGCATCGACTTCTCCGGCATCAGCATCACGACGGCGAACAAGGATCCGATCCGCACGATCAAGTTCCTCGACTGGCTCGCTTCCGACGAAGGCCAAGTTCTTCTTAACTGGGGCATCGAAGGCGTTCACTACAACGTAGAGAACGGCAAGCGCGTCATTCCGGCCGACGTGCTCGACAAGAAAGTAAACGACAACTCCAACTTCATGAAGACGACCGGCATCGGCCTGTACACGACGTTCAGCATGCACTACGGCGACGGCGTGCAGGATTCGACGGGCAACTACTACACGACGAACTTCCCCGACCAAATCATCGCGAGCTACTCCGATGCCGAGAAGGCAGCGCTGAAGGGTTACAACGCGACGACCTGGAAGGACCTGTGGCCGAGCGATCTGCCGGTCAAGGAGTGGGGCGCTCTGTACAACATGCAAGCTCCGACCGACGGCGACTACCAAGTCATCTACCAGAAGACGCAGGACATCATCCGCAAGAGCATTCCGAAGGCGATCCTGGCGAAGCCTGAAGAATTCGACAAGACGTACGATCAATTCCTCGCCGATCTGGACAAGGCGGGCGCGGAGAAGATGGAATCCATCTACACCGGTTTGGTTAAGAACAGAGTCAAGCTGTTCACCGGCAAGGACATTCAATAGTAGGAAGGACGAAATCGTCCGGAGATCTTCATAGCCAAGAAACCGACCGCCTTCGGGAGACGACCTCGTCTGCTTGTGGGCGGTCGGCCTTTTAGGGAAAACGTTTTATGTCCGTTGAGTCCTTGTGTTAAAATGATGGGGATAGCCGGAGATAAAAAGACGGGTTAACAGATTAGTCGATTAAGCTTGAGGAGTGAGAGGAAGCCAATGACGATCTACCGATTTAAGGAAGGCTTCGCATGGGGCGCGGCAACCGCTTCTTACCAGATCGAAGGAGCTTATAACGAGGACGGCCGGGGCTTGTCCATCTGGGATACGTTCTCCCATACGCCGGGCAAGGTCAAGAACGGAGACAACGGCGACGTCGCGTGCGACAGCTACCATCGCTACAAGGAGGACGTGCAGCTTCTCAAGGAGCTCGGCGTTTCGACCTACCGGTTCTCGATCGCTTGGCCCCGCATCTACCCGAAGGGACGGGGAGAGGCGAACCGTCTCGGTCTGGATTATTACCATCGCCTGGTCGACGAGCTGCTCGCGAACGGAATCGAGCCGTTCTGCACGCTGTATCACTGGGATCTGCCGCAAGCGCTGGAGGATGAAGGCGGCTGGAACAACCGCGGGACGATCGACGCGTTCGTCGCTTTCGCCGAGACGATGTTCAAGGAATTCGGCGGCAAGATCAAGAAGTGGATTACGTTCAACGAGCCGTGGTGCAGCTCGTTCCTCTCGAACTACCTGGGCATTCACGCGCCGGGCAACAAGGATCTGCAGCTCGCCACGAACATCGCCCATCATATTCTCGTCGCTCACGGACGCACCGTCAGCCTTTTCCGCAAGCTTGGCGCGGAAGGTATCATCGGCATCGCGCCGAACATGACCTGGGCGGTTCCTTACGGTCCGAGCGAAGAGGATCGCAAGGCATGCCTGCGCAACATCCAATGGACCGGAGACTGGTTCAAGGACCCGATCTTCTTCGGCAAGTATCCGGACGAGCTTCGCGAGTGCATCGAAGGCGCCGGCGTAACGATTCCGATTCTGGACGGCGATATGGATGACATCCGTCAGCCGATCGATTTCCTCGGCTTGAACTATTACTCGGCCAGCATTAACCGATACAATCCGGAAGCCGGGCTCCTTAAGAGTGAACCGATCGAATCGCATTACGAGAAGTCCGATATCGGCTGGCCTTACGACGCCGTCGGCTTCTACGACTCCCTTCGTTACGTGAAGGACAAGTACGGCGACATTCCGATCTACATCACGGAGAACGGGGCTTGCATCAACGATGCGCCGGGCTTGGACGGACGGGTTCGCGATGATCGCCGCATCAATTATTACAAGCAGCATCTCGTGAGCCTCTCCCGCGCGATCGAAGCCGGAGTGAACGTGGTGGGCTACATGGCTTGGTCGCTGCTCGACAACTTCGAGTGGGCGGAGGGCTACGATATGCGCTTCGGACTCGTCTATGTCGATTTCCGCACTCTTAAGAGAACGAAGAAGGACAGCTATTACTGGTACGAGAAGGTAGCGCGGAACAATTGGTTTGAAGTGAAGTAGGAAGCGGAATAGGAGCGAGCGGTACCCTCCGAATGTCGGAGAGCGCCGCTCGCTTATTTAATCGAATAAATCCGCATATTCCGATTATGTCAAAATCCGAACATTCGTATTTTCACGTTAATTAAGCGTTCGTCTTTCGATTGACATCCATGGGAGGTTGGGGTAAACTTAGAACCGTAAAATAGCTGATTTGCTCGTATATAGTCGGGGATACGGCCCGATCGTCTCTACCCGGAAACCTTAAATTTTCGGACTACGAGCCCTAGTTCTGGATGAGCAGGCGGATATCGGAGAAAGCGGCGGCGGAATGCCGGGATCCGATGTTGCGCCTATATGGCGTCCGGCGAGGGCGAAAGAACGAGAATAAGGAGTTCCGCAAGAGAGAAGATGGGGTTGATGGGGAATGCTGACAGTATACCCATCGGCCTTTTTGTATGTTCGGGCACGATTTTACGCGGGGAAAGGGTGGAATTATGTCGGCACTTGTCGGCGTCATCATGGGCAGCACGTCGGATTGGGAGACCATGAAGCGAGCGTGCGAGGTACTGGATGAACTGAACGTTTCCTATGAGAAAAAAGTCGTTTCGGCGCACCGGACGCCGGACCTGATGTTTGAATATGCGGAGAGCGCGGCAAGCCGAGGGTTAAAGGTGATCATCGCGGGCGCCGGCGGCGCCGCTCACCTGCCCGGCATGGTCGCGGCCAAGACCGTTCTACCCGTTATCGGAGTGCCCGTCAAGTCGCAAGCCTTGAACGGGCTGGATTCGTTGCTGTCGATCGTTCAGATGCCGGGAGGCATCCCCGTCGCGACGGTCGCGATCGGGACGGCAGGGGCGACGAACGCGGGCTTGCTCGCCGCTCAGATGATCGGAGCGTTCGACCCTTCCGTTCAAGAGAGAGTAGCGGCTCGGCGCGATCGGATTACGGCGGAAGTGCTGGCGGGAGAATTGCCATGAGCGAGCCGTTCAAGCTGGTTAACCTGGGATCGGCGGACGGCTTGGTGTGCGAGGACGGCTACTGCGCGGTGCCCGGGGCTTCGGAAGCGCCGGGGACGGAAGCGGGGGCTGCGGCAAGCACGGATGCGGCGGGATTCTCCGCGGGCAACGGAGCGGATGCGGGCGCTGCGGCGCCGCGTCCGATTCTGCCGGGCTCCACGATCGGCATTCTCGGCGGCGGGCAGCTCGGACGGATGCTGGCCCACTCGGGCAGCCGTCTCGGCTATCGATTCGTGACGCTCGACCCGACGCCGGATTCGCCTTGCGGCCAGACGGCGCAGCAGATCGTCGCGGGCTACGGGGACCGCGAGGCGGCCCGGGAGCTGGCTCGCCGATCGGACGTGATCACGTACGAGTTCGAGAACGTCGACTCGGACGTGGCGGCGATGCTGGAGCGGGAATCGTACGTGCCCCAAGGCAGCGCGCTGCTGCACACGACGCAGCATCGCCTTCGCGAGAAGCGCGCGATCGAAGCGGCGGGAGCGAGGGTCGCTCCTTACGCGGAAGTGACGAGCCTCGAGACGCTGCGCGGCGCGGCGGCGCGGCTTGGATTGCCGGCCGTGCTCAAGACGGCGACGGGCGGCTACGACGGCAAGGGCCAATGGGTGCTTCGCTCGGAGGACGAGCTGGCTCCCGCTTGGGCCGAAGCCGAGAAGGCGGGAACGGAGCTCGTGCTCGAGAAGTTCATCGCCTTCGAGAAGGAGATCTCGGTCATCGCGGCTCGCCGGCCTTCGGGAGAGATCAAGACGTTCCCTCCCGCGGAGAACGAGCACGTTAATAATATATTGCATCTGTCGATCGTACCGGCGAGAATCTCGGACGACGTTCGCGCCGAAGCGGAGCGCCTCGCGGTATCGATCGCGAAGACGCTCGGAGCGGTCGGGCTCATCGCGGTCGAGATGTTCGTGGGGGCGGACGGCACGCTTTACGTCAACGAGCTGGCGCCGCGTCCGCACAACTCGGGACACTACACGATGGAAGCCTGCCGCACCTCGCAGTTCGAGCAGCACGTTCGCGCGATCTGCGACCTTCCGCTCGGAGATACGTCCCTGCTGACGCCGGTCGTCATGGCGAACATTCTCGGCGAGCACGTTCCGCCCCTGCTGGAGTGGATGAAGGAGAAGGATCCGGAAGCGGAGCGCCTCGGCGTCGAGCCGAAGGTGCACCTGTACGGCAAGGCGGAAGCCAAGAACAAGCGCAAGATGGGCCACGTGAACGTGCTGGCGGACGATACGGAGTCGGCTCTCGCGTGGGTAACCCAATCGAATATATGGAGGGTTTGATTTTACGATGATCGATCGCTACAGCCGCCCGGAGATGCGGGCCATCTGGACAGAAGAGAACAAATTCAAAGCATGGCTGGAAGTCGAGCTGTGCGCCTGCGAAGCTTGGGCCGAGCTGGGCCACATTCCGAAGGAAGACACGGTAGAGCTCCGCAAGAACGCGAAGTTCGACATCGATCGCATCTACGAGATCGAGCAGGAAACCCGCCACGACGTCATCGCCTTCACCCGCGCGGTATCCGAGAGCCTTGGACCGGAACGCAAGTGGGTTCACTACGGCATGACCTCGACGGACGTCGTCGATACGGCGCTCGGTTATCTGTTGAAGCAAGCGAACGAAATTCTCGAACGCGACCTGGTGAACTTCGTCGAGATCGTTCGCGCTCAAGCGATCAAATATAAATCGACCCCGATGATGGGACGCACGCACGGCGTCCATGCCGAGCCGACGACCTTCGGGCTGAAGCTGGCGCTGTGGCACGAGGAAATGAAGCGGAACCTCGAGAGATTCCGCCGCGCGGCCGACAACGTCCAATTCGGCAAGATGTCCGGAGCCGTCGGCACCTACGCGAACCTCGACCCGTTCGTCGAGCAGTTCGTCTGCGACAAGCTCGGCATCAAGGCGGCGCCGATCTCGACGCAGACGCTGCAGCGCGACCGCCACGCCGAGTACATGGCGACGCTGGCGTTGATCGCCACGTCGCTGGACAAGTTCGCGACGGAGATCCGCGCCCTGCAGAAGAGCGAATTCCGCGAAGTCGAGGAGCCGTTCGCGAAGGGCCAGAAGGGCTCGTCCGCGATGCCGCACAAGCGCAACCCGATCGGCTG